>Ga0209859_1000015_pt1 | contig 29236 bp, 25 predicted proteins | sample GWRWS3_50_60_FD_187241 | JGI IMG/M metagenome (GOLD analysis project Ga0209859, IMG submission 187241) | Riverbed sediment microbial communities from areas with vegetation nearby in Columbia River, Washington, USA - GW-RW S3_50_60 (SPAdes)... | ecosystem: Environmental > Aquatic > Freshwater >... | reverse complement strand
TCCACGTGACCGTCATCCAGAGACCGGCCGCGACCATTCCCTTGTCCGGCTTCGACCAACCGCTGACTCAGTGGCTGCGGGTTGGGGACGAAGCGGACGCGGCGCACGAACTCGACGATCTCCATAAGCCAGACGATGGCGGTATGGCGGGCGGTCCACCATCCTTGGCGCCGTCGCGACCGGTCTCGGGTCAGCAGCAAACGCCGGAGCCGACGGGGACGCAGATGAAACGACAGCTCCAGCCATTTCACTGCGGCGAAGAGCTGCCACGGTCGCAGATGTTGCTGTTCGAGGACCTGGTGGCGGTAGTCCCAATGCCGTTGGTCCTCTTGCACGACACGCCGGTCGGCCTGCTCGCGGGCGAAGCTGGTCCAGGTGTGCGGGGTGGCGTACATGGCGTTGAGGTAGTCGCCGTCATACATTCGCAACGCGCGACCCGCCCGGCGCAGGTCGCCCCAGGTCTCGCCACCAAGCCCGACAATGTGGCCGATGACCGAATGGATGCCGTGCTCCCGTAGAAGCCGGCAGGCCTCCATGTCGTCTCGCGTCGTTGAGCGCTTGCGCACCTGCTCGATGAGCGCCGGGTCAGTCGTGTCGATACCCATGAGCACGTAACGGATGCCCGCCCGGCGGTAGAGGTCGATCACGTCCGCGTCGCGCACGATGTCGGTGGCCCGGATCGTGGCGAAGAAATGTACATCGACCTCCCGTCGCGCCATCGCTTCCAGGAAGCCCACCCAGACGTCCTTGAGCGTGGTTGGATTCTCGTCGGCGAGCGTCACGAACCGCACGCCGTGTTCATCGTGCAGCCATTGGACCTCGTCGGCCAGCGCGCCTGGGTCGCGGTAGCGCCATCTCTTCCAGAATCCGTGCTGACCGCAGTATGTGCACCGGTGCGGGCAGCCACGGGAGAGCTGCACGATGGCCGCGCGCCCCTTCCCGAAACATTGGTAGCGGTCCCAGTCGTCGATCAGCTCCCAGCCGATGCGATAGGCGTTGAGATCGCCGATGGACGACGGGTCGGGCGTGCGGACGAGGCGCTCACCGGAGCGAAAAGTAATCCCCTCCACGTCGGACAGCGCGCCGTGTTGCAATGCCTGTAGCACGGACACGGCCGTTGCTTCGCCTTCGCCACGCACCACGATGTCGACGTAGGGGTCTTGTCGCAGCACGAGCTCGTCATGGTACGTGGGGAAGACTCCGCCGTAGACGCAGACGGTTTCCGGACGCGCCCTCTTGATCGCCGCCAGCATCGTCATGCAAACCGGGTGCGCCGGCGTGCTCCCCGCGTGGCCGGTCATCACCACGTTCGGCTTCGCCCGCCGTACGTGTTCAACAATCTGGTCGTCGCTCAGCCGCAGCGCTTCGGCGTCGAGCAGCGTGGCGTCGAGGCCCGCGTCGCGCAATGCCCCACCCACCATCAGTAAGCCCAAGGGCACCTGGTGACCAACGCCCCAGTTACTGGTGATGGTCTGGTACGGCGGATTGATCAGCAACGTCTGCATGAGAGAGACCTCCGTACGCGCAGCCTTCCGGGTCGGAGCGTACGACACTTTGACCAGTTGGTCAAATCAATCGAATGAACCTGTTACTCTTTCCGCTATGGCGCGTTCCGGTCCCAAGCGCGGGGACACTCGGCGGACCGAGACCCGCAGCGCCATTGTGGACTCCACGGTGGCCACGCTGGCCCAGCACGGCTTCTCGGCAACCAGCGCCCGAGCCGTCGCCGAGCGCGCGGGCGTCGCACCCGGCGGAGTCTTCTACCACTTCGGATCTATGGACGACCTGCTGGCCGAGACATTCACGATCTGCCTCGACCGGCGCATCGCCCGGCTTCGCGCCGCGATCGCCGTACCCAGATCCGGGCTTCCAGCAGCGTTCACCCAGGCCGTGCGCGACGAGTTCGCCCACGACGAGTCCCGCGCCCTGCTCGAACTCGTGGTGGGAGCCATTGACTCGCCAATGCTTCGCGTCCGTGTGCGAGACGGCCTCGACCTGTCGTTCGCGTTCACCCGTGGGGTCGTCGACCTGCTGCTGGCTGACTCACCACTCGCCGAGACCCTGCCGCTCGACTTGGTCGCCCAGGTCGCCGCCTCGGCGTTCTTCGGCCTAGCTGTGATGGACCTGGTCGGTGCCGACGTCGACATCGACGGAATGACAGCACTGGTGAACACGCTGCTTGGACTCGTGCGCCCCGGAACCGAACCGTCGGAGTCCTAGGCGGCGCTACCAGATGGGCGGCTCGATACGATCCGAAGGCGTTGGACGGAGGATCACATGGGGCTACGGCTGGCTGATCCGCTGATCGGACTGTGCACGGTGGCCGATCTGGGATTCGGACTGCCCCCCGGGGAGGCCCTGCGGTCCTGCGCCTTGGCCACCGCACTCGCTCGACGGCTAAACCTGCCCGACAACGAGGTTCTCGCGGTGTACTACACGGCGCTTCTTCAGCATGTCGGCTGCGTTGGTTACGCGCACGAGACGGCTGCTGCCTTCGGTGACGAGCTATCCTTCAACGCTGCCGCCGGACGGACCAATGACGCCTCCCCTCGTGACATGTTCGCCACGTTCTTGCCCGAGTTGACCCGTGGCCGTGGCCCCGTGGCCAAGCTCAGGCTGACCGTCGCCGCGATGGCGCGCGGCACTCGTTTTGGTGCCAACTTCTCCACCGCCGCCTGCGAGGTCGGGCGGGCCACCGCCCGTCGAGTCGGACTGCCCGAAACGGTGCAGCAGGCGCTGTACCACGTCTATGAGTTGTGGAACGGCGGCGGCGCGCCAGCGCGGCTTGTTGGCGACGACATCCCTGTACCAGCCCGGGTGACCCGCCTGGCCGGGATCGCCGCTCTGTTCGACAGCCTCGGCGGCACCGACCTGGCCGTCGCCGCGGTGTCCAGGCGCGCGGGTGGGTTGCTCGACCCCGCGCTGGCCGACCTCTTCGGCCGTGAGGCCACGGCCCTGTTGGCCGAACTCAACGCCGGCGACGTCCGCGATCTCGTGTTGGCGGCCGAACCCGCTCCGCACATCATGGTCAGTGATGCCCAGCTTGCCGCCGCCGCGGCCGCATTCGGAGACCTGGCCGACCTCAAATCGCCGTACACGCACGGCCACTCCGCCGGTGTCGCGACCCTCGCTGAGGCCGCCGGCAGCCGCCTCGGCCTGGCCACGGACGACCTGCGGAGACTGCAGCTGGCCGCACTCCTGCACGACTTGGGCCGGGTCGCCATCTCCAACGCTGTGTGGGAGCAGCCGCGGCCGCTGAGCAGCGCCGAGTGGGAGCAGGTACGGCTACACCCCTATTACACCGAGCGGATCCTCGCCGGATCTCCGGTCTTGCAGCCGATCGCCCGATGGGCCGGCATGCACCACGAGAGACTCGACGGGTCGGGTTACCACCGCGGGTGTTCCGCCGCCGATCTGCCGATGCCGGTGCGCGTGCTGGCCGCCGCCGATGCTTACCAGGCCATGACCCAACTCCGACCGCATCGGCCAGCGCGCCACGCCGACGAGGCCGCGGAACAGCTACGCCAACGGGTGCGCGACGGTCCCTTCGACCCGGATGCGACCGAGGCGGTGCTCGGTGCGGCCGGTCAGACCACCACGCGGGTACGACGGACGCGGCCGGCCGGACTCAGCGATCGCGAGGTCGAGGTGCTCCAAATGTTGGCCAGCGGGCACCCGAACAAGGAGATCGCCCGGCGGCTGGTCATCTCCCCACGTACGGCCGAACATCATGTGCAGCACATCTACAGCAAGATCGGCGTGTCCAGCCGTGCCGCGGCGGCCCTGTTCGCCATGGAGCACGATCTACTGCCGCGACCGGCCGCGAAATAGGTAGGGCTACCGACGCGGAAGCTGCCCACCGTGGCGAAGGCTGTCGTACGACAAAGGTCGCAAAAGGAGGCTGCCATGCCGTACCTAAAGGTCAATGGAATTCAGCTCTACTACGAGGAGCGCGGGAATGGCAATCCAGTCTTGTGTATCCACGGCACGTCAGGCTCGGCGCTGATGTGGGAGGCCGCGGCCGACACGCTGGCGCCGCTCGGCCGGATCATCACCTACGACCGGCGCGGATGTACACGCAGCGAACGACCGGTGCCGTACGACCGGACGATGGTGTCCGAGCACGCGGACGACGCGGCCGCGCTGCTCCGCGCGCTCGATGCCACACCAGCGGTCGTCATCGGCCGCAGCACCGGCGGGGAGATCGCAGTCGACCTCGCGCTGCGCTACCCGGCCGAGGTGCGCGCCTTGGTCCTGCTGGAAGGCGGTGGTACCTCGTTGACGGCGGATGGTCGCCGGTACGTCGACGACATGGCGGCAATGCTCCGCGAGGTCGCCTTCCGCGACCCGTCTGCGGTCGGAGAGACGCTCCTGCGGGCCGTCGCGGACGATGGCGCCTGGGAGTCGTTCTCACCGGAGGTACAGCGGATGTTCACCGACAACGGCCCGGCGATCCTGGCGGAGCTGGCCGGCGGCGCCGCGGCGGACGTGAGCATCGAGCAGTTGGCTCGTCTTGACAGGCCGACGCTGCTCGTCGCGGCGACGGACTCACCCGAGCCGGAGCGCCTAGCGGTTGACGCGCTCGCCGAAGCTATCCCTGGTGCGCGAAAGGTTGTCGTGGCTGGTGGCCACCTGATCGACCCGGCAGGCCCAGCGGTGCTGGCATTCTTGACCGATATCCTCCACGAACCGACCCCCAGATTGAGCCGGACCGGGACTCCGTGACCCAAGCCGGGTGGTTAACTCTCCTTCGCGAGAAGCGCCTCGACGTCGGCGATAACCTGCGTGTTATCCTTGTAGCGCACAGCCCGGATCCCGTACGCACGTGCGCCGTCGACGTTCGCCTCGACGTCGTCGATGAAGGCCGTCTCACCGGCCGGCAGTCCCAGACGGTCGCAGGTCAACTTGTAGACGCGCCGGTCGGGCTTCGCGAACCCCACCTCGTGTGAGTAGACGATGACGTCGACCAAGTCCTCGAAGCCGTACGCCTGCTGCTCCTTCTCCCGCGCCCCGACGAAACTGTTGCTGAGGATGCCGGTGCGGTAGCGCGGACGGAGGCTCCGGGCGTACTCGACCAGATCGGTGTTGGGTGTGCCGAGATACTCGGTCCAGTGGTCGTCCATCAGCGCGTCGACCGTGCCCGCGTCGACGTTGAGCGCATAGGCGAGCTGGTCGTGGACTTGCGCCAGGCTCAGTCCCCCGATGCTGCCGGCGCGCCAGATTTCATCGGTCCGGTTCCGGTACTCCGGCTCCGGAAGACCCAGCTGCGCGAGCCACTTCTGGTGCATCCCGAGATCCGGTGTTACCTCGAGCACGCCGCCGATGTCGAACACCACAGCCCTTACCGCCACGATCGCTCCCGGAAATTCGTAGGTAATTCCGGGTCCAGCATGCGGCACACCCGGGTCCGGCCATACGCATTCATTCGTACGCGCAACGAAGGGACTCACCCGCGCCCGGCCGCATGATCTTGTGGGATTTGCTCGCTTGTGGTCGTCAGCTCGCGGGGCGTGTCATGCTTCACGAACCTCGACCGAAGGGTGCGGCTGTGTCAGCGACCGAAACGGTGCAGTCGGCGCCGGCACGACGATCGTTGCGCACACTACGGTTCGGCGCGACGATCATCGCCATCCTGGCGCTGCTGTTCGGGGTGCCGTGGTGGACCTTGGTTGTCGCCGGCGCGCGGTGGCCGGTCGCAGTCGTTTCTGTGGGCACGATCGGGTTCGTCGGCGCACTCGTCGCGCTTCCCGTGCTCATGTACCTCGGGCACGGCAGCCGCCACCAGGACTGGGCGGCACGCACCGGCGACACGATCCTCGGCGTGATCTGGGTGCTGTTCGTCTGGGCACTGCTCGGCAACGTGCTTCGGCTCGCACTCGTAATGGCCAACGTTAGCGACCCGGTCCGATCCCGCACCGTCGCCGCGGCGGTCGCCGTCGTGTCGGTCGGGCTGATGCTATGGGGGTACGCCGAGGCGATGCGCGTGCCCCGCATCAAGCGCCTGGACGTCACCATTCCACGGTTGGGCGCAGGTCTTGATGGCGTCCGAGTGGTCCTGTTGACCGACACCCACTATGGCCCGATCGACCGGGCCCGCTGGTCGGCGAGGGTCGTGGCAGCGGTCAACGACCTCGATGCCGACATCGTCTGCCATACCGGCGACATCGCCGACGGCGCCGTGTCCGACCGGCGGGAGCAGGCTGCGCCGCTCGGCGATGTCCGCGCCCGGCTCGCCCGAGCGTACGTGACCGGCAACCACGAGTACTTCGGCGAGGCCGATGGATGGCTCGATCACATGCGGGAGCTTGGCTGGGAGTCGCTACACAACCGGCACATCGTCGTGGAGCGCAACGGCGCCCGCCTCGTGGTCGCCGGTGTGGACGACGCCACCGCAGCGTCGTCCGGGCGGCCCGGCCACCGCGCCGACCACGGGGCCGCGCTCGCGGGCGTGGACTCGGACCTGCCCGTCCTGCTGCTCGCGCACCAGCCCAAGCAGATCGACGCCGCGGCTGAGCGGAGGGTCGACCTGCAGATCTCCGGGCACACGCATGGCGGCCAGATCTGGCCGTTCCACTTCCTCGTGCGCCTTGACCAGCCGACGGTCCATGGCCTGAGCCGGCACGGGGATCGGACCCAGCTCTATACCAGTCGGGGCACCGGCTTTTGGGGACCTCCGTTGCGGATCTTCGCGCCCAGTGAGATCACCCTCCTCACCGTGCGCGGGTCGCAAACGCATCGATTCCATCACCAATGAGGTTCAATGACGGTCCGCTCGAACGTTGCGCGCCGGCCGCGTCCGGTAGCTAGCCGCGGGCCGTACCCGCACCGAACAGGACCGCGATGCCGAGCACGCTGCGCGGCGCGTAAGGCTGTCGCCACAGCCCTCCGTGTGCCGCGGCGAAGGCCTCGTCCCTCCAAGGATGGTCCTCGGCCGGCCGTCCCGCGCAGAGGTCGTGCACGAGCAGCGCCGCCATGAGCGTGTTGCTCGTCGCCGGCTCGAACACCTCGATCCCGAATCGGTGCGCGCCGGCGAAGGCAGCGGCGAGCAGCCGGTTCTTGATCACGCTGCGCGTGCGGGTGGATGGCGCCACCCGCAGCGACACTGGTGTGCCCTCGGCACGTGCCTGCGTGGCTCGCCACCGCTGCAGCCGTTTGGCGAGGGCGTAGTTGGGTCCCTGCTGTACAACGAGGCTGTCGTTGATGCCGGGGTCGGCGCCGGGTGGGTAGTTGCGGGCGAGCAGCCGTCCCCCGCTCACGATGCGCAACGGGCGCCGGATCCGGCCGATGCCCTCGTGGACGGCCCACCGACGAGTAGCCTCGGCCACCGCCTCGGCCGGGACCGCGAACACGTCCGTGGGCGTGGCTAGGAAGGCAAGCCCGACGTCTGACCGCTGGTGCAGCAGGTGTGTCGTCAGCGCGTCCACCGCGGCCGTCACCCGTACGTGCAGTGCGCCGTCCGCGTACGCGTAATTGCCCAGCACCAGCGGCCCGTCGAGGCCGGCCAACCAACCCGTGATCCGGTGCACGTCGTGGAGCAGATCCGCGCCCATGCCGGTGCCCGCGTCGAGGTCGTGCCGGGCGGACGCCACCGGCACGTGCAGGCGGCCGGCGTACCGCCGTGCGGTCCCGATCAGCCGCTGCCAGATCGCCGGTCGGGGCAGATCAACCGCTACCACCTCCGCACCCCACCGCAGCAACGCGGTCAGCGGACTCATCTCCGCGGCGGCGCCCAGCACCGCCACCCGGTGCCCAGCGAGCGTAAGCCACTGTGGATTGTCGACGACGAGGCGGACAGCCTCGGCGCAGGACGGCTCCACGATTCCGTCCGCTACCCACATGTCCAGGCGACGCAGGAGGTGCGCGGCGCGCAGCCGTTCACCCTGGTACGGCAGCACGAGCTCCTCCTCGGCCGTACCGCCGCCGGTGACGATCGCGGTGGCGAGCGGAGCCGCCACCGGCAGGGCGGTCGCCTCGGCCAGCCCCATCTCGCCGTCCACAGTGGAGAACTTCATGCGCCCCTGCATCGAGGCCAAGCCGTCCCGGGCGATCGACACCGCAGCGTCGCGCGACAGCAGTCCGGCCTCGACCAGGCGACGGAAATGCACCCGGTACTCGCGCCGCCACGACGTCTCCGCCTCCGCGGCTCGGGACCCGACTGGGTCAACCGCGCGCATCGCGTCGGCCACGACGGCCCGGCCCAGCGCGGACGTGCTGCGGCCGGAGCCAGTCTGCGGGAAATTGACGCCCATCTCGGACTGACCGGCGGACGTGCGGTCTTTGACCATGGCTTGATCCTGCCAGACCCGTCCCGCGGGCATCGGTGCCGTCAACCGGACTCGCCGCGCCTGACCTCCTGTAGGACCCAGGTATTGCCATCGGGGTCGCTAAAGTCGGCGAACGAGTTGTAGTCGGTGTGCTCCGGATCCACGCCGGTCACCCACGTGCCCGACTCCATATGCCGGACCTCGCTCGCGTCCAGCCCGCGGCGGACGAGCTCGGCGCGTGCCGCGACGATGTCGGTCACGACCAGGTGCAGACCCCGGGAGGAGCCGGGTGCCGCGTCGGTAATGCCCGTCCCGATGGCGATCGAGCACGCCGAGCCGGGCGGGTCGAGCTGCACGACCCGAAAGTCGTCACCGGCGCGGTGGTCGACGTGCACGTCGAAGCCGACCTGCTCGGTGTAGAAGGTCTTGGCTCGGTCTACGTCCGAGACGGGGATCAGCACGAGTTCGAGCTTCAGATCCACGATGGAGTCTCCCTCCAATGATCGGCCGCCCTAGTTCCAGACTCCGATGATCGCCGACACGGCGACCAGGCCAACCACGTGGTAGCCAGCGGTGATCGCGGCATAGACCATCGGCTGCGGCTTCTTCGGGTCGAAGAAACTGGTCACGAAGCACACGGCCGCCGCGATTCCGATGCCCAGGACAACACCAAGAACCACGCCCTCGCCGAGGGTGTCGGTGCCCGTCGCCTCGGCCAGCGCAGCCGTCGCGATCGTCGAGATCAGGCAGGTGATCAGCGGCGCTATATACATGATCGCGTTCGATGTCCGCTCGTCCGGCGCCGGCTTCCAGCCCATCGCCCGCATCCAGGCGTTGCCCAGGACGGGCTGCGCGAACCACAGTCCGCCGATTCCGAAGTAGACGACCGTGGCGACGAGCACGGCCAACCAGTTGACGTCACCCAACACATCGAGGTTCATCCCGATATTATCGGCCGCGCCAGGTACTCATCCCCCCGCGACACGCTCGTCAGTCCCGTACGGGTGCCTCGAGAGTAAGTTCCCCCACTGGCACCTCGGCCGTCATCGGCAGCAGCACCCGGAATCGGGTGTCGCCCGGAGCCGAGGAAACCCTGATGTCGCCGTGGTGCTTTTCAACGACAATGCGGTACGAAATGTCGAGTCCGAGACCCGTGCCCTCGCCGACAGGTTTGGTGGTGAAGAAGGGCTCGAAGATGCGGGAGCGGATCTCGGGGTCGATGCCGTGGCCAGTGTCGGCGATCTCGACGGCCAGGGCGTCGGCGTCGCGCATGGTCCGAACCGTCAGCGTGCCCGTCTCCCCCATGGCGGCGACGGCATTATCGATGAGGTTAGTCCAGACCTGGTTGAGTTCGGCCGCGTACGCCGGAATGTTCGGCAGCGTCCGGTCGTACTCCGTGACGACCCGGACCCCCTTGGGTATCTTCGCGCTCAGCATTACCAGCGTGGCGTCGAGCAGGGTGTGCACATCCACATTCTGATGTGGAGTCCTATCCAGCTGGGAGTACTGCTTGGCTGCCGCGACGAGGCCCGAGATCCGGGTCACCGAGTCGTCGATCTCACCCATGAGCAGCTCGGTGTCGATGGTGTATGTGAGCCAGCGGACTGCCGGCTCGAGATTGTCGGCACCTACCGACGAGTAGATCTGATCGAGCCAGGCCACGTCTACCCCACCGGCGACCAGGGTGCCGGCAAGGTCCCAGGCGCCCGCGAAGTCGTGCCCCTCGAGCCACTCGCCGATGGCATCCTCGGCATCACTGGCCTCCATCGGTGATAACGGCGCGGCCGAGGCCGCGCGCTTGACGGCCGCCTCCTGCAGCTCAACCAGCCCCTGCAGGCGGGTCCCGTCGATTCGACCGTCGGCGATCAGAGCGAGCTTGTGCCGCATGCCGGTGATGCGGTCGCGCAGGATCGACGTGGCGCGCACGGCGGCAGCGGCCGGGTTGTTCAGCTCATGCGTCAGTCCGGCCGAGAGCTGGCCAAGCGCGATCAGGCGCTGCCGCTCGCCGATGATCGTCTGGCTGTTGCGCATGCCGAAGAACAACCCCTCGAGCAGGTGCATCGCCATCGGGAACCACTCCCGCATGGCAACCGCGAACGCGCCGGCCGGCAGCACGAACAGCTCGACGTCGGTGATGGCCCGCAGCGAGTTCGAATAGACCTGTGGCACCTGGTCGCCGAGGTAAGCCTGCATCGCTCCGGCGTAAACGCCTGGCTGGCTGGTCCGGCTGACCTCGAGGTCGTCGCCGTGAACGAGGCGGTTCAATGACACAGTGCCGGAGACCAAGACGTAGAAGGACGTCGCCGGTTCGCCTTCGACGTAGATGTCAAGGCCACCGACCACCCGTTCCAAGGCGCCCTGGCTGGCGAGCCAATCGAGTTTCTCGGCGTCGAGGGACTCGAATAGGAACAGTTTCCGCAGATCGTCTGCGCCTAGCCGGTAAGTCATGGCGACTCCAGGTAGCGGTGAACCAGGGACACGGCCATGGCGCCCTCACCCACGGCCGAGGCGACGCGTTTGACCGACTCGGCCCGCACATCTCCGGCTGCGAAGACGCCAGGAACGCTGGACTCGAGATGGTACGGGTCGCGCGAGAGTGACCATCCCGCCGGGCGTCGGCCCTCGACGAGCAGGTCCGGCCCCGTGAGTACGAAGCCACGGGCATCACGCGCGACGATCGAGCCGAGCCAGTCAGTGCGGGGCTCGGCGCCGATGAACACGAACAGCCAGGACGTCTCGACCAGCCTCGACTCGCCGGTGCGCGTGTCGCGCAGTGTGAGCCGCTCCAGGTGTCCTTCGCCGCCACCCTCGGCCACCTCGGTAAATGGATGCACAGTGATCTTGTCCGCAGCGGCGATCTGGTCAACGAGGTACTGCGACATCGACCGGCGCAGGTCGTCACCCCGGATGAGGATGTTCACCCGGCGGGCGAACTTCGCGAAGTACACCGCCGACTGCCCGGCCGAGTTGGCGCCGCCGACGATGTAGATGTCAGCGCCTTCGCACGCCCGTGCCTCGGTCGCCGCCGACCCGTAGTACACGCCGCGGCTGGTCAACTCGGCGAGGCCCGGAGCCTCCATGCGCCGGTAGGTCACCCCAGTCGCCAGCACGGCGGTGTGCGCCGCGATCGTCGTACCGTCGCCGAACCGGACCAGCCGCGTGGCCCCGGCCGCGTCCAGGCCGACCACCTCGCGGGTGCTAAGCAGTTCGGCGCCGAACTTGAGCGCCTGCCGCCGAGCGCGTTCGGTGAGTTGGGCCCCCGACACTCCGTCCGGGAACCCGAGGTAGTTCTCGATCCGCCTGCTCTGCCCGGCCTGGCCCCCGGTCGCCTCCCGCTCGACGAGCACCGTCCGCAGTCCTTCCGAGGCCGCGTAGACCGCGGCGCCGAGTCCGGCCGGGCCGGCACCGACCACCACGAGGTCGTAGAAGTCTGACGCGGGCGTCACCGACATGCCCACATTCGTCGCAAGGTCCAGCTCTGTCGGCATGACGAGCGCCTTGCCGTCCGCCGTCACCACCAGCGGCAACTCTGCCTCGGTGACACCGGCGGCCGCGAGCAGCCGCTGACCGTCCGGCTCGTCGGACGCCAGCCAGCGGTACGGGACGAGGTTGCGGGCCAGAAAGTCCCGCGCCGCAAAGGACGGAGCAGACCACCGATGCCCGACGATGCGGGTCTCCGCGACCGCGCTATCGGGCGACGCCAGCCACGCCCCGAGCAGCTCGTCCATCACCGGATACAGGTGTTCCTCGGGCGGGTGCCACGGCTTGAGCAGGTAGTGGTCGAGGTCGACCACATTGATGGCGTCGATCGCCGCATCCGTGTCGGCGTACGCGGTGAGCAGCACCCGGCGTGCCATCGGGAACAGGTCCATGGCGGCCTCGAGGAACTCGATGCCGTTCATCTGGGGCATGCGGTAGTCGGCCAGCAGGAGCGCGACCTGTTCTCCCCGGAGTTTGATCTCCTTCAGCGCCTGCAGCGCCTCGTCGCCGGAGTTCGCCCGGACGACTCGGTAGTGATCGCCGTACTGCCGACGCACGTCCCGCGCGACGGCCCGAGAGACGGCGGGATCGTCGTCAACGGTCAGGATCGCGGGATTCGCCATCTAACCATCAAAGCACGCGCGTCGGCGCGCGGCTCGCGGCCGACACTGAGGTAAACGTTTGTGAGTGAGCGGCTCACTCAGTTAGTCTTCACCACATGACTGGTCCGTTAGAGCCCAGCCGGACACCGACGGGCGACGTGGATTGCCGGCCCGGCACCGGCCGAGCCCGGCCCTTGCCCCCGGACGAGCGCAGGGCGACGCTCATCGCCGCCACGCTGCCGCTGGTCGCCGAGCACGGGACGCGGGTGACCACCCGACAGATCGCCGACGCGGCCGGCGTCGCCGAAGGCACGATCTTCCGTGTCTTCACCGACAAGGAGGAGCTGGTCCGGGCTGCCGTCGCCGCGGCACTGGACCCGAGCGCGATGCTGGAGGACCTGGACAGCGTCGACCCGGCCGCACCGCTGCGGGAGCGACTCCTGCGGATCACCGGGATCCTGCAACACCGGCTGATCAGCATCATCAACCTGCTCACCGCCGTCGGCCTGCACTCACCGCCTGAGGACCTCGCGGCACATCGGGCCAAGGTACGTCCGACCAACAATTTGATCTACGAAGCGGTCGGACGCGTGCTGGAGCCGGACCGGCTCCGGTTCCGCTACCCGGTCCCGGAGGTGGCCCGCCTCCTGCGGCTGCTGACATTCTCCGGCTCACATCCCATGATCACCGACGGAGAGCTGCTCACCCCGGAGCAGATCGTCTCCGTCTTGTTGGACGGAGTGCTCCGCCACACCACCGACCCTGCTGAGACCGGACTGGGGGACGACGGATGCTGATGCGACTGTTGCGGGCCTACCTCCGCCCGTACGCCCGCCCGCTCACGGCGGTAGTCCTGCTGCAACTGGTGGGCACTATGGCTTCGCTCTACCTGCCGAGCCTCAACGCCGACATCATCGACAAGGGCATCGCGCAGGGGGATACGGGCTACATCGTGCGGACCGGCGGATGGATGCTCCTCGTCACGGCGGTGCAGATCGCCTGCTCGATCGTCGCGGTTTACTTCGGCGCCCGCACCGCGATGAGCTTCGGTCGGGACGTCCGTGCCGCGTTGTTTCGGCGGGTCGGCGAGTTCTCCGGCCGGGAGGTCGGACATTTCGGCGCCCCGTCCCTGATCACGCGCAACACCAACGACGTCCAGCAGGTGCAGATGCTCGTTGTGCTGACCTGCACCATGCTGGTCGCCGCGCCAATCATGTGCTTCGGGGGCGTGATCATGGCGCTGAGGGAGGACGTGGGACTCTCCTGGCTGATGCTCGTCAGCGTCCCGGTGCTCGTCGTGGCCATTGGCCTGATCATCAGGCGGATGGTGCCACAGTTCCGGTTGATGCAGACGCGCATCGACACGGTCAACCGCGTCCTCCGCGAGCAGATCGGCGGCGTCCGCGTGGTGCGGGCGTTCGTCCGCGAGCCCTTCGAGACGGACCGGTTCGGCACGGCCAACGCCGACCTCACCATGACCGCCCTGCGGGTAGGGCGGCTGATGGCGCTGATCTTCCCGATCGTGCTCCTGGTGCTTAACACGTCCAGTGTCGCCGTGCTGTGGTTCGGTGCTGCCCGGGTCGACGCCGGGCAGATCCAGATTGGCGCGCTGACCGCATTCCTCAACTACCTGCTGCAGATCCTGATGTCGGTGATGATGGCGACGTTCATGCTCATCATGGTGCCGCGCGCGGCAGTGTCGGCCGAGCGCATCATCGAGGTACTCGACACCGAGACGTCGGTTACCCCACCCGTGCATCCGGTCACCGAGGTACGTGGTCAGGGCGAGCTGGAGCTGCGCAACGTCCAGTTCCAGTACCCAGGCGCGGCCGAGCCGGTCCTACACGACATCTCTTTCCACGCACCGGCGGGCAGGACGACCGCCATCATCGGCAGCACCGGGGCCGGTAAGACGACGCTGCTGTCCCTCGTGCCCCGACTGTTCGACGTCAGCGGCGGAGCGGTGCTCGTCGACGGCGTGGACGTACGAGAGCTCGACCCGGACCTGCTGTGGAGCCGGATCGGCATCGTGCCGCAGAAGCCGTACCTCTTCTCCGGCACAGTCGCCAGCAACCTGCGTTACGGCAACCCGGACGCCACCGACGACCAGCTCTGGGAGTACTTGGAGATCGCACAGGCCCGAGACTTCGTCGAGGCGATGCCGGGCGGTCTCGACGCGCCCATCAGCCAGGGTGGGACGAACGTCTCCGGCGGCCAGCGCCAACGGCTTGCGATCGCCCGCGCACTCGTACGCCGCCCGGAGATCTATCTGTTCGACGACTCGTTCTCCGCGCTCGATCTCGGCACCGACGCCCGGCTGCGCGCTGCGCTGCGCGCCATCACCGCCGACGCCGCAGTCGTCATCGTGGCCCAGCGAATATCTACCATCGTCGATGCAGATCAGATCATCGTGCTGGAAGGCGGCGCGATCGTCGGCGTGGGCCGGCACGCCGAGCTATTGGACAGCTGCCTCACGTATCGGGAGATCGTCGATTCGCAACTGACCGTGGGGGCAGCAGCGTGAGCGCGACAACTGAGCGAAGCGACAAACCCAACAATGCCGTGCCCGCTCGACTGCCGGCGGCTGGTGCGCGGGCGCGGGGCGGTGGCCCACCGTGGATGAGTGCCGGCATGCCGGCCGAGAAGTCGATGCGGTTCGGCCCTTCGGCCAAGCGGCTGATCGGCCGCCTGCAGCCGTACCGAACGCAGTTGGTCGTCGTCATCGCCCTCGCCGTGGTGAGTGTCGGGTTGGCCGTGATCGGGCCGAGGATTCTGGGGCGTGCCACCGACATCATCTTCACCGGCGTGATGGGCAAACGCATTCCGCAAGGACAGACGCCAGATCAGGCCGTCGAGCTGGCCAGGAGAGCCGGGAACGACAGCCTCGCCGACATTCTGGCGCGGATGCACGTGGTACCCGGAATGGGCATCGACTTCACCGCGCTCGCGCGTGTCCTGACGCTGGCGTTGGCTGTGTACGTCGGCGCCAGTGCACTCGCCTGGCTGCAGGGCTACATGCTCAACGGCGTCGTCCAGAGCGCGATTCTGCGGCTGCGCGCAGATGTCGAGGACAAGCTCAACCGGTTGCCATTGCCGTACTTCGACCAGCAGCCTCGCGGGGAACTGCTCAGCCGGGTGACCAATGACATCGACAACATCGCGCAGAGCCTGCAGCAAACGCTGAGCCAGCTACTCACATCCCTGCTCACGGTCGTCGGCGTGCTCGTGATGATGGTATCGATCTCGCCGCTGTTGGCCGGCATCGCTCTGGTCGCCGTGCCGCTCTCAGTGGTGGTCACCCAGCAGATCGCCAAGCGTTCGCAGAAGCAGTTCGTCGCCCAGTGGACGCACACCGGGTCGTTGAACGCCCAGATCGAGGAAGCGTTCACCGGGCACGAGCTGGTCAAGGTGTTCGGGCGGCACCGGGAGGTCGAGGCGGCGTTCGCGGCGAAGAACGAGGAGCTGTTCAAAGCGAGCTTCGGGGCCCAGTTCGTCTCGGGCATCATCATGCCGTCGATGATGTTCATCGGGAACCTCAGCTATGTCGCGATCGCTGTGGTCGGCGGCCTACGGGTCGCGTCCGGCTCGATGAGCCTGGGTGACGTCCAAGCATTCATTCAGTACTCGCGGCAGTTCACCCAGCCGCTGACCCAGGTGGCGTCGATGGCGAACCTGTTGCAGTCTGGCGTCGCCTCGGCGGAGCGAGTGTTCGACCTCATCGACGCCGAGGAGCAGACGCCCGAGCCGGCCGAGCCGGCCCGCGTCGCCGATCCTCGCGGACGAGTGGAGTTCGAGCATGTGTCGTTCCGATACCGCCCGGACCAGCCGTTGATCGATGACCTCTCGCTGGTCGCCGAACCGGGGCACACCATTGCCATCGTGGGTCCCACCGGCGCTGGGAAGACCACCCTCGTCAACCTCATCATGCGGTTCTACGAACTGGACGCGGGACGGATCACACTCGACGGAGTGGACATCACCACAATGCGCCGGGACGCGTTGCGCGGCGACATCGGCATGGTTCTCCAGGACACCTGGCTGTTCGGTGGCACGATCCGGGACAACATCGCCTACGGCAACCCCGGTGCGACTGAGGAGGAGATCCAGGCCGCTGCCCGCGCCACGTACGTGGACCGCTTCGTCCATAGCCTGCCGGACGGATATGGCACCGTCATCGACGAAGAGGGCAGCAACGTCAGTGCGGGCGAGAAACAGCTGATCACGATCGCCCGCGCGTTCCTGGCCGATCCGTCGCTACTGATCCTCGACGAGGCGACCAGCTCGGTGGACACCCGCACCGAGGTCCTACTGCAGCGGGCGATGGCTGCCCTGCGGTCGGATCGGACCAGCTTCGTGATCGCCCACCGGTTGTCCACAGTCCGCGACGCCGATCTCATCCTCGTAATGGAGGAGGGTCGGATCGTCGAGCAGGGTACGCACGATGAACTGCTCGCCGCCGAGGGCGCCTACCACCGGCTGTACCACGCCCAGTTCTCCCAAGCCGTGGTCGAGGTGGACGACGAGAACAGCGGACGACTCGTCGGCGCGATCCCGGGCGCCCGCGTCGGCGTCCATAGTGGAGTAAGTCATCGCCCGGAATAGAGCGGGCGGTGCGCACGAAGGTCACAGCAAGCGGGGCGTGTAGCCACCCCGGTTGTAGGTCAGCCGGGCGATCGAGTGGTTCTGTTTGTCGTCGTTGTCATCGACGCGGTCGAACTGTTCGGCCACGCGTGCCGCCGCCCGGTCGCAGAACAGGGTGGCGATGTAGCGTTCCTGTCCCGACGCTTCGATGCCCTGGTCGTCGAAGAGCGCGCTAGTGCGGGAGATGGTGGCGATCTGGGCGTAGATGTCTGTGACGGCGTTTGCGAGGCGCTTCTGTTGGCGCTGCCGCAGCTGGATGTCGCGTCCGTGCATACGAAGGAGCTTCTCCGCGGTAGCCCGAAGCTGGCCCACATGTTCGGCGACTCTGTCGCCGTGGCTGCGCAGCTCCGGGTGCGCGGCGTCGAGGCGGTCGGGTCGCACGGTGCGGCTGATGCGGTGGGCGACGTAGTCGGCAAGGATCCCGATGCTGCGGATGGGGTCGGCGAGGTTCACCTCGCGCAGGTCGGCGACCTCGTCGGCGACCGCCTTGAGTCCGGACAGGGCCACGAAAGCGCGGAGCACGTCGTTGGCGCCCTCGAAGATCGGGAAGACACGGGCGTCGCGAAGGGCCTTGGCAACCGGGGAGTCGGCCATGTACGCCGCCCCACCCATGAGCTGGAAGAGCCGGTTGACGGCGTACCAGTAGAACTCGCTACCTGCGATCTTGGTGATGGCTGATTCAAGGGAGTAGTCGGGTACGCCGGCGTCGACGAGCCCGGTGGTCAGATAGGCCATCGACTCGAAGCCGTACAGGTAGGACACCATCCAGCTGACCTTGTCCTCGACCAGCTCGAAATCGGCGAGGGGCCGGCCGAACTGCTCGCGGGCGGTGGTATATCGGACGGCCAGATCGATAAGTCGCTTGGTAGCGCCGACCACGCCAGTGCCCAGGGACATGCGGCCGTTGTTGAGGGTGTGCACCGCGATGCGGAACCCGTCGCCTGGGGCGCCGAGGACATTCTCCCGGGGTACGCGCACATCCCGAAACGTCAGCCGACGCAGGTCGTTGCCACGCAGGCCGAGCGTGTCGTAACGGTCGGGAGCGTCGAAGCCCGGCATACCCCGTTCGAGGATGAGCGCAACGAGGCCCTTCTCGCAGCGGGCGAACCCGCACACCACATCCTTCCCGCCGTTGCCGATCCACCGTTTCTCGCCGTTGAGCAGATACGAGCCGTCGGCTTGGCGCTCGGCGTAAGACTGAATGGACTCCACGTCGGAGCCCGCGTTCGCCTCCGTTAGCGCGAAACCGGCCAGCTTGCGTCCGGCGGCCAGGTCGGGCAGGAAGCGGGCCTTCTGATCGTCGGTGCCGAAAAGGTGGATCGGCTTCATGCCGATCGACTGGTGCACACCGAGGACGACGGACAAGGAGCCGTCGTAGCTTCCGAACTCCTCCATCACCCGGCAGTAGCCACTCTGAGACAGGCCTTGCCCGCCGTACTGCGGCGAAACATATAACCCGAGCAGGCCGCGCTCGCCAAGGCCGCGGATGACCGCGTCGCCGACCCAGCGTTCCCGCTCAACCCGGACCGGGTCGTACTGGGCGTCGAGGAACTCACGTGCGGCGGCGATCAGCGCGTCCACGCGACCCGCCTCATCTCGGCCCAGCCGTGGGTAGGGCATAACCATCTCGTCAGGCAGCCGGCCGGTGAACAGGGATTTGGCGAACGACGATGCGGGCGGATCACTCACGTGATGCTCCTTCCCGTTTGCCGCCGGCCAACACGAACAGCGCACTTCGGCGTGTGCCGGCCATTCCCACCGCCAAGGCTGACATTCCCACGGCCAAATGGAAGACGTTGTCGACCGGACCTAGCGGGATGGCGAGCGCTGACGTGAGCAACAGACCGTCGATGAACCATCCGACAACGCCCAGCGGTGTGTAGAGAGCAGCGATGAACCAGGTGAACAAGACCGCTGGCGTATCCGATCGCGCTAGCCAGCCGGCGTATCCGGCGATCATCGCCGAGCCGAGGTGCAGCACGCCGTGGGTCCAGTCGTGCGCAAGCCGGTGCTCGATAAGCTTGACCACCGTTGGATAGACCGTGAAGGCGAGGAAAACCACGGCCGCGACACGGCAATACCACCGATAACCCATGGTCGAATCCTAGGTGGTGGGCGGTGCGCCCGCGAGATCACGCCCGCCATCTGGATGATCTATTCCGGTTGTTACCGGTAGACTCGTGGTCATGACCTCGAAAGCCCGCTCCACCTCCGCCGACGCCGACCAGGCGGAGGCGGCAAGCCCGGCCCTGCGGGCCGATGCCGAGCGTAACCGCCAACGCCTCATCACAGCCGCGCGGGAAGTCTTCGCGGAGCGCGGCCTGGACGTGCCGATCGAGGACATTGCGCGCCACGCCGGGGTCGGTGTGGCCACCCTGTACCGGCGATTCCCGACCCGTGCCGACCTCATCGCGGGCGCGTTCGAGGCCAAGATGGCCGCGTACGCCGACGCGGTCGCCGACGCCCTCGTCAAACCGGATCCCTGGATGGGGTTCTGCGACTACCTCCAGCGGGTGTGCGCTATGCAGGCGGGAGACCGAGGCTTCGCCAACGTACTAACCATGACGTTCCCCACGGCCAAGCGGTTCGAGGCAGAGCGCGACCGCGCCTATTACAGCCTGGTCGAACTGATCGGTCGGGCCAAGGCGGCCGGCAAGCTGAGGACCGACTTCTCACCCGAAGACATCATCATGCTGCTCATGGCGAATGCGGGTGTTGTGACCGCCACCGCCGACGCCGCCCCTGACGTGTGGCGGCGCTTTGTCGCGTACATGATCCAGGCGTTCAGCGTCACCAATCCGGCGCCACTGCCGCCACAGGCGACACCCACCGCGATGTACCGGGCGCTCATGCGCCTGCGTCACACGAAACCCGGGGCGTCGTAGATGTCGGACGAACTGGAATAGATCATCCAGTTCTACGGTGGTCGACCTGCACGCCTTGACACTTCCGCAGCGGCGTTTGCTAAGACCTGCCGGTGTTGAGCACTCTTCATCGACCGAGCAAGCACCCTAGTTGTGGACGTACGTAGGGCTGCCGGGCACCACTCCGAGTATCGCAGCGGCAATGTCGGCGACGACGGTTTCCGGGTGGTACCTGGCCGTCATGCACTTCAGCTTCGCCGCCACGGCCCTCCGCCGGTCGGGGTGCTGGAGGAAGTAGCACAGCTTCTCTTCCAACTGCGCCTCGCCCAGCTCGTACAGCACGTCCGGATTGCCGTTGCAGATCTCCGGGTAGCTGCCGAGTCGCGGCAGGATGCAGCAGTTGTCGGTGTACATCGCCTCGAGAGTGGACACACCCAGGCTCTCGTGGCTGGCGGTGGACACCTGCAGATCGGCCGCCCACAACGCTTGGTAGTACTCGTCCAGCGGCATGTCGCCGCCGAGCATCACTTGCTCCGGGAACCGGTGTGCGAGCGCCGAGATCGTCTCGCCGCCCGGCTGCCCAGGGGCGAAGTAGCGGGTAAACAGCACAGCCACGTCGTAGCGAGGGAGCACCCGCGCCAGGACGCGGGTAAAGAGATCAGGATTCTTGCTGGACACCGGTGCATGGTTGAAGACCACAGTGGTCAATGGGAGGCGTAGGTCGGTGCGGCAGGCGTCGATCCGCTTGACATCGAGCGGCAACCCGACCACGACGGCCTTGGCGTCCAACTGCCGTGCCAGGCTAACGTTGAAGGCGCTGATATTGTCCCACAGCGTCGCTCGCATGTACTCCGAGGCGAGCAGGATGCGGTCGAGTACGTGCAGATTCGCCAGGTCCAGCAGTTCCATCCCGGGGTAGACCTGGAAGCGAAACGCGTCGGTCGGATCCCAATGGCTGCCATGGGTGTAGCCGACGATCGGGACCGACAAACCGAGGTCGAGCGCCATCCGCCTGATCTCCACAGGGAACGACGAGAAGATGTGGAACGAGAAGATGACATCCGGCGAGTCCTCGACCAGGGCGTTGAGCACGTCCCGGTAGTTTGACAGGATCCAGAAGAGTCGTCGCGTGCGGTCTTCGTGGCCTGTGGTGGAGATAGCGACTCGCGGCTGGGAGAGCTCGAATCCCAATGTCACCAACCCGTCCCGGATGGCCGTGGAGGCAGTGATGCCGTACCCGATGGCGTCGCTGGACGGGGCACCCGTCCTGGGATCTGGCACGGTGTAGCCATCCAGGTAGAGCAGCCTGCGTCGCTTCGGGTTCATCGGCGCCACGTCAGGCATCCTGGTTGGACCGCTTGTAGCCGAGCACGGCATAGTCCTGCGGTCCCCACAGCAACTGCGAGAGAACTTCGTACATCTGCGGCGACACGCCGTCGCCGCTGTAAAGCGTGAAGGGAGAGAGCTTCGGATGGAGGGGTCGTACCTCGATGTCGCCGAAACCCTGCGTGGACACGAGGTACTCCATCAGCGCGGAAGGCAGCGGCGACCGGTGGGTCGGGTCGTTGTAGAAGTCGCAGGCGGCCATCACGAGGTTCGCCGGATTGGGTGTCTCGAGCAGCAAGCAGCCGCCTGGGCGCAACGCCCTCCTGGCCGCGTCCAGCAGCGCAAGCAGCTCCTCGGTGCCGAGATGCTCGATGAGATGGAAGGCGGTGACCATGTCGACCGAGTCCGGCGGAAGGCCCTGCAGGTGGCCGATGGCATCACTCAGCTCGATGTCGAGTCCCCGGGCACGGCCCGCGGCCACGAATCTGGGGTTGGCGTCGACGCCCGAGCACGGTACCCCTGCGTCGCGGAGCAGCGTGAGCCACTCACCACGTCCGCAGCCGAGGTCCACGACGCCGCCGGTGCCAACCAGCCGGCGTACGTCGGGAAGGTAGCCTTCGAGCTTCGCGCGGACCTCGGCAGTCGAGCCGCGAAAGCGATCCGTAAAGGCGTCATAGATCGCCGCGAAGCGTGGCCCCCACCCGTCGAGCGCACCCTTCCCGCAGCTCGCCCGCAGTTCTTGGAGCTCGGCTTCGAGCGCACGCACGCGTTGCTGGGTCTCTTCAGCCAGGCGCTGCGTGTCGGCTACCGCCTGGACGAGTCCGCGCACCTGCGCCTTGAGATCGAGGTCGCTCGCCTGTGCCGCCAGCGCGTCGCCCTCAGCACCAGCCCCGGCTGTCATTCGGTGCCGACTTCGCCGACCCCAGCATCAGGGTCACCCTCGGCAGCCACCATTTCGCCCGGCCTCGGCACTTCCCGCAGGACCTTCGCCGGACTGCCCGCGACAACCGTGTAAGGCTCGACGTCACGCAGCACCAGCGATCCAACGCCCACCACCGAATGCGCCCCGATGCGGCAGGGTGCCACGATGATCGCGTGGCTGGAGACCCATACGCCCTCCTCGATGACGATGTCGCGGCCCGACTGGGGAACGGCCACCTGACGCTCCGCGCCGAACTTCGTCCAGTCGTGCGTGCCGGTGAGAACCGAGACGTTGTGGCCGAAGAACGCGTACTCGCCGACCGTGATCTCGCCGGACGACAGGTTGAACAGCGCATTGTTCACGATCGCCGTCGGGTGGATATGCAGGCGCGTCGGATCGCCATAGATCAGCGGCCGGAACAGCGACGGATCCTCGGTGTCCCGGGCGCCAGCGGGCTTGCCGTCATCTGGCCGCCTCAGTAACGCCGCAACGAAGCGACGTGCTTCGCTGGTCACGCGGTCCAAAAGAGACATGCGATCGCTCCTCCTGCCGGCTCGTGAGGTCTACCGCACCCTGCGGTTGTCTCCCTCGAGCACCTCTGCGTATATCCTCGCGTGGGTCGCGGCGATGTCTGGCCATGTTCGACCCTCGGCGCAGGCGCGACCGTTCCTGGCTAGTCGATCCGCAAGGGCGCCGTCGGATAGGACCAGACGCATCGCCTGCGTGAGAGCAATGGTGTCACGCGGCGGAACGCGCAGAACACCCTCGATCTCGGTGGGCCGGGTCACGACGCCTGGTGGAGACGTCGCCACTGTGGGCACGCCGTGGGCGAGCGCGGCGAGAAGCGATCCCGACTTGGCAGTCACGCCGGCGTTGAACGGGTACACCGCCGTGTCCGCGGCAAGCAGCAGGTGGGAGATCTCCTGCTCGGGCAGGTACCCGGTGAAGATGACATCTTCCTCGACGCCGTGCCTGCGCGCGACGTCCTCAAGTTCGCGGCGCAGCGCCACGGCGGTACCGCCGCGAACCGAGTGGCTCTCGATGCCGCCGGCCAGCACTAGCCGCAGGCGGGGGTGCACACGGCGCACCTGCGCGACGGCCTCGATGAGCCGCTCCAGCCCTTTCTCTGGGTGGAGGAACCCGAAGAATACGGCGAGGAGGTCGTCCGCTGCCAGTGCGAGTCGCCTCCCCACAGCGGCCCGGGCGTGCTCGCGGTCGAGCCGCGCTACCGCGATGTTCGCACCGATCGGCACGTGCACCGCAGCGAGGGCGTGTCCCGGCAGGCGGGTGTTCAGTACACGTTTGTGTTCCGGCGCGGTGACCATTAGCCGGGCCGCCCACAGCGACAACAGAAGCGTCTCCCGCTCCGCGAACCCGCGGTGCTCGACCGCCGACCACGCGGTCGAGCGCAGCCGCCCAGCAACGCCGTTTGCCGCCCACACCCCGTACTCATGCAGCGTCGCCAGCACGGGTGTCCCGGTCGGTGCAAACCGAGGTAGCAGGCCGACCGCGCGGCGGAAACCGAAGGCGGACGGCGCGAACTGCACATGCACCAGGTCGAGCCGCAGCTTGGCCATCGCCTGAGCCGCTCGCACAACGCCGCCGACACTCCACCGGTCCGTCACGCCGATGACCGCATCGTCGGCGCTCTGCGCGTATGCGTGCGCCGTGCATATGAGCGGCTCGAACGGAGTCGACCGCAGGTGTCGGGCTAGTTGGCAGGTGTAGTCGGCCACCCCGTCGTAGGCCGGATCGAATTGCCCGCAGACGAGCCCGATGCGCGGCCCACTCATTCACCACCTCGCCTCTGCCCGTCCCCGAACGCACGCTCGCGACGTGGGACAACCCGGCACTTGGTGCCTCGCCGGTACCCTGCGACACCACGTGCCCGGCGGTCGTGTTGATCATGAAGATCGAGACCGCCCACGATGGCTGTCGCTCCGGCCGTAGATTGATCTTGCAGTTGAGCGGCGCCGCCCAGCTCCACACTGCCATCCTGCCCGGCTCTCCACCTCAGAAGCAAAATGGACCGGCAGGCTGGCCGCGACAGCCGCTAACCGCTGCACGCAACTCCGTCGGGCTGCCGTGCATACGATCGGGACATGGCCGAGGACCAGCGCGTGCGTCTCGCAACGGGAGTTTCGCTTCCGTACGTAACGTGGGGCGACCCCTCGGGAACCCCGGTCGTCCTCCTGCATCCGTGGGCCGAGTCGATGCGCTGCTTCGACCGCCTCTTCCCGTTGCTGCCCGAGTCCGTCTACGCACTGGCGATGGACCAACGCGGCCACGGTGACGCCGACAAGCCGGAGGACGGGTACGCCCTGACGGACTTCGCCGACGACGTCGAGGCGTTCATCGACGCGATGGGCCTGACCTCTGCGGTGCTGTTGGGATCGTCTAGCGGCGGGTACGTCGCGCAACAAGTAGCGGCTGCCTGCCCGCACTGCGTCAACGGCCTCGTTCTCGTCGGATCGCCACGAAGTCTGCTCGGCCGTCCCCCGTTCATGGACGAGGTGGATCAGCTGACCGACCCAGTGGACCGGGCCTGGGTGAGGCGTTCATTGACCTGGTTCCCGCTCCACCATGAGGTACCGAACTGGTATCTCGAGGAGCGTGTCGATGACGGCGCACGCATTCCCGCACACGTCTGGCGCGACACTCTCACCGGATTGACCACCGCGCTCCCGCCGACCGAGGTGGCGCAGGTAACCGCGCCCGCGTTGATCATCTGGGGAGACCGTGACGAACTGCTGTCTCGGCGCGAGCAGGAGGCGCTCCGCGCAGCCATGCCGAACTCGCGGCTGATTGTGTACGAGGCCACCGGTCACCTGGTCCTATGGGAGCAACCAGAGCGGGTGGCCGCAGACCTGATGGACTTCCTTGTGGCCTACCCCGGCCCCGCCGGCGACTGAGCCGGACGGCGTCCGTCCCTTCAGGACACCGCAGCGAGCCTGGCCGCACACGACCCACCGGGCGATGGCCAGGAGTCTGTCGCGGTGGCACCGGCCAGCATATTTGACGCCGGCCTGTGGGCTGCTAACCTGCAGGCCCAGACAGCCACAACTCCCGGTATCCGGTTTAACCCTTTTGGGACACTATGCTTCGGTGCAGCGTACGCGTGGCGATGCTCGCCGGCGTCCTGTTGACCGTTGGGTGCACCGCGGTGCCCGTTGCTCCTGGCCCGACTCCTACCCCGGCGTCGACGCCGGGCCCGGCTCAGGCGCCGCCGCGTACGGCCTTGCCGGCCGAAAACACCACCGTGGTGACGGGTAACGGCGCCGCGGAGTTGGCGCTCGTGACCAGCAGGTCGCTATACCTCCACGCTCCCGCCGTCGTGCTGGCCGGCGAGGGGGACGAGGCCAGCCTGGCCACGGCGACCTCCGCCGCGACGAAACTCGGCGTTCCGGTGCTTCTCACGCCGGGGTCCGGCAGCGCGACAGCGAGCGCGGCCGCGGACCTGCGCACCGAGCTGAGCCGGCTCGCACCACAGACTGTCGTGACCGTAGGCGCGGCGGCGACGCTCTGGACGCAGGGTGTTCCGTTGATCGCCTCCGGCGACACCGGTTCCCCGACACCGTCCGCCGGCGCGGACACGATCGTGCTGGAACCGGGAGATGGTGTGGCGTTACCGGATGTCACGCCCGCGGCACCGCTTGACGAGTTGCTGGTCCTCGCGCTCGATCAGCCCGCCAGCAGGGCTGCGACGGCGACCGCGCGGGCCAGCGGCGCTCGCGTCCTGCTGGTCGCCAACCCCGACCCCCGTACCAATGACGACGTGATCAAGGCATTGGCCGGCCAGTCGACGGCACGGGTCCTGGCGTTGGGTACCGAATTCGGCCCGGCTGACCGGCTGCGACGTCGAATTGACACCGCGGCGAATGGCACCCTGCTGCCCGGCGGTGGCCAGGTGCTCTTCCCCGGCCGCCGCATGGTCGCCCTTTACGGCCACCCGGGCGACTCCGGCCTGGGCTCGCTGGGTGAGCAGTCCCTCAGCGCGGCCATCACTCGGGCGCGAAAGGTAGCAGCCAGCTACAGCTCCTTAGTGAAAGAACCGGTTGTGCCCGCCTTTGAGATCATCGCGACCGTGGCGTCCAGCGCGGCCGGAGCCGATGGCAACTACTCCAGCGAGTCCACAATCGCGCACCTGCGGCCGTGGGTCGACGCCGCGCGAAGGGCCGGCATCTACGTTGTGCTCGACCTGCAGCCGGGGCGCACCGATTTCCTCACCCAGGCCAAGCTGTACACGCCGCTGCTGACGCAGCCGCACGTGGGCCTTGCCCTGGATCCGGAGTGGCGTTTGAAGGCCGGTCAACGACACTTGGTGCAGATCGGCTCGGTGAGCGCAGCGGAAATCAACAAGACGGCCGCCTGGCTGGCCGACCTCACTCGCCAACACAACCTGCCGCAGAAGGTACTGATGCTGCATCAGTTCCGGCTCGACATGATCACAAACCGAGCAAGCGTAGACACCAGCTACGACGAACTGCGGGTGGTCATCCACGCCGACGGATTCGGCACCCGAGGGCAGAAATTCGACACGTGGAGAAACATGCACGTGAAGCCGCCGCCGAACGTGTGGTGGGGTTGGAAGAATTTCTACGACGAGGACCGGCCTACGTTCACGCCCCGGCAGACCGTCGCAGTTGCGCCATCGCCCGTCTTCATTTCCTACCAGTGAGTCGGGGAACCGCCCCGGCGGGACTTACATCTCTTGATCGGTCGGTCGGATGAGCATCTCGTTGACGGCGACATGTCGCGGGCGGGTGACGATGTAGGTGATCGCGTCGGCGATGTCCTCGGCCTGCAGCCGCTCCATCGCCGCGAATCGCTGGCGCAGGCCCTCCTGGACCTCGGGCCTGTTGTGGCTGGCCAATTCCGTCGCAACTGCTCCAGGCTCAACGAGCGACACACGGACGTGGCGCTTGGTGACCTCCTGCCGGAGCGATTCACTGAACGCGCCAACGCCGTGCTTGGTCGCGTTGTAGACGCCGCTGCCGTTGCGCGCTTGCCGCCCCGCGACGGAGCTGATGTTCACCATGTCGGCCACCCGGCGAGGGCTGTCCTCGGCCGCCCGCGACAGATGCGGCAGCGCCGCATGCGCACAGTAGAGCAGACCTAGCACGTTGAGCTGCACCATCAGTTGCCACTCTGTGATCGGCGCGCCGACGATCGGGCCCAGCAGCATGACACCGGCGTTGTTGACCAGCGTGTCGAGCCGGCCGAACTCGGCGACCGTACGCTCAACCACGTCGCTGGCCTGGTGCTCGTCGGTCACATCCGTCTCCAGAACCAGCGCCGTGCCGCCCCGTTCGCGGATGGTCGCGGCCAGCGTGTCCAGCCGGTCCTTGCGCCGCGCCGCCACCGCCACGGCGGCACCCTCCGCGGCTAGGGACAGGGCCGCCGCCGCACCGATCCCGCTTGATGCTCCGGTCAGCGCTACGGTGCCGTCCAGTCGCTCCGCCATCGCGTGCCTCCCGACAAAGACCAACGTGCATAGCCTAGTCGGGTCCGTTGGCGTCATGACGAGCACGCCCGGACGCTCTCGAAGCCAGCCTCGCGGCCGCGTGTCGACGACGAGGCGGTCGAGATGTGACAGGCTTGAGACGCAGAGTCAACGAGAAGGAGCGGCAGGTGACGGTGCGTGAGGTGATCGGTCGCCTGCCCTCGGCACCGGGCGTCTACCGCTTCCGCGATGCCACCGGTCGCGTGCTCTACATAGGACGCGCGGTAGATCCGCGCCGGCGAGTAGCGAGCTACCTCGGCGGCCTGAAGGTGCGCCTACCCTCCCAGCTGGCCATGACACCGGCGGCATGGCAACCGTTCGCCCAACGCAACGCCGAACTCGCCGCCCGACTGCTGACCTAGGCATGCACCGTCAAATCACGATGGAGGCGAGCTCCGCACGCAGCATCGCCGCGCGCTCTCCGGTGATGTCGCCGTCGGCGACGCGGTCGTCGATGTCCCCGCGGATCTGGTCGATCCGTTGCAGCGCGTTGTCCTGCTGCCCGCGATCGATTCGGCGTTGCAGATCGGCGATCCTGTCCAGGAGGTCCTCGGCGCAGTCGGCGCGAATCTCCCCGGCTGCTCGACCGTCCACGACAACCTGCCGCAGGGCAAAGACCGCGACAAAATCCGTTTGGCCTGGGGGATTGGACTGCGCCGCGGTAGGGGCCGGCGTAGGCGTGGCGGTTGTCGTAGTGGGGGCGATCGACACGCCCGGCGCCGTGGAAGGTTGTGACGGTGTACGGACCGACACGAGGTAAACGCCTGCCAACAACAGGCCGACCGCGACTGCGGCGGCAGCGAGCAAGAGCGGTCGATTCCACCCTTCAGCTTGCGAAGCGGCGATCAGCATCGGTTCGGTCTCGCCATCGAGCTCCGGTGGCGGCAAGCGAAGCGTGCCCGCACCGGCCCTGTCACCGGAGGTCGCGGCATCGGAGGCCAGTCCGCCGGCAACCGCAGGCAGCGCGGCGGTCAGGACCCGAGCGACTTCGGCGCTGTCCGGGCGGTCAGCGGCCTCGAGCGCGAGGCAGCGCAGGCACACGTCGGCCACGGCGGCGGGTACACCGGTGACACTCATGGGGGCAATCAGTCCGGTGCTGTCGGTACGCGCTGAACCAGCCTGATCGTGGGCTTGTTGCGGAGGATGCCCGACGAGTGCCGCGTACAGCAGCGCACCGAGCCCGTACACGTCAACGGCTGGCGCGTCGGGAACGTCGCGGGTCAGGCGTTCCGGAGCAATGTAGCCTGTCGTGCCGAAGCGCGGCTGCCCGTCGCTGTTCCGGGTCCCCCCGAGGACCGCGGCCACACCAAAGTCGAGCACCTTAACCCCGCTGGACGTGAGCATGACGTTTGCTGGCGTCACATCACAGTGCACCAAGCCGAGTCGGTGTGCCGCGGACAGCGCCGCGGCGACCTGCGCGGTGATCTGCACCGCCTCGGGCCACGGCAGCGGCCCACGAGCCAACACGCCGCCGAGCGTCTGTCCACGCAGCAACTCCATCACCACGTAGGGCATACTCGCGCCCTCGGTCGTGACCTCACCGTAATCAAAGACGCTGGTCACGTTCGGGTGGCTCAGCTGGGCCATCGCGCGCGCTTCCTGACGAATCAGCCCTCGCAGCGAGGCATCTGCCT
>Ga0209859_1000014_pt1 | contig 30127 bp, 33 predicted proteins | sample GWRWS3_50_60_FD_187241 | JGI IMG/M metagenome (GOLD analysis project Ga0209859, IMG submission 187241) | Riverbed sediment microbial communities from areas with vegetation nearby in Columbia River, Washington, USA - GW-RW S3_50_60 (SPAdes)... | ecosystem: Environmental > Aquatic > Freshwater >... | reverse complement strand
GGATTGAGCCTCATCCCGTCCTCCCTCACCTCGTGTCGGAATCTTGCCCTCCGCCGACTTACGGCATATGCTTACAACGTACGGAGTATAGATGTACGATGTAAGCTGTCAACCCCGGGAACAAGAAGTCGCTTCCCGAACCGGGAAGATTGCCTGACCGAGATGGACGGTGGATGAACGTGCGGACGCGAACCCAACCAGCCGAAGAAGCACCGAGCCGCGAGCGGCTCACCCGTGATCGGATCATCGAGACGGCCCTGCGCGTGATGGACGACGAAGGGCTCGAGGCCGTCACGATGCGACGCATCGGACGGGAGCTCGGCGTCGAGGCGATGTCGCTGTACAACCACGTCGAGGACAAGGACGACATCCTCGAGGGCGTCACCGAGCGGGTGATGAACGAATTCGAGTTCCCCGACTCCACGGGCCGCTGGGCCGAGGATGCCCGCGCGATGTCCCGTGAGTGGCGACGGCTCCTCGCCCTGCATCCCAGCGTCTGCCAGTTGCTCGCGGAGCGGCACAAGCCGCTGGAGGGCCTCGCGACCTACCGAGCGATGGACTCCGCACTCGGCGTACTGCGTCGCGCCGGGCTCTCGGATCGCGACGCCGCGCAGGCGTTCAACGCCCTCGGCGGGTACATCCTCGGATTCGTGATGATGGAGCAGGGATTGATGCTCGGGAACGACGACGATCATGCCCGGCAGCACGATCGCGCGACCGAAGCCCTGCAGGGGTCCGGCCTCGTCAACGTCGTGGAGTGCTTCCCGTACTTCGCCGACTGCACCCCCGACCACCAGTTCGAGTTCGGGCTCGACCTCATGATCCGCGGCATCCAGGCCGGGGTGGACGGGTCCTCGCGGTCGAAGCCCTAGCGCAACCCCAGCTCCGCGCCCACGCGGCCGAACACCTCGAGCGCCTCGCCCAGATCGCCCTCCGTGTGATCGGCCGTGACGATCGTCCGGACGCGCGCCTTGCCCTTGCCGACCGTCGGGAACACGATCGCCGGGCAGAACACGCCTGCGTCGAACAGGCGGTTCGCGAACGCCTGCGTCCGTTCCTCGTCCCCGGTGATCACCGGCGTGATGGGGGTCTCGCTCGCGCCCGTGTCGAACCCGAGATCGTGCAGGCCGGCCTTGAACGTCCGGGTGTTCGACCAGAGCCGGTCGATCCGCTCGGGCTCGTCCGCGATGATGTCCAGCGCTTCGATGCAGGCCGCGACCGCCGCGGGCGGCGCGCTCGTCGAGAACAGGAACGGACGTCCGCGGTTCTGCAGCCACTCGATCAGCTCGTGCGGCCCGGCGATGAACCCGCCCAGGACGCCGATCGCCTTCGAGAGCGTGCCCACCTGGACGTCCACCCGCCCGTGCAGGCCGAAGTGATCCACCGTGCCCGCGCCCCCCTCACCGAGCACGCCGGAGGCGTGAGCGTCGTCGACCATCATGATCGCGCCGTGCCGCTCGGCCACCTCGACGAGCGCGGGGAGCGGAGCGATGTCCCCGTCCATCGAGAACACGCCGTCGGTGATCAAGAGTTGCCGGCGGTCGGCGGCCTTGGTCTGTTCGAGCAGCGCGTCGGCGTGCTCGGCGTCCTTGTGCTCGAACACCTTGATCTCGGCCCGGGAGAGCCTGGCCCCGTCGATGATCGACGCATGGTTGAGCCGGTCGCTCACGATCACGTCGTGCTGGTCGAGGATCGCCGCCACCGTGCCGGCGTTGGCCGTGAAGCCGGACTGGAACATGAGCGCGTCCTCCGCGTGCTTGAACTCGGCGAACCGGCGCTCGAGCTCGCGGTGCTGCGACATCGACCCGGCGATCGTCCGCACCGCACCGGTGCCCGCGCCGAGCTCGGTCGCCGCCTTGGAGGCGGCGGCGTTCATCCGTGGATGGTTCGAGAGCCCGAGGTAGTTGTTCGACGCCAGGTTGATCACGACCCGCCCGTCGAACCGCGCCCGCGCGCCCGTCGGCCCTTCGAGGATCCTCGGATGGAGCAGGAGACCCTGCTCGTCCAGGTCGGCGAGCCTCTCCTTCAGGTAGTCGAGGGCGCCGGACATCGGAAGCTCACGCTATCGCATTACGCTGTGCCGACCGACCGACCGACGGAGGTGCCATGAGCACGATCGAGCTCGACGCATTCCTGGCCGATTCCGTCGCCTCGGTCCAGGGCAAGCTGTACGCGCTCGGGGCCGGATGGAACCGCATCACCGTGACCCTGTTCCCCGCCCGGCACGACCGGGTCGGGATCGGGCTCCTGTTCCGATTGCCCGCGGGTTCGGCCAACGAGCCCCGGAGGTTCGAGCTCCGGATGCACGGCCCAGCGGACGAGGAGCTCGCGCTCGGGGCGGGTCCGGAGGGCCCGGTGAACCGCATCGCCGGCGAGTTCACCGCCGGAGGGAGCGCGGAGCAGATCGTTCCGATAGCCCTGAACCTCAACGGGCTGCCGCTGCCGGGTCCCGGCGACTATCGGGTCGTGATCTCGATGCAGGGTCAGGACGTGAAGACCCTCGGGTTCACGGTGCAGGCGCTCGCGGCCCAGCCGCGCCAGCAACCACTCCCACCGACGACCGGGACGGCCGGCTACCTCTGATCGTTCGCGCCCGGGAAGACGATGACCTTGGCGGCGTGACCCGATGCAGCCGTCTCGAAGGCCTCCGAGTATCGGTCCAACGGGAACCGGTGCGTGATGACCGGCGAGATGTCCACCCGCCCGGTCGACAGCAAGGTGGTCGTCTGCTGCCACGTCCGGAACATCTCTCGCCCCGTGATCCCCAGGATCCGCGCCTCCTTGAAGATCACCTGATCGTTCAGGTCGAGCGTCACCGGTCCATCGGGCAACCCGAGCAGGGACATCCGTCCGCCTCGAGCCAACAGGCGGGTCCCCTGGTCGATCGCCGTGGCGTTCCCGGACATCTCGAGGACCACCTCCGCACCGTTCCCCTCCGTCGCGTCCATGACCGCCTCGACGGGATCGTCGGCACTCGGATCGACCAGGAGGTCCGCTCCCATCTTGGCGGCGAGCGACCGGCGTTCGTCGTTCGGCTCGATCGCGATCACCTTCCATGCTCCCAACGCTCGAGCGATCCCTACGGCGAACAGACCGATCGGCCCGCAACCGATCACCGCCACGGGGTTCGTCAGCAGGTCCTCACCCCCCTCGGTCCCGAACGTCGCGTGCACCGCGTTGCCGAACGGCTCCATCACCGATGCGTGATCGGGGTGGATGCCCTCGCCGACGATCCACGCGTTCTCGGCCGGAACGACCACGTACTCGGCGAACGCGCCGTCGGTGTCGACCCCGAGGATCTGGAGGTTGCGGCAGATGTGAGCCCGCCCGGTCCTGCAGGTCGAGCACACGCCACAGGCGATGTGCGTCTCGACGGCCACGAACGCCCCCCGCTGCACGTGGTGCACCTCGGGGCCGACGGCTTCCACGGTTCCCGCGACCTCGTGGCCGAACGTCATCGGCACGCGGGTCACGCGGCCCTGTGCCCATTCGTTCCAATCGAAGATGTGGAGATCGGTGCCGCAGATCGAAGCGGCGTGCACGCGAACGAGCACTTCGTCCTCGCCCGGAGCCGGCACCGGCACGTCCTGGAGCTCGGCGCCCGCACGCGGTTCGGTCTTGCGCAAGGCACGCATCGCGCTCAGCCTAGCGCGACCGAACGGAAGCAGGATGTGCTCGGGATGGAACCGGCAGGGTCGGCCGCGACGTCCAAGCCGGCTCTCATCGGCAGAGGAGAGATCGGATGCGCCTGCAACGGATCGGTGTGGCGATCGCGGCGGTCGCCGTGGTCGCGTCGGCGTGCGGCGGCGTGGGCGACGACGGATCGGGTTCCACCGGAGCGACCTGGCCGACCGGCATCGCACACCCCACCGGCGCGGACGAGATCGTCCTCAGGGTCGCCTACGAGGGTGGCTTCGTTCCGTACGAGTACACCTTGTCGAGCATGCCCTCGTGGTCCCTGTTCGGCGACGGGACGCTGATCGTGCAGGGGCCGCAGATCGAGATCTATCCCGGGCCGGCACTCCCGAACCTGGTCGCGATCCCGATCTCCGAGGAGGGCGTCCAGGCGATCCTGGGAGCCGCGCGTGACGCGGGGCTGATGGATGGGGACGCGACCTACAGCAACGACTGCATCGCCGATGCCGCGACCACGGTCTTCACGACGAACGCGGACGGCGAGACGTCGGTCGTGTCCGCGTACGCGCTCGAAGTCGGCGAGCCGCCCGGAACCTGTGGCGGGAAGGATGACGGCGACGCCCGAGCCGCGTTGGCCGAGTTCCAGGCGATGCTCGGCGACCTCCAGAGCTGGCTGCCGGCGGACTCCGTCGGCGCCGAGGAACCGTACGACCCGAGCGAGATGCGCGTGTACGTCCAGCCCTATCGAGGGGAGGCCGAACTGCCGCAGGGCGCGATCGAGTGGCCGCTCGACGTCCCGCTCGACGGGTTCGGCGAGCCGGCCGCGAACGCACCGACGGACACTCGGTGCGGTCTGGTCAGCGGGTCGGAGTTCGAGACGCTCTTCGCCGCGGCGCACAACGCGAACCAGCTGACGCCCTGGACGAGCGGTGGCACCGAGTACGGGCTGATCTTCAGGCCCCTGCTTCCCGACGAGCACACCTGCTGACTCGTCTGGCGTACACACCGCCGTCGGGCGACGATCTGGATGGCAGCTGTCGCGGTGTTGTCCCTGGTAGCCGCCGGGTGCTCGGACGACGACGGGGGTGAGACCGGCAGCGAAGGCACCGTCGAGGTGACGCTGCAGGAGTTCGCGGTCCTGCCGTCCCCCGACTCGGCACCCGCCGGGGAGGTGACGTAACAACGTCACCAACATCGGGCCCGAGGACGTCCACGAGTTCGTGGTGTTCGCCACGGATCTCGCGCCCGATGCCCTGCCGACGGCTCCGGACGGCTCGGTGGACGAAACGGGCGAAGGCGTCGAGCTCATCGACGAGATCGAGGACATCGCGGTCGATGCTACGCCGACCCTGACCGTCACGCTCGATGCCGGCAGCTACGTCCTCATCTGCAACATCGTCGAAGAGGAAGGCGCGGACACGATCGTCCACTACCAGCAGGGGATGCGCGTCGGCTTCACCGCCGAGTGACGGCTAGAGCACCCTGCGTCGGCGCGCCCGAAGACCCGAACGCCTTCCCGAGGCGCTCGCGGAGAAGACGACCTGCGGGGGGGCGACCTTCATGCCGTCCTCCTCGAACGCCTCGTTGAGCTCGAGGCGGGCGGCCATGCGGCCGACGTCGCCTTGTTGGTCCGCCGTCACCAGGGTGATCCCGGTGCCGGTTCGTCCCGCGCGGGCGGTCCGCCCGACGCGGTGCACGTAGCCCTTATCGTCCTGCGGCGGGTCGTAGTTCACGACGTGGCTGATCCGCTCGAGATCGAGACCGCGGGCGGCGACGTCCGTCGCGACCAGGACCCGCGCCTTCCCGCTCTCGAAGCGCTCGAGCGCCCGCTGACGGGCTCGCTGCGGCATGTCGCCGTGCAGCGCGTCGGCCACCACGCCCTTCTGCTTGAGCTTGTGCACCAGACGGTCGGCGCCGCGCTTGGTCCGGACGAAGACGAGCGTCAGCTCGCCGTCATGTTCGAGGAGCTCCACGAGCGCCTCGACCTTGCTCCGCGACTCGACCTGGACGAACCGATGATCGAGCCCGTCGACCGTCTCGTGAGCCGATTCGACCTCGTGGAGGACGGCGTCGTGGGTGTACGCACGGGCGAGACGCCCGACCGCGCCGTCCAACGTGGCGGAGAAGAACATCGTCTGTCGGTCCTTGGGGATGCGCCGGACCAGACGGTCGACCTGCGGTTGGAACCCCATGTCCAGCATGCGATCGGCCTCGTCGAGGACCAGGATCCGAACCCGATCGAGCCGGACGCTCCCGCGTTCGGCGAGATCTTGGAGCCGCCCGGGAGTCGCGATCAGCACGTGGGCCTTCGCGTTGCCTCGCGCCTGCTGCTGCATGCTGACCCCGCCGTAGGCGACGCCGACGCGGAGACCCGCGGCCTTCGCGATCTCGGCGAAGTCGTCGGCGACCTGCTGCGCGAGCTCACGCGTCGGCACCAGAACGAGCGCGCTCGGCGTCGGGTCCTGTGGTCCGACGCGCTCCACGATCGGCAGCGCGAACGCCAGGGTCTTGCCCGAACCGGTCGCGGAACGGGCGAGCACGTCTCGACCGGCGATCGCGTCTTGGAGCACGAGCGATTGGATCGCGAACGGGTCCGATACCCCTCGCTTACGGAGGGCTTCGATCACGCGTGCGGACACGCCCAGATCGGTGAACGTGGTGGTCATGTTCTCTCCTTCTTCCGGCGCGTCGAACGCGCCGCATCTCGGCGGGCTACGTCGATGCCGGCGAACCGAGCGGCGACGAGGCCAAGTGGATCGGGGGAGGTTTGGCCTTGCCCCGAGACCCCGGCCAGATGATCCGGAAGGAGGAACGAGGAGCGAAACCTCACGGACGGCGATACCGTCCTCGACGACCACGATACCAGCTACCGGTCACGAAGGAAGGAGCAGGAGCAGGATCATCGCGTAATGACAGGCGGCAGCGGCGACCATGAACGAGTGCCAGACCTCGTGATAGCCGAAGGTCGCGGGCCGGGGGTCGGGACGCCGGCTCGCGAACACGATCGCTCCGGCCGTATAGAGGAGGCCTCCGGCCAGTAGGAGGATCAGCTCGGCGAGGGTCATCTCCCGCGCGAGCTGAGGGAGCGCAACGATGGCCAACCAGCCGAGCACCATGTACAGGACGGCGCTCGGGATCGAGAGTCCGTCCGGCCGGGCCATCTTCATGGTGATGCCGACGACCGCCCCCGTCCAGATCACGGACAGCAGCACCACCTCCCACGGCCCCCCGAGCACCAGGGCGGCCACCGGCGTGTAGCTGGCGGCGATCAGCACGAAGATCAGCGAGTGGTCGAGCCGCTTCATCCAGCGCCGCGCCCGCTCGGTCCACTCGCCTCGGTGGTACACGGCGCTCGAACCGAACACCGCCGCCAGGCTCAAGGCGTACACGCTGGCCACCGCGATGGCTGCCGGCCCGTCCGCGAGGATGATCAGTAGCACACCCGCCGGGACCGACACGAAGAACGCGACCTGGTGGATGCGCCCTCGGAAACGGGGCTTGTCAGGCACGACGGCGGCGGACATGACCGCTCATCCTACCCGGACGGCATGGGCTACCCTTCGTCGATGGGGAGCGATCTCGTCCGCCGGATCGCCGTCGCTCGCGGAGACGAGCTCGCGGACCTGGTCCTTGCGGGAGGTCGGGTCCACTCGGTGTTCACGGGTGAAACCCTCGAGGCGGACGTCGCGATCGCCGGGCGGCACATAGCCGGCGTCGGACCCGGATACGAGGGCCTCGAACGCGTAGACGTCTCGGGGCTGATCCTCCTGCCGGGGTTCGTCGAGGGGCACATGCACCTCGAGTCGACCAGGCTCACGATCGACGAATTCGCGCGCGCGGCCCTCCCATGGGGAACGACCACCATCGTGCTGGATCCCCATGAGATCGCGAACGTGTTCGGCATCGAGGGCGTGCGAGCGATGTTACGGAGTGCCGACGAGGTGCCCCTGGACGTGTTCGTCATGGTCTCGTCCTGCGTCCCGGCGTCGCCGTTCGAATCCAATGGTGCCACCGTTACGTCGGCCGACATCGCGCGCTTCCTCGCCGAGGAACCGAACGCGATCGGCCTCGCCGAGATGATGGACTTCCCGGCCGTCGTGGCTGGACGAGGCGACGCGATCGCGAAACTCGAAGCCGCCGGCGGGCGCCACGTCGACGGCCACGCGCCGGGCCTGTCGGGTCGGTCCCTGAACGCGTACCTGGCCGCCGGGGTGATGAGCGACCACGAGTGCACGACCTACGATGAGGCGCTCGAGAAACGCCGGCTGGGCATGTGGATCATGATCCGCGAGGGCTCGGCCGCGCGGAACCTCGACGCGATCCTCCCGATGGTTCTCGAGCACGGTCCCGGCAACTGCCTCCTGTGCACCGATGACCTTGAGCCCGACCATCTCCTGGTGGAAGGGCACGTGAACGATGTGATCCGCAAGGCCGTGGCTCGCGGATGCTCACCTGCCGACGCCATCGTGATGGGAACCCTGAACGCGGCGCGCTACCACCGACTCCCCGAACGAGGCGCGATCGCACCGGGGTACCTGGCCGATATCGTCGCCGTCCCGGATCTGGTTTCGTTCCGCCCTGTGAAGGTGTGGAAGGACGGTCGTCTCGTGGCGGACGACCTCCGACCCGTCGAGATCCCGAAGACCACGCTCCCCGATTGGATGCGCGGGAGCATCCACATCGACGAGCTTGGTCCGGACGACCTGGCCATCGTCGCGAACGGCCGCATCCGCGTCATCGGTGTCGATCCTCGGCAGATCGTCACTAGGGCGCTCGTCGAGCACCCGCTGGTCCGCGACGGGCGAGCAGTGGCGGACCCGGACCGGGGGCTCGCCAAGGTGGCGGTCATCGAACGACACCGGAATACCGGCCGGATCGGCCTCGGCTTCGTCCGCGGCTTCGGCACACGCCGCGGTGCCCTCGCGACCAGCCTGGCCCACGACGCCCACAACCTCGTCGTCGTCGGGGTCGACGATGCCGACATGGCGGCGGCGGCCAACCGCCTGCGTGAGACCGGCGGGGGCCAGGTCGTCGTCGCGAACGGCCGGGTCCTCGGGGAGGTCCCGTGTCCGTTCGGAGGGCTGCTGTCGGACCTGTCCGCCGAGGAGGTAGCGGTGCGCACGCAGCGGATCGAGAAGGCCGCAGAGGAGGTGGGCACCACCTTGCCCTCGCCCTTCGCCGCGATGTCCTTCCTCGCGCTCTCCGTGATCCCCGAGCTGAAGCTGACCGATCGCGGACTCGTGGACGTGGATCGGTTCGAGCTCGTACCGCTCGAGGTCTAGGGGAGGAGCGTTCGCACCCGTTCGGCGATCGCGTCCGCCGAGATCCCGGCCCAGTCGCGGAGCTCCCCGGGCGTGCCAGAACCCGGCATCTGTGTCACGGCGAACTTGACCACCCTGCCCGAGAGGTCGCCTCCGTCCGCCAGGGCCGCGAGCACGGCGTCGCCCAGACCGCCCTCGACCCAGTGGTCCTCGATCGTGACGACCAGACGGGTCTCCGACGACGCCGCCCGGAGCGCCTCGGCGTCGATCGGCTTGATCGAGTAGCAGTCGAGCACCCGCGCCGCGATCCCGTCGGCCGCGAGCGCCTCCGCCGCCCCGAGCGCCTCGTGCACCGTGATCCCCGCGCCGACGAGCGTCACCCGGTCGGTCTGCGAGGACCGCAGGGTCTTCGAGCCGCCGACGGGAAAGGTCTCGCCGGCGCCGTAGACGGAGGGCGTCTTCTCCCGGGTCGTGCGGATGTACGAGATCCCCGGCAGGTCGGCCATAGTCGCCACGAGCGCGGCCGTCGAGTTGCCGTCGCACGGGTACAGGACCGTGGAACCGTGGACGGCGCGCATCATCGCGAGGTCCTCGAGCGCCATCTGCGACGGCCCGTCCTCCCCGATCGACACGCCCGCGTGCGAACCCGAGAGCCGGAGGTCAGCGCGGCTGATCGCCGCCATGCGGATGAAGTCGTAGGCCCTCGTGAAGAACGCCGCGAACGTGGCCGGGAACACGATCTTGCCCAGCACCTGCATTCCGACGGCCATCCCCAGCATGTTCTGCTCCGCGATGTAGCCCTCGACGAACCGGTCGGGCGCCACCTTTTGCAGGTCCTCCGTGTAGGTGGAGTTGGCCACCTCGCCGTCGATCGCGACAACCTCCGGTCGCGCCGAGAGCGCCGCGAGCGTTTCCCCGAACGCCTTCCGCGTCGCGATCGCCACCGTGTACGCGGGGAGCGTGACGTTCGGCGCATCCTCCGGTGGCGCGACGCCCGCTTCGGGCTTGCGAGGCGTCACGGAGAGGTCGCGCCGTCCGCCGAGCTCGGCGATCGCTCGCTCCGCCTCCTCCTGCGAGAGCGCCTTGCCGTGCCAGCCCTCCCGGTTCGCGAGGAACGAGACGCCGTGACCCTTCTCGGTCTTCGCGATCACGATCGCGGGCCGATCCGCCTGCTCGGCCTCGACGAAGGCGGCATCGATCGCCGCGACGTCATGGCCGTCGACCATGATGGGATGCCAGCCGAACGCGAGCGCGCGAGCCGAGTACGTGTCCAGGTCCCACTCGAGCATCGTGGGGCCGCGTTGGCCGAGCCGGTTCACATCCACGATCGCGATCAGGTTGTCCGCTCCATCGTGCGAGGCGTTCGCCATCGCCTCCCACACGGAGCCCTCGGCGACCTCGGAGTCACCCAGCAGGCACCACACGCGTGCCGGGATGCCGTCCATCCTCATCGCGAGGGCCATGCCGAGCGCGATCGGCAGCCCCTGGCCGAGCGAACCGGTCGCGACGTCGATCCACGGCATGTCCGGGAGAGGGACCGGGTGGCCCTGCAGGGGCGAACCGAACCGCCGGAACGCGAGCAGCTGCTCCTCGCCGATGGCACCGACGGCCTTCAGGATCGAGAACATGAGCGGCGACGCGTGACCTTTCGACAGGACGAAGCGATCGTTCGCCAGACCCTTCGGGTCGGCGACGTCGTACCGCAGGTGATCGGACCACAGGACCGCGGCCAGGTGCGCCGCCGAGAGCGACGACGTGGGATGGCCCGATCCGGCCGCCGTCGAGCACCGGACCGAGTCGACGCCGAGCTGGCCCGCCAGCTCGTTCCACTCCTTGACCGTGCCCATCCGAACCTCCTCGCGATCGCCCGGCAACCGATCCTCGCGAGTCTACGTTCCCTCGGCGGGCGCGCGTCCACAAGGGACCCGAGCACGCGCCCTGCTACCCTCTGAGGCCATGGCCGATTTCAAGCAGGTCCGTGTCGAGCGCCTGTTCCTGAAGGTTCCCAACACGGAGAAGCTGCGCAAGGGCGCCGCCGGACGGCACAAGCACCTGCTCGCCGACGGGTGGCGCGAGGTCGAGCGCCGACGCGAGATCGATCACATCTGGGTTCGGTACGAACGGAGCGGACCCACGCCCCTGCGTCTTCGGCTGCCACGGCCCGAGAAGGACCAGGGCCGGTTCGAGCGGCGACCACGCATGGGCGGGCGCGACGGCGGCCGGGGCGGCCCGCGCGGCCGGCGCTGACCGGTTCGAACTCCCTGATCCCTGCCCTGCCTGGCCGAATATCCTTCGGTTTGAAGAGCGATCTACCGGAGGAACAGCGGGTATCATTCACTCCGAGAGCCGGTTCATCCGGCTTCGCTGAAGACCACCGGGCGCGGGCCCGACGCGGATACGGAGTCACGGATGAGCGCACGAAGCGACCAGACCGCAGAACGCCCCAAGCACGAGGCGGGTCACGCCCACGCCGCCGACCAACCCTTCGAGTACCCCCTGAAGCGCGAGTACGTCGAGCCCGACTGGACGCGCCTTCCCGGGTTCGGCGACGTGACGAAGGAGCAGTGGGAGTCCGCCCAGTGGCAGAGGGCACACACGATCAAGAACCTCGTCGAGCTGAAGCGCGCGCTCGGCAACCTCCTTTCCGACAAGCTGTACGCGGACATCGAACGCGACCAGCAGGAGCGGGCGACGATGTCGATGCTGATCCCGCCCCAGATGATCAACACGATGGACGAGACCGACCTGTGGGCCGACCCCGTTCGGCGCTACATGGCCCCCGCGCTGTCGGACCGGGACGAGGAGTTCCCGTCGCACCCGATGGCCGCTCGCGATTCCCTGCACGAAGCGGACATGTGGGCCGTCGAGGGACTCACACACCGCTACCCGACCAAGGTGCTGGCGGAGCTGATCCCCACGTGCCCTCAGTACTGCGGGCACTGCACCCGCATGGACCTCGTCGGCAACGACACGTCCCAGGTACTGAAGTACAAGTTCGAGATGAAGCAGAACGACCGCTGGGACGCGATGCTCGACTACCTGCGCAGGACCCCGAGCGTGCGCGACGTGGTCGTCTCGGGCGGCGACATGGCCAACGTCCCGATCAAGCGGCTCCAGGAGTGGCTGTTCGGCCTGTTCGACATCGAGAGTGTGCGCGAGGTTCGGATCGCGACGAAGGGGCTGATGGGCATCCCGCAGCACTTCCTGCAGGACGACGTGCTCGAAGGCTACGAGGCGATCGCGGGACGCGCGCACGAACGGCAGGTCGACGTGGCGATCCACACCCACGTGAACGCGGCCCAGCAGGTGACACCGCTCGTCGGATCGGCGGTTCGCAAGCTGCTGGACATGGGGTACCGCGACGTTCGGAACCAAGGGGTGCTCCTGCGGGGCGTGAACACGACGCCGAACCAGATCCTCGAGCTCTGTTTCACGCTCCTGGATCACGCGAAGGTCATGCCCTACTACTTCTACATGTGCGACATGATCCCGAACAGCGAACACTGGCGGCTCGCCGTGTGGGAGGCACAGGAGCTGCAGTTCGCGGTCATGGGCTACCTGCCGGGTTTCGCGACGCCGAGGTTCGTGTGCGACGTGCCGTTCGTCGGCAAGCGATGGGTGCACATGCTCAACACGTACGACCGGATCAAGGGCATCTCGTACTGGCGGAAGAACTACCGGACCGGGATCGAGTACGACGATCCCGAGGCGCTCTCCCGCGAGTACCCGTACTACGACCCCATCACCACGCTGCCCGAGGAAGGCAGGCGTTACTGGCGCGAGTTCATGGCGGAGCAGCAGGGTATGCGGCTCGCTCCAGCCTGACCGCGCACCGCCGAACTACTACCGAACCGGCTCCGTCAGGGCAACAGATGCAACGTGTGCTCGCTGTTGCCCCTGTCGTCGACGATGACGACCGTGGCGGAGCCTCCGACGTTCTCGAAGTCACCGGTGCCGCCCGTGATCGCGAGGACCCACGTGCCCCCGCGGTTGAGCTCGGCGACCGGGATCAGCCCCTCGGCCGTCACGGTCCCGCGAGCGGGGACGTCGTAGATCTGCGAGCAGGAGTCCCGCTTGCCGAACTGCACGGAGCAATCGACGTACAGGTGACCGACGACCGCGTCCAGCCCGTCGGTGAGCTCGCTCCGGAAGATGTACCGGTCGCCCGGCCGGAAGTCGTTGGCCTCTCCCACGAGATCGAGGTTCCGGCCCTTCAACGTGTGCTCGCCCAGGACGACCGTCTCCTCCAGGGCGATCCCGGTCGCCGCGAACGCGCTCGTGAGTCCCGCCGCGAGCACACCCATGAGCGTGACCCACACCACCGTGACGAACCGTCGCATGTCGTTCTCCTTCGACTCGTGAACCGGTCCCGTCGCATCATCGCGGTACGACGGCGATCTCGCAACGGTCTCCAACGGAAGGTGCGATAGGGTCGCACACCGATGTCGAAGGCACCCCTGCGCGCGCTCGCCCTCATCTTGCTGTTCGCGGTCGTGGGCAGCTCGTGCGGGGACGACGGCCCCGAGTGGACCCCGCTCCCGCCGCTCGACTACGGGGTCGCTCCGACGCTCGTCGATGTGGAAGCGTTCGAGACGGCGACGCCGATCAAGCACGTCGTGTTCGTGATCAAGGAGAATCGGACCTTCGACAACATGTTCGGCCTGTTCCCGGGCGCGGATGGCGTCACGGTCGGGATGGACCGGGGCGAGCCTCGAACCCTCACACCCGCGGTCGACCGACTCGAGATGGACATCAGGCACTGCTACGACTGCGCGCTCCAGGCTTGGAACGAGGGCGAGATGGACGGGTTCGCGACGATCAGCGAGACGGCCGACGAATCCGCCTACACGCAGTTCCAGCCGGGGGACCTCCCGAACTACTGGACGTGGGCATCGTCCTTCGTGCTGGGCGACAAGTTCTTCGCGAGCGCGCAGGGGCCGTCGTTCCCGAACCACCTCTACACGATCGCCGCCCAGTCGGGCGGAACGCACGAGAACGTGTATCAGGACATCGACAAGCTGCGCGAGCGCCACCGCGACACCGGCCTGTTCAAGGCCTGGGGCTGCGACTCGATGGAGGACGCCTTCGCCGTGGTCGTCGACAGCGAGGGCATCGAGAAGAAGGTTCCCCCGTGCTTCGACTTCCTCACCGAAGGCGACCTGCTGACCGAGGCGCAGATCCCGTGGGCGTACTACGCGGCCACCCAGTACCAGAACGGATACCTGTGGTCGGCGTACGACGCCGTCCGCCACATCCGCGAGGACGAGGAGTACTGGCGGTCCCACATCTTCCCGGTCGACGAGTTCGCCGAGCAGGCCCGGTCGGGGGTGCTGCCGCCCGTCACGTGGGTGACACCCCGGTTCGAGCTCTCCGAGCACCCCGAGTACAGCATGTGCCACGGTGAGAACTGGACGACCGAGATCGTGAACGCGGTGATGGAGGGTCCGGACTGGGACTCGACCGCGATCTTCATCACGTGGGACGACTACGGTGGTTTCTACGATCACGTCCCGCCGCCGCAGGTCGACGAGTTCGGCTTCGGGATCCGGGTGCCGTTGCTCGTCATCAGCCCGTACGCGAAGGAGGGGTTCGTGACCCACGAGCTGGGAGAGTTCTCCAGCGTGCTTCGGTTCGTCGAGGACAACTGGCGACTCACCCAGCTCACGCATCGGGACCGGGACGCGACGCCACTGCTCTCGGCGTTCGACTTCGAGCAGACCCCACGAGCCCCCGAGCCGCTGCCGCTGCGGACCGACTGCGTCGGCCCGCGGTTCCCCGACGACTGACTAGTCGAACGGGCTTCCGATCGTCCGAAGGAACGGCCAGGACGCGGCGAACTGCGAGGCCGAGGTGCCGTACGGGCAGTCGTCCCGGAGCGGTAGGAAGAGCTTGTCGAACCTCGGGTTCGCGAAGTCGAACGCGCCCGAGAGCGGGTCGGCCTGGGCATCCCGTTCGGTCATGGGGTCGAGCCCGAACAGCTGCTCGATAAAGGCGAGCACCGAGGAGAACTCGTAGGTCGTTTGGTCCACGGAGCCGCCGTCGGGGTTCGAGCCCTGGCGCGCGTACGGGCTGATGATCAGTGCAGGGGTCCGCGGCCCGAGGCCCATCACGTCGAACTGAGGCGGCTCCACCGGGTCGTAGAACCCTCCGAAGTCGTCCCAGACCACCACGATCGCCGTCGACCGCCAGTACTCGCTGCGCATGATCGTGTTGATCTGGTGCACGGTCCAGTTCTCGCCTGCACAGGTGCTCTTCCCCGCACCGGGGTGCTCGTTGTAGGACTCGGACGGGATGATCCACGACACGGCCGGCATCTCGCCCTGCTTGACGTCCTTCACGAAGGTCTCGGGCGGCTGGACCTTCTTCCACATCGGCCCGTAGCGGACATGGCGGATCATCTGCAGGACGTTCATCCAGGCGTTCTCGTTCGCGTAGTACTTCCAGGAGATGCCCGCCTCCTCGAGCTGGTCGGGCAGCACCTCGATGTCGAAGCACAGGCGGATGCTTCCCCAGAAGTCCGCGATGTCGTACACGTTCGAGCCGTTCCCCGTGATGCGGCGTTCGAGCCGGAGGATCTCCTCCTCGTGCTGACGTACCTCTCGGGGGACGAACCGCGTCGCGTTCTCGGTGGGGTCGTCGCAGTAGCTGTTCTCGTGATCGGTGGTCGACTTGTTGTCGACGATGAAGTTCGCCTGGGCGGCGACCGCGTACAGGTGCTCGGGGAGCGTCGGGCCATACATCGACGTGAAGAAGTGGTCGGCCAGGACGAACCGGTCGGCGTACGCCCAGTAGTTCGGGACCCCGGTGCGATCCAGATAGGAGTACCCGGTCATGTCGGCGCCGTACAGGTCGGCATTCTCCGACTGCGGGATCGGCCCGTTCATCCGGTTGAAGCCGTTCATCTTGCCGCCGTTGATCGCCGTCAGACCGCAGCGGAAGCAGTGGGTCAGGTCGTGCGGATAGATGTCGGGCCCCTCGGTGAGCCGGACGAAGGGCCCGTCGCGGCACCCGTCCTCGGTGCACCTGATCGTCCCGCCCTCGGTCGCACCTTCGGCGCCCGGGTACGTCGCGAAGTAGTTGTTGAACGTCCGGTTCTCCTTGACGATGAACACGACGTGCTCGATCGGCGTCTCACCCGGGACGATCGTCACGCCTCCGGGGCTGGGAGAGGCGCCGTTGCCCGTTCCGCCGCTCGCGCCCGGCGCCGGCGAGGTCGCCCCGGAAGGCCCGGTCGCGGCGCCCTCGTTCCCGTCCCGAGTCGCTGCCCACCCGAGCGCCGCGATGACGACCACCACCGCGCCGAGGAACGCCGCGAACCCTCGACGCCGCGCGGCTCGCCGACGGGAGAGCCGCAACCGCTTCTTCGGGATCGGAACCCTCGACCCGGGTCCGGAGGGTGTGCTCATGGCCGGCTAGCCTACCGGGCCCTTTCCTCGGAGCCGCGCGCGCGACGCGATGCGAATGCCTCGAGCAGCACCAGTGCCACGAGAACGCCGACGGCGAGCGGGACGCCGGTCCCGGAGCGATCCTCGAAGCCGGGCGGGACCGGTGAGCACAGCGTCCGAAGCCGCGCTCGCCGTTCCTCGAGTACCGGTCGCATGGAGGGAGCTCCGGCCGCGTTCTCGAGCTCGAACGGGTCCGCCGCGAGATCGTAGAGCTCCTCCTCGCCCGTCGCGTACCGGACGTACGTCCAACGCTCCGAGCGAACGGCGCAGAACGTGGGGACCGGATTCTCCCCTTCCATATGTTCGATGAGGAAGTCCGCACGCGTCGACGAGCGGTCGCCGGCCAGGACCGGGAGGAGGCTGCGCCCGTCGGTCGGCGGGTGCGCGACCCCCGCGGCCGCGGCGATCGTCGGCGCGAGGTCGATGTTCAGCGCGAGCACGCCCGGGAGCTCCGCCCCCGGCGTCCACTCCGCGGCGTCCCATCGCATCACGAGCGGCACGCGGATCGCCTCCTCGTACGGAGCTTCTTTCTTGGTCCACCGGTGCTCGCCGTGCAGGATGCCGTTGTCCGACGTGAACACGATCAACGTGTTCTCGAGCCGTCCGGCCCGTCCGAGCGCGTCGAGGATCCTGCCGAGCGCACGATCGACCCCCAGGAGCGATCGGTACTGGTCGGCCCGGAACGCATCGATCGCCGCTTCCTGCGATGGGGTGAGAGGCGGGAGGTCTCGGATCCACGCCGGCTTATCGGAGACGTCCGCCTCGTCGAAGGACGGCGGCCGCGCCGGCGACAGGCTCGCGAACGAGCTCTCGTCCCCGGGCGACGGGATCGCCGGGGCGTGCGGCGCCGAGGTGGCGAGCTCGAGGAACAGCGGTCCGGTCGTGTCCTGCACGAACGCGACGGCCTCGTCCGCCAACACCTCCGTCGCGTGGTCGTCCGGACCATGTCCGAACTCGCGGAGCGCTCCATCGATCGTCAGGGTGTAATCCACCTGCGCCGAGCGCACGAACGCCACCCACCGGTCCCAGCCGGGTGGGACGTAGCCGGTCACCGCCGAGTGCTGGTAACCATCGAGGTACTTGCCGAAGAGCCCCGTTCGGTAGCCGGCATCGTGCAGCCACGTCGCGAGCGTCGAGCCGTCGTCGAACCATTCGAACCTGCCGAACGGCGGGACCTGCCGGTAGACGAGGGTGGTGTGCGAGTAGTTGCCCGTGAGGATGCTGGCCCGGCTCGGGCAGCAGAGCGGGTTCACGACGAACGCGTCCGGGAACGCCACGCCCCGAGCCTCCAGGCGCTCGGACAGGACCGGCATCGCCCACAGGGAATCGAAGCGCTGATCGTCGGTCACGATGAGGACGATGTCCGGGGGACGGTCGGGGGCCGCGGCCGCCTCGGCCCGCTCGTTTGCGCCGGCCGGACGCAGGACCAGGAGCGCCCCGAGGGCGACCGCCGCGGTTCGCTTCACGCGCCCCGGTACGTCTCGAGCGTCGCCGCGAGCCGCGACACCTCGGCCTCGAACGCCGGATCGTCGGCCACGTTCGTCAGCTCGTAGGGGTCGTCCCGCAGGGCATAGAGCTCGCGCTCGCCCGTCGCAAGCTCGATGTAGGCGAATCGCCTCGTTCGGACCTCCCACCACGCCGGGATCGTCTGGTCGCCCACCCATTCGGCGAAGACCTCACCGGGCAGCCCGGCACGGCTCCCGGTGGAGAGCAGCGGCACCAGGCTGACACCGTCGAACGTCGCCGGCGGCGTCGCCCCGGCGAGCCCGGCGATGGTCGGTGCGATGTCGGCGGCCGAGACGATCGACGGGTCCGTCCGGTGCGCCACGCTCGGCATCCGGATCAGGAACGGCACGCCGATGCAGGCCTCGTACGGACAGCTCTTCTTGGTCCACCGGTGCTCGCCGAACGCGAGACCATTGTCCGACGTGAAGATCACGACGGTGTCGGCAAGCTCACCCCGCGAGCGAACCGCGGCCATGATCTCGCGGAGCGCGTCGTCGACCGCGAGCAACGCCTGATACGAACGACGATGGCTTGCGCGGAGCGCCGTTCGCTCCGCCGCGTCGAGCGGGGCGAGGTCCCGGACCCAGGCCGGCTTGTCGGTCACATCGGCCTCTCCGACCGAGGGCGGCGTCGGAACCACGAGGCCAGCGAACGTCCCCTCGTCCCTCGGCGCCGCGGTCCAGGGTGGGTGGGGAGCGGTCGGACCGAACCACAGGAAGAACGGCTGATCGGCCGGCGCCTCGCGAACGAACTCGGTCGCTTTGTCGGCAAGGGCGTCGGTCGCGTAGTCGGCGTCGGTGTGACCGTACGGGACGAGGTGATCCTGTTCGAAAAGCGTGTAGTCGAAGTACAGGCTCGTCACCGGGCCGTACTGCCGTCCCCACCGGCGATCCCATCCGGCGGGCACGTACGCCGTGCGTTCGAACGGATACCGGTTCAGGTACTTGCCGACCAGTCCCGTGTGGTAGCCCTCGTCGTGCAGCCACGTCGCGAGCGTCGAGGTCTCGTCGAGCAACACTCCGTCCTCGTTGTCTCGAACGTCGGTGTGGTGGGCGAACCGCCCCGTGAGCATCGTGGCCCGAGACGGACAGCAGAGCGGCGTGTTCACGTAGCCGTTCTCGAACACGACCCAGTGGTCCTCGGGGTCGAGCACTCGGCGCTGGAGGAACGGCATCACGGCGTACGGGTTCGGGATCGAGCCGGCCGGCTGGTCATCGGTGACGACGAGGATCACGTTCGGTCGCGGATCCTCCTGGCCACGGACCCGTGGCAGGGCCGCGACGCTCCACACCAAGGCCACGACGGCGAGACCGATGGCCAGGCCCGTCCGGATCCCCGAGCGTCCCCGTCCCGCGAGCGGCGCTGCCCCGTCCGTGCTCATCCGAGCTTCCGGAGCTTCCAGATGTTCTCGCCGGGCCATCGGCGAGCCCACGCGAGGGGAGCGAAGTCCGGATACGTGGTCCGCGGGCGGGCCGGCGGCCGGAGCTCGATCAGGTCGAGGACCTCGAAACCGTTCGATCGGAACAGCCGGATCCAGTCCCCGTACGGCAGCTGGAACTCGACCGAGTCCCACGTCTCTCGGCGCAGGCCGAAGTAGCTGCGGACGAGCTCGGACCCGGGCGGCTCCTCACCGTCGCCCCAGCACAGCCAGATGAGCGGGCTCGCGATGTTGAACGCGAACCGACCGCCCGGCCGGAGCACCCGAGCCACCTCGGGGAGGGTGAGGTACGGATCCGCGAAGCTCATCGCCCCGTGGTCGCAGAAGACGAGATCGAAGCGCTCGTCTGCGAACGGCGTCCGCTCGGCGTTGGCGTTGACGAGCGGGAACCTTTCCGATGCGCCCTCCATCAGCCGGAGCGCGTGCGAGAGCTGACGGATCGACAGATCCAGCCCGACCGGACGGGCCCCGAGTCGGGCCAGCGAGATCGACCACTGCCCGCCGCCGCACCCGAACTCCAGCACGTCCATCCCGGCCACGTCGCCCAGCACGCGGAGCTCGGACTCCGGGATCTCCCAGACCCCCCAGGCCGGGCGGTCGAAACGGTTCAGCTGGGAGGCGTGGTCGCGCTGGTACTCGTCGGCCTCGCGGTTCCAGCTCGCGCGGTTCCGCCGGACGTAGCGGGGCTGCGTCGGCGCCTTCGCTGCTTTAGGCCCGCTCACCGGTCCATCCACCCGGCGTCGCGGTCGTTCGCGTCGGCCACCAACCCCGCCGCGATCGACAGCGCGATCTCCCCCGGCCGGCGGCCGCCGAGATCCAGGCCGAGCGGCGACCGGATGCGGGCGAGGTCGTCGTCGCCGAACCCCATCGCTCGGAGCTCGTCGACGTAGGGTCCGACGTGTCGCCGGCTCCCCATGACCCCGATGAACCGTGCCGGCGAGCGGAGCACGAGGGCGAGCGCCTCGGCGATCCCCGGAGCGTCGTGATCGGTGAACACCACCCGCGATTCCGCATCGACCTCCAGATCGGCGAGCTCGTGGACCACGGGCATCGAGCTCGCGTCGGCGGGCGTGACGCGTTCGCGGCGCGTCTCGACCAGGACGGGTGAGAAGCCGAGCCCGGGTGCGAGACGCGCGAGCTCGCGAGCCACGTCGGTCGCCGAGACGACGACCAGGGCCGGAGCCGGACGATGCGGTTCGAGGTAGACCTCGACGTCCCCCTGCTCGTGGTGATACGCGCGCGTCGCCGGCTCACCCGACGCGAGGATCTCGGCGGCGTCGCGAACCGCGGCCTCGTCGAACTCCGCGCATCCCAGCGTCCCGTGCACCGCTCCTCCCGGAACGATGCGCATCTCGTTCCCCACCTCGCACGGCGGCGAACCGTGCACCTTCACCGCCTTCGCCTGCACCCACGCCTCTGCTCGATCGGTCGTCGTCGCGGCCGGGGTGTCGTTCCTGTGATCGGCATGGCCGGTGTGGTGCTCGCCGGTCGAGCCGCCTAGGAGCTCGACCGCATGGGGCAGGACCGGCAGCAGCGCTCGAAGGCTCTCGCCGACACCCCTCGGGCTCCCGGGGAGGTTCACGATCACCGTGCCGCCGCGCGACCCCGCGACCGCACGCGACAGGGCGGCCATCGGGGTCTGTCGCATCCCCTCGCGGCGCATCAGCTCGGCCAATCCTGGAGCGTCCCGCTCGAGGACGGCCCGCGTCGCCTCCGGCGTCACGTCTCGAGGCCCGAAACCGGTGCCGCCCGTCGTGACCACCAGGGCGAAACCGCGCTGGTCCGCAAGGTCCCGCAGGACGGCCTCGATGGCCGGTCGTTCGTCGGGGACCGCGGCGCGAGCCCCGACGTCGAACCCGGCTTCGCGCAGCAACGCCTCGGCGGCGTCGCCGGAGCCATCGGCTCGCGTTCCCTGGGTGACGCCGTCGGAAACGGTCACGACGGCGGCGCGGATGCCGCTCACGCACCCATCCTGCCAGACGCGCCCCGAGCCCGTCCGTACCCGGCCGGCACCGTTCGTACTACGGTGCTGACCGCGACGGCGATGGAGGCATCCATGGAGGACTGGATCGATCGGCTGGCAGCGGCGCTCGGAGAAGATCCCCTGTCCGAAACCGAGACCACGCGGCTCCTCGGAGCCTCCCGGGAGGTCGCGCACCGGGTCGAACGCAAGATCACGCCGCTCGCCGCCTTCCTCCTCGGCTCGGCGACGGGCGGGAGCGTGGCCGGCGGCGTTTCGCGAGCAGATGCGCTCGCGGCCGCGCTCGCCACGCTCGAGCGGCTCCTGCCCGCCTCACCTCCCCAGGGCCGAAGCCCGTCGGCCGAGTAGGCTGGGAGCTCGCATGGATTCTTGGCAGCCGCCGTCGTCCCTCCCCCCGGCGGAGGGTCCGCTGGTCGACACGTTCGACCGCGTCGCCGACGACCTCCGGATCTCGGTGACCGATCGCTGCAACTTCCGCTGCACCTACTGCATGCCGGCCGAGGGCCTCGTCTGGCTGCCCAAGCACGAGATCCTGACGTTCGAGGAGCTCACGAGGCTGCTGGGGCTGTTCGTCCACCGGCTCGGGATCCGCTCCGTCAAGGTCACCGGTGGGGAACCGACCGTCCGAGCCGACCTGCCCGCGCTGATCCGGATGTTCCGCGACGTCGCGCCCGAGATCGACCTGTCGATGACGACGAACGGCGTGCTGCTCGATCGCCTCGCGGTTCCGCTCGCCGAGGCCGGGCTCGACCGGGTGACCGTGTCGATGGACTCCCTGCTTCGACATCGGTTCGAGCAGATGACCCGTCGTGACGCCCTCGAGCGCGTGCTCGCCGGGATCGCGTCAGCCGAGAAGGCGGGTCTGGTGCCGATCAAGATCAACTGCGTGGTCATCGGGGGCACCAACGACGAAGAGGTCGTCGATCTGGCGCGCTGGTCGAGGGAGCGCGGCCACACGGTCCGGTTCATCGAGTACATGCCCCTCGATGCGCAGCATGCGTGGGAACGGGCCAAGGTTTTCTCCTCCGCCCGGATCGTCGACGCCATCGATGCGGTCTACCCGCTGATCCCCGAGGGGCCCGATGCCGAACCGGCGACCGGGTACCGGTTCGCCGACGGCGCCCCCGGTGGCATCGGCGTGATCGGCAGCGTCACCGAACCGTTCTGCGAAACGTGCAACCGCTTGCGGATCACGGCCGAGGGCCAGGTGCGGGCCTGTCTGTTCGCGCTGGAGGAAACGGACCTGCGCGGCCCGCTCCGAGACGGAGCATCCGATGACGAGCTCGTCGACCTGGTCCGACGCAACGTCTGGCGGAAATGGGCCGGACACCGGATCAACCACCCGGACTTCCTGCAGCCGGAACGCTCGATGTCCGCGATCGGCGGCTAGCCCGGAGCCGTCAGCTTCGCGACCTGGCGCGAGCGAACCAGCCTTTGAACGTGTCGCCGGCGAGGAACCACCCAACGCCGAACGCGACCAGACCGAACACGGCGAACAGCACGATCGCGAACCCGCGGGTCACCTCGAGGAAGCCGACCACCACGGACGTCTCCGGCGGAGCCTCCGTGTCGCCGATGTTCACGATCGCCGTCACGATCCCCCAGACGCACAGGACCGCGAGGAGCAGGAACCCCAGCCCGAGGACGAACGAGACGCCCTCGAGCCAATCGTGGGCGGCCGTCGCCTCGCTCAGCCTGCGACGGAACGTGCGATAGGACATCGGTCTAGAGGCCGGCCAGCTTGGCGAGCCCGGAGATCTTCTTCAAGACGAACCGCTTACCGTCGCGCTCGACGTACCCTCGGCGCTGGAAGTCGGACAGGATCCTCGTGACGTTCTCGCGGCTGCCGCCACACAGGCTCGCCAGGTCCGCGTGCGTCACGATCGACGGCACGACGGCACCATCCGGCGGGAGCTCGTCGAGCGACGGCGAGACCAGCTGGAGGAGCCGTTTGGCGACGCGGCCCTTCAGGTCGAGGTAGAGCAGGTCTTCGACGAAGGCTTCCTGTGAAAGCACCTGCCGCGCGAGCGCCCGCAGCAGCGCGCTGGCGGCGCTGGGCTCCTCGACCAGGAAGTCGAGGAACAGGTCGCCGCCCGCCTGCCAGGCCTCCGTCTCCTCGAGCGCGAGCGCAGCGGCGGAGCGCGGCTGGTCCCCCAGCACGCCGAGCTCGCCGAAGAACTGCGGGATCTCGAGAGTCGTGTGGAGCTGTCGGTGACCGTCGGAGGACAGCGAGCTGATCTCCACACGGCCGGAGAGGAGGAAGTACACGTCCGGCGACTCGTCACCCTGATGGAACAGGTACGTGTTCCTCCGATAGCTCCGGACGCGCCCGCGCTTGGCCAGCTTGGCGATCGTTTCGTTGGTAGCGCCCTCGAACAAGGGGGTCTCCGCCATCTGCTCCATCAGCCCAGCGGGAAGGGTCGTCGTGATCATCGGCGCAAGCGTAACCACCACGCGTCCGGGATGCGAGTTCCGGCGAACGTCAACGGGGCCCGACCGCACGGCCGAGGCCCCGTCAAGAACGTGCCAGGTGCAAGAACGTAGGACCTAAATGCCCTTCTTCTTCGTCCTCTTCGTCCTCTTCGTCCGCTTCGTCACACGCGTGGCCGCCTGCGCCGACGACGACCCGGACTTGCCCGTAGCGGCCTTCGGTGTCACCTTCTTCTCTGCCATTTCGATCTCACCTCCCCGCCTCAGAACCTCCGCCATCATGTGACCGACCGGCACCAGGGAGGTGTGCCGCGCGTCACCGCCTCACCTGTGTCGTCGGTCACGCATCCGGTGTGACCTGCGTCACATCTCGTCGAGCTCCGGGAGGGAGAGCGGATCGGGGCGTGGCGTGCACGCGCCGCAATAGAGGGCATCTTCGACGACGAGCGCGTGCGTGATGTCCTTCGTCTTGAACAACTCCAGGACGAATGGCAGCGTCTCGACGTGATCCTCGCAGATCCCGCGGCCGCAGAAGCGGCACGACCCGATCGCCGTCCTTCGACAGTGCCAGCAATCCATCCAGCTCCCCTCCGTACCCCCTCAGTGCTGCGCGGTTCGGCCGACCACGGCGGGCGCTGCGAGCGTTCCCCGCTTGAACGCGCCGGCGACGACGCGATCGAACCCCTCACGATCGAGCCGGTAGACGCGCGAAGGAGTCTTGGCCCGGACCGTTGCCGTCCTGCGGACGTTCTGCAGCAGGGCGATCTCACCGAAATGCGAACCGCGTTCCAGTCGCCCCACGAGCTCCTCCCCCCGGAAGACCTCGAGTCGGCCGGATCCGACGACGTAGAAGGCATCTCCCTCCTCGCCCTCCCGGATGACCGTCTCGCCGGGAGCCACGTTCAGCCACTCCCCGTGCTCCAGGAGCATCTCGACGTCGGAAGAGGAGAGGCCCGAGAACGCCTGCAGCGAGCGCAGCTCCACCGCGTGCTCGAGTGTGGGAGCGAAGTCCGGGGCATGCACGGTATCGGCAAGGAGCCGGTCGAAGGTGCTTTCGTCCACCTCGAAGAGCTGGGCGTCGACAACCGGTCGCACGGTCGCGCTCCGCGGGCGACCATCGATCAACCCCAGCTCGCCGAACATGTCCCCTCTGCCCAGCGTCCGAAGAACACGTTCCTTGCCGGTCTCCATGTCCTCCTCGATCACGTGCAGCGCCCCGGTCCGAACGATGTAGAGGGCGTCCGGACGATCACCCTGTCGGAAGACGGGTTTGCCCGCGGGAAACCGGCCGAGCCTCACCCTGCCGGCCAGGTCCGAGAGGACGTCCTCGGGCAGATCGTCGAACATCGGCGAGGCGTCGATCAGATGCGCGGCCTCGACGCGCCATCGCGTCTGAAGCTTGAACCTGATCGCGTCGCGCAAGCTCCGCACTCTCCGTAGGATAGATCTGAGCAACGCGATCGCGCCGCGGATGAGCGGTCCCGCGATGAAGAGCGCCAGGGCGAACAGGAGCAGCTTGCCGGGCAGCCCCGCGTCCCACAGGTCGGCTATCAGACCTCCGAAGACCGTTTCCCAGAAGAAGAACGCCGTGTAGAAGGAGAAGATCGTGAACGCCACCCCAGCGATCCCGTACAGCGCGAGCCCCGCCTCCTGCTTCGTGATCGGGTCGCGTCCTCGAAGCTTGCGCCACAGGTCGTAGCGGATGAACTGCAGCGACCGGGGACGCAGGTCGGGCACCTGGATCAGGTCGGAGAGGATCCAGTAGCCGTCGAGCTCGAGGAGCGGGATCAGGTTGAGGAAGACGATGAAGTAGTTGAGGACCGCGAACGTGTACAGGATCGGCGCCACACCGATGTCCGGGAATGCCCACAGCATGATCGACGCCACGCCGGAGACGACGAGCTCTGCGAACGGTCCCGCGGATGACTGCACGATGCGTTGCCCTCGGTCGAGCATCAGCCCATCGGACGCCTCCACGAAGAACGCGGGCGATCCGAAGTAGATCATGAAGCCAGCGCTCTTGACCTTCCGGCCGTAGTGGACGAGGACCACGGCGTGTCCGAGCTCGTGGAGGAACGTGAGGATGTAGTCCATCGCCAGCAGCAGCAGGGTGGCCGCGGCGACGGTTCTCCCGCCGATCTCGAACCTTCCACTCAGGTACAGGGAGACGAACGCGGCGAATCCGGCGATCGCCACGAGGGCGGCCGGGATCGACACCGCGGGTCGGAAGAAGAAGCGGAGCCCGTGACGGTACAACCACTCCACGAGGCGGTGAGCGTCGCTCCACTCGATGGAGAGGGTCCTCATGAACTCGCGCGACTTCGCCCGCGCCGTCGAGACCGGATCCGCCGCCCGGCGGACGATGTCGGTCGAGTCGATGTAGGGATCGGACAGGAAGTTCCCCTCGCGAAGCAGGCGGACGAGATCGGCGACCTCCTCCAGCTCCAGGCCCCCGGACCCCTGGAACCGCTCGACGACGATGTCCTTGACGGTGCGCGTCCCGTCCATCAGCTCGAGCAGCTCGGCCTGGTCGACGGAGAGCTCGTAGTGGACCAGTTCGGTCGGATTCGCGACCATCGCATAGTCGTTGCCCCACCGAAGCTTGAAGACCTTGACCTCCACGTCGTCGCGCACGCGCGGCTTGTATCCGGCGGGATCGACGCGCGCCGCAAGGTCCTGCCAGACATCGAGGCCCTCGCCCTCGGACCGGGATCCGTCCAGGCGGTCCGTCAGGCGCGTGTAGAGTCCGACGCTCATCGGGCCTCCGGTGTTGGCTTGCGCTCCTCGTCGATACGCCGCTGGACCGTCCCGTACACGGACAGACGGGCCGGCGGACGCCGACGCGACGCGACGCGGTTGCCGAGGAACCCACCCACGAACAGCGCGACCACGACCGCGGTCAGGACCGCGCCCCACGTGAGGCCACTCTCGGGATCGCTCCGCGCGAGCCGTCGAGCAGCGGTCACACGTGTGCTCACGTCGTCGGTCACGCTCAGCTCGAACCGGGCGTCCTCCGGGATCGCCTCCACGACATCGGCATCCACCTCGAACGAGAGGTTCGCACCTCCGGTGGTCACCACGACGTCCGCGCCGCTCAGGCGCAGGTACTCGCCGGAGGCGACCGCACCCGTCCCAACGACGATGTCCTGCTCACCCAGCGTGAGCTTGTTGTCCTCGATGTCGAAACGCAGGCGCTCCAGCTCCTGACCCCCCGACACGATGGATGCCTCCAGCAGATGAAGGGCCTCCCAGCCTCCCGGGATGGTGGCATCGATACCGATGGTGAGCGTGGACCCGGTCGAGAGGGCGCCGGTCACCTCGCCCGAGACGCTCGGCCCGCGCTCAGGGCTCGGCGACGCGGACTGCGCCCCAGCCGTCCCCGGGGCGGCCAGGATCCAGACGAGGACGGCCATGAAAAGGCGCGCTCCGAGCGCGCATCGACGGGTCACGGGCGCATCTTCGACCTCGCGCCGCCGGCGTGCAACGTGACGGACGTCACCCCGGGGTCGTGAGCGTCGTCACCGCCCGCGGACACGGCACGGACGTACCGTGCGCGAAGGTTCCAGAAGGAGGTGCGCAGATGCTGAGCGGAGAGATGGCCCGGCACCAGATCGCCGATCGCGTTCGCGAGGCCGAGGCCGCGCGTCTGGCCCGTTCAACACGCAAGGGCAAGGCCATGGAGTCGCGGGGTATCACCCGGAGGATCGGACGCGCCGCGCTCGCGGCCGCCACCTGGCCGATCAAGCACTAGCGTTCACGGCGCCGACATCGATGCGCCGCCGGGTCGTCACAGACCCACGGTACGGTTCCAACCGCCAACGAGAGGAACGCGCCCCCTCTCGAGCGGCGGGTCGGGTCAGGCACCGGCCTCCCGCACCCCCTTCGACCGGAACGGATCGGTTCGGCGCGCTCATCTACGACGAGGCTCGCTCAGCCCGGCCAACGGGCGACGAGCACCCGGGTCACCTTGAACCCCCGGTCCATCGTGCTCCGAACGTCCCCGAACCCGTTCCGCCGCAACACCGATGCCGCCGAGCGCGAACGATCCGGACTCACCTCGATCAGCAGCCAGCCCCTCGGCCTCAGCCATCGGGGTCCTTCCGACGCGGCCCGGCCCACCAGCCCGAGCCCGTCCGGGCTGCGGTCGCTCAACGTGTGGACCGGTTCGAACCGCCGGATCTCCTCGGGGAGCTCACGCAGCTCGTCACGAGCGACGTACGGCGGGTGGAGGGTGATCACATCGACGCGCCCCTCGAGCTCCGCCGGCAGGCCGCCGAAGAGATCCCCCTTGATGAACGTTGCGCGGAGATGGAGGGCCTCGGCGTTCTGTCTCGCGACCCGCACGGCGGTGAGCGAGATGTCCGTCCCGAAAACGCGCACCCCACGTACCTCGTTCGCGATCGCCAGGGCCACCGTTCCGCCGCCCGTCGCGAGGTCGACGGCGACCGGGCGCCGGCGGCCTCGGAGCCTGCGGATCGCCTGTTCGGCGAGGTACTCGGTCGAATCGCGGGGCACGAACACGCCCGGGCGCGCCACGATCTCGAGTCCCCGGAACACGGCATGGCCGGTGATGAGCTGCACCGGTTCGCCGGTCGCTCGACGGGCGATCATGCGATCGAAACGGCGGCGGACGCCCGCCGGGACATCAGCCTTCGGGTCGATCCGGTCGACGCCGAGCGAGTAGCTCAGCAGCTCGTCGGCCTCGATCTCCTCGCGATCGCGTTGCCAATGGTCGATCGCCGTCGACGCCTTGAGCCTCGCGACGGCGTCCGAGAGTACCTTGCTCGCGTTCATCGGCCTCGCCTTCATCGGGCGAGCATCGTACCCGCGGGCGCGTGCCGTAACCCCTGCCGCCCGTGGGAGCGCGGCTACAATCGCTGCCATGGCCGACGCCGCCAAGTCCTCGAAAGCCCGCCCGTCGAAGGCGCGGAAGAAGCGCACCCACACGACGAGGACCGACGACATCCGTTTGACCGGCGACCGTATCGTTGTGGAGAACCCCGACAACGGCGAACGCACATCTCGGAGCGGGTTGCTGATTCCCGCGACCGCCGCACCCGCCCCGAAGCGTTGCGTGTGGGGCGACGTGCTCTTGGTCGGACCCGACGTACGCACCGCGAAGACGGGCGACACGATCCTGTATCTGCCCCAGGCCGGGCTCGAGGTCGAGCTCGATGGCCGTGACTGCTTGCTGCTCCGGGAGCGCGACGTCCAGGCGGTATCCGCATCGCCGGACGGCAAGGAGCATCAACCGGGGATGTACCTGTAGGACTGGGGACGGCGGCTCGTCCGATTCAGGCCGGCACGAACGTGAGACGCAGACGCCGTTCGTCGTTCTCCCGGTTGGGGTCGACGACGACCACTCGCTGCCACGTGCCGAGCAACGGCCGGCCTCCGTCCACCGGGATCGAGAGCGAGGGAGACACCACGACCGGCAGGAGGTGGTCGCCACCGTGTCCGATCGAGTCGTGCCTGTGCCGGTAGCGGTCGTCGCGCGGCAGGATCCGCTCGAGCAGCTCCTGGAGGTCCTCCTCCGAGCCCGAGCCCGTCTCCATGAGCGCCACCCCCGCCGTCGCATGCGGGACGAAGACGTTGACCAGACCGTCGCGCCCGTCGGACGAGCAGAACGCCAGCACCAGTTCGGTCACGTCGAGGACCCGGCGACCCCCCGTGTCGAGCCGATGCTCCTGCGTGTTCATCCCGACGGGCCACCGCCCTCGTTCGGCGCATGTTCCGGTGGCGGCGGGATGTCCGTGACGGCGAGTCGCGGAGGCGTCGCCGACCCGCCGGGAGAGCCCCCCGGGCCCCTGGACCATCCCCGCAAGCCTGCGCCGGACGGAGCGGGAGCCTCGTCTCGGGCTCCCATCGCGACCACCGCAGCGAGGATCCCCTGGGCGCCCCCGGCGATCACGAGGTAGAGCCCCACGCCGATCGAGAGCTCCAGCAGACCCGTGTCCAGGGCGCCCTCGACCTCGGCTCTCGGCAGCTGCGTCGCGGCCGCGTCCAACAGCTGGTCCCTCACGGTGAGCGCGGTGTAGATACCGACCCCTGCGACCACCGAACCGCCGATCGCGGCACGAGACCGCAACCGGGCGATCGCCTGACGCGATCCCGCGACGACGCGGATCCCGGCGACGAGCATGACCACGCCGCCGATGATCGTCGCCTTGCCCTCCCAGCCGTCGATGCCTCTCGCCTGTTCCGAGAAGGGCCCCGCCGTGATCTCGGCCCATCCGAGGAACGAACCGACGACTGCCGCCACGCCTCCGGCGAGGGCCAGCGCTCCCGCGACGACGGAACGTCCCTGCACTTCCTCAGGCACCCGCCTCGTCGGCCGGAGGCGCTCGCGCGGTGGGGGGCGCCGGGGCGGAGGGCGCTTTGCCGAAGTCGGTCGCCGCGGGAGCGGCCGGAGCCACCGAGGAGGTCTCGG
>Ga0209859_1000013_pt1 | contig 34570 bp, 31 predicted proteins | sample GWRWS3_50_60_FD_187241 | JGI IMG/M metagenome (GOLD analysis project Ga0209859, IMG submission 187241) | Riverbed sediment microbial communities from areas with vegetation nearby in Columbia River, Washington, USA - GW-RW S3_50_60 (SPAdes)... | ecosystem: Environmental > Aquatic > Freshwater >... | reverse complement strand
GTGAAAGAAAGTCCCCGCAAGCGCGGCACTTTGGGTGTAAAGATTCTATCAGGGTCGTGCCGATGCCCTTGAGGGTGGAGGAGACGTCTGATTCGGTACGAAGGAGCCCGACGCCCCTGATGCCAGGAATCCGGATGAGCTTTCGCCGCACGCTCACCTTCGCCGCCATGGTCGCCGCGCTCGTCCCGGGCACGGCGGCCGCCGAGGATGTCCGCATCGTCTCGCGCGACGAGCCGCTCGGCGCCGTGCGTTCCGCGCTCGCGCGCCCCGCCCCGCTCGCCTTCACGATGGTGGGGGTTCACTGGCAAGGATCCGGGGAGGTCTGGTTCCGAACCGCCCGCGCAGGGGGTCGGTTCGGCCCTTGGCGGCGGGCCCAGCCGGAGGAGGAGGACACCCCCGACGTGGGAAGTTCCGAGCGCCGCTCCACGGCGGGCTGGAACGTCGGCAACCCCTGGTGGACGGGCGCCGGGCGCCGGATCCAGTACCGGCTGTCGGGATCGGTTACGCGCCTCCGCACCTTCTTCATCTCGAGCCCGGTGACCGCGGCCGACCGGGCGCGCGCCGCCTCCGGACGCACGGCGGCCTCGATAGCGGTCGCCGCGGGGCCCGTCGCGCAGCCGCCGATCATCCGGCGTTCAGGCTGGAACGCCGACGAGTCCATCGTCCGCCGTGCACCCTCGATTGCCGACCGCCTTCGCCGCGCGGTCGTCCACCATACGGCCGGGTCGAATAGTTACTCCCCCGCCGCGTCCGCCGCGATCGTGCGCGGGATCCAGCGCTACCACGTCCTCGGCAACGGCTGGGACGACATCGGCTACAACTTCCTCATCGACAAGTACGGCCGGATCTTCGAAGGCCGCGGCGGAGGAATCGCGCAGAACGTCATCGGTGCCCACGCCGGTGGCTTCAACACGGGTAGCGTGGGCGTGTCGTTCCTGGGTACGTACGAGTCGACGAGCCTCTCGACGGCGGCTCGGCGGGCGCTCCAGAACCTTCTCGCCTGGCGCCTCGACGTCGGGCACGTCTTTCCTCGCGCGCTCGTCGACACCGTCTCGGCCGGAAGCTCTCGCTGGCCGGCCGGGACGCTGGTGCGTCTTCGCGCCATTTCCGGCCACCGCGACACGAGCTACACGAGCTGCCCGGGCAATGCGGTCTACGGCCAGCTCGGGACGATCGCCCGGATCGTGACGCGGATCGGCTTGCCGAAGCTCTACGACCCGGAGGCGGAGGGGAGCGTCGGCGATTTCGTGCGCTTCACGGGACGGCTCTCGGCGTCGCGCACCTGGCTCGTCCAGGTGAAGGACGCCGCCGGCACGGTGGTCGCGCAGGGCGGCGGCACGGGCACGGCCGTCAACTGGACGTGGGACGCGACGGCCGTCCCGATCGCCTTCTACACCTACACGATGAGCGCCGGCCCCGATGTCCGGCCGGCGACGTTCCGGGTCCCCGGACCGCCTCCACTCGCCGTCACACGCTTGAGGGCGTCCCCGCGCGTGCTGACTCCGAACGGCGACTGGAGCGGCGAGCAGACGACGATCTCGTTCGGGCTTACGCGCCGCTCCGTCCTCGGCGTCAGGATCGTGAACGCCGCGACCGGGAGTCTCGTGCGCACGCTGCTCGCGAGCGCGGAGCGTCCTGCGGGGGCGCGGAGCTTGAGCTGGGACGGGACGACCGCAAGCGGTGCTCCCGCCCCCGACGGAAGCTACCGTGCGGAGGTCTCGGCGGAGGCGGGCGTGGAACAGGTCTCCCGCTCCGTGGACGTCGTGGTCGATCGCACGCTCGGAGGCGTCTCGGCAACCCCGGCGCTCATCTCGCCCAACGGGGACGGACGCCTCGAGTCACTCGACGTCGGCTTCGAGCTCACGCGGCAGGCCTCGGTTCGCGTCCAGTTCAAGCGCAGCGGGAAGGTCGTCCGGACGGTGCTGAGCGACCTGCTGGACGCCGGTCCGTACACGGTCTCCTGGAACGGTCGGCGGGAGGACGGCAGGCGCGTCGCCGACGGCCTCGTCAAGGCTGTCGTCCTGGCCACGACCTCGCTCGGTACTCGCGCGCTCGGGCGGCCCGTCCGGCTCGACACCACGCGCCCGGTCGTCCGCGTCCTCTCGCTGAGGATGGTGAACGGTGTCGCGCGACTCCGCTTCAGCCTGAGCGAGCCTGCGCAGGTGCACATCTGGTACGGCCGGCGCGTGTGGAGCGACGGGGACGACATCGTCCGCGACCGCCCCGCCGGCGTGCAGTCGCTCTGGCGACGTGTGCGGGCGCGCGTGGTCCGGATCGTCGCCGTCGACGAGGCGATGAACCGGAGCGCGCCGGCCGTCTTCCGCGCCCTGCGCTAGCGCTCGAAGAGAACCTCGCCGCTCTCGACGAGGCGCCGCTCGCCCCCGATCTCGACCTCGAGCCTCCCCTGCCGGTCGACGGCGATGCCGAGGCCGACCTCGCCGTCGACGAGAACGCGCCGGCCTCGGAGGAAGTCCCGCGCACCGAGGCCGTCGTAGACGGCGTCGAGGCCCCCTTCCCGCCAGCGGTCGTAGGCCTGCTCGAGCCGAAAGAGGAGGTCGCCGAGGATCGGCGCCCGCTCGCGGCGGATCCCGTCCGTGGTGAGGAGAGAGCCGGCCGCGACCTTCGCGTCGCCGGGAAGCTGCTCGCGTGTCTGGTTGACGTTCAGGCCGATTCCGAGGACGACCGCGCCGTCGGCGACCTCCGCGAGGACACCCGCCACCTTGCGCCGGTTGACGAGGACGTCGTTCGGCCACTTGATCTGTGCCGCGAGGTTCGTCGCTTCCTCGACGGCCTCCGCGACGGCGAGGCCGCCGACGAGGGTGAGCTCGGCGACGACACGCTCCGCGGGGGGCTCGAGCAGGACCGAGCAGAGGATGGCGGTGCCGGTCGGCGCCTCCCAGCTTCGCCCGAGCCGCCCCCGGCCTCCCGTCTGCTCGTCGCACACGGCCGCCGCGCCTTCTGGGAGGTCGGCGCCGAGCAGGCGCTGGGTGGACTCGCACGTCTGCTCGTAGACGAGGGGACGACCGAAGCGGCCGCGGAGCAGCGGCTCGACCGTCTCCGGTGTCAGCGCGTCGATCATCCGCACAGCCGGGGGCGAGATGCTTGGCCTGTGACCCGCGCGCTCGTCGGGGACGGCTGCGACCAAGCCGGGCGTCGTGATCGTCCGCAGCCCGTACTGGTTAGTACGAGCAAGGGCGAGCGCGGCGAACCGGCGCAGTGCCGCAGTCGCCAGCCGCGGGTGCGGGGGTTGCCGGTCAAGCATCTACACTAACGCCGCCGTGCAACCAGCCGCCGCGCCTGTCCGTCAGATCGACCGAGAGCCGCCCTCGTGGCGGTCGCTCGCGTACCGGAAGCTCAGCGACGTGGATCTCGTCAGCAAGGCGAAGAACGGAGATGGATGGGCGCTCGACGTCCTCGTCGAGCGCCATGCGCCGCGCGTGAACCGGCTTGCCCTGCAGCTCGTCGGCGACCTCGAGGAGGCGCGCGACGCCGCGCAGGAGTCGCTCGTGAAGCTCTGCACGAAACTCCGCCAGTTCCGCGGCGAGTCCCAGTTCGCGACCTGGCTCCATCGCCTGGTCGTCAACACCTGCCGGGATCGCCTCGCGCGGGCGCGCATCCGCCAGACCGAGCCCCTCGCACTCGACGACGAGCCCGCGGGCGAGGAAAGCGATCCCTCGCGCGCCGCGCTCCTCGCGGACAAGCGGCGTGAGCTCGCCGCCGCCCTCGCGCGCTTGTCGCCGAACCAGCGCATTGCGGTCGTCCTGCGCGACGTGTTCGGGCTGACGTACGAGGAGATCTCGCGCGTCGCGCGCATGCCGGTCGGGACGGCGAAGTGCTACGTGCACCGGGCGCGGGCCCGCTTGCGTGCGGGGCTGGAGGAGACGGCGAGCGATTGAGCCGGCCGAGGTGACCTTCACGCCGCCCTTCGGCAGGCGGGAGATCGAGCAGATCCTCCCGCACCGAGACCCCTTCCTGCTTCTCGACGAAGTGATCGAGCTCGAGCCGGGGGCCCGCGTCGTCGCGCGGAAAAAGGTGCGCGAGGACGAGTGGTACCTCGCCGGGCACTTCCCCGGGCGGCCGATCATGCCGGGCGTCCTCATGGTCGAGGCGATGGCCCAGACGGGTGCCGTCGCCGTCCTCTCCGACGAGGAGAACCGCGGCAGGCTCGCGCTCTTCGCGGGCATCGACGACGTGCGCTTCAAGCGCATCGTCGTCCCTGGGGACGTGCTCGAGCTGACGTGCGAGCTCGAGCGTGTGCGAGGCCCCGTCGGGCGCGGGAAGGCGACAGCGACGGTGGACGGCGAGCTTGCGGTCCGCGGGACGCTGACCTTCGCCGTCACGGCGGCGGACGCGTGATCGCGAACGTCTCCGGGAACCACATCGCCGTCGGGCTCACGGGCCTGGGCTTCTACGCGCCCGAGCGGGTGCTGACGAATGAGGACCTCGCCGCGATGGTGGACACCTCCGACGAGTGGATCACCACGCGCACGGGGATCAAGGAGCGCCGCATCGCCGAACCCGAGCAGGCCGCGAGCGACCTCGCGCTCCCGGCCGCGCGGCGCGCCCTCGAGCAGGCCGGCGTCACCGCGGAGGAGCTCGACCTCGTCGTCGTCGCCACCGCGACGCCCGACATGCTCTTCCCCGCCACGGCGGCCATCCTTGCGGATGAGCTGGGCGCGACGCGCGCGGCAGCCTACGACCTGCTCGCCGGGTGCACGGGGTTCGTCTACGCCCTCTCGCAGGTGTATGGCGCGGTCGCCGCGGGGCTCTCCAGGCGGGCGCTCATCGTCGGTGCGGAAGTGCTCTCGAAGATCACGAACTGGCAGGACCGCTCGACGTGCATCCTCTTCGGGGACGGCGCCGGCGCCGCCGTCGTCCAGCCGATCACCGCCGGCGGCATCGTCGGCTTCGAGCTCGGTGCCGACGGCTCGGGCGGGCTCGACCTCTGCGTCCCGGCGGGCGGCTCCCGCCGGCCCGTGTCGCCGGACGTGCTGGAGCAGGAGCTCCAGTTCATCAAGATGAACGGTGCGGAGGTCTTCCGCTTCGCCACCCGCGTGATGGTCAGCTCCGCGGAGGAGCTGCTGGCCGCCTGCGACGCGACGGTCGAGGACGTCGACCTCTACGTGCCGCACCAGGCGAACAAGCGCATCGTCGACCACGTGGTCAGGAACCTCGGGCTCGACCCGGAGAAGGTGCTCATGAACATCGACCGCTACGGCAACACGTCGTCCGCGTCCATTCCCATCTGCCTCGCCGAAGCGCAGGCCGACGGACTGCTCCAGGAAGGGACGCGCGTGCTCATCAGCGCGGTCGGCGCCGGGCTCACGTGGGGCTCGGTCTATCTGACATGGACGACCAGAGGCGAGGAGTAGGAGAGGAGAGATGAAGATCGCATTCTGCTTCCCGGGCCAGGGATCGCAGGACGTCGGAATGGGGCGCGCCATCGCGGAGGAGTTCCCGGCAGCGCGGGCGGCGTACGACGAGGCGTCCGAGGCAGCCGGCTTCGACGTGGCGAAGCTCTGCTTCGAGGGCTCCCTCGAGGATCTCACCCGGACCGAGCTCCAACAGCCGGCGCTCGTCGCCACCTCGATCGCGTGCCTCCGAGCGGTGAACACGCTCGGGGTCCGGCCGGACTATGTCATCGGCCATTCGGTCGGGGAGTACTCGGCTCTCGCCGCCGCGGATGCGATCGGCGTGGGCGACGCGGTCGCCCTCGTCTGTGAGCGCGGAAGAGCGATGGCCGAAGCTGCTCGTGAGACTCCCGGCGCGATGGCCGCGGTGCTCGGCCTCGATGACAGCATCGTCGAGGAGCTGTGCGAGGGGATCGAGGGCGTCTGGCCCGCGAACTACAACTGCCCGGGCCAGGTCGTCGTCTCCGGCCAGAACGCGGCCGTCGACCGCCTGATCGAGGAGGCCGCCGCCCGCGGGGCGCGCAAGACGGTGAAGCTCCGCGTGAGCGGCGCCTTCCACAGCCCGCTTGTCGCGCGGGCAGCCGAGCGCCTCGGGCCTGTGCTCACGGAGGCGGCGTGGCACGAGCCCTCGCCGCCCTTCATGTCCACCGTGACCGCGCGTCTCGAGGACGCGCAGAGGATCGGGTCACTCCTCGTCGAGCAGCTGACCGCCCCCGTCCGCTTCACCCAGGCTGTGCGCGGGCTCGTCAAGGACGGCGTCGAGATGTTCGTCGAGATCGGCCCCGGCCAGGTCCTGAGCGGGCTGCTCCGCCGCTGCGACCGCTCGCTGCGGACCATCTCGGTCGGCGACCCCGTGTCTCTGCAAAAGCTCCAGGAGAGGCTCTCGGCTGCCTAGCCGTGACCGAGTTCGCCTCACTCGACGGCAAGATCGCTCTCGTCACGGGCGGCTCGCGCGGCATCGGCGCGGCGATCTCGCGCGAGTTGGGCCGTGCCGGCGCGCGCGTGGCCGTCAACTATCGCTCCGGGAAGGATGCGGCGGACGCCGTCGCCGCCGAGGTCGGAGGGATCGCCGTGGCGGCGAACGTCGGCGATCCTGCCGACACGCAAGCGCTCGTCGAGCGGGTCGAGAGCGAGCTGGGCGATGTCGACGTCCTCGTCAACAACGCCGGGATCACGCGCGACACGCTCATCGCCCGCATGAGCGACGAGGATTGGGACGAGGTCATCGACACGAACCTTCGCGGGACGTTCAACACCTGCCGAGCCGTCTCCCGCAAGATGCTTCGCCGGCGCTCCGGGGCGATCGTGAACCTGACGAGCGTCGTCGGCCTCCACGGGAACCCCGGCCAGGCGAACTACGCTGCCTCCAAGGCGGGCATCATCGGGCTCACCAAGGCGCTCGCGCGCGAGCTGGGAACGCGCGGGGTCCGCGTGAACGCCGTCGCCCCTGGGTACATCTCGACCGAGCTCACCGACGTCCTCTCCGAGGAACTTCGGGGCGTGATCCTGGCGAACACGCCGCTTGGCCGGCTTGGAAGTCCGGAGGACGTGGCGGCTGCGGTACGCTTCCTCTGCTCGGACGAGGCCGCGTTCATCACGGGCGATGTCTTGCTCGTGGACGGCGGATTGGGGATGTAGCGATGGCTTCGGCGAACGGACGCAGACGGGTCGTGATCACCGGCATGGGCGCCGTGACGCCGCTGGGAAACGACGCCGAGACCTTCTGGGAGAACCTCGTCGCCGGCCGGGGCGGGGCGGGGCCGATCAAGGCGTTCGACCCCTCCCAGTTCGCCGTCCATTTCGCCTGCGAGCTGAAGGACTTCGAGCCGACGACCTGGATCGAGTACCGGAAGGCGCGGCGGATGGACCGCTTCACCCAGATGATCATCGCCGCAGCGCGCATGGCCGAGGAGGACTCCGGCGTCGACGTCGAGGCGGAGACGGAGCGAACCGGGGTCTCCGTGGCGACGGGGATCGGGGGGCTGCAGAGCTTTCAGGACTGCTACGACCAGCTGCTCGAGCGCGGCCCCGACCGGGTCAACCCGCTCTCCATTCCGGCGATCATCCCGAACATGGGCGCGGCCTGGGTCTCGATGGAGCTCGGCACGCGCGGTCCGCTGACGGCGGAGTGCACGGCGTGCGCGGCCTCCAACATGGCCATCGGGGAGGCGATGGACTCCATTCGGCTGGGGCGCGCCGACGTCATGTTCGCCGGCGGGACCGAGGCGGGCATCACCGCCGTCGGAATCGGCGGTTTCGCCGCGATGCGGGCGCTCTCGCGCCGGAACGACGACCCGGCGCGGGCGAGCCGGCCCTTCGACGCGGAGCGGGACGGCTTCGTCATGGGCGAGGCGGGCGCGATCGTCGTCCTCGAGGAGCTCGAGCACGCGAAGAAGCGCAACGCAAAGGTCTATGCCGAGCTCGTCGGCTACGGCGTCTCCTCCGACGCGCAGCACATCACCGAGCCCGACCCGACGGGGAGACACCCGGCGCGGGCGATGGCGATGGCGATGGCCGACGCCGGGGTCAATTCGGAGGAGATCGACTACGTGAACGCGCACGGCACCTCGACGCCCCTGGGCGACGCCAGCGAGACGCGCGTCATCAAGATCGCGTTCGGCGAGGAGAAGGCCCGGCGGACGCCGATCTCCTCGACGAAGGGCGCCACCGGCCACTGCCTCGGGGCCTCGGGTGCGATCGAGGCGATCATCTCGACGCTCGCCGTGCAGCGCGACGTCGTCCCGCCGACGATCAACTACGAGGTGCCCGATCCCGAGTGCGACCTCGACTACATCCCGAACGAGGCGCGCGAGTGGAAGACCGACGTCGCGCTCTCGAACAACTTCGGCTTCGGCGGGCACAACGCCTGCCTCGTCATCAGGAAGTTCACCGATTAGCGACCGCTGGGCCACCTTCGACTGCTATGGAACCCTGGTCGACTGGAACGGCGGGATCCGGCGCGAGCTCGCGCGGCTCTGGCCCGACGCTGACGCCGACCACCTGCTCGAGCGTTACCACGAGCTCGAGCCCCGCGTCGAGCTGGAGGGCTCGCTGTCCTACCGCGAGGTGCTGCGTCAGGCGCTGGTCCTCCTCGCCGAGAGCGAGGGGCTCGAGCTTCCCGCCGAGGAGGAGTACGCGCTGGCGGACTCGCTGCCCGGCTGGACGGTCTTTCCCGACGTGCCCGGCGCCCTCGCCGAGCTGCGCGCCCGCGGCTGGCGGCTCGTTCCGCTCTCGAACACGGATCCTGACCTCCTGGCCGCCTCGATGGTGGCCATCGGCGTCCCGTTCGACGGGGCGATCGTTGCCGGCGAGATCGGCTCCTACAAGCCGGCGTACGGGCACTGGAGGGCGTTCGCCGAGCGCTTCGACGCCCAACCCGGGCGCCACGTGCACGTTGCGGCGAGCCTCTTCCACGACATCGCACCCGCGCAGGAGCTCGGCATCCCGGCCGTCTGGATCAACCGGCTCGACGAGACGAGCGACCTGCCCCGCGAGGCCGAGCTCACCGACCTGGCCGAGCTTCCCGACACGCTCGACCGGATCGTCCCCGCAGAGCTGGCATCCGGGTAGCCTGGGACCCGATGTCGCGCCTCCGGGCCAAGTGCCCAGACTGCAGGACGCTGACCGCCGTCGCCCTGGACGCCGGAGAGTACGAGTGCCATTCCTGCGGGCGAACATTCCCCGCCGGCCTCGTCCGCGTCCCGCGCGCGTGGGGAGCCGGGGGCGAGTCGATGGCCGAGGCCGCGTACCTCGAGCTCCCGTACCCAGAGACGGCCGTCGTTGAAGAGGACTCCCTGACCGAGCAGAACCTCGCGCTCGCGGCTGCCCTCCCGGAGCGGCCACTCGTCCTCGGTGGCTGCTGCTGCTCTCACGTCGGTGCGGTCGAGGGGCTCGCGACACGCTATGACCGCCTCGCGATCGTGTGGTTCGACGCGCACGGAGACCTGAACACGCCGGAGAGCTCGCCGAGCGGGAACCTCTGGGGGATGCCCCTGCGCATGGTCATCGACTCGGGGACGGTCCACCCGGCGGACGTCGTGCTCATCGGGGCGCGGAACCTCGACCCGCCCGAGCTGGAGTTCATCGCGGCGAGCGGCCTTCGCACCGGCGCGGGGGAGCTGAACGGCGCGCTCGACGGAACGGACGCCGTCTACGTCGCCTTCGACGTCGACGTCCTCGATCCGGACGACGACGTCGTCTGCTTCATGCCCGAGCCGGCCGGGCTCACCGTCGTCGAGGCCGCCGCGATGCTCCGGCAGATCGCCGGTGGGCGTCCCCTCGCGGGCGCTGGTCTCACGGGTCTGGCTCCCGCCCCGGCGAACGGCGAGCCGCTGACGCGCCTCATGTCGGCCCTCGGCTTCTAGGCTGCCGGCGCGGTTCTGGCCGAAACGGGAAGCCCGTAAGATAAGCCGGTCATGGAGAGCCGCATCGACGTGACCGTCGAGAACCGCGAGGGAGAGCGGGCGGAAGGAGACGGGAAGCGGCACCCCAACACCTGCCCGCGCTGCCACTCGCACTACCGGGACGACGAGCTCGAGCAGACGCTTCGCGTGTGCCCGCAATGCGGCCACCACTTTCCCGTGCGGGCGCGCGAGCGGATCGCACAGCTCGCTGACCGCGGCACCTTTGCCGAGGAGGACGCCGGGCTGCGCTCGGCCGACCCGCTCAGCTTCTTCGACCTCCGTGCCTACACCGATCGCCTCGCGGAGGCGGAGGTGGCCACGGGCCTCGGCGACGCGCTCATCGCCGGCGCGGCTGCGATCGAGCGACGTCCATGCGAGCTCGCGGTCATGGACTTCGCCTTCATGGGCGGCTCCATGGGGAGCACGGTCGGGGAGAAGTTCGCCCGCGCCTGCGACCGCGCGGCCTCGCGGCAGGTCCCGCTCGTCAGCGTCACCGCCTCGGGCGGAGCGCGCATGCAGGAGGGCATCCTCTCGCTGATGCAGCTTCCCAAGACGGTGTGCGCCGTCGACGAGCTCCGGGAGGCCCGCTGCGCGCTCATCTCGATCATGACGCACCCCACGACGGCCGGCGTCCTGGCGAGCTTCGCGAGCCTCGGCGACGTGATCGTCTCGGAGCCGGGGGCGCTGCTCGCCTTCACCGGCCCCCGCGTCGTCCAGCAGACGACGCGAGAGAAGCTGCCCGACGACTTCGGCCTGGCGGAGTCGAACTCCCGCTTCGGCCATGTCGACGCGATCGTGCCGCGGGCCGAGCTCCGCCCCTTCGTCGGCCGACTCCTCGCCATGTTCCTCCAGGCGCAGTGAAGTGAGCGAGAGCCCGTCGAGCCAGGCCGAAGAGCTGAAGCTTCGGGAGCGGCTGGCGAAGCTCCGCGACCTCCCGCTCCTCCGGGGCGTCGGCGTCTCCGGGGAGATGTCGCGCCTCAAGCGGCAGCTCGACCGGATGGGGTCCGAGCCGAGCGCAGACGACGTCTGGCACTCGGTCGAGCTCGCGCGCCATCAGGACAGGCCCTACACGCTGGACTACGTCGAGCGGATCTGCGAGGACTTCGTCGAGCTCCACGGCGACCGCGCGCTTGCCGACGACCCGGCAATCGTCGCGGGGCTCGCCCGCTTCGACGGGCGCACGGTCGTCCTCGTCGGGCATCAGAAGGGCCGGGACATCCGCGAGCGGACCCACCGCAACTTCGGCATGACCTATCCCGAGGGCTACCGCAAGGCGATGCGCGTGATGGAGCTGGCCGACCGGCACCGCTTCCCCTTCGTCACCCTGGTCGACACGCCGGGGGCGTACCCGGGAGTCACGGCCGAGCAGCACGGGCAGGGCGGGTGGATCGCACGTTGCCAGCTCACCATGGTGCGCCTCGCGGTGCCGAGCGTCACCTGCGTCATCGGCGAGGGCGGCTCGGGCGGGGCGGTGGCGATCGCGATCGCCGACCGGGTACTCATGCAGGAAAACGCCATTTACTCCGTCATCTCGCCCGAAGGGTGCGCCGCCATCCTCTGGCGGGACGCAGGGGAGGCGAAGAAGGCTGCGGCCGCGTTCAAGCCGGACGCCGCCCACTGCCTCGAGCTCGGCGTCGTGGACGGGATCGTCCCGGAGCCGGCCGGCGGGGCGCCAGCGGACCACGACGAAGCCGCCAGGCTGTTGGCGGAGTCGCTCCGGGCGGCCCTGGCCGAGGTGGAGCCGCTGGATCCCGAAGAACGGCGACGCCAGCGACGGCGCAGGTTCCGGGCGATGGGCGTCTACCTCGAGTAGAGGTCGAGAGCTCCGCAATCCACAGCGTCCACAGGGTTATCCCCCGTGCTCCACGACCGCTGTCTCTGGACAGCAAAGGGGGCCGGCCGAGGCCGACCCCCTCGTGCCAACCCCCCGGTTGGCAAGGCGACGAGCGGCAACTTTGTACCCCGGGACCCGCCGCCGCAAACACCCGTCTTCACGAGCCGCGCCGGCGAGGCATGCTTCTCTAATGGCGCGTCTCCGGGAGTACGAGCGCAAGCGGGCCAAGGGTGCGACCCCCGAGCCCTTCGCCGGCCGTGCGTCCCGCAAGGGCAGGCCGATCTTCGTCGTCCAGCGTCATGACGCGCGGCGCTTGCACTACGACTTCCGGCTCGAGCGCGACGGCGCTCTCGCGAGCTGGGCGGTTCCGAAGGGCATCCCCCGGGAGCCCGGCCAGCGCCACCTGGCCGTCCACGTCGAGGATCACCCGCTCGAGTATGCGGCGTTCGAGGGCGAGATCCCCGCGGGGCAGTACGGCGCCGGGACGGTGGAGATCTGGGACCGGGGCACGTACGAGCTCATCGAGGAGAAGCCCGACGGCGGCCTCACCGTCCGGCTCGACGGCAAGCGGCTGAACGGGACCTGGACGCTCGTCCCAGCGAAGCTCGACGGAGACGAGAAGAACTGGCTCTTGCTACGCAAGCGAGACAGTCAGCACGCGCTTGCGCGTGCTGACTACCCGCCGATGCTCGCTACGCTCGCATCGGCGGTTCCAACGACGCCCGGATGGCTCTTCGAAGTCAAGTGGGACGGCTATCGCGCCATCGCGACTCTGAAGGGAGGGGACGTCACCCTGACGAGTCGGAGGGGCAACGACCTGACAGAGCGCTTTCCCGAGGTCGCGAAGGCCCTCGGTCGCGCGACGAAGTCGCCCGACTGTGTCCTCGACGGCGAGGTCTGCGCGCTCGACGAGCACGGCCGCTCGAGCTTCTCGGTCATGCAGCAGGGGTCGGGGCCGCTCGTCTACTACGCCTTCGACGTCCTCGAGGTCGACGGCGAGCCGGTCCTCGCCTTACCCCTCGTCGAGCGGCGCCGACGGCTCGAAGGGCTGCTCGACCTGCGCGGAGGCACGGTGCGGCTCTCGGAGGCCTTCGACGACGGGAAGGCGCTCTACGAAGCCGCGGCCGCGCAGGGGCTCGAGGGCGTCGTCGCAAAGAAGGTCGAGTCGCGCTATCAGCCGGGCCGCCGCACGCGCGACTGGCTCAAGGTGAAGACGCACGGCCGCCAAGAGTTCGTCATCGCCGGCTACACGAAGGGGAAGGGTCGGCGCTCCGGCAGCCTCGGCTCCCTGGTGCTCGCCGTCACGCGCGGCGGAGAGCTCCGCTACGTCGGCAACTGCGGCACAGGCTTCAGTGAGGACGAGATCGGCCGGCTCACGGCGAGGCTTCGCCCGCTCCAGCGTGCGGAGCCTCCCTTCCACATCGTCCCCAGGATGCCCAAGGTGCGGAAGGACGACGTCGTCTGGGTGGAGCCGAAGCTCGTCTGCGAGGTCGAGTTCGCGGAGTGGACGCACGACGGCCGGCTGCGCGCTCCGGTCTACAAGGGCCTGCGCGAGGACAAGGCGCCTGCGGACGTCCGCCGCGAGGAGCCGCTCGAGACGGAGGTCAGGCGCGGGAAGCGCGCTCTCAAGCTCTCCAACCTCGACAAGGTCTTCTGGCCGGAGGAGGGGATCACGAAGGGCGACCTGCTCGCGTACTACCGCGACGTCGCCCCCGTTCTCGTCCCGCACCTGCGGGACCGGCCCTTCACGATGAAGCGCTACCCCGACGGCTGGCAGGGCAAGCATTTCTTCCAGAAGGACGCGCCCTCGCACATGCCGGACTGGATTCCGACACGCGCCTACCGGTCGACGTCGCGCGAGACGAGGCAGAAGCGGACGATCCGCTACCCGCTCGTCAACGACGAGCTCGCCCTCCTCTGGATGGCGAACATGGGCTGCATCGACATGAACACGTGGTACTCGCGGATCGACAAGCCCGAGCGGCCCGACTGGGTCCTCTTCGACCTCGACCCGTCACCCGATGTCGGCTTCCCGGAGGTCGTGCGCGTCGCGCTTCTGGTCAAGGAGGTGCTCGACGCGCTCGGGCTCGCCGGCTTCCCGAAGACCAGCGGCGCCGACGGCTTTCACGTCCTCGTCCCCGTCGAGCGCAGGCACACGTACGACCAGACGCGCGAGCTCGCCGAGATCGTCGCCGGAACGCTGGCGCGCCTCCACCGCGGGCTCGTGACTACGGAGTGGGCGAAGGCGAAGCGGCAGGGCGTCCTCATCGATGCGAACCAAAACGGCGAGGGGAAGACGATCGCGAGCGCCTACTCCGTGCGTCCGCGCGAGCGGGCCCCGGTATCGACCCCGCTCCGCTGGGAGGAAGTGACCGAGGACCTCGACCCGAGCGGCTTCACGATGGAGGTCGTCCTCGGCCGCGTCGAGCGGGACGGCGATCTCTTCGAGGGTGTCCTCACGAACCGGCAGTCGATCGGGCGCGCGCTCCGCGAGCTTCGCTAGGCGTCCTGAGGAAGCTCCACCAGCGGCCGATGGGCTCGAAGCCGAGGCGTGCGTAGAGCTCCTTCGGCCAGTTCTCCTCGTCGGTGACGAGGAAGACGAAGTCGTGCCCAGCTGCCTGCGCCTCCTCGACGGCGCGGAGCACGACGGCGCTCGCGTGGCCGCGGCCGCGATGGGCGGGAGCGGTGGCGACGTCCTCGACCTGCGCGGTCCTACCGTCCGAGTAGAGGTCTGCCGTGCTGACGACCTCGCCGCCCGAGCGCATCGCAAAGTGGCGGGCGTTCCCGGCGCCCGCCCAGAGGGCGCCCGCGTCGAGCACCATGCTCACGACCTCGTCGTCGGTCGCCCAGGGCTCACCGCGAGTGATCTCCTCACGGAGAGAACGCAGGTCGTCCCGCGAGACTTCCTCCACGGTAGACGTGTCCGCTCCCCGCTCACCACCGCCCCGGTAGGCCATAAAGATCTCCCGATCGATGTGCCAGCCGAGCCGGCGGAAGAACGGCTCGAGGAGGGCACCGACGCTCTCGTCGGGCGCATCGACGCGGCGGTGCGAGTGACCTGCGCTCGTGTGCAGGAGCTCGGCATCGGCCGCCACCTCTCCCGGGTCGACGTGCCGACCGCCGTAGGTTCGCAGGAAGTTCAGGTCCCACACCCGCGGATAGCTGTCGTTGAAGAACGCGCGGCCGAAGCGGGCGGGCACGATCCGCTCGGCGCAGCGTTCGCGGAGCACCTCGTCGAAGGCGATTGCCCGCTCGAGCTCCGATGGCACAGGGTGAGACTAGCGCCCGGCGGCCGCTAGACCGCGACGCCGAGGGAGAGCATTGCGTCGCGGGCGAGCACCCGCTCGAGCGCGCCGACGCAGGCGGCGTCGAAGGCCGAGCCGATCTGCTCGCGCAGGAGCCTGATCGCCTTCTCGTGCGTCCAGGCGTCCCGATAGACGCGCACGGAAAGGAGCGCGTCGTAGACGTCGCAGACCGTGAGGATTCGCGTCTCGAGGTCGAGCTCGACGGCCGTGCGGCCGTTGGGATAGCCGGCTCCGTCGAGCCGCTCGTGGTGGTCGAGCACCAGGCGGCGAATCCCTGCCGAGAAGCCGCCGAGCTCGCCGAGGAGACGGTGTCCCCACTCGGGATGCTTCTTGATGACTGCGAACTCCTCCTCGTCGAGGGAGCCAGGCTTCTTCAGGATCTCGTCCGGAACCGACAGCTTGCCGATGTCGTGCAAGAGGCCGCCTGTGGCGAGCGTGCGGAGCTTGTTCGGCGGAAGGCCGAGCTCCTCGCCGACCTGGACGGCGCGGAGGGCGACGCGTCGCGTGTGGCCCTCGGTGTACTCGTCCTTCTCGGCCAAGCGGAGCGTGAGGGCTCGGACGCGCGCGCCGAGAAATGCCTGCTCGGCCTGCACGAGCTCGCCTGCCCGCGGCCCGCCGGTGAGCGAACGCGACGGAGCGACGCGATGAAGGTCGGCGGCGACTGTAATTCCGACCATGAGGATGCCGAGGAGCTCGAACGCGTGGCCGAGCCACCAGCCGAGCTGCATGTAGTCGAGCACGAGGGCGGCGACCAAGGCCGTGCCGAGGAACGCGAGGCCGACGACGACGAGCAGGTCGGCGTGCCGGCGCGTGAGCAGGAACGTGTTGATCGCCCTGACTCCGAGGAAGACGTAGAGGAAGAGGCCGACGGCGAGAAGAGCGAGGGCGAGCGGGCTCCCTGCCTCGGGAACCGACGGGACGAGGCTCGGCACGAGCATTCCCACTAAGCCGACAAGCGCCACCGCCCCGAGCAGCGTGACCTGGAGGACGACCAGCCGGCGCACGCTCTGCGGGCGGTTGACGGGCGGCAGAGCCGCGAGGGCGAGGACTGCCGCGCCGACGAGCAGCGTCGCGCCGCCGGTGAAGGCGACGAGGCCGTTGAAGCCGACGATCATGCCCGGCGTGGCCAGGCCGTGGAGCGCGAGCAGTGCCGCCATGACCGAGAAGGCCGTTCCGACGAGGACCGTTCGGGCGTCGCTCCGGCGTGCACCCACGATCGTGAGCGCGATCGCCGCGGCCGTCGCCGCGATCGCGGTGAAGCCCACACCCCAGAAGTGGAGGTTGCTGCCGGGATGCGCCTCGTGCCGCCCGACGAGGATGAGGGTCGCCGCCGGGAGGGCGACGCCCGCGGCGCAGACTGCGAGAGCGGAGGCCGTCTGTGCCCGCAGCAGCGTTCTCATGGACGCTGTTATCGGCGCGGACGGGCGTGCAGTTTATGGTCGGGTTGCTAGCGCCGTTCCAGTGACTCTGGATGGCCGAGCATGGAGAGCTCGGCGATGTCGCGGCGGAAGAAGAGCGCCACGGTCCAGTCGGTGACCACGCGCAGCTTCCGGGAGACGAGCGGCAGCTGGAAGAGGTGATACGTCCGCGTCGCGAACCAGCCCGGGAAGCCGCGGAGACGGATGCCGAGGACGTCCGCGATCCCCTTGTGGCGCCCGAGCGTTGCCACCTGGCCGAGCATGCGGTAGCGGTAGGGCCTCGGCTCCCCGCGCAGGTTCTTCGCCAGGCGGCGGGCCTGACGGAGCGCGTGCTGGCACGTCGGGGGGTCGGGGTGGCCGGGAGTCGCCTCGTTGGGAACGCGGGCGCAGTCGCCGAGTGCCCAGACGTCATCGCGTCCCTCGACCTGGAGCGTGGGTCGAACGACGACGCGCCCGCGCTCGTCGAGCGGGAGGCCGAGGTCGGCGAGCAGCGGATGCGCCGTGACGCCGGCGGTCCAGACGAGCGTGCGTGTCTCGATGTGCGTGCCGTCCGAGAGGGTCGCGGCGTCGGCGTCGACCGACGCGAGCGTCGTCGAGACGAGGATGTCGACGCCGCGGGCGGCGAGCTGCCTGGCCGCGTACTCGCCCAGGCGCCTCGGGATCTCGGGGAGGATCGTAGAAGCCGCGTCCACGAGCACCCAGCGCTGAGGAACGCCCTTCAGCTCCCGGTAGTAGCGAAGCGCGTCGTGGACGAGGTCGGAGAGCTCGGCGAGGGCCTCGACGCCGGCGTAGCCGGCCCCCACGAAGACGAACGTCAGGTGCGGCAGGGCTCTCTGCGGATCGGCCGCGGCCGCCTCGAGCCGGCGCAGGACGTGGTTCCGCAAGTGAATCGCGTCGGCGAGGGTCTTGAAGCCGAGCGCGTGCTCGGCGAGCCCTTGGATCGGGAGAGAGCGGGATACGGCGCCGAGCGCCACGACGAGCTGCTGGTAGGCGACGTCGACCTGGGTGTGCTCCGTGACGACGCGAACGCATCGGGTGCTCTCGTCGAGCGCCGTGGCCCGGCCGAGCAGGAGCTCGGCGTGCGGGCACATCACCCGCAGTGGGACGACGACGTGACGAGGCTCGAGGGTGCCCGAAGCCGCCTCCGGAAGCAGGGGCGTGTAGAGCATGAAGTTCTCGTGGCTGACGATCGTCGCTCCGGCGGAGCCGAGCAGCCGTGCGACGTAGCTGCCGGCGAACCCGCCGCCGAGCACGAGCGTCCCGCCGCGCGCCGAGCGAGTCGTCACGCGGGCAGTCATATCATCGTGTGGTGGCGCAGATCGCCGTGATCGGAAGCGGCGCCGAATGGGTGCCCCAGGCGGAGGAGGTCGGGCGGTTGCTCGCCGAGCGTGGCTGCGTCGTCGTCTGCGGCGGTCTGGGCGAGGTGATGGAGGCGGCCGCGCGCGGGGCGAAGGAGGCCGGGGGAACGACCGTCGGGATCCTCCCGGGGGAGAGCACCAGGGACGCGAACGCCTGGATCGACTACGCTGTCGCCACCGGAACGGGGCACGCCCGGAACCTCGCGGTCGTCGCTTCCTGCGAGGCGGCCGTCGCCGTCGGCGGCCGATGGGGCACGCTCGCGGAGATCGCCTACGCGCGGCTCCTCCGGCGCCCGGTAGTCGCCCTTGCCTCCGGCCCGGAGGTCGGTGGTGAGGGAATCGAGCGAGCCGCGACGCCGGCCGAGGCGGTCGAGCTGGCACTTCGCCTGGCGGGAGTGCCGTAGCGGTGGCGCTCGAGATGAGGATGGAGTGCGAACGCTGCGCCGCCGCGCTCGCGCCCCAGGCCGACGCGTGCATCTGCACCTACGAGTGCACGTTCTGCCCCGCGTGCGCCGAGGCGATGGACTCCGTCTGCCCGAACTGCGGCGGGGAGCTCGTCCCACGCCCACGCCGCACCGCCTGACCCTTCCGGCCACGCCCGGGGTCTGACCCCTGGCATGGCTCTTCCGGCCCAGTGGCGGGGACAATGTGCTGACCGCCCGGGACACCCTGTGGAGGAGGGAGAGTGCGCGCCGCCGCAGTTCATGCCGGGGTGCGTCCCGCCGGCCACGTCCCGTGCGGTATCCACAGGAATGGAGGCAAATGCTCCGCCATCGAGGACAGGGCCGGGGTCTGACCCCGGCCCTGTCCTCGAGCGGCCGGGGGCAGCGCCGGCGAAGGCGCCGACCGGTAGCCCTCAAGATCCGGTGTCTGCCGGCCGAGAACGTAGGAGATCTACTCCGTTCCGTCGAACGGTTCTCGAATTCTCATGCGCCGCCGTACCCTCTGGATCGTCCCGCTGGCCCTGGCCGCCGGCCTGCTGGCCGGGCCGGCGCACGGCGCCGTCTCGTGCGCCTTTGGGGCGGGGACGGCGACAGTGAGCATGACCGCGGCCGGAGACTCCGGCTCGATCGCGGTGGGAACGGGCTTGAATGCGGGACGGATCATGGTCGGCGTGACCGCGTGCGGCGCGGCCACCACCGCGAACACCGACACGGTCGTCGTCAACGGCACGACCGGGGCCGAGAACATCACGATCGACCTGAGCGGCGGCGCGTTCGCGCCCGGTGTAGCCGTCGAAGGCTCCGGTGTGTCCGAGATCGAGTTCGTCATCGACCTCTCCACCGGCGTCCTGGACCGCGTCACCGTGACGGGAAGCTCCGCCGCCGACAGTCTCGAGTTGGGAACGGCCGGCGCGAACCTCAACGCCGACGACGACGTCGACGCGACCATGACGGGCGTCGAGCTGGGGACCATCAACGCGAGCGGCGGCGCGGACGCCGTCTCTGGAGCGGGAAGCGCGGTCACAGGAGCCGCAACCTTGCTGGCTCTGACCGTGAACGGGGACAGCGGCGACGACACGCTCACCGGCGGCTCGGGCGACGACACGATCGCGGGCGGAACCGGGAGCAACGTCCTCTCGGGCGGCGCCGGGGACGACACGCTGACCGGCGGCCCGGGTGACGACACGATCGCAGGCGAGGACGGAGGAGACACGCTCACCGGTGGCCTGGGGAACGACGTCTTCGACGAGGGCGCCGCGCCGAACGGAACGGACACGATGGCTGGGAGCGGCGGCAACGACCTCGTGACGTACGCGGCTCGCGCGAGCGGTGTCATCGTGACCATGGACGGTGTCTTCGACGACGGCGAGCCCGGGGAAGCCGACAACGTCGGCGCGGACGTCGAGAACGCGCTCGGCGGCGCCGGCGACAACACGATGGTCGGAAGCGGGAGCGCCAACGACCTCACGGGCGCGCTCGGCAACGACATCCTCGACGGTGGCGGGGGGGACGACACCCTGAACGGCGGCCTGGGCGACGACCGGCTGACCGGCGGCACAGGGAACGACTCCGTGTTCGGCGACGACGACGATGACGCGATCCTCGACGGCGCCGGGAACGACGACCTCAGCGGTGGAGTCGGAGTCGACACGCTCGACTACTCGGGCGTTGCCGGGGGCGTGGCGCTGACGCTGGCAAACGCCCTCCCGCAGACAACTGGTGGCGCGGGTACCGACACGGTCGCCGGTTTCGAGAACCTCACAGGCGGCAGCGGAGCCGACACGCTCGGCGGTGACGGCGGCGTGAACACGCTCTTGGGCGGCTCGGGGAACGACGCGATCCTCGGCGACGACGGTGACGACACGATCGACGGCGAACTCGGGACCGACACCGTCGACTACTCGTCGGACACGGCGGGCGTCACTGTTCTGCTCGGGCCCGCCACGGGCCCGACCGCTGGATCCGGCGCCGGTACGGGCGGCACCGACTCTCTCCTCCGGATCGAGAACGTCACGGGCGGCGACGGGGACGACTCGCTCACGGGCGAGAACGGGCCCAACGTCCTCACCGGGAACGGTGGCGTCGACACGCTCGCAGGGCTGAGGGGGAACGACACGCTCGACGGCGGCGCCGGAACCGATACCCTCGACTACTCGGCGGCCGACTTCGGCGTGACGGTCAACCTCGCCAACGTCGCCGCACAGAACACGGTGGGCGCCGGCACGGACGCGATCCTGACCGCGGAGAACGTCGTCGGCTCGCCGTTCGCCGACACGCTGACCGGGACGGTCGGCGCCAACTCCCTGCTGGGCGGCGACGGCGACGACAGCCTTGCAGGCGCTGCGGGCGACGACGCGCTCGACGGCGGCACCGGAACCGACACCGCCGACTACTCCGCCGCGGCACTCGGCGTCACCGTCGACCTCTCGGTCGTGGGGCCGCAGGACACCGGAAGCGCCGGCACAGACACGCTCGTGGATCTCGAGAGCCTCACGGGTGGAGCGGGCCGCGACGACCTCGCCGGGACGGCGGGGGCGAACACGCTCACCGGCGGCGCCGGCAACGACGTTCTGCGAGCGAGCACGGGAGGCGACGTCCTCGACGGCGGAACCGCCTCGGACACCGCCGACTACTCCGCGCGGCCCCCCGACGTCGTCGTCAACCTGACCGCCGGCACCGGCACCAGCTCGGGTGACAAGGACCTCTTGACCGCGCTCGAGAACGTCACCGGTAGCACGGGCGCGGACGTCCTCACGGGCGATGCGGGCGCGAACGTCCTCGACGGCGGCGACGGGAACGACCGGCTGCGCGGCTTCGCCGGCCCTGACGATCTCGACGGCGGGGCGGGAACCGACACCGTCGACTACACGAGCTTCTTCTCGGCGAACCTCCGGGTCGGCGTGATCGTCGATCTGGGGACCGGCGAGGCCACCGGAGACGGGGTCGACTCGCTCGCTCAACTCGAGAACGTCAAGGGATCGAGCTTCGACGACCGCCTCCTCGGGAACGGGCTGGTCAACCTTCTCCAAGGCCTGGATGGAAACGACGTCATCACGGGCGGCGGCGGGAAGGACGTGCTCCGCGGCGGCGACGGCGCGGACACCTTCCAGGCGCGCGACGGCCTCCGGGATCAGCTCTACGGGGACGCCGGCCGCGACCGGGCGCGGGTGGATCGACGACGCGACATCCGCCGGAGCATCGCGGTCCTCATTCCCTAACGGTCGTAGCGGTCAGCCGGCCGCGAGCATCCGGCGGAGCAGCGTCAGCGCCCCGTCCTTGTCCAGGAACTCGTTGAGATTCCCGCACTTGGGCGACTGGACGCAGGCGGGGCAGCCGTCGGCGCACGGGCAGCCGGTGAGGAGCCGCGCCGTGTCGGCGACCCAGCCCTCCAGCTCGTCGTAGCCGCGCCGGGCGATTCCGACGCCCCCGGCGTGACCGTCGTAGACGAAGACGGTCGGTCGTCCAGTCTGGAAGTGGAGGTTCGTCGAGAGACCGCCGATGTCCCAGCGGTCGCACATGGCCCAGAGGGGGAGGATGGCGATCATCGCGTGCTCGGCGGCGTGGAGCGAGCCGAGCAGCTTCGGGAGCGGCTCGAGGCCCTCGAGCTGCTCGGTGCCGGGCACGTACCAGATCGCCTCCGTCTCGAAGGTCGAGGGTGGAAGCTCGAGCGCGACGAGCTCGAGGGTCGCCTCGTCGCGTACGGACTTCTTCTGGTACGCGACGACCTGCTCGGTGACGCTCACGCGGCCGAAGGAGACGTCCATGCCCAGACGCCGGGCCGAGAGCTCGGCCTCCTCGATTGCGGTGGTCGTCTCCTTCTTCGGCTGCGTGTAGTAGTCGCCCGCGAAGGGCTCCACGAGAGCGGCGTGGGCGGCGAGGTCGAGCTCGAGCACGCGGTACGAATCGCCGAGATGGAGGTAGACGGCGCCCTCGTGCACCGTTGAGGGGGCGCGCTCCCGCTCGACGAGGCCGAGGATGGAGCCCGTCGCAGCGTCGATCACAGCGACCGACTCGGGGCTGGCCGACCGCAGGGCGACTCGCGCGGCCGGGTAGTCACGGCCGGCCCAGACGATGCCGGCCTTCGTCCGGCGAAGCTCGCCGGTCGAGGCGAGAGCCTCGGCCCGCTGGAGCGCGACGTTCCCGAGGGTCATGCGGTCGCGGTCGTCGAGCGGCGCCTCGAACGCGGCCGCCAGCACGTGGCCGTCGAGGATGCGCGGGTTCGCGTGGTCGAGGATCGCCGCCTCGACGCGCCTGTCGAGGAGCGTCTCCGGCTCACGCATGAAGAACTGGTCGAGCGCGTCCTCGCTGGCGACCAGCAGCGCCAGCCCGTGGCTCCGGCGGCCCGCGCGGCCCCACTGCTGGCGCAGGCTCGCGACCGTTCCGGGGAAGCCGACCGAGATCGCGCAGTCGAGGAGCCCGATGTCGATCCCGAGCTCGAGCGCATCCGTCGCCGTGACCCCGAGGAGCTCCCCTTCGACGAGCCGGCGCTCGATTTCCCGACGCTGCGCGGGCGTGTAGCCGGCGCGGTAGGGGGAGAGTCGCACAGCGGTCTCTGCGTCGAGCCGGTCGACGGCGAAGCGGTGGATCAGCTCGGCGGCCTTCCGGCTCTTGGCGAAGCAGATCGTCCGCAGGCCGCGTGAGACGAGCTCGGCGAGGAGCCGCGACCCCTCCCCGAGCGCGCTCGCGCGGAGCTGGAGCGCCTCGTCGAGTACGGGCGGGTTCCAGAAGGCGATCGTCCTCGCCGCGCGCGGCGCGCCGTCGTTCTCGATCACCGTCGCGTCGAGCCCGAGCAGTGAGTGGACGAGCTCCCTCGGGTTGGCGATCGTCGCCGAGGCGAGGAGGAACTGCGGCTCGGCGCCGTAGATCGCCGCGGCCCGGCGCAGGCGTCTGAGGACGTTTCCGACGTGAGAGCCGAAGACGCCGCGGTAGACGTGGGCCTCGTCCACGACGACGTACCGAAGGTTGGCGAGGACGTCCCCCCAGCGGTCGTGATGAGGGAGCACGCCGACGTGGAGCATGTCGGGGTTCGTGAGGATCACGTTCGCCCACCTGCGGATCTTGGAGCGGCGCTCGAGCTCGGTGTCGCCGTCGTAGATCGCCGTCTTCAGCCGCGGGAGGCGCAGCTCGGCGAGCGCCCGCGCCTGATCTTGTGCCAGGGCCTTCGTCGGGTAGAGGTAGAGCGCACGCAGCTTCGGCTCGGCCGCGAGGGCGTCCAGCACGGGGAGGTTGAACGCGAGCGTCTTCCCGCTCGCCGTGCCCGTCGAGACGATGAGATGCTCGCCCCGGCGCGCCGCGGCGAGCGCGTCCGCCTGGTGGGCGTAGAGACGGTCGACTCCCCTCGCCTCGAGCGCGTCCTGGAGCCGTGGGTGGAGGTTGGGAAGCGGCACCGTGCGCGGATCCTGCCCGGGCACGTCGGTGAGGTAGGCGAGCTCCTCGCCCTCGAGCATGCCCTCCCATGTCACCGTGGCCACCTGCCGATGCTAGCGTTGGTCGCCCGTGGTGCCTCGGTGCCTCACGATCGCGACCTCGGATTCCGGCGGGGGTGCGGGGATCCAGGCGGACCTGAAGGCGTTCGCCCGCCTCGGCTGCCATGGGATGAGCGCGATCGTCGCGCTCACGGCTCAGTCGACGACCTCAGTCACCGACGTCCACGAGGCGCCGCCGGCGTTCGTTCGGGCCCAGCTCGACGCGGTCTTCGACGACATCGGCGTCGACGCGGCGAAGACGGGGATGCTCTTCAGCTCGCGGATCATCGAGGCGGTCGCCGACTTCCTCAGCGAGCAGCCGGTAACGCTCGTTGTCGATCCGGTCATGGTCGCGGCCTCGGGAGCGAAGCTTCTCCAGGACGACGCCGTCTCCATTCTCGTCGCCGAGCTCTTCCCGCTCGCGACGGTCGTGACGCCGAATCTCCACGAGGCTTGCGCCCTGGCTGGGGTCTCCTACGCCGAGGCCGCCGACCGCCGCTCGCTCGCCGAGGCGATCCACCGGCTCGGGGCGCCCGCCGTCATCGTCACGGGCGGTCACGGCGCGGAGCCGGTCGACTGGCTCTTCGACGGCGAGCGCCACATCCCGATTCCGGTCGAGCGCTATGGCGACGAGGCGACCCACGGCGCTGGTTGCACCCATTCCGCGAGCCTGGCGGCCCTCCTCGCGCACGGCGAGAGCCTCGAGGACGCAGCGCGGGGCGCCGCGGCTCTCGCGTCTGAGGCCGTGCGGAACGGGCTCGCCGACCTCGGCGCCGGCTCCGGGCCGGTCGACGTCTTCCACCTTGAGGCTCTCGGAGCTCGGGGAGTTCGGGCTCCTCGCTGAGCTCGAGCGGCGCGGACTCGTCCGCGCCCTCGACGCCGAGGGCGTTGTGCTGGCCGACGGCGTCGTCCTCACGCAGGACACGCTCGTCGAGGGCGTCCATTTCCGTCTGGAGTGGACGTCGTGGCGGGACCTCGGCTACAAGGCGGCGGCGGTCAACCTGAGCGATCTCGCCGCGCTCGGGGCCGAGCCCGAGGTGCTCCTCGTGAGTCTTGCCCTTCGGCCAGAGACGGACGCCGAGCGAGTCGTCGAGCTCTACGCGGGGATCGCCGAGTCAGGCGTGCCCGTGGCCGGGGGCGACACGACGCAGGCCGAGAGCCTGATCGTGGCCGTCACGGCCGTCGGGCGGAGCGGTCGCGTGCCAGGCCGGGCCGGTGCGGTGCCCGGGGATGCGGTCGTCGTGACGGGGCCGCTCGGTGGAGCGGCGGCAGGCCTCCACGTCCTCCGTGAGGGTCTGCGCGGGTTTCCGGAGCTCGTGGCACGCCACCGCCGGCCTCCGCTCCGGCTCGTGGAAGGCCGTCGCCTCGCCCGCGTCGCGCATGCCATGGTCGACCTCTCGGACGGGATCGCCGGAGACGCCGCCCGGATTGCCGAGCGCTCCGGCTGCCGGATCGTCCTCGAGCCCGACCGGATCCCGCGCGCGCCCCGGATCGAGGAGGTCGCCGACCTTCCCTTCTGGACGATGGGCGAGGACTACGAGCTCCTGGCTGCGCTCGCGCCGGCCGACGCGGAGCGGCTCGATGTCACCGTCGTCGGGCACTGCGCCGAAGGCGAGGGCGTCGAGCCCGCCGACCTCGCCGGTTGGGACTCGTTCAGGCCGCGGGGCTGAGCCAGCGTTCCCAGGCGCCCTCGTAGTGGCTCCGGGAGCGGGCGCCGATGACCGTCTCCCGCGCCTCGCCGGCCTCGAAGAGAATGACCGTCGGGATCGAGAGGACGTTGTAGCGTGCCTGGGTCTCGGGGTTCTCGTCCACGTTCAGCTTCACGAACTTCACGCGGTCGTGCTCGTCGGCCATGTCCGCGAGGATCGGGCTCACGACCCGGCAGGGGCCGCACCACGGGGCCCAGAAGTCGACGACCACCGGGCCGTCGGCCCGCAAGACCTCATGCTCGAAGTCCGTGTCCCCGACCTGGGCGAGCTCGGCCATCCGCGCCACTATAGCCACGCTCGGGGGCTCGTCAGAGGCGGTCCCGGGCAGCCGCGAGTCGCAACGCCGGCACCCGCGCAATCGCCTCGAGGACGATCCCCGCGCCCATCTTCGAGCCGCCCTCCGCGCGGTCGGTGAAGAGGATGGCGACCTCCTCGACGGCGAAGCCGGCGCGGAGTGCCCGGTAGACCGTCTCGATCTGGAACGCATAGCCGCGCGACTCGATGCGCTGGGGGTCGATCGCTTCGAGCACCTCTCGGCGGTAGACCTTGAAGCCCGACGTCGAGTCGCGCACCGGGATGCCGAGGATCGCGCGGGCGTAGACCGAGCCGCAGCGGCTGACGACGCGGCGGGCGAGGCCCCAGTTCCGCGTGCCGCCGCCGGGCACGTAGCGCGAGCCGAGAGCGACGCCGGCGCGAGAGGTCGCCTCCACGAGCCGCGGGAGGTCGGCCGGGTCGTGGGAGAAGTCGCAGTCGATCGTGGCCACGAGCTCGGCTCCCATCGCGAGGGCGCGCTCGAAGCCGGCGACGTAGGCGGGGCCCAGTCCCTCCTTCCGCGGCCGGTGGAGGACGTCCAGGAACCCGAGCTCCCGCGCGAGGCGATCGGCCAGCTCGCCGGTCCCGTCGGGCGATGTGTCGTCGATGACCAGAACGCGTGCGGCGAGGCCGCTCCCGTCGAGCGCGGCGCCGAGGGCGCGCGCCATCGGCTCCAGGTTCTCTCGCTCGTCGTACGTGGGGAGGCAGACGACCAGGCGCACGCGCGTATCATCGCCGCCGTGCCCGGGAAGCTGCCCACGAACGCCGAGCTGGCCGAGCGCTTCGAGCTCCTGGCGGACATGCTGGAGCTCGACGGGGCCGACGCCTTCCGGCTTGCCGCCTACCGCCGGGCGGCGGCGCGCATCCGTGAGTCGGCCGTTCCAGTCGCTCAGCTCGCCCTCGACGGGAAGGCGACACGGCTCTCCGGGATCGGCGCCACGATCGAGGGCAAGATCGTCGAGGTCGTCGAGACCGACGACATGAAGGCTCTCGCCAAGCTGCGGGCGAAGCTCCCCCCCGGTCTCGTCGAGGTCATGCACGTCCCGGGCCTCGGCCCGAAGACGGCGCGCAAGCTCTGGGCCGAGCTCGGCGTCGAGTCCGTGGACGACCTCCGCGCGGCCGCCGAGCAGGAGCGCCTGCGGGCGCTGCCCGGACTCGGAGCGAAGACGGAGGAAAAGGTCCTCGAGGTGCTGGCGCGGCCGGCCAGCGCCTCGGCCTCCACCGGCCGGACGCTCCTCGGGCGGGCCCTGCCGGCTGTGCGGCGGGCTGTTGAGGAGATCGAGGCGAGCGGTCTCGCCGAGCGCGTCTCCGAGGCGGGGAGCGTGCGACGGCGCCGCGAGACGACGAAGGACCTCGACCTCATCGCCACAGCGAACGACCCGCCCGGGCTGACGGCCTTCTTCGTCGACCGGCCGTGGGTGGCCGAGGTCGTGGCGCGCGGCCCGACGAAGGCGACGGTCGTCTCCCACGAGGGGCTCCGCTTCGACCTGCGTGTCGTTCCTCCCGAGAGCTACGGCAACCTCCTCCAGCACTTCACGGGCTCGAAGGATCACAACGTCGCGTTGCGCGAGGACGCCGTCCGCCGTGGCCTCTCGGTCTCGGAGTACGGCGTGCTCGGCGTCGAGAGCGGGGAGACGTTCCACGCCGCCGACGAGGAGGAGCTCTACGCGCACCTCGGCTACGTCTGGATTCCGCCCGAGCTGCGCGAGAACCGCGGCGAGCTCGAGGCCGCCCGCGAGGGAACGCTGCCGCAGCTCGTCGAGCTCGCCGACCTGAAGGGCGACCTCCATATGCACACGGATTGGTCGGACGGGCGCGCAACGCTCGAGGAGATGACGTTTGCCGCCAAGGAACGTGGACGGAAGTACGTCGCCATCTGCGACCACGCGAGGCGGCTCAAGGACGGGCGGCTCGAGCGGCAGACCGAGGCGATTGCCGAGCTCGACGAGCGCCTGTCGGGAATCCGGGTCCTCGCCGGCGTGGAGGTGGACATCCGCGCGGACGGGAGCCTCGACTTCCCCGACGAGGTCCTCGCCGGACGCGATTGGGTCATGGCCTCGATCCATTCGGGCTTCGACCAGCCGCGCGAGCGCCTGACGGAGCGGCTTGCCGCCGCCATGGAGCACCCCCACGTGGACTGCATCGGCCATCCGACCGGCCGGAAGATCAACCGGCGCCCTCCTTATGAGCTCGATTTCGAGCGGGTCCTGGAGAAGGCCCTCGAGACGGGGACGTTCCTCGAGATCAACGCCCAGCCGGACCGCCTCGACCTCACGGACGCGCTTGCGCGGGCGGCGGCGGAGGCCGGCGTTGGCGTCGTCGTCTCGACGGACGCACACCGAATCCACGAGCTGGACAACCTCGAGCTCGGCGTCGCGCAGGCGCGGCGCGGCTGGTTGACCGCCGAGCAGGTCGTGAACACGCGCTCGTGGGCCGAGATCAAGCGGATGCGCAAGCGATGACCGACTTCCGGGAGGACGCTGCCGCAACGGCCGAGTGGGTCGCCCGCTATCTCGAGGGCGTGCGCGAGCTGCCCGTGCTCGCGCAGGTCGAACCAGGCCGGATCAGGGCAGCGCTTCCGGTCGCTCCTCCCGAGCAGGCCGAGCCGTTCGCGGCCGTCCTCCGCGATCTCGACGAGGTCCTCCTCCCCGGAATCACGCACTGGAACCACCCGCGCTTCTTCGCGTACTTCGCCATCTCCGGCAGCGAGCCCGGCATCCTGGCCGAGCTCGTCACCGCGGCGCTCAACGTCAACGCGATGCTCTGGCGCACCTCGCCGGCCGCCACCGAGCTCGAGGAGGTGGCCGTCGACTGGCTGCGGCAGCTGCTCGGCCTCCCGGAAGGCCTGCACGGACACATCGAGGACACGGCGTCGACGTCCACGCTCGCCGCGCTGGCGGCGGCCCGGCACCTGCGTCCCGGCGGGGCGATCCTCTGCTCCGGGCACGCACATTCCTCGGTGGACAAGGCGGCCCGGCTGCTGCAGCTCCCGCTGCGCAAGGTCCCGGCCGACGCCGAGTTCCGGATGCGACCGGCCGCCCTCGCGGAGGCGCTCCGCGCGGAAGAGGTCGCCGCAGTCGTCGCCACCGTCGGGACGACCTCGAGCACGTCGGTGGACTCGGTCGCCGACGTCGCACCGCTCTGCGCAGAGGCAGGAGCCTGGCTCCACGTCGACGCCGCCTACGCGGGGCCGGCAATGGTCTGCGAGGAGAACCGCTGGGCGTTCGCCGGCGTCGAGCGGGCCGACTCGCTCGTTGTCAACCCGCACAAGTGGCTCTTCACGCCCATCGACTGCTCCGTCCTCTTCACGCGGCGACCGGAGGTCCTCCGCGACGCCTTCAGCCTCGTGCCCGAGTACTTGCGCACGAGCGACGAGGACGTCACGAACCTGATGGATTACGGCCCGGCGCTCGGCCGGCGCTTCCGCGGGCTCAAGCTCTGGGCGATCATCCGCTGCCACGGACGAGAGGGCCTCCAGGCCCTGATTAGGGAGCACGTGCGGCTCGCGCGCCTCTTCGCGTCCTGGGTCGAGGAGGAGCCGGGCTGGGAGGTCGTGGCGCCGGTGCCCTTCTCCGTCGTCTGCTTCCGCCGGGAGGGCTCGGACGAGGACAACGAGGCGCTGCTCGAGCGCGTGAACGCGAGCGGCGAGGTGTACCTCTCCCACACGGTGCTCGACGGCCGCTATGTCCTCCGCCTCGCGGTCGGGCACCACCGCACGACCGAGGAGGACGTGCGGCGAGCCTGGGAGCTCCTACAAGAGGCGTAGGAGGTCCGCCATCTCTCCGGGCTCGCCGACGACGAGGTCGGCTGCCTCGCGGAGCTCCGGCGGGCCCTCCTCGGCGGAGACGGCCACGCGGACTGCGTACTCGAGCCCGGCCGCGACGAGCCCGGCGAACGCGTCGAGGTCGGTCGTGTCGTCGCCTGCGTAGAGCCCGAGGCGGGCGCCCGAGCGCTCCAGGAGCGTCCGTACGGCCGTCCCCTTGTCCGCCGGCACCGGCGGCCGGATCTCGAGCACCTTCCGACCCCAGCGGGCGTCCAGGCCCTCGGCGCGAGCCCGTTCGGCGACCCGCTCCAGCTTCGCCCGCGCCGCGGCCTCGTTGGCCGCCTCGCGGTAGTGGTACGAGAGCGAGAGCGTCTTGTCCTCGACCGGGAGCCCGACCGCGTCGCGGAAGCGGGCGATCGCGCCGGCGAGCTCCTGTGCGCGCGGGTCGAGCTCGAGGCCATGGTTTCCGACGACCTCGATCCCGTCGACGCCGACGAGCCGGCGGGCGTCCTCGCCGGCCCGTCCGCTCACGCAGGCCACGAGGAGGTAGCGGTCGGCGAGGCGTGCGAGCTCCGCCCGGGTCTCCTCCGGGACGGCGGCGAGCTCGGGCCGTGCGACGATCGGGGCGAGCGTTCCGTCGACGTCGAGCACGAGCGCGCTCCGCTCGGGAGCGCGCACGAGGGGGGCGAGGAGCTCGGCGGCCTCCATTGGCCGCCTTAGGATACGGCCCGTGCCGTCGGCCAAACGCTCGCTCCTGGTGCTCGGGGGCATCGGTGTCGCGTCGGGGTTCCTGAGCGCGCTCTTCGGCGTCGGGGGCGGAATCGTCGTCGTCCCGGCTCTCGTTCTCCTCCTCGGCTTCGACTCCCGCGCGGCGACGGCTACCTCGCTCGCGGCCATCGGGATCACGGCCCTCGCAGGGGCGACCTCGTTCTCGCTCGTCGAGCACGTCGACTGGGACGCGGCCGTGCTCGTGGGGCTGCCCGCCCTGGCCGGCTCGCTCGCCGGCGTCCGCCTCCAGCACAGGATCTCCTCACGGGTGCTGACCCTCCTCTTCGCAACGTTCATCGTCGCCGTCGCCGTCGTCCTCTTCGTCGAGTGAGCGGGACCACCATCGCCCTCGCGCTGGTGCTCGGCTTCGGGGCCGGAGTGCTTTCCGGCCTCTTCGGCGTCGGAGGTGGCATTCTCTTCGTCCCGACGCTCGCGCTCGTCGTCGGGCTGAGCCAGCTCGACGCTCAGGCGACGTCCCTTGCGGCCATGATCCCGGTCGTCGTCTTCGGCGCCTGGCAGCAGCATCGAGCGGGCAACGTCCGCTGGCGAGCGGGGATCACGGTCGGCCTCGCGTCCATCCTGGGAGTCGTCGGCGGCGCGGCGCTCGCCACGTCGCTCGACGAGGAGCTCCTGCGCGACCTGTTCGCCGGATTCCTGCTGGTCGTCGCCGTGCAGCTCGTCTGGTCGGCGCGACGACGCTAACCCTCTCGTCACCCACCCTCCGCGGCCGATAATCTCCAAATGGTGAGCCACCGCGTCGTCCATGCGGCAGTCGTCGTCTTGGGTGTCCTCGCCCTCGGCGCGTCTGCCGGCGCCCAGAGCGCGCCGACCTCGGCCGGCCGCGCGATCGGCGTGCGCGTTGTGCTTCCGGACGGAACGGTGGCGGCTGCGGCGAGCGTCTCGGCGCCTCCTCGCAAGAGCGCCACGCTGGCCGGCTGGTCGTACGCCGACGGGGCCGTCGTCACCGGCTGGATGTCGGCCTCCGCGCGCACGGGGGCCGGCTCAGAGGGCTCGACGGCCAACGGGAGCGCCTCGATCCAGTCGGTCTCCCTCTTCGGCGGCGACGTGACCGTGGCCGGGGTCTTCGTCAAGGCGAGCGCCAGTGCGGCCGGCACCGGTGCGAGCGGGTCGCTTGCCTCGTCCTCTCTCTCCAATCTCACCGTCCTCGGCAAGCCGGTCCAGGCGGCCTCGAACGCCCGCATCTCGCTGGGAGACTGGGGCTATGCCGTCACGCTCGAGAAGGCCGTCGTCCGCAAGAACGGCGCGCGCGTCGGCTACCGCGGCTTCGTCACGGGCCTGCACGTCGTCCTCACGGCCCCGCACGGCGGCCTGCCCGCCGGGACCGAGATCATGGTCGGCTACACCGAGGCTGCGGCGACCGCGCCCAAGGCCGCGCCCTCCCCGCCGCCGGGAAGCGGCCCGCGTGAGCCGATCCCCCCGGGCGTTCCCCAGGTGCCCCCGAGCGTCCAGAACCCGCCGCCCGACGTGAAGCCGAAGCTGACCGCGGCCGGGTACGTCTTTCCGGTCTTCGGGCCCGCGTCGTTCTCCGACGACTTCGGGGCGCCCCGGACGACCATGTGGCACCACGGGAACGACATCTTCGCGCCGCTCGGAGCGCCGATTCTCGCCGTCGCCGACGGCACGCTCTTCCTCGTTGGCTGGAACGACGTGGGCGGGAACCGCCTCTGGCTGCGAGACGGCGCCGGCAACGAGTTCTACTACGCCCACCTCTCCGCCTACTCGCCGCTCGCGCGCGACGGGGCTCAGGTGAAGGCGGGCGACGTGATCGCCTTCGTCGGGAACACAGGCGACGCGGTCGGCACCCCCCCGCACCTCCACTTCGAGATCCACCCGCGCGAGCTCCTCTGGATGGGCTACGACGGGGTCATCAACCCGTACCCGTACCTCTCCGCTTGGCTCCGCCTCGACGACCTCGCCTTCGGCGAGTGGACCCCGGAGCCGGGACCGGCGCCCGCAGCCGGAGCCGTCCTTCTTCAGGCCGACGACATCTCCTCGCTCTCCGGCCTCGGCGACGAGACGCTCGAGTCGTACCTCGTCATGCCGGAGCTCTTCGGGGAGGCCGAGCCAGGCCCCGTGATCGTCGCCGCGGCCCCCGGTTTCGGCGGCTAGAGCGTCTCACCGTACGTGGGCGTCCACGTACGCGCCGAAGATGAGCCAATCCACAGAGGCAACGAGCCCGAAGAGGCCGAGAAGGAGCAGCAGCACCCGATCCAGCCTCTCAGTTCGTGCCGGCGTCTGTACAGCGGCAGGCCGACGACGAAAACGGCGATCGACGCCACGATTCTACTGTTGAGAGAGAGCGTCAGGGGAGGCGCGACCCTCACCGAGGCCGGTGAGGGCGTCACCATGGCGAGGGCGGAGAAGCCACCGGCGCGAAGCGGTTGACCCTTCGGTAGCCAGGCTTGCGGGCGGGCGGAGGCGGGCTATGGTCTGAGCGTATGGCCGTCGGCCTTCTCCTACCCGGTGCCTTCGTCGTTTCACTCGTTCTCGGCCTGGTGATCCGCTCGGATACCGCTGGCTCGTTGCGCTCGGAGCGGTCGTCGCTTTTGGCCTGTGGGCCTTGGGTGTAGAGGGAAAGAGCTTCGACAATCTCGAAGGCGGCTCCGCCCTGGCGGGGTCGTCCTGGCACTCGTGTTCTCGGCCTGGGCAGCAGGTGTCGGTGCCGCCTACCTCGTAAGGCGCATCCCACCAGGCTCGATTTAGCTGTTAGGCGCCGCTGAGCGAGCCAGTGCTGGAGCGGCTCGCGCCTAGTTCTCGTTCGACTGATACTCGAAGGGCTGCTCGGGGCCGAGGATCCTGTCCTTCAGCCACTTGCGTGTCTCGGGGCCCGTCGCCGGGTTGAAGAGGACGCCGAGCGCGATGCCCGCGAGCAGGAGCGTCACGTTCCGCCCGGTGTGCGACTCCTTCCCCTGCGCGCGCTGGCCGGCCAGGCGGAGCTCCTCGATGGTCTTGCGTAGCTGATCCTGGAGGTCCTGATTCCGCGCCACTTTCGTCGCCATCCCGGTGGCGCCGCGACTGCCGAGCAGCTCGTCGTAGATCGAGCGCGCCGACGCGTAAGCGTTCTTGACGTGCTCGTGGAGCTCTTCGTCCTGTGCCACGCGCTCCACGTACGGCCGAGCCGTGTCCACGGCCCCAGTCACTTTCTGCCTCATCACAGTCCTTTCGTCGATCGGTTCGCCGAGATTAGATTCGCCGAGATTATCTACCCACGGGCAGCCCGTGGAAACTCGGTAACGGCGGCGGGCGGGAACGCTGCCCCGAGCACGTCGTCGATCGTGTCCGCGAGGACGAAGCGCATCGAGTCGCGGACCTCTCGCGGGAGGTCGTCGAGATCGACCTCGTTCTCGCGCGGGAGGATGACCGTGGCGATGCCGGCCCGCTGGGCGGCGAGCACCTTCTCCTTCACCCCGCCGATGGGGAGCACCTGGCCGGTGAGCGTGATCTCGCCGGTCATGGCCACGTCCTCCGAGACCGGAGTGTCCATGGCCAGGGACGCGAGAGCGGTCGCCATCGCCACCCCCGCCGACGGCCCGTCCTTGGGGACGGCGCCCGCGGGAACGTGGATGTGGACGTCGCGTTCCTCGAACCAGTCGGACTCGAGCCCGAGCGACCGTGCGTGGACACGGACCCACGAGAGCGCGGCCTGCGCCGACTCGCGCATCACCTCCCCGATCTGCCCTGTCACCGTCAGCCTGCCCTGACCGGGCATCGCCGTCGCCTCGACGAAGAGCACGTCGCCGCCGACCGGTGTGACCGCGAGGCCCGTGGCCACGCCCGGGTCCGACGTGCGTCTCCGCACCTCGCCGGAGAAGCGGCGCCGGCCGAGCCAGGCGCGCACGCGCCGCTCGTCGACGCGGGCGCCCTTTCGCTTGCCCTCGGCGATCTCCCGTGCCGCCTTCCGGCAGACGGCGGCGATCTCGCGATCGAGGCTCCGGACGCCCGCCTCCCGTGTGTATTCCCGCACGAGCAGCCGCAGAGCCTTCTCGGTGAAGACGATCTGCTTCGCCTCGAGGCCGTGCGCGCTTAGCTGCTTTGGGACGAGGTACCGGCGTGCGATCCCGACCTTCTCGTCCTCCGTGTAGCCGGCGACCGGGATGATCTCCATGCGGTCGCGCAGCGGCCCGGGGATCGGCTCGAGCTGGTTCCCCGTGCAGATGAAGAGGACCTGCGAGAGGTCGAACGGCAGGTCGAGGTAGTGGTCGCGGAAGGTCGAGTTCTGGGCCGGGTCGAGCACCTCCAGCATTGCGCTCGAAGGGTCGCCGCGCCAGTCGGCGCCCATCTTGTCGATCTCGTCGATCATGAAGACGGGGTTCTTGGAGCCGGCGTCCCGGAGGGCGCGGAGGATCGTGCCCGGCATGGC
>Ga0209859_1000012_pt1 | contig 34697 bp, 36 predicted proteins | sample GWRWS3_50_60_FD_187241 | JGI IMG/M metagenome (GOLD analysis project Ga0209859, IMG submission 187241) | Riverbed sediment microbial communities from areas with vegetation nearby in Columbia River, Washington, USA - GW-RW S3_50_60 (SPAdes)... | ecosystem: Environmental > Aquatic > Freshwater >... | reverse complement strand
CGCGGGCGATTAGCTCAGTCGGTTAGAGCGCCGCTCTGATAAGGCGGAGGTCCCTGGTTCGAATCCAGGATCGCCCACTTTCGCGCGCCCTTGGCCGCACGGCTCCGGGTCATGGTTCCGGTCCCGAGGGGCGCGGCTATGATCAGACGAGGCCCCGCCATGCAGGAGATGGTCATCTACGGCGTGAGCTTCGACATGGTCGGCAAGCAGCCGATCGTCTTGCTGAAGACCGCCGACGGCAACAAGTTCCTGCCGATCTGGATCGGCCATCCAGAAGCGGCCGCGATCCTCATGAAGCTCCAGGGCGCCGCGACGCCGCGGCCGATGAGCCACGACCTCTTCACCGACATCCTCTCCCAGCTCGAGGCCCGCGTCGTCAAGATCGCGGTCACGGAGCTCCGCGAGAACACGTTCTACGCGCTCATCACGGTGGCCATCGACGGGGCCGAGATCGAGATCGACTCGCGTCCGAGCGACGCGATCGCCCTCGCCGTGCGCGCCGAAGCGCCGATCTTCGCCGCCGAGGCGGTGATCGAAGAGAGCGCGATCGAGTTCGAGCACGAAGACGTGAACGAGGAGGAGGTCGTCGAGGAGTTCAAGAAGTTCCTCGACGAGGTCAAGCCCGAGGACTTCTCCACGGAGTAGGAGCTAGGGCTCGCCGTCGACCTCGCGCTTGGTAAGCGCGAGCAGGTCGCCGAAGAGCCGGCGGAGTCCCGCCTCCGTGAGAGGCCCGGGGTTCTCGCGCACAAGCGAGTCGAGGAGCTGCTCCTCGCGGTCACGGTCGACGAAATCCCAGCCCTGGGAGAGCTTGTGCGTGCGGAGCGCCCGGACGAGCTCGAGCCGCGCGTTGACGGCCGTGAGGATCGCCCGGTCGGCCTCCGTGATGCGTGTCCGGAGATCGCGGACGACGGGATCCTGCTCGGGGTCGCTCGGCCGCATGGCTCAAGGATAAGCGGCTAGGAGACAGGCGTGTCCGTCGCCCAGGCGATGACGAGCAGCAGGATCCCGAGGCCGTTGTAGGTGGCATGTGCGATGAAGGGCGGCCACACGCTCGCGGAACGTAGCCGTACCCAGGCGAGCCCGACGCCGAAGAGGACGAGCGGCGGGATCGCCCCGAGGACGCCGTGCACCAGTCCGAAGACGACTCCTGTGGCGAGGATCGCGACGAGGCCGCCGAAGACGGCCCAGACCCGCACGCCGAGGCCACGGAAGAAGAGCTCCTCGGCGAACGGGCCGACGAGGATGAGGACGACGGAGTTGACGGCGAAGACCGCGGCGTGCTCGGGTTGCCAGCTCTCGGGGGCGAACCCCTGCTCCTCCCCGCCGTGGAGGACGGGCTCGAGCGCCCGGGCAACGATGATCGTGAGGACGACGATCCCGAAGGAGATCCAGACCCAGCGCAGGCGGAACCGGCGAAAGCCGAGCGCGCGGAGCGGGCGCCCGTAGACGAGTGCGATGCCGAACGTGATCAGGGCCATGAGTCCGTAGAAGAAGAGCCCTCCGACGGCCAGGTCGGCGTCGTAGAGGGCGTCCTCGGTCCCGCCCTCCTGGCCTGCCGACCAGAACGCGACGGCGATGAGAAGTGCCGAGAGGGCGATCCAGAGCCCGAGCGCGGTCGGGCTATGCCTGCGCGAGCGCCTGCTCGAGGTCGGCGACGATGTCGTCGGCATCTTCACACCCTACGGAGAGGCGCAGCAGACCCGATGAGATACCCGCCGCGGCGAGCTGCTCCGGCGAGTACTGGCGATGACTCGTCGAGGCGGGGTGGTGGAGGACCGTGTCGACGCCGCCGAGGCTCGTCGCCCGGCCGCAGAGCTCGAGCGCGTCCATGAAGCGCTCGCCGGCCTCGCGGCCGCCCACGAGCTCGAAGGCGAGCATGCCGCCGGGGCCGCCGAGCTGGCGCAGCGCCAGCTCGTACTGCGGAAAGCTCTCGAGCCCTGCGTAGAGCACCCGCTCGACCTTCGGGTGCATCTCGAGAAACCGCGCCGTGGCGAGAGCGTTCGAGCTCGCCCGCTCCAGGCGCAGCGTCAGCGTCTTCAGGCCGCGGCGGACGAGGAACGCCGGGAACGGGTCGAGCACTGAGCCGACCACGATCTGGTGGCCTCGCGCGGCCGCCACGAGCTCGCGGCTGCCTGCGAGGACGCCCGCCGTGACGTCGTGGTGCCCGTTCAAGTACTTGGTTGCGGACTCGCAGACGAGGTCGGCGCCGAGCTCGAGCGGTCGGCAGAGCGCCGGCGACGCGAACGTGTTGTCGACGATCAGGAGCCCGTCGCCCTTCGTCGCCGCGAGCGTGGCCAGGTCAGCCAGCGGGAAGCCGGGGTTCGCCATCGTCTCGACGTACCGCACCCGGGCCGGTCGCTCCCAGGCGCTCGGGTCGGTGACGTCGAGGTAGACGATCTCGACCCCGCGTGGCCGGAGCTGCGATTCGGCGAGCTGGTACGTCGTGCCGTAGAGCTGCTGCGGAAGAAGGAGGGTGTCTCCCGACGCGAGGCTCGAGTGCAGAGCGGCGCTGATCGCCGCCATCCCCGACCCGAAGGCCTGCGCCGCCTCGGCGCTCTCGAGGGCCGCGACGACGGCGTTGAGCTCCTCGACGGTCGGGTTGCGGAGCCGCGCGTAGGTGAACCCGTATTCCTCCTCCGAGATCACGCGGCCGAGCTCGGCGACGCGCTCGAAAGAGAACGTCGTCGAGGCTACGATCGGTCCGACGAGAGGCTCCCCCGCCCCGGTGGGCAGCGGCGGCGTGTGGATCGCGCGTGTGGAGAGGCCCCGCGTTCGCTTACTCATGACTTGCGGCCGAGTCCCAGCCGTGCGGGGAGCGTAGCGAGCGGCGCCGGCTCGAAGGAGAGCCGGGCCGCGGCGGCCCCTCCGCGGTCCGCGTCACCGTCTCCGATATGCAGGGTGCGCGCAGGATCGACGCCCAGGCGCTCGAGGGCCACCGCGAACATGGCGGGGTCAGGCTTCGCCGCGCCCGCCTCGGCCGAGCTGACGATCTCGGAGAAGGAGCCGGCGAGGCCTGCACGCTCGAGCTGTCCGGCGAGCGAGATGTCCCAGTTGGAGACGCACGCGAGGACGAGGCCCGCCCTGCGGAGGCGCGCGAGCGCCGAGGCGGCCCCTGCGAGCGGTTCGAAGACGATGCTCTCGACGAACGCCGACGTGAAGCCTTCGGCGTCGAGCTCGACCTTCGCGTGCTCGAGGAACACGGCCGTGCAGCGACGCCGAAGGTCGGAGAGGCTCGCCTGGTCGGTCCCTTCGAGGGTTCGCGGGAGGTAGTAGGCGACCTCGGCGCGGAAGGCGGCCGCGACGTCCTCGAGCTCCCGCTCGAAGCCGCGCTCGGCCAGAGCGGTTCGAAGCCGGCCTGCCGGTGCGTCGAGCTCGACGAGTGTGCCCATCGCGTCGACGGTGACCGCGTCGAGGTCGACTGCGGTCGGACTAGCCGTCTTCCGCGAAGGCATCGGGGTGAAGTGCCTTGGCGACCCGCTCGAGCGCCTGGCCGAGGCGCGGCCCCGCGCGCTGGACGAGCTCCGTGGGAAGAACGGCGAAGCGACCGCGCCGGACGGCCCGTAGGTCCTCCGTCCTCGGGTCAGCGCGAAGGTCCCGAAGGGTCACGCGGCTGTCCGAGGTGGCGAGGTAGACGGCGGGATCGAGCCGCCGCAGCCGGGCGAGCGGGAACGGCTCCCCTCCCGGGGTCTCCCCCGCAACGCTCTCCCCGCGCGCGCGGCGGACGAGGTCACCGAGCAACGAGCGAGCTGGGACGGTGATGAAGAAGCCGGTGTCGACGAAGGTCGTACGCACCGGCTCGTCGGCGACACGGTCCTCCACCGCCGCGATCCCGGAGCGGATCTGTGACGCAACTCTGCGGGCCTCGACCGGCTCCCCGACGAGGAGGCCGAGCTCGAGCGTTGCCCGAAGGACGTCCTCGACCGACGAGCTCGGCTGGACGTAGACGGTGGCCCCGCTCTCCCGCTGGGCGCGCGTGACGTCGAGGAGATCGGTGCTCGGTGTGGCGACAATGAGGTCGGGGTCGAGCTCGACGATCTCGTCGACCCGTAGCTGCAGGTTGGGGGAGACGACGTCGACCGCGGAGGGCGGCGCCTTCTGGGGGCCCTCGCCCCGCTCGGTTCCTGCCGGGACCCCCACGAGGCGGTCGCGCGCACCGAGCGCGATCAGGAGCTCGGTCGAGCCCGGATCGAGCGCGACGATCCGCTCCGGCCGCGAGGCGACGGCGGCAGGCTTCTCGCTGGCACCCTGCACGGTGACGGGGTACGGCTGCTCGATCTCACCCAGGGGCTCGCCTCGCTCGCCGCAGCCGGAGGCGCCGACAAGCGCGAGGAGCAGGGCGGTGGAGAGGAGGCGGGTTCTCACGGCGATTGGCACTATGGCGAAGATGCAACTCTTCACGCCGGAGGAGGCGAACGATGCGCTGCCGGGCGTGCGGCCCCTCGTCGAGCGTTTGGTCGAGGAGAGGCGTGCGCTCGTGGCGCTCGGCGCCGAGCTCGAGGCGGTACAGACGCTCGTCGCAGGCAACGGGGGCAGCCTCGACCCGACCCGCGTCGGCGAGCTCCAAGAGGCAGTTGCACGCGCGGCCGCGGGGCTCGCAGAGCTCGTCGAGGAGATCCAGAGCCTCGGCGCCCAGGTCAAGGACCTCGACCGGGGCCTCGTCGACTTCCCCGCGCGCCATCCTCTGAGCGGCGACGCCGTTCTCCTCTGCTGGGAGCTCGGGGAGCCTGAGGTCGCGCACTGGCACGGCCTCGAGGAAGGCTTCGCGGGCAGGAAGCACCTCCCCTTCTAGAGAACTCTCCACCGATGGACGAGTGGATCGAGCGCGCAATCGTTGCGGGCCTTGTCCTGCTCGCGACGCTGATCGTCGCCCGGGTCGTCGACCGGATGATCTCGCGGCACTTCACGTTGCGCCCCGAAACCCTCACGGTCTACCGAGTCGTGCGACGGAGCGCCCTGGCCGTGATCTTCGGAATCGGCGTCCTGAGCGCGCTCCTCGTCTTCCCCGCCGTGCGCGACGTCGCCGGCAGCATCCTCGCGTCCTCCGCCGTCATCGCCCTCATCGTCGGCCTGGCGGCGCAGTCGACCCTGGCGAACTTCGTCGCGGGCATCCTGGTCGCGTTCGCGCAGCCCCTCCGGCTCGGCGACGCTGTCGCCGTCGCGGGCGCCTCGGGCACGGTGGAGCAGATCGGTCTCACGTACACGACCATCCGTGCCGGGGACGGTGCGAGGTACTACGTCCCGAACGCCAAGCTGTCCTCCGATACCATCAGGAATGCCACCATCGCAGGTGCCGAGCAGCTGGTCGCGGTGCGGGTCACCGTGCCTCTCGCCGCCGACCTCGACCGAGTGCTCGCGCTCCTTCTCGAGGAGGCGAACCGTCTTCCCGAGACCATGACCGTCAAGGAACCGAACGTCTACGTGAGCCAGCTCGACCCGACCGGCGCAGTCGTGACGGTCGAGACCTGGGCGGGGAGCTCCGCCGAGGCGGGCGAGCTCTCCTCGGCGTTGCGGCGTGCGGTCGTCGAGCGCCTGAAGGCCGAGGGCATCTACGCGTGACGACGAACGGGCGCAACCGCGGCAAGAACGGCAAGGACGACGGGAACGACAAGGGCCTGCGGGCGGTGAACAACCGGAATAGGCGTCGTCGTCGAAACCGTCGCCGCCACGACCGGTCGCAGTCGCTGAAGTTCATCTTCGTCTCCATTCTCGCCATCTCCCTGGCGACGATCGCCATCCTGGTCGCAGCCGCTTTCACAGGCGCTCAGGCGTTCAAGAACAGCTGCTCGCTCGCGTCGCTCCAGCCCGTCTCGATCGGCCAGAACTCGTTCGTCTACGCCGCGGACGGCTCCGTGCTCGGCGCCATCCCCGCCGAGAAGAACCGGCAGCCGGTGGCGCTCGACCAGATGTCGCCGCTTGTGGCGCAGGCCACCGTGGCGGTGGAGGACAGGCGGTTCTACTCCCACTCGGGCATCGACTACGAGGGCATCGTCCGGGCGGCCGTCAAGAACCTTCAGAGCGGCGAGATCGTCCAGGGAGGCTCCACGCTCACGCAGCAGCTCGTACGAAACCTCTACATCGGGAGGGATGTCTCCTGGGAGCGGAAGACCAAGGAGGCCTGCCTCGCGATGAAGCTCGAGGAGGAGGGGCTTCCGAAGCTCTGGGGGGGTACGCCTCCGGGCCTGACCGGCGCCGAGCTCAAGCGCTGGCGCAAGGACAAGATCCTCGAGACGTACCTGAACCAGGTCTACTTCGGCGCCCACGCGTACGGTGTCGAGGCCGCGGCCCAGACGTACTTCTCGAAGCGCGCGGCCGAACTCGACCTCGCACAGGCGGCCATGATCGCCGGGCTGCCGCAGGCGCCCTCGATCTACGATCCCTTCCAGCGCCCCGACCAGGCGCTCAGTCGCCGGAACGACGTCCTCGCCGCCATGCGCGACGCCGGCTACATCGACCAGGCCACCTACCAGGAGACCGTCGGGCAGCGGATCGAGCTCAAGCGGGGCCGGATCTACACGAGGATCCGCGAGCCCTTCTTCTTCAGCTACGTGCGGGAGCTCCTGATCGAGAAGTACGGAGCCACGACCGTACGCGGCGGCGGGCTCAAGGTCTACACGACGATCAATCCGCGCTACCAGCGGCTCGCGGTCAAGGCGATCGAGGAGACGCTGAACCAGCCGGGCGACCCGGCCTCGGCCATCGTCTCGATCAACCCGAAGAACGGGGCCATCCGTGCGATGACCGCGGTCGTCCCGGGGAAGAAGAACATCCAGTTCAACATCGCGGCGCAGGGACGGCGGCAGTCCGGCTCCTCGTTCAAGACCTTCGTGCTGACGGAGGCGATCCGCCAGGGGATCAACCCGTACTCGACCAGGTACCTCTCGGCGCCGTTCCACTGGCAGCCGGACCCGAACTCGGAGCCCTGGGACGTGGCCACCTACAGCCATTCGTACTCGGGACCCGTGCCCATCTCCTCGGCGACGCTCGCCTCGGACAACACGGTCTTCGCGCGGCTGACGTTGGACGTCGGCCCGGAGAACGTCGTGAAGATCGCGCGCCAGATGGGGATCAAGACCGAGCTGCTGCCCGTCGCGTCGATCGGCCTCGGCTCGAACGCCGTTTCCGTGCTGGAGATGGCCTCGGCATACGCGACGCTCGCGTCCGGTGGCGTCCGCTCCGAGCCGATGGCGATCCGCAAGGTCGTGCTCGCGGACGGCCGGGTCGACACGGGCGCCGGGTGGGGCGTCTCCAAGCGGAAACGGGTCATAGCGGACGGCGTCGCCTACGAGGTGACCCGGATCCTCCAGGACAACGTGGACGCCGGCACCGGCACCGGCGCCAACTACGGCGACCCGTACATCGCGGGTAAGACGGGCACGACGGACAGCTATGCCGACGCGTGGTTCGCCGGCTATACGCCGAGGGCGTCGACCGTCGTCTGGGTCGGCTACCCCAACGCCCAGATCGAGATGACGAGCGTCCACGGGATCACGGTGGCCGGCGGGACCTTCCCGGCGTCGATCTGGAACCTCTTCATGTCGCGCGCCTTTGCGGGCGTTTCCCCTCTGGCGTGGCCCTATCCGAAGAATTCCGTGGTCTGGGTGCCGTTCAAGGGCGAGTACGCCTTCTTCGGCGAGCCGAAGGAGAAGAAGAAGAAAGACTCGACCACCGAAAGCCCCACGACGACCGCGCCGCCCACGACGACCGCGCCGCCACCGACGACGACTGCGCCTCCTCCGACCACGACCGCCCCGTAGCGCCGGCGCCGCCTGGGCGCTCGTCGCCGGGGCGCTCGTGCTCGCGCTCACGGCGACCGCCGTCTCGTTCGCGTACCCGGAGAGCTCCCCGCTCGTCCCCGAGCACGAGGGCGACGACTCGGCCTGGTCGTGGCTCTACCTCGGAGTTGCGATCGGCGCCTTCGTCGCGTACTTGGCCGGGCTCTTCCTGCTCGGCCGGGCGGGCGGGGTGACGAAGCGACGGGCGGTCATCGCTCTTGCGTGTGCGATCCAGCTGCTCCCGCTCGCGGGCCCGGTGCTCCTCTCGACCGACGCCTACACGTACTGGGACTACGGACGGATCGCCGCGGTGCACGACGGCAACCCCTACGTCGACGTCCCGAGCGACTATCCGGATGACCCCGCCTACCCGCTCATGGGCTCCCACTGGCGCGACACCACCTCGGTCTACGGGCCGGGCTTCACGCTGGCCTCGGAGGCGCATGCGGCGGCGGTCGGTGAGTCGCCGGACGCGGCAGCGTGGACGTACAAGGGGCTCGCGGCGGCGGCGATGATCGCTCTCGTCCTGCTCGCGGCCCGCCTCTCACGGCAGCCTGCCTTCGCCGCGGCGTTCGTCGGCTGGAACCCGCTTCTCGCCGTCCACTTTGCCGGCGGCGGGCACAACGACGCCTGGATGATGGTCTTCGTCCTCGGCGCGCTCGCTCTCGCCGCCGCGGGCAGGGGGACGCTCGCGGGTGTCTCCTGGGCTCTCGCGATCGCGATCAAGTGGGTCCCTATCCTCTTTCTGCCGCTACGGTTTCTCGAGGCGCGCAGGACGGGGCGGCAGGTCGACCACCGCGGCCTCGCGGTCGGGGCGTGCGTGCTCGTGGCGATCGCCACATGGTTGTACGGACTCGCCTGGATCAGGGCCGCCGGCCCGCTGGCGACGAACCTCGCAGAAGACCGGGCGTGGTATGCGATTCCAAGCCGGATCGCAGCTCTGGGAATCTCCGAGGGTGCCGTCGCCCTCGCGTTCGCAATCGCCTTCGTCCTCGCGTATCTATGGCTTCTGCGGGAGGCGTGGCGCGGTCGCGCGCGACTGGCGCTCACGGCCGGGCTTCTCCTGGTGGCCACGTCGTGGCTCGTGCCCTGGTACGCTGTGTGGGCCGTCCCGCTGGCCGCCGTCGAGGAGGATCGGACTGCGCGCTGGCTCGCGCTCGCCTTGTCGGCCTACCTCCTGCGCGACGCCGTACCCTTGTGATCCAGGTGCCGGAGCTGATCTCGATCGCTGAGGCGCAGCGCCTCGTCCTCGAGCGGGCGAAGCCGCTCGAGGCGGAACGGGTGCCCATCGAGCGGGCGACCGGCCGTGTGCTCGCGGAGCCGGCGGTGTCGATCGTCGACCTTCCCCCGTTTCCGAGCTCGGCGATGGACGGCTACGCTCTGCGCTCGGCCGAGACCCGGGATGCGCCGGTGACCCTCCCGGTTGTGGAGCGCATCGCCGCCGGCGAGCCGGCCTCGCGGTCGCTCGCGGTGGGTGAGGCCATGGCGATCGCCACCGGCGGCGTCGTGCCCGAGGGTGCGGACGCCGTCGTCCCGATCGAGCTCGTCGAGGAAGGAGCGGAGGGCGTTCTCGTGCGAGAACCCGTGCGGACCGGGGCGAACGTGCGCGAGCGCGGGGGCGACGTCCGCGTGGGCGAGACGGTGCTCGAGCCGGGCGTCGCACTCGGTCCGGGCCAGGTCGGCGCGCTGGGGGCGGCCGGGGTCGCCGAGGTGCGCTGCACGAAGCGTCCGCGCGTCGGCATCCTCGTTACCGGCTCGGAGCTCCGCCAGCCCGGAGAGAAGCTCGAGGCGGGCCAGATCTACGAGTCGAACGGGCTCCTGCTCGCCACGGCGCTCCAGCTCGCGGGGGCGGTGCCCGCCCAGCTCGGCGTCGTGCACGACGAGGAGGAAGAGCACCGGAGGACGATGGAGCGTGCGCTGCTGGGCTTCGACATGCTCGTGACCACGGGCGGCGCCTCTGTCGGACCTCACGATCTCGTCAGGAAGGTGCAGGCGGATCTTCGCGTCGAGGAGGTCTTCTGGGGCGTGGCCATGAAGCCCGGAAAGCCCGTCGCGTTCGGCGTCCGCCGCGGCCACCTCGTCTTCAACCTGCCCGGCAACCCGGTCTCGGTGCTCGCTACCTTCGAGGTGCTCGTGCGGCCGGCCGTCAACGCGCTCCTCGGGCTGCCGGACCCGCTCCCGGCCTTCCGGAGCGGGACCCTCGGCGCCGCCGTCCGCCGGAACGCCGAGCGCGACGAGCTCGTCCGCGCGGCCGTCCGGCGCGAGAACGACGAGGTCGTGCTCGACCCGCTGTCCGGCCAGGAGTCGCACATGATCGTTCGCGCCGGCCGCGCGTCCGCCCTGGTCTGGATCGACGGGGGCGAGGGGGAGATGCCCGCGGGCTCCCCCGTGCGTTTCCTGTCGCTGTAGCTAACCCGCCGCCGCGAGCGTGTACGCGCCGCCACTGCGGGGCCTCACCTCGACCAGGCGGCCGTAGACGATCCAGCGCTCATCGGCGCTGTAGAGCGGGTGGCAGGCGGAGAGCATGATGGTGTCGAAGCCGCGGTTGCGAATCACGCTCCAGTCATCCGAGTCGACGATCTCGTGCTCGGAGACGCGGTAGCGGAACGTCGCGTACGGCATCTCGAGCGTGACCGCGTCCCCGACTCGGATCTCGTCGATCTCCCGGAAGGGCGCTCCGAAAGTCGTCCGGTGCCCGGCGACCCCGACCGTCTTCCCGAGCCCCGGCACCGACGTCCGCTCGTAGTGACCGGGGCCGCGGGAGAGATCGGCGCCCCAGCGCGTTCCCTGGACGACGACGCTCTCCAAACCGATGCGGGGAATCGCGAGGCGCCCGAAGGCCTGGCCCTGCTCGAGCTCCCTGAGGAACCGCCTCGCGTCGCGTGCGGTCGCCGCGCGGGAGGCGGCGATGTCAACGGCTGCCGGCCCGTCGCCTTCCTCGTCTTCGACCGGCTCCTCCTCGGCCCGCGGGGGGAGGGTCGAGTCCCAAGCGGCGAACTCCTCCTCGAGCGCCGTTTCGAGGCGGTTCTGCTGGTAGCGGTTGTAGAGGTCGGTGACCGGGTCGCGCCAGAAGAGGACGGCCGCTGCATAGGCGAGGACCAGCAAGCCGCCGACGACGAGCACTGTTCCGAGGCGCCGCACTTTCATCAGCTCTCTCCGGACTCAGCTTCGGCCCGATCCTCCCGGGAGTCAACGGCGACGAGATGGCGCCGGCGGGATCTCCTCCAGACGAGGATAGCCTGGCGACCGGCTTCCCTGAGCGGACCGCGCGAGCGCTCGGTGACGTCGGGGTAGGGCGCGTAGTTGCCGACCGCGACGGCACCGACCTGCCCGGCCGCAGCTCCCCAGGCGAGGAACGCGATCACGAGGGGAATAGGGATGTAGCCCACCGCCGTCAGCGCGACGACGTACCAGAGCGCGTCGAGCCCCATCCCGAAGCGGAAGGCGAGCGAGGCGAGCAGAAGGGCCGGGCCGGCGAACCCGATCGCGTAGACGGCCGCCTGCACGGCTCGCCCTCTGTCGCTGACCTGTGGGAGCCAGAGCCACGCGTGCAGGGAGGGAAGGAGGAAAAGGAGCGAGTACGGGTTAACGGCCGCGACCACGAGCGCGACCACGCCGAGGACGAGCATGGCGGCGAGATGGCCGCCGAGCTCCTCCTCCCGGGCGATCGAGCGCGTCGGGGTCAGGCGCGGGCGCACGACGAGCCAGGCCAGCGCCGAGACGCCGAGGAGCGCTCCGAGTGCTGCGACCGGCCAGTCGCCGGCGGCAGCCGTGTCCGGGCCGATCGGCCTGTCGGCGCCGCTCGGCAAGAGGCCGAGGGCGGCGAAGAGAGCGAACATGGCGCCGAGCCAGAGCCAGACCGCCAGGCGGCTGAGATAGCTCCGCAGGGCCGGGCGAAGCGCGATGCGGCGACGGCGACAGCGGGCGAAGAGATCGACGGTCGCGGCAAGGAACGGAAGGAGCGCGGCGACGAGGACGAGCTGCACCGTCCAGCCGTAGAGCAGGCGCGTGCCGAAGTAGACATAGGACTGCGTCCCGCTGGCGACCTCGGCGGACTCGTCGAGGGAGCCGAGCAGCATCTGCGACGCGCGTCCGAGCTCCCCGACCCGATCGCCGTTCAGGTTGGCGAGCGTGTCGCCGTCCGCCGGGCGAGGGCGGCTGCCGCTCGTCGTGATCGTGATTGCCGGTACGCCTCGCGAGACGAAGGGCGCCTGCTCGTAGAAGCTGAAGGGGAAGCCGAGATCGATGAGCTGGGCGAGCCCTCCCGGCCTCGCCGGCTCGGCGCCGGTCTGAGTCTCGATGGCATCATCGGCGGTCGCGAGCAGCGTCGGGCTGGGAACGCGCGGGGTGTCGCCCCCGAACTCGATCCGCGGGGAGGACGGCGCCCCGATCGAGTCGAGGTTCACGACGGCCGCGGTGCGTCCCGCGAACGGGGAGCTCTCGGCGAAATGGGCCGCGCCCAGGCCTCCGTAGGCGCCTCCGTCCGTGGAGACGAGGACGAACGGATGCGCGAGCGACGCGTTGCCGAGGTCACGGGCGAGCTCGAGGAGCGCCCCGGTGCCCGACCCGTTGTCGTCGGCGCCCGGGGAGCGGCCGACGTTGTCCCGGTGCGCAAGCACGACTACCGCGCGTTGGGACTGGACGCCCGTTGTTCCGGAGCTGGGCGCGACGGCGACGATGTTGACAAGCTCCTCCGTTCCGAGGCCCGGAATCTCGGCCACGAACGTCTGCCGCTCGACGGCGAAGTCGTACTGCCGGAGCTGGGTCTCCACCCAGTCCGCGGCCCCCCGCGCTCCCTCCGACCCCGGCAAGCGGTCGGGATAGTCGCTGGTCAGCTGGGTCGCGAACTGGACCGCCGTCGTCTGGTCGAAGTACGGCTGGATCCGTGGGCTCGGGAGCGGATCGGGCCGACCGACGCTGAAGGCGGCCACGAGCACGGGGACGGCGACGACGAGCCACGCGGCCCGGTAGATGCGTGTCGAGACAGGCCGCTCGAGGGACCCTCGCCGCGGCCGACGGCGTGGAGCGACTGCGGCCATGAGCCCTGGGAGTGTAGTCGAGCCGACCGCCGCCCCTATCCTTACTCAGCCATGGAACAGCGGCCCACGGTGCTCCTCGTGGACGACGAGGAGTCGGTGCAGAAGCTCCTCACGTATCCGCTCGAGCGCGAGGGTTACCGCGTCGTGCAGGCTCGCGACGGCGAGGAGGCCCTGGAGCGCTACCGGGCGGAGTCGGTCGACCTCGTCATCCTCGACCTCATGCTCCCGCGGCTCGACGGCCTGGCCGTCTGCCGGCGCCTGCGCGAGGAGCGGAGCGCCGTGCCGATCATCATGCTCACCGCCCGCGGCGACGAGGGCGACAAGGTGCTGGGCCTCGAGCTGGGCGCCGACGACTACATCACGAAGCCGTTCTCGATCCGCGAGTTCATGAGCCGAGTCCGCGCGCTCCTGCGCCGCGCGCAGCTCCCGCCGCCGCCGGCCCGCGAGGAGGTGATCGAGGTCGACGGGCTGCGCATCGACACCGCCCGCCGGACCGTCGAAGTCCGGGGGGACGCCGTCCAGCTCACGTACCTCGAGTTCGAGCTGCTGCGCACACTGTCGTCCAACCCCGGTCGCGTTTTCACGCGAAAAGCGCTGCTCGACGACCTCTGGGGCGGTGCGGAGTACCGCGACCCGCGGACGATCGACGTCCACGTCCGGCACCTGCGCGAGAAGATCGAGCCTGACCCGGGCGAGCCGGAGTTCATCTTCACCGTTCGCGGCGCCGGCTACCGCTTCCGCGACGTGCGATGAGGCGCCCGCCCCTCTTCAGCCTGAGCGTCAAGGTGGGGCTCGTCCTCTTCGCCGTCGTCGCCGGCGCGCTCGCGATCGTCTACGTCGCCGTCGTCCCGCAGCTCGAGAACCGGCTCGTGAACGCGAAGATCACGGCCCTGCGCTCTGTGGCGCCCGGGGTGGCGCAGCAAGTCTCCGGGGTGTCCGACGTCTTCGCCGTCCAGACCGTCGTCACCCGGCAGGGCGAGGCCCTCCGCGCCCGCATCGTCGTCCTCGCCGTCCTCACGGACGAGCAGCTCCAGATCCTCGCGGACTCGCAGACGTTTCAGTCGGGCGACGTCTCCGACGATCTCTTTGCGCTGCGGGCCGCCGAGACGGGGCTGCCGAGCACCGGCCGCCTCGAGCGGAACGGCGGCGACTTCGCGGAGGTCGCCTACGCGCTCGCCGACGGCCGGATCGTGCTCCTCTCCGCGCCGCTCGACGACGTTCTTGCGAATGTGCGCCTCGTGCGCAGGAGCCTGCTCGTCGCCGGCGCGGTCGCGCTCGCTATCTCCTGGCTCGCGGGCTATCTGCTCGCCTGGAACTTCACGCGCCGCATCCGCCGTCTCGAGGAGGCCGCCGAGCGTGTCGCCGGCGGCGACTTCGAGACGCCGGTGGTCGACCGGGGACGGGACGAAGTGGGGCAACTCGCTGACGCGTTCGACGGGATGCGGACGCGGCTCGCCGTCCTCGACCGCGCGCGGCGGGAGTTCATCGCCAACGCCTCCCACGAGCTGCGTACGCCGCTCTTCTCGCTCGGCGGATTCGTCGAGCTGCTCGCGGACGAGGACATGGATGCGGAGGTGCGGCAGGACTTCCTCGGGGAGATGCGGGACCAGATCGACCGGCTCACGCGGCTTGCCACCGATCTTCTCGACCTCTCGCGCCTCGACGCCGGCCAGCTCGAGGTCGAGATCGCGCCCTTCGACCTCGCCGCCAGCACCCGGCTCGTCGCGGACGAGTTCCGCGCGGTGGCCGAGGCCGAGGAGCACACGCTCCGGGTGGACGCCGACGAGCCCGTCGAGGGGCTCGGCGACGAGCTTCGGGTGCAGCAGATCGCCCGCGTGCTCGTCGAGAACGCCATCCGGCATACACCGCCCGGCACGACCGTCAGCATCGCGTCCGGTCGGCGAGGCGACGGGGCGGTCCTGGAGGTGCGCGACGACGGCCCTGGGATCCCGCTCGAGGACCAGAAGCAGCTCTTCCAGCGCTTCTACCGCGCCGGCGGCGGGAAGGCGTCGGGGAGCGGCCTCGGACTCGCGATCGCCTCAGAGCTGACGTCGCGTATGGAGGGGTCGATAGTGCTCTCCTCGCGACCGGGCGAGACCGTCTTCACGCTCACGCTTCCGCTCTCCGAGGCGGAGGAGCGCGGCCCGGCGCTTGTGGCAGATGTAGCAAGATAGTCCGCCGTGCAGACTCACCCGGCGTCACTACGATGAGTCGGACGTGAGCCGCCCAGGGGCCATTGCCGTCGTCGCCGTCGTCTCCGCCGCGCTCGGGGGCACCCTCGCACTCGCGCTCGGGAAGGCCGTGGGCTGGGTCGACGACGACGGGCGCCGCGTGGAGACCGTGCTCGTGCCGACGCCCGACGGTGCGGCCCCCGCGGCCGAGCGTGTCGAAGGCGACGCCGCCAGGCCGCTCGTCGGGAACGGGTTCGACGCGAGCGAGCTCTACCGCAAGCGGGCGGCGGGCGTCGTCACGATCTTCGCCCTCTTCGGGGAGGGCTCGATCGACGACGTCACGGCCGCGCAGGGATCGGGCTTCGTGGTCTCCGAGGACGCCTACATCCTCACGAACTCGCACGTGATCACGACGGCCGGCGAGACGACCGGAAACGAGGCTCCGTCGGCGGCGGACACGGTGTACGTCCAGTTCCGGGACGGGGAGCGGGTCCCGGCGGAGATCGTGGGGTGGGACGTGTTCGACGACGTTGGCCTGCTCAGGGTCGACCCGGCCGATCATCCCGTGAGCCCGGTGCCGCTCGGCGACTCGAGCACGGTCGTCGTCGGCGAGCCGGTCGCCGCCATCGGCAGCCCGTTCGGGCAGGAGAGCTCGCTGAGCGTCGGTGTCGTCTCGGCGACGCAGCGCTCGATCGACTCGATCACGTCGGGCTTCAACCTCGTGGACGCGATTCAGTCGGACGCGCCCATCAACCGTGGGAACTCGGGCGGACCGATGTTCAACGCGCGCGGCGACGTCATCGGGATCAACGCGCAGATCCGGAGCGAGTCCGGCACCGCGGAGGGGGTGGGCTTCGCCGTGCCGATCAACGCAGCGAGGCGCTCGATGCAGCAGCTGATCCGGACCGGGCGGGTTCGCTACGCATGGCTCGGCGTGACCACGCAGACCTTGACGCCGCGGCTGGCGGAGCGGTTCGACTTCTCGGAGACGCGCGGGGCCGCCGTCCAGGCGGTTGCCGAAGGCAGCCCGGCCGCCAGGGCCGGCCTGCGGGGTGGTGGCCGCGAGACGGAGTTCGAGGGGCTCATGTTCTGCCCAGGGGGCGACCTCGTCGTGGCGATCGACGGCCGGCCGGTGCGGTCTGCAGAGGACGTCGTGCGCGCGGTCAATCAGCAGCAGCTTCCCGGCGACCGCATCCGCCTCACCGTCCTGCGAGGGTCAGAGCGCCTGACCGTGACGGCGGTCCTCGGCGAGCGCCCGGAGAACCCACCGACGCTCGCCTGCTGACGCCCCCCAGCCGCCGGGGGCTCTAGACTCGGGCGGGTGCCGCGGCGAGACGAGGACTTGATCCTCCTCGGAGACAACCTGGAGGTCCTCCCCGCCTTCGATGACGGCTGCTTCCAGCTCGTCTACGCCGACCCGCCGTTCAACACGGGCCGTCCCCAGCGGCGGCGAACGCTGGCCACGGTGGCCCGCGACGACGGCGACCGGGCGGGCTTCGGTGGGCGGCGGTACGCGACGCGCGTTCTGGGAGAGTCCTCGTACCCGGACTCCTTCGACGACTACCTCGGCTTCCTGGAGCCGCGCCTGCGGGAGATTCGACGCGTGCTCGGCTCGACGGGAACGCTCTATCTCCACCTCGACTACCGCGAGGCGCACTACGCCAAGCTCCTCCTCGACGACCTCTTCGGGCGGGAATGCTTCCTGAACGAGATCGTCTGGGCCTACGACTACGGCGCCCGCCCGCGCCGCCGCTGGCCGGCGAAGCACGACACGATCCTGGTCTACGTCAAGGATCCGGAGCGCTACTGGTTCGACGCCGAGGCGGTGGAGCGTGAGCCGTACATGGCGCCCGGGCTCGTGACCGCGGAGAAGGCCGCGCGCGGCAAGCTCCCGACCGACGTGTGGTGGCACACCATCGTCTCGCCCACGGGGCGAGAGAAGACCGGCTACCCGACCCAGAAGCCCGCGGGGATCGTGCGGCGAATGGTGCAGGCGTCCACCAGGCCCGGCGAGAGGTGCCTCGATCCCTTCGCAGGGTCCGGGACGCTCGGCGCCGTCTGCGCCGAGCTCGACCGCCGCTACGTCCTCGTCGACTCGAGCCCCGAGGCCGTCGCGGTCGCGGAGGCCCGGCTCGCGCGGTTTCGATGCCCCGGCGCACGGGTACCTGCCGCCTCGAGGCAGTAACTCGTGCCGATCTCGCTAGATTTCGCCCGGATCAAAGCGCGGCTGCGGCACCTACGCGCGTGACGAACGAGAACGGAAGCTCTGCGAACGTGGTCTCTCTGGTCATTCCGGCGAAGGCCGAATACATCGCACTGGGCCGGCTTGCGCTGACCGGGCTCCTGCGCCCGCTCGCCGTCGAGCCGGAGGTGATCGCCGACGTGAAGCTCGCGCTCACCGAGGCGTGCTCGAACTCGATCCGGCACGCGTACGCCGACGGGCGGGAAGGCGCAGTGGCGATTCGCTACGAGGTCGTGGACGGGCGTCTCGACGTCGAGGTCTCCGACGAGGGCGGCGGCTTCGACCTCGGGGTCCTCGAGGGCAACGGGGGCGAGCTCGACGAGGGCGGCCTCGGCATCGCCATCATCCGCGCCGTCACGGACGGCCTCACGATCGGGCCCCGCTCGGGCGGGACCGGGTCCTGCCTCCGCTTCACGAAGCACCTCGACTAAGAGGGCTTGACAAAACGCAGGCTGTGCCGAGCGACGTTCCGTCAAGCCCTCCTGGTTCGAAGCCCGACGCGCGCGGTATCCTCCGCCGCCGTGCAGCTTCAGCAGGTCAACGTCGGGACGAAGCTCTTGGCCGACTACGCATCGCTTGCGAGGTACGGGCTCATGGACCAGATCAGAGCGCTGGCCGAGCCGCTCCAGGGGAAGCGCGTCCTCCACCTCTCGGCGACCGCTTTCGGCGGAGGTGTCGCCGAGATCCTCTACACGCTTGTGCCCCTCATGCGTGACGCAGGACTCGACGCGGAGTGGCGGGTGATCTACGGGCAGGACGAGTTCTTCGACGTCACGAAGACGATTCACAACGCTCTCCAGGGCGACTCGACCGGCCTCTCGGATGAGCAGCAGGAGACCTTCCGGCGGTACAACAGGCTGAACGCCGAGGCGCTCGAGGGCACCTACGACGCGGTCATCGTTCACGATCCCCAGCCGGCGGCCGTCATCGAGCACGCCCGCGGGTCGGCCACACACTGGATCTGGCGCTGCCACATCGACCTGTCCGAGCCGAACCGCTCGGTGCTCGACTTCCTGCTCCCGTGGCTCGGTCGCTACGACGCGACCGTGTTCCACAGACGCCAGTACGTGCCCTCCGGAAACGGCCTCCCTGCCGCCTACATCTGGCCGCCCGCGATCGACCCGCTCGCTCCGAAGAACATGGCTCTCTCCGCCGAGGACGCGGCCTACATCCTCAACCAGTTCGGGATCGACGTCGAGCGGCCCCTCGTCACGCAGGTCTCGCGCTTCGACCCGTGGAAGGATCCCCTCGGAGTCATCGAGGCGTGGCGCATCGTTCGCCGCTCGTACCCGCAGGTGCAGCTCGCGCTCGTGGGGTCGATGGCTCATGACGATCCCGAGGGGTGGGAGTACTACAACCGCACCGTGAGCGCCGCGGACGGCGACCCTGACATCTTCATCCTCTCCAACCTGAACAACGTCGGCTCGGTCGAGGTGAACGCGTTCCAGGTGCACTCCTCGGCGCTCCTCCAGAAGTCCGTGCGAGAGGGGTTCGGGCTCACGGTCACGGAGGCCCTGTGGAAGGCCCGGCCGATCGCCGCGGGGCGGGTCGGCGGAATCGTCGACCAGATCCAGGACGGAGAGACGGGCTACCTCGTGGAGTCGGTCGAGGAGTGTGCGACGGCGACCGAGCGGATCCTCGACGACCCGCAGCACGCGCGCTCGATGGCGCTGAAGGGGAAGGAGTTCGTGCGCCGGAGCTTCCTCACGCCTCGTCTCCTGCGCGACTGGCTCGCGCTTTTCAACGAGCTCTCGGGCAACGGGGCGGCCGTCGACGAGCTGGTCACCTCGCTCAGAGTGGGCTGACCCGCACTCGCCGAGCGTCTAGGGTGTCCGGGATGGTGGGCCGGCGCAAGCTCATCGTCGTCTCGAATCGCGGCCCGGTGATCCACGACCGCGACACGAGCGGCGAGCGAGTTGCCCGACGCGGAGGCGGGGGGCTGGTGACGGCGCTCCGCAGCCTCGTCGAGCACCACGACGTCACGTGGATCGCGAGCGCCATGTCGGACGAGGACAGGGTCGTCGCGGCCGAAGCCGAGGAAGAGGCGATCGAGGAGACGGCGCGCGGGGGAGCGCCGTATCGCCTTCGGCTCGTTGCTCACGATCCCTCGGCTTACGACTGGTACTACAACGTGATCGCGAACCCGATGCTGTGGTTCATCCAGCACTACCTGTGGGGTCTCGCGGCGGCGCCCGACGTCGACCACGGGCTCCACCACGCCTGGAACGAGGGCTATGTCCCCGTCAACCGCAACTTCGCCGACGCGGTCCTGGCGGAACTCGAACGGGAGCCGGAGGCCGCCGTCTTCTTCCACGACTACCACCTCTACGTCGCCCCGACGCTCGTCCGTGAGCAGGCGCCGCACGCCCTTCTCGCCCACTTCGTGCACATCCCCTGGGCCATGCCCGAGTACTGGCGCGTCTTGCCCGAGCCGATCCGGCGCGCCGTTCACGAGGGCCTGCTGGCCAACGACGTCGTCAGCTTCCACACGCAGCGCTGGCGTCAGAACTTCCTCCGGTGCTGCGAGGACATGCTCGACGTCGAGGCAGACTTCTCCACCTGCGACGTGCGTATCGGGGAGCGCTTCGCCTGCGTCCGGGCGCGTCCGATCTCCGTCGACCCCCAGGAGTTCGACGAGGTCGCCGGCAGCGAGATCGTGCTGGCGGAGGAGGAGGCGATCGCGGCCGGGCGACCCGAGTTCTTGATCCTCCGTGTCGACCGCACCGACCCGTCGAAGAACGTCGTCCGCGGCTTCCGCGCCTACGAGCTCTACCTGGACGCCCATCCGGAGATGCACGAGCGCGTGCAGATGCTCGCGCTCCTCGACCCGTCCCGCCAGGACATCCCGGAGTACGCGGAGTACCTGGGCGCGATCCAGCGCGCGGCGCGGGTCGTCAACGACCGCTTCCAGCGCGAGGGCTGGGTGCCGCTGGACCTCCAGATCCGCGACAACTTTCTTCAGGCCGTCGCCGCCTACAAGCAGTTCGACGTCCTGCTCGTGAACGCGATCTTCGACGGGATGAACCTCGTGGCGAAGGAGGCGCCGCTCGTGAACGCCCGCGACGGCGTGCTCGTCCTCTCGGAGAACACCGGTGCGCACGAGGAGCTAGGCGACTGGGCGCTGACGGTGAATCCGTTCGACGTCGCCGGCCAGGCGGAGGCGATCCACGAGGCGCTGACGATGGCCGCCGGGGAGCGCCGCCGACGCCGCGAGGCGATCGCCGCCCACGTACGGGAGCACGACATCGCCGGCTGGATCGAGGCGCAGCTCGCCGACCTCGACGAGGCGCGGGAACGACTCGGATCGCCGCTTTCTGCCTAGTTGGGCCTAGTCTTACGGCGTGCAGGGCGACGAGCTCAGCCACGTCGACGAGAGCGGCGCGATCCACATGGTGGACGTGGGCGCGAAGCCGTCCGCGCGGCGACGCGCTCGTGCCCGCGCGTTCGTGCGCATGAGCCCGGGGACGGCGGAGCGCCTGCGGGCGCTGCCCAAGGGCGACGCGCTCGCCGTGGCCCAGGTGGCCGGGATCATGGCAGCGAAGCGCACGGCAGAGCTGATCCCCCTCTGCCATCCCCTTCCGCTCACGCACGTGGACGTCGGCCTCGAGGTGGAGGGGGACGGCGTCGCCGTCGAAGCGAGCGTCGAGACGACCGCTCAAACGGGGGTGGAGATGGAGGCTCTCACCGCTGCGACGGTCGCGGCGCTGACTGTCTACGACATGGCGAAGGCGATCGACAAGAAGATGGTTCTCGAGGACGTTCGGCTGCTCGGGAAGACGAAGGAGGTCGTCGAATGAAGGCCGCGGTCCTGACGGTCTCGGACGGGGTCGCGGCCGGCGAGCGCGAGGATCGCAGCGGGGAGGTCCTGGGCGAGCTGCTCTCGGAGGAAGGCTACGAGGTAGAACGACGCGTCGTCCCGGACGAGCGCGACGCCATTGCGGACGCCCTCCGGGAGCTCGCGGCGGACGCGCGGCTCGTGCTCACGACCGGCGGCACCGGCCTCGGGCCGAGGGACGTCACGCCCGAGGCGACCCAGGACGTCCTCGACCGGGCCGCGCCCGGGATCGCGGAGGCGGTGCGCGCGGACGCGATCGCGAAGACCGTGCACGGCCTCCTCTCCCGCGGCGTCGCCGGGGTGGCCGGCTCAGCGCTCGTCGTCAACCTCCCCGGCTCTCCGGGCGGTGCCCGGGACGGCTTCGAGGCGCTGCGGCCGGCGCTCGCGCACGCCCTCGCGCTCCTCGCCGGCGAGCCCACTGCGCACCGCCCGACCTAATGTCCCTCCAGGCAATGCACACCGCACTTCTGTCCCGCGATCACGCGGCGCCAGAGCCCACCCTCGCCCCCACCAAGGCTTCTTCAGCCTTGGCTTCGGCCGAGTGCGACCTCTCGCTTGGTGCTCGCGACGCAGAAGCACAGCAGCATCGCCAGGAGGAACATTGACCTCCGCCGTCCTGCGCTACCCGCGGCTCTTCCTCTCGCTCGTCAAGTTCGAGCACACGATCTTCGCGCTCCCCTTCGCCTACATCGGCGCGTTCCTCGCCGTCGACGGCGTCCCGAGCGCGGCCGACCTCCTCTGGATCACGGTGGCGATGGTCGGCGCGCGCAGCCTCGCGATGGCGCTCAACCGGCTGATCGACGCGGGCATCGACGCGCGGAACCCGCGTACGGCCGGTCGCGAGCTGCCGCGAGGTGCGCTGCGGCCGTGGCAGGTCGTCCTCTTCTCCCTGATCTCGTTCGCCGTCTTCCTCGTCGCCGTCTACCAGCTCGCGCCGATCGTGCACTGGCTGTGGCCGATCCCGGTCGTCGGCTTCGTCCTCTACCCGTACCTGAAGCGCGTCACCTGGCTCTCACACTTCTGGCTCGGCGCTGTGGACGGGCTGGCGCCGGTCGGCGCGTGGGCGGCGATCACGAACGAGCTGCCTCTCGAGGCGTGGCTCCTCGGCGCCGCCGTCGCCGTCTGGGTCGCCGGATTCGACATCCTCTACGCGCTCTTCGACCTCGACTTCGACCGGGCGCACGGCCTCCACTCCCTTCCCGCCCGCTTCGGTGCGGGCGCCGCCTTTGCGGCCGCGCGCACGTGCCACATCGCCACGGTCGTGTTTCTCGCCGCCGCCGGGCTGGCCCTCGACGCCGGCGCCCTCTACTGGCTGGGCGTCGCGGCGGTCGCGATTCTCCTCGCGTACGAGCACTCGCTGGTCTCCCCGCGTGACACGAGGCGGCTGGACGCGGCCTTCTTCACGATGAACGGGGTCATCAGCTTGACCTTCTTCGCCTTCGTGCTTGCGGACGTCCTCGCATGATCGCCGCGCGCGGACTGGGTCGCAGCTTCGGCGCCAAGCGCGTCCTGCGCGACCTCGATCTCGACGTCGCCGACCGCGACCTCCTGCTCGTCACGGGGCCGAACGGCTCCGGGAAGTCGACGCTCCTCGCGCTCTGCGCCGGCCTCCTCGTCCCCACCGCCGGCGAGCTTGAGGTGGAGGTCGACCGCAGTCGCATCGGGTACCTCGCGCACGAGCCGTTGGTCTACCGCGAGCTGACCGCGCTCGAGAACCTCGACCTCTACGGGCGGCTCTACCGCGTGCCGGAGCGGCGCGAGCGGATCGGGATGCTGCTCGAGCGCTACGGGCTCTGGGAGGCGCGCCGCGAGCGCGTGGCGACCTTCTCCCGCGGGATGCAGCAGCGGCTGGCGCTCTGCCGGACGCTCCTCCACGAGCCGGACCTCCTGCTCCTCGACGAGCCGTATGCGGGCCTCGACGAGGAGGGGGCGGCGCTGCTGGACGCGGAGCTCGGCGCCCTCGCCGGGAAGCGGACCGTCGTCCTCGCGACGCACGACCCCGAGCAGCTGGCACGCCTGGCCACCGGGACGCTCGCACTCGCATGACCGTCCCTCGCCTTCGGCTCGCTCCCGTGGGGGAAACCATGTTCCCCCCACGAGCCCCTCTCTTTGACCCAGTGGAGGAACCTCCCGGTTCCCCCACACTCCCTCCACACGCTCATGGGCCGGAGACCGGCCCATGAGCTATCTGGCGGATGTCGGGACGCTCGCGCGCAAGGACCTTCTCCTCGAGCTGCGCTCGCGGGACACGCTTCCCGCGATGCTCCTCTTCGTCGTCTCGACGCTCGTCGTCTTCAGCTTCGCGCTGCCCGCCGACGCCTCCGACGCCGCCGCGTACGGGCTTCTCTGGGTGGCGATCGTGTTCACGGCGATCCTGGGGCTCACCCGCGCCTTCGCGGCGGAGCGCGACCAGCGCGTCCTCGACGGGCTCGTGCTCGCGCCTTGCGACCGGAGCGCGATCTGGCTGGGGAAGGGAATCGCCGTCCTCGCGTTCCTCGCTCTCGCGGAGGTCGTGGCACTGCCCGCCTTCGCGCTCTTCTTCGAGCCCGTGAGCTGGGAGCTCGTCGCCGCGGTCGTCCTGGCGGACGGAGGCTTGGCCGCCGTGGGCACCCTCCTCGCGGCGATGGCGGCCGCGAGCCGGGCGCGAGAGCTCCTCCTGCCCCTCCTCTTCCTGCCGCTCGCGATCCCGATCGTCGTCGGCGGGGTCGGCGCGTCGATTGCCGACGATCCCGGCCGCTACCTCGGCTTCCTCGTCCTCTACGACCTGATCTTTGCGATCCTGTCCTGGGCGAGTTTTGAGTACGTCGTTACGGAATAGCCGCGCCGTCGCGCTCGCGGCCGCCACCGCGGCCCTGCTGCTCGTGGGCCTCGCGCTCGCGTTCTACTGGGTGCCGAACGCTCCGCTCGAAGGCTTTCGGCAGCGGATCTTCTACATCCACGTCCCCGTCGCGCTGACGGCCTACGCCTGCTTCGGCTGGGCGGCCTGGAAGGGGCTCCGTCTTCTCTGGACGCGCGAGCAGCGGTACGACCTCGAGAGCTACACGGCCGTGCACATGGGCGTCATCTTCGGCATCCTCACGCTGGTCACCGGGTCGATCTGGGCGCGCACCTCCTGGAACACCTGGTGGAGCTGGGAGGAGCGCCAGCTCGTCCTCTTCCTCGTCCTCTTCCTCTTCTACTCGGCGTACTTCATGCTCCGGTTCTCGGTCGACCCTGGGCCGCGGCGGGAGCGCATGTCCGCGGTCTACGCGCTCTTCGGCGTCGTCCTCATCCCGGTCAGCTTCCTCGCCATTCGCCTCGCCGAGGGGCTCATCCATCCGGTCGTCTTCGACAGCCAGGTGAACACGAGGTTGACGGCGAGCCAGCTCATCACGTTCGTCGTCTGCTTCGCCGGCACGCTCGCGCTCGCCGGGTCGCTCTACGTCAACGAGCTGACCGGGAAGCGGATCGACGCGCGGCTCGGCGAGCTCCGGGAGGCGCTCGAATGACGACCGCGGAGAAATACGTCACCGCGGCCTATCTCGTCGTGCTCGGCGTCCTGCTGGCCTACCTCGTCATCTACGCCTTCAAGCTCTCGCGCCTCGAGCGCGAGGTCGCCGAGCTCGCCGAGCTTGCCCGTCGAAAGAAGGAGGCCGCCTAGTGCCCCTCCAGGAAAAACCCGCCACACTTCTGGCGGCTGCAATGCTGCGCCAGGCTGCGTCCTCGGTCGCCCACGTACTCACCAGTACGCGGGCTCGCTGCGTCCTTCCCTGCCGCGCTTTTCGCGTGCCAGAAGCGGGGCAGAATCACCTGGAGCGGCACTAGTGGGCGAGGTGGCGCTTCTCCTCTTCTGGCCCGCGCTCGCTGGCTACGCGGAGGCCGCGGTCGCGTACGCGGGCGACACCGTTCGGCCCGGCCGGCTCGTCCGCTACGCGATCTGGGGCGTGCGGCTCGGCTGGCTGGCGCAGACGGCGCTTCTCGTCGCGCAGGCGGCGGGCGCGGACGGCTTCCCGTGGGGGAGCTGGGCCGGCTCGCTGAACCTCTTCGTGTGGATGTGCGTCGGCGTCTACCTGATCTGGGGCTGCCGGGCGCCTTTCCGCCTCCTCGGCCTCGTGGTCATGCCGCTCGCGGCGCTGCTGCTCGTCCTTGCCTGGGCCGCGGGCGGGGTCGGGGAGCCGGCGCGCAGCGAGTTCGGGGACGTCTTCCTCGCCTTCCATGTAGGACTCATCCTCGCCGCTTTCGCAGGCTTCACGCTCGCGGCCGCCCTCGCGGCTCTCTACCTCTGGCAGGAGCGGCGTCTGAAGCGGCGCGCGGCGGGCGTGCTCCGGCTCCGCGCCCCCTCCCTGGAGACGCTCGACGCGCTGACCGTTCGAACGATCGCCGTCGCGCTCCCCGCGCTCACGCTCGGCATCGGCATCGGCCTGGCCCGTCTCGAGTCCGAGAGCGCGGGTTTCGACGCGATCATGGGCGTGACGCTCCTCACGTGGGTCGTGTACGCGGCCTTCCTCGTCCTCCGCCTCGAGGCGGGCTGGCGCGGCCGGCGCGCGGCCTACCTCGCGCTCGCTGGCTTCGCGCTCGTCGTCCTCGTCCGCGTCGTCTTGACGCCCTTCGCTCACTTCTGATGCGCCTCGTCCTCGTCGGCACCTCGTACCAGCGCGCTCCCGTGGAGCTGCGGGAGCTGCTTGCGTACGACCCCGAGCTTCGGCGGGAGGCCCTCGGGCGGCTCTCCGTGGAAGGTGCGGAGGCGGCGGTGCTCTCGACGTGTAACCGGACGGAGGTCTACGCCGTGGACGCCGAGCCCGGTGCGCTCGAGGAGCGCATCTACGGGGAGCTCGCCGGCCTCTCCGGTCTTTCGCACTCCGAGCTCGCGCCAGCGCTCTACTCGGTGGCCGACGAGGCGGCCGCGCTTCACCTCTTCCGGGTGGCGGCAGGCCTCGACTCGATGGTGCCGGGCGAGGCGCAGATCCTCGGCCAGGTCCGCGAGGCCTACGAGGCGGCGCGGGCGACGGAGACGACCGGACCCATCCTCCACCGGCTCTTCCGACAAGCTCTGCGCGTGGGCAAGCGCGTGCGCACGGAGACGGCCATCGGCGAGAACCCCGCGTCCGTCTCCTCGGCGGCGGCCGAGCTCGCCGAGCGCGTCTTCGAGGGCCTTGCCGGCCGGCGGATCCTCCTCCTCGGCGCGGGCAAGACGGCCGACCTGACCGCCGCGAACCTGATCTCGCGCGGCGTGGGCGAGATCGTCGTCGCCAACAGGTCGCGAGAACGCGCGGAGGCGCTCGCGCGCCGTCTCGGAGGACGGGCCGTGGGTCTGGACGCTGTGGTGGAGGAGGTGGCGCTGGCGGACGTCGTCGTCGCCTCGACGAGCTCTCAGGGCTTCGTGCTCTCCGGCGCTCAGGTCGAGCGGGCGATGAAGGAGCGCCGCGGACGACCGATCTTCTTCATCGACATCGCCGTGCCGCGCGACCTCGACCCGGCGATCAACGAGCTCGAGGACTGCTACCTCTACGACATCGACGACCTCGAGCGTGTCGTCGCCGAGAGCGTCGCCGGCCGGCGCGAGGAGGCGGTGCGGGCCGAGGCGATCGCGAGCGAGGAGGCGGACGCGTTCCGCGCGTGGCAGCTCTCCCTGGACGTCGTCCCTGCGATCGCCTCGCTGCGGGCCCGCGCCGAGTCGATCCGCCGCGAGGAGCTCGAGCGGGCCGAGCGCCGGCTCGCCTCCCTCTCGCCAAGCCAGCGCCGCGCCGTCGAGGCGCTCACCAGCCAGATCGTGGCGAAGCTCCTCCACCAGCCGACCGTCCGCTTGAAGGAGGCTGCCGCCGCGGCCGATGGCGTCCTCTACGCCGACGCGGTGCGGCATCTGTTCGGGCTCGGTGACGATGCTGATTCGCCTCGGCAGTCGCGGCAGTAGGCTCGCGCTCACGCAGGCCGAGCTCGCCGCGGAGCGACTCCGTGCGACGAGCCCCGTGGCCGACATCGCTCTCGTCCCGATCACGACCGCCGGCGACCGCGACCGCTCGAAGCCGTTCGGGGAGATCGGCGCCCGCGGTGTCTTCGTGAAGGAGATCGAGGAGGCCCTCCTCGCGGGCCGAATCGACGTTGCCATTCACTCGGCCAAGGACATGACCTCGACCGACACGGAGGGCCTGGCGGTCGGGGCGTACCTGTCCCGAGAGGACCCTCGGGACGCGCTCTGCGGAGCCGGTGCCTTGCGCCCCGGGATGCGCGTCGGCACCGCGTCGGCGCGGAGGCGCGCGCAGCTCCTCGCCCTCGAGCCGGAGCTCGCCGTGGAGCCGCTGCGCGGGAATGTCGACACGCGGCTGCGCAAGATGCGCGAGCGCGGCCTCGACGCGATCGTCCTGGCTGCGGCCGGCCTGGAGCGCGTCGGCCTCGCCGGGGAGATCGGTTACCGTTTCCCGCCCGACGAGCTCCTGCCGGAGGCCGGCCAGGGTGCGGTCGCGCTCCAGGTGCGGGTGGGCGAGGAGGAGCTCGTTCTCGCCCTCGACGACCCGGAGACCCGGCGGCGCGTCGAGGCCGAACGCGCCTGTGTCTTCCGCATCGGCGCGGGCTGCCTTGCGCCGGTCGCCGCGCACCACGACGGTGTCACCCTGGCCGCCCTCGTCGCGGACGAGGAAGGCGCCTGGATCGAGCGCCGAAGCGGCGACGACCCAATCCTGCTCGCCGACGAGCTCCTTGCTGCCACGGCGGCGCTGCGCGGATGAAGGTCGTCCTCACGGGGACGGAGGCCTCGACGGCGCCCTTGGCTGCTGCGCTCGTCGGCGAAGGCCTCGACGTCGAGGCGTGCCCGCTCGTCGCCGTCGAGCTGCTGGCCGGGCCGCCGCTTCGGCTCGACGACTACGACTGGCTCCTGCTCACGAGCCGAAATGCGGTCGAAGCGCTCTTCGCCACGCTCGAGGGCTCGCTTCCGCGTGTCGGGGTCGTCGGCCCGGGCACGGCGGAAGCCCTGCTCGCGCACGGCGTGGAACCGGACGTCGTCGCCCGGACCTCGACGCAGGAGGGACTCGCCGCCGAGCTTCCCCGGCCGGCGGGACGCGTGCTCTTGGCCGGAGCCGAGGGAGCGCGCGACGTGCTCGTCCAAGAGCTGGGCGCGGACTTCATGGCGCTCTACCGCACGGTCGAGCGGCGGCCGGAGCGCTTTCCGGACGGGGACCTCGTCGTCCTCGCGTCCGTCTCGGCCGCCCGCTCCTTCGCTCGGCTGGGGCTAGACCTCCCCTGCGTCTCGATCGGGCCGGTGACTTCCGCAGAGGCGCGCGGGCTCGGCCTCCGAATCGTCGCGGAGGCACGAAGCCACGACCGGGACGGGCTCGTGGAAGCGGTTAAGCTCGCGGCATCGACCGCCGGTTCATCACCTTCCTGACGGACTTCGGCCTCGAGGACGACTTCGTCGGCACCTGCCGCGGGGTGCTCAAGCGCATCGCGCCGGAGGCGGAGGTGATCGACATCACGCACGGGATCGCGCCGCAGAACGTGATCCAGGGTGCGCTGGTGCTGGCCGGGACGTTGCCGTACATGCCGGAGGGAGTTCACCTCGCCGTCGTCGATCCGGGCGTCGGCGGCACCCGGAAGCCGATTGCGCTCCGCGGGGGCGACGGCCGCCTCTATGTCGGGCCCGACAACGGGCTCCTCGTCGTGGCGGCCGATCGCCTCGGCGGAGTCGAGGAAGCGGTCGAGCTCGTGGAGCCCGCCTACCGGCTCGAGCCGGTCGCGCGCACCTTTCACGGCCGGGACATCTTCGCGCCCGCCGCCGCCCATCTTGCCACCGGCGTCCTGCTCGGCGAACTCGGGCCTCCGCTCGCTGTCGGCGACCTCGTGCGGCTCGAGCTACCCGCGCCGGACGTGGGAACGCGGCGGATCCGAGCGACCGTGCTCCACGTCGACCGCTTTGGGAACGTCCAGCTCAACCTGCGGAGCGCCGACCTCGAGCGGGTCGGCATCGAGCCAGGAGCCCAGGTCGAGATCGAGGTCGGCTTCGAGCGCTACTACGCGGTCGCCGCGCGGACGTTCGCCGAGGTTCGCCCCGGGGACATCGTCCTCTATGAAGACGCGTACTGGAACATCGCGCTCGCCATCAACCAGGGGAACGCCGCCGAGATGTTCGGGACGAGGGTGGGCGAGGAGGTCAGGCTCGCCGCCGCCGAGCAATGAGCGACGTGCGCGGCGCCGCCGCCCGCCGCCTGGCGCGGCTGGCCACCCGGGCGGTCGTCGCCCGACCGGGGCTCTGGCGTCTCTTCCGCGGCCCGCTGCGTTCGGCGTTCGACCGGCTCGCCCCGGTCTGGGAGGACATCCAGGGGCCGGAAGCGCTCGCTCCTCTCGCGCATGCCCTCGACCGGCTCGAGCGCCCGCCCGCCCGGGTGCTCGACCTCGGCACGGGGACGGGCAAGGCGGCCCGCCTCGTCGCCGAGCGCTTCCCGGAGGCGGAGGTGGTCGGCGTCGACCTCTCGCCCGCCATGGTGGAGGAGGCTCACCGCCTGCTCCCGTCCGCGCTCGCCGGCCGAGTTTGCTTCGAGGTCGCCGACGCCTCCGCGCTCCCGTTCGAAGACGGCGTGTTCGACCTGGTCGTCCTCCTCAACATGATCCCGTTCTTCGGCGAGCTCGCCAGGGTGACCGCGCCGGGCGGCTCGATCGTGGTGGCCTCGTACTCGGGCCCCTCGACCCCGATCTGGACGCCGCCGGAGACCCTGCGTGCGCGGCTCGAGCCGTTCGGCTTCGAGCACGTCGGCGAGCTGGAGGCGGGGGCGGGGACAGCGTTCCTAGCGCGACGGCCGGACCCCGGATAGGATCCCGGCCAAACGACGTTCGCGGCACGGTCGCACCGGCCCGGACGTCGTTTTTTCGCGCACGCGGCGTCTCAGCAGAGAGTGGCGAGGGCCGGAATCGAACCGGCGACACCACGGTTTTCAGCCGTGTGCTCTACCGACTGAGCTACCTCGCCGAGGCAGCGAAGTGTAGCCTCCCGGGCCGTGGCGGACGGAAGCGATCGGAGCGTGGCCATCATCGGCGCCGCGCTCGACCTCGGCGCCGGCCGGCGGGGGGTCGACATGGGCCCGTCGGCGATTCGGTACGCGGGGCTCGACGACCGGCTCGGCGAGCTCGGCATCGGCTGCGCCGACTGGGGGAACGTGGAGACGGCAGTCGCGGAGGCGACCGCGAGCGGGAGCCCGAAGGCGCGCTTCCTCTCCGCGATCAAGGAGACGTGCGAGCGCATCGCGCGCTCCGTCGCGCAGGCGGTGGAGGAGGGCCGGGCGCCGATCGTCCTCGGCGGCGACCACTCGATCGCGCTCGGGACGCTCGGCGGCCTGGCCTCGGTGCACGGGCCGGGAGCGGTGCTCTGGCTCGACGCGCACGGGGATCTGAACACGCCGGAGACTTCCCCCAGCGGGAACGTCCACGGGATGCCGCTCGGCGCCGCGCTCGGCCGGGCGCCCGCAGAGTTCGCAAGCGAGGCCTGGCCGCTGCCCGCGCTCGACCCTGAGCGGGTCGTGCTCCTAGGCGTGCGCTCGCTGGACGAGGGAGAGCGCGCCTATGTGCGCGAGAGCGGTATCGGCGCCCACACGATGAGCGAGGTCGACCGCCGGGGTATCGAGCCGGTCGTTCGCGAGTCGCTCGAGCGGGTCGAGGGCGCTCCGTTCGTGCACGTCTCCCTCGACATGGACGTCGTCGACCCGGACGTCGCGCCAGGTGTGGGGACGCCGGTGCGCGGCGGGCTCTCGTATCGCGAGGCGCACCTGGCGCTCGAGCTCGTTGCCGAGTCGGGGCTCCTCAGCTCCTTCGAGATCGTCGAGGTGAATCCGATTCTCGACCGTGGCAACGAGACGGCCGCGCTCGCGGTCGAGCTGGCGGCAAGCGCTTTCGGCGCGCGAATTCTCTAGCCGGTGGCGAGAAACGAGTCGATCGCCGCCGCCGTCTCCTCGTACGCGTCCCAAAGGACGATGTGCCCGCCCGGGACGACGACGACCTGGAGGAGGCCGCCGAGCGCCGCGCGGTAGAGCTCGAGCTCGGCCGCGCTCACAAGCTTGGCGTGCGAAGCGACAACGAGGAGCGTCGGGACGCGGAGCGCCTCCCAGGCGGGCGGCAGTGTCCCCATGTCGCGGTAGGCGGCCGCGACGGCCGTCTGCGAGTAGCGGTACCGGAAGAGGCCGTCCGGGGACTCGACGAGATGCTCGCGCATCTCCTCCTCGAGGAACTGACGCGGCGTGCGCGAGAGGCCGGCGGCTCGGGCCTCGATCGCCTCCTCGATCGACGCGTGCGGTGTCTTCGCGAGCTCGGCCCGGGCTAGCTCCTCGGCGACGTCGGGCGGGACCCAGAGCGCCGGGTCGAGGAGGAGGGCGCGCTTGACGAGGCCGGGCTCCCGCGCCGTCACCTCGGCGACCAGGCGGCCGCCGAAGCTGTGGCCGATCCAGGTCGCCGGCTCCGTCACCGTCTCGAGCAGGTCGGCGGCGTGGGCCTCGATCGTCCAGGGCTCGTCCCAGCCGGAGCCGCTGTGGCCGCGCAGGTCGAGGGCGCGGACGTGGAAGCTGTCGGCGAGGTGCTCCTCCGCGAGGCGGCGGAAGCGACGCCCGTGAGCGCAGACGCCGTGGAGGCAGACGACGGCTGGGGCGCCGGGAGAGCCCCAGTCGTACTCGTTGAGCCGCACTAGACCTTCCCTTCCAGGCGGTCGACGAGCGGTGGGAGCGTCTCCTGCCAGTCGCCGACGAGGCCCACGTCCGCGTGCTCGAAGATGGGCGCGCGCTCGTTCGCGTTGAGCGCGACGATGACGCCCGCCTTGACGGAGCCGACCAGGTGCTCGAAGGCGCCGCGAACGCCGATCTCGACGAGGAGGCGCGGGGCGATGGCGCGGCCGGTGAGGCCGATCTGGCGGTTCTTCGGGAGCCAGCCCGCGTCTGCGACGTCACGGCTCGCGCCCACGGCTGCGCCGAGACGGGCGGCGAGCGCCTCGATCTCGGGGAGCGCGCCGGGGCCTCCGATGCCCTTGCCGACGCACAGGCAGACGCGCGCGGCGTCGAGCTCGTAGGCGGCCGTGTCCGGCCGGTGCTCGCGCTCGAGCAGGCGTGTGCGCGGCTCGGGGAGGGCGGGGATCGAGATGTCCACCACCTCGGCCTCGGAGTCCTCCCGCGGCTCGACAGGCGAGAACATCCCGGGCCGCACGGTGGCGAGCTGCGGCGTCGTCGCGCCCATGATCACCGAGACGATGTTGCCGCCGTACGCAGGCTTGTACTGGATGAGGCGCCCCGCCTTGTCGATCCCCAGGTCGACGCAGTCGCCGGTCATGCCGAGCTCGAGCTCGCCGGCGACCCGGGGACCGTAGTCCCGCCCGGAGGCCGTGGACGGGATGAGGAGCACGTGCGGCCGCTCCGTGTCGACAACGTGGTTGAGGGCGGCGGCATACGTGTCGGGGTGGTAGGCGGCGAGCCGTTCGTCGTCGACGACCGCGACCCGCTCCGCGCCGTGGCGGACAGCCACCCGGGTGGCGTCGTCCAGGCCGTGGCCGAGGATCAGGGCGACGTCCGCCCCGCCGAGCTTGCCGGCCAGCTCGCGGCCCTTGCCGAGGAGCTCGAGCGAGACACGCCGCGGGCTGCCGTCCACGAGCTCGACGACGGTCCAGCAGTCGTAGCTCCGGCCCGGCTTCTCGCCGAGCCGCTCGGGCTTCTCCCAGGAGGAGGTTTGCGGGCCGCCGGTCTCGGCAAGGAGCGCGAGGATGCGCTCGGCCGCCTCGTGCGGCGAGGGAGCCAGCTCCCCGCGCCGTTGGGGGGTGACGTCCTTGACGGCCAGGACGCGCGTCGGCGAGCCGGTCTGCCCGAAGCGCCTGTCGTCCTCCTGGACGTCGTCCACGAGGTCGGAGGCCGTCCAGACGGCGAGGCGGCCGTCCGTCGGCGTCGCCTCGACGTCCCGCTTCGCGGGCCAGATCCCCCTGTTGATTCCCTCCGTGACCGAGACGAGGGCCGGAAGCTCCAGCTCGTACGTGTCGAACCCCTCGTCAGTCTCGCGCCGCGCGCGCAGGCTCCCGTCTTGGAGCTCCAGCCGGTCGGCGCTCGTGAGCTGCGGCCAGCCCAGGAACGCGGCGGTCTCCGGGGGCACCTGCCAGGTCTCCGAGTCGACGGTCTTACGGCCGCAGAGGACGAGGTCGGCGCCCTCCTTCTCGACCGCCAGGGCGAGCGTGCGCGAGGTGCCGATCGTGTCCGCGACGGCGAAGACCCTGTCGCTCAGGTGGATCGCGCGATCGGCGCCCATGGCGAGCGTCGTGCGGAGAGCCTCCTCGGCCTGCGGCGGCCCCATGGTCATGACCACGACCTCGCCGCCGTGCGCGTCCCGAAGCCGAATCGCCTCGGTGACGGCGTAGACGTCGAGCTCGTTCAGCTCGAGTGGGACGCCCTCGCGGACAAGCCGCCTCGTCTCCGGGTCGAGCCTCACATGCTGAGGGTTCGGGACCTGCTTGACGAGGACGACGATCTTCACTCCGGGAGCCTATCCACTGCTTCCCCACCCTCCTCAGCCGTGTCCGGATGCCTCCGGCGCACGCAACCATCCCGTCGACATGGCCCTCGCGGCCACGCCCGGGGTCTGACCCCTGACAGGGCTCCCGTGGCCGGGTGTGGAGATGTGGGCTACTCGCCGGGCTCGTAGTAGCGGCGCCCGCGGAGCTCCTCCGGGAGGTAGTCGACGTCGTAGCCGGCGGGGTCGTCGGGGGAATAGACGTAGCCCTCGCCGTGGCCGAGCTTCTTCGCGCCGCGGTAGCTTGCGTCGCGGAGCGGCTTCGGGGGGCGGATGGCGCCGTGCTCCCGCACGTCTCGCCGGGCGGCGCCGATCGCCTTGACCACCGCGTTCGACTTCGGCGCCGCGGCCAGGTAGATCGTCGCGTGCGCGAGGTTCAGCTGCGCCTCCGGCAAACCCACGTGCTCGACCGCGTGTGCGGCCGCCGCCGCCACGAGGAGCGCCTGCGAGTCGGCCATGCCGATGTCCTCGGAGGCGTGGACGAGCAGGCGCCGGGCGATGTAGCGGGGATCCTCTCCGCCCTCGAGCATCGCCGCGAGGTAGTAGAGCGCCGCGTCAGGGTCCGAGCCGCGGATCGCCTTGATGAAGGCGGAGGTGAAGTCGTAGTGCGCGTCGCCGCCCTTGTCGTAGACGACCGGCCGGCGGCGGGCCGCGTCCTCGACGTGTCGCTCCTCGAGCGGGCCGCCCTCGGACTGCGCCGTCGACCAGGCGAGCTCGAGGATGTTGAGCGCGTTGCGGGCGTCGCCGCCGGCCTTGGCGGCGATGAGGTCGACCAGCTCGTCGGGGACTTCGGTGTCTAGATGCGCGGCGCCGCGTCTAGCGATCACCGTGAGCTCCTCGTGCGACAGCGGCTCGAGCTCGTAGACCTGGGTGCGCGAGAGGAGGGCCGAGTTGACCTCGAAGTACGGGTTCTCCGTCGTCGCCCCGATGAGGGTCACGAGCCCGGACTCGACCGCCGGGAGAAGCGCGTCCTGCTGGGCCTTGTTGAAGCGGTGGATCTCGTCGAGGAAGAGGATCGTCCGTCGCCCCTGGGCGCCGAGCCGCTCCTTCGCACGGGCGAGCACGGCGCGCACGTCCGCGACCGACGCCGAGACGGCGGAAAGCTCCTCGAAGGCCGCACCTGTGACGCCGGCGACGATGCGGGCGAGC
>Ga0209859_1000011_pt1 | contig 35733 bp, 43 predicted proteins | sample GWRWS3_50_60_FD_187241 | JGI IMG/M metagenome (GOLD analysis project Ga0209859, IMG submission 187241) | Riverbed sediment microbial communities from areas with vegetation nearby in Columbia River, Washington, USA - GW-RW S3_50_60 (SPAdes)... | ecosystem: Environmental > Aquatic > Freshwater >... | reverse complement strand
CGAACGTCGCGTACGCAGCGGCCGCGCCGGACTCCACGGTGGTCGAATAGAAGACGACGAACCAGGCCCACATGGCGTAGAGCTCCCACATATGGCCGAAGTAGCCGAGGCTCGCCAGGCGGACGCCTCGGTTGGCGAAGACCCGACGGGCCTGGCGCGGGTCGAAGCTCGCCGGCGGGAATGGGTACGGGCCGTCCCGCACCGCGAGCGCGAGCAGTCCGCCGGCCAGCGTCAACGCAGAGGTGGCATAGACGACCGTGCGCCAGTCGAGCCCGCCGAGCGCGTTGACAAGATGCGGCGTGGCCGAGCCGAGCGTCAGCGCTCCGACGAGGATGCCGAGGGCCGTTCCGCGTCCGCGTCGGAACCACGTCGCCATCAGCTTGAGCGCCGGCGGGTAGACGCCCGCGAGGAAGAAGCCGGTGGCGAAGCGGAGCGGGATCGCCGCTCCCGCCCCCGAGACGGCGCCGAGGAGCGCGTTCGCCGCCGCGGCCCCGAACGCGCCCGCCAGGATGACGAGCCGCGGCGGGACGACGTCCGCCACGTTGAGGACGCTCGAGATGAGCGCGCCCGCGACGAAGCCGAGCTGGACGGCGATCGTGAGCCACGCGGCCGCGGTGTCGGAGAGCGCCCATTCCTCGCGCAGCTGCGGGACGACCGCGCTCGCCGAGAACCACGTCGTCATGGCGAGGACGAGCGCGGCCGCGAGGAGGGCGAGCGCCCGCCCGCGCCCGCTGGCGTCCGCTAGATCGGCTCGGTCCATACGACTGCCGAGCCGTCGAGGACGACCGTTCCCTCCTGGTTCACGATCGTGGTGCGGAGCCTCGTGATCGGCTTGTCCTCGCGCGCCTCCAGCACCTCGACCTCGGCAGTGATCTCGTCCCCGGGCCGCACGGGCGCCGTGAAGCTCCAGTCCACGTGCAGGAACACGCTTCCCGGGCCGGGGAGATCCTGGGCCACGACCGCGTTCAGGAGGCCGGTGGTGACGCCGCCCTGGACGATCAGCCCGCCGAACCGCGAGCGCGCGGCCGCCTCCTCGTCGTAGTGGAGCGGGTTGCGGTCGCCCGTCAGCTCCGTGAAGAGCGCGATGTCCTCCCCCCGCACGCGGCGCGTGCGGCTCGCCTTGTCGCCAACCGTCGGCATGCTGCGAAGCCTAGAATCGAAGCCGCCAACACGACAAGGAGCGAGATGGCGACCGCAGCGACAGAGACTTCGAAGAACTACATCGGGGGCGAGTGGGTCGACGCCACCGGCGAGGACACGTTCGACACCGTTAACCCCGCGAACGGCGAGACGCTCGGGACCTTCCCGCGCTCGTCGGACGCCGACGTCGACCGCGCCGTCGAGGCGGCGAAGGAGGCGTTCGAGAGCTGGCGGCTCGTGCCCGCGCCGAAGCGCGCCGAGATCCTCTTCCGCGTCGCCCAGCGGTTCATCGACCGCAAGGACGAGCTCACCGAGCTGACGGTCCGCGAGATGGGCAAGGTGCGCGCCGAGGCCGGCGGCGACGTCCAGGAAGCGATCGACATGACCTTCTACATGGCCGGCGAGGGCCGCCGCCTCTTCGGCCAGACGACGCCGTCGGAGATGCTGGACAAGTTCCAGATGAGCGTGCGCCAGCCGGTCGGCGTCGTCGGCGCGATCACGCCGTGGAACTTCCCCATCGCCATCCCGAGCTGGAAGATCGCGCCCGCGCTCGTCTGCGGCGACACGGTCGTCTTCAAGCCGGCGCGCGACACGCCGATGCTCGGCGAGCGCTTCGTGGAGATCTTCGAGGAGGCCGGCCTGCCCCCGGGCGTCCTCAACATCGTCCACGGCGGCGGCGAGTCGGTCGGGGAGCGCCTCGTCAAGCATCCGGACGTGCCTCTCATCTCGCTGACGGGCTCTCGCGAGGTCGGGATCAGGACGGCCGAGAACGGCGCGCCGCTCCTCAAGCACATCCACCTCGAGCTCGGGGGGAAGAACGCGATCATCGTCATGGACGACGCGGATCTCGACCTCGCCGTCGACGGGATCATCTGGTCTGCGTTCGGGACCTCGGGCCAGCGCTGCACGGCCGCGAGCCGCGTGATCGCCGGCCAAAGCGTCTACGACGCGCTCTCCTCGAAGCTCGTCGAGCGAGCGGAGATGCTCCGCCTCGGTGACGGCCTCGAGGAGTCGACCGACGTCGGCCCCGTCGTCAACCGCTCCGCGCTCGCGAAGATCCACTCCTACACGGAGATCGGGGTCGACGAGGGCGCGAAGCTCCTCACCGGCGGCGAGGTCGCCACCGAGAACGGGCTCGACAAGGGCTCCTTCTACCGGCCCACGATCTTCGGAGAGGTCGAGCCCGGCATGCGAATCGCCCAGGAGGAGATCTTCGGCCCGACGGTCGCGCTCATCCGCGCCACCGACGTCGACGAGGCGATCCGGGTCGCGAACGGGATCGAGTTCGGGCTCTCCTCCTCGATCTTCACCCGCGACGTGAACAAGGCGTTCAGGGCGATGCGCGACCTGAACGCCGGCATCACGTACGTGAACGCCGGGACGATCGGGGCCGAGGTGCACCTGCCGTTCGGCGGCACGAAGGGCACGGGCAACGGCCACCGCGAGGCGGGGCAGGCCGCGCTCGACTTCTACACGGAGTGGAAGTCGATCTACGTCGATTACTCCGGCAAGCTCCAGCGCGCGCAGATCGACTAGATGGAGGGCCTCCAGAAGGTCAACCTGGCCGAGGGAGCGATCGAGGTGGGGGAGGGCGAGCTCCTCGTCGTCCCGCGCGGCGTCGAGAACCGCCCGGCGGTCGCCGAGGTCGAGATCTGAACCGCAAGCTCGTCGTCTTCGTCCCGCGCGAGGCGCTCGACACGGTCCGCGCGGCGCTCTTCGCCGCGGGCGCGGGACGGATCGGAGACTACGAGCGCTGCTCGTGGTACACGGCTGGCACGGGCACGTACTTCGGGAGTGCGGGGACGTCGCCGACCCTCGGCGAGGCCGGGCGCGAGGAGCGGGTCGCCGAGCTCAGGCTCGAGACGGTGTACCCAGTCGAGCGCGAGGCCGAGGTCGTGCGAGCGCTCCGCGCCGCGCATCCCTACGAGGAGCCGGCGTTCGACCTCTACGCGCTGGTTGACCCGTCGGCGTGAAGGCACGCCTCTTCACGGACGGCGGCGCTCGGGGGAACCCGGGGCCAGCCGCGGCCGCCTATGTGCTCGAGGCCGAGGACGGCACCGTGCTCGCCGCGCACGGCGAGGCGATCGGCGTCGCCACGAACAATGTCGCCGAGTACCGCGCGCTCGTCGCCGGCCTCGCGCGCGCGGGCGAGCTGGGGGTGGACGAGCTCGAGGTGGTCTCCGACTCCGAGCTGCTCGTCAAGCAGATGCGCGGCGAGTACAAGGTGAAGAACGCGGCGCTCCAGGAGCTCTCCCGGCGCGCCGGGCAGCTCGCGCGGGAGCTCGGCTCGGTTCGCTACACGGCCGTCCGCCGCGAGCACAACGAGCTGGCCGACCGCCTCGTCAACGAGGCGCTGGACGAGGCGCAGCGTTGAGACCCGGCAGGTGGCATGCTTCTCCCGAAAGGGAGCGGAGAAGATGGTCCTGTTAGAACCGGCGCCATGACGGTCGCCGTTCCCGTCGGGAGCCGTCTGCGCGCGCTCCGAAAGGAGCGCGGCATGACCATCCCCCAGCTGGCGGCTGGGACCGGCCTCACGAACGGGTTCATCAGCCAGCTCGAGCGCGACCTCACATCGGCGTCGCTCTCCTCGCTCGCGCGCATCGCCGTCGCCCTCGACGTGCGGCTCGGCCATCTCGTGGACGGCACGCCGGTCGGAGCCCAGAAGATCCTCACGCTCCGTGGGCAGGAGCACCTCCTCCTGACACCGTCCGAGGAGATGCGCTTCCACGTCACCGAGTCCCGGATCGCCCCCGGCGCGACCGCCGGCGACGAGCTCTACACGCTGCCGGCGGACACGGAGATCGTCCACGTCGTCGAAGGCTCGCTCGAGCTCAGGGTGGGCGAGGAGCGCCACCTCCTCGGGCCCGGCGAGTCCGTGACGTACTCGCCGCGCGATCCTCACACGTGGCGCAACCCGTCCGACTCCGACGAGGCCGTCGTGCTCTGGCTGGCCGTCCCGAACCCGTACGCCCAGCTATAATCCGCCGCGCGTGCGGATGTAGCTCAGTCGGCTAGAGCGTCTGCTTGCCATGCAGAAGGTCGTGGGTTCGAGTCCCATCATCCGCTCCTAAAAGCCCCGCTCAGGCGGGGTTTTGTTTGCTCCGCTGACGACGAAATCAGGAATGTGTCCCGGATGTGTCCCGGAAAATGCGTTCGCGTCCACGCGCTTCAGGGTCGGTCGGGGACCTCAGCGCGGCCAGCGCTGCGTACTGTGGCCTAGAAGCAGTGCTATTCAGGAGACCGACTTCCAAGGGCCTTGCGACAGCAGTCGTCGCCATGGCGCTGGTAGGCATCGGAATCGCCGCGGCGGTCGACGCGGCCCGCTCGGACGACGAGCGGCCGGACACCACTGAAAAGCGGGCGGAGCCGTCCTCCGGTCCGACCATGCCGGAGGACTCAGACGAGAACACGGGCGGGGAACAGCTTGCGGCGGCTCTCGAGGCGGAAGGAATCGCAGGCGTCCTCTACTACAGCAGCACGGAAGACGAGTGCCGAATCGACGCGATGGCCCTTCCAGATCTGAGCGCGGTGCCGCCGCCTAAGCTCAGAGCCTGCCGCTTCGAGCTTCCTCCCAATCCAGAGTCCAGTGCGACCCTCGCCGGCGTCACCTGGAGTCCGAGTGGCCGTGTTGCTGCAACGTGCCGTCGCGGACAGGTGCGTGTGATGACCCCAGCCGGACATCCGCTGTACGACTTCGCGGGATGCGCGCCGGTCTGGAAGCCGAACGGGAAGCTCACCTTCGTTAGGAAGGGAGAGGTGTGGACCTTTCGGATGCCTTGCCTCCATTCTGAGATCGAAGCCGGCCGCCCATGTGAGCGGGTGATCCTCACGAGGCGCAACCTGGCGAAGGCGGCCCGCTTCCACCCAATCGTTCCTCCCGACCCCCGCTACGTTGCAAGCGTGGCCGCTACCGAGCTTGCTTGGCTCAGCGACACGCGAACCGCCGTCCTCCTGAGGGTCCGCCTTCGTGGGCGCCTCCGACCTCTCGGGCCGGTAATCGTCCTCGCGTTGTATGAGGGACGGCGCCTGCTGAAGACCGTCGCCTACGCGGGAGCCACCGTTCTTCGGGTGAGTCCCCGTCGGAGCTTCCTAGCAGTCATTGAAACGGACGAGCGAATCTCGATCCTGAATCGAAGTGGCAGGGTGCTTGTGGGATCGTCGGAGCTTCCCTCCACTAACGAACGGGCGATCGCTTGGTCGCCGGATGAGCGCTGGACGGCGTTGGCGACTCGCTGGAGCGTCTTCCTCATTCGAAACGCGGACATCGTGGCTGGGAAGGAGCCTCGAACGATCCGTCTTCCCCTTGTCGCGCGAGACCTCGCCTGGCGGTGAGCACACCGCAAAGCGCTCGTCGGGGACGCCGGCCTCGCCGCAATAGAGCTTGATCAAGGACGTGCGCGGGACGAGCCCTCGCTGTGGACTTCAGGGAGCGCGCCTGCCCACGCCGCCGGACAAGGAACACCGCTAGAGCGCTCACAGCCAGCATTGATACCGCCCCAAGCAGCCCAACTACCAGTGGTGAAAGGCCTGACGAGTCGGCCCGACCCTCGACTTGAAGGACCATTCGGGGGCGCAGGTTCGTGATGATGTCCGCACTGACGGGCAGTGTGAAGAACGTCCGCCCCCGGCTGTAGGGCGCACATCCGGGACACCACGCGGCCGCTACGTACTCGCCGCCCTTCAGGTCAGGGACCGTGAACGTTGTGACTCCGTGGCCATTCTTGTCTGGCACGATCGTCGCCGCGGCAACGAGGCGAGAGTCATGTCGAGAATGAACGTCTTGGGCCGCTGAAGCCGGAACCAGGTAAAGGCGAATGGGCACTTGAAAGGGCTTCACGCGGTCGCTTGCATCGAAGTCCCGTGGAGTGCCTCCGAGTCGAGCGGAAACGCGATCGCCTGGCTTCACCTGAGTCGGCTCGAAAAGAAAGAAGAGCGCGCCGGCAGCCGGCTGCGCCGCGAACACCGCAACCGACGCGGCGGCCGCGAACAGAATCGCGAAGCGCCTCACACAGCAAGAGCTCGTAGTCCTTGGATCATGCCACGAGGACGCATGCCGGGACGGTGCCCCGACCGGCTTACCTGAGCTCTCGGTCGACCGATTGGCCGAGAAGCACGGAGCGGACCGTGGACGGCCACCATTGACGCCCGCCCTGTGCGGTCTTGACGCCGTTCGCGTTCAGATCGCAGGCGATCTGCCCCAGACTCTTGCCCTGAGCGCGCTCCGCACGGATACGAACAACGACGTCGGGAGGAACCGTTCGCGGCCGGCCCGGGCGCCGCGCCGGTCGGGGCTGTGGTCGAACACGCTGGGTGCGCTCGGCGGCGTAGCGCTTGAGCTCGTCCACCGGGATCAGCCGCCGGCGAAATTGGGGCTAAAGGTCTCCTCCGGGGCTGTCGACAACTACGTGTGGTTCCCGACGTGAGGCCGCAACACGCCGGGACCTCCCTGGATGGGCCGCTCTTTGGGGCGGCCCCTCTCTTTTGTGGCGCGGATCGGAGGCTGAGGCGCAATGGCGACGATCGCGTGGAGGGTGGAGGGGTACGAGCCGCTCGAGGGGCGGGCGAAGTGGGCGCTCGTGGCGCTCACGGCCGCGATCGCCATCGATCTCGTCGCGATCGGCTCCGACGTACTCGAGTGGAGGCTGCTCGAGCGGTTCGAGCACGGCGAGGCGGTCACGCTCGCGGAGGCGGACGCGAACGACGCCCGCCAGGCGCTGATGGGGTGGCTGCAACTCGGGGCCCTCGCGGTCGGCGCCGTCTTCTTCATCCGCTGGTTCCATCGCGCCTATGCGAACCTCTTCCCGCTCGGCGCCAAGGACCTCCGCTTCGGGAGCGGCTGGGCGATCGGCGCGTGGTTCGTCCCGATCCTCAACCTCGTCCGACCGAAGCAGATCGCCAACGACATCTGGCGCGGGAGCGACCCGGACGCGCCGCTCGACCAGGGGACGGAGTGGAGGGGACGCTCGTACTCAGGGCTGCTCTCGTACTGGTGGGTCGCCTTCCTCGCCGCGGGCTGGATCGGGACCGCGGCGCTGTCGACGCTCGACGGCGAGACGGCGGCCGAGCTCCAGCGCGTGACCCTCGGGTGGATCGTCGCCGACTCGCTCGACGCGGTGGCGGCGGTGCTTGCGATCCTCGTCGTCTACCGGACGACCTTGCGGCAAGAAGCGCGAGCCGCTCGGCTCGCCTCGGAGCAGGCCGGAGTGATCTAGCCGTCGAGCCGGCGGCGCAGCTCGTCGAGCGGGAGCGTCTCGGGCTCGTAGCCTTCGAGCCGGAGAGCCTCCTCGAGGTTCGCGACGAGCGCGTCGCGAAACGCGAGGTCGGCCTCCGCCCTGGCGACGATGTGGTCGAGCTGCCCGCGAGCGAGCGCCAGCTCCTGCGCCGCCTCCACCCAGCCCTGGGGCGCGGGCGGGAGGGCCTTGATCAGTTCGGCTAGGCGCTGTTCGTCGTATGCGGTCATCGGATCTCCGTCAACCAGACGGGCGAGCGGCCGGGTTTCTTCCCTCGAGGATCTCGCGCAGCCGGGAGAGGCAACGGGAGATCCGGCTGGCGATCGTGCCGGACGGAATCTCGAGCGCCGCGCCGATCGTCTGGTAGCTCTCGTCTCGGGCGAAGAAGCGGTCGAGGATCTCGCGGCAGTTCTCCGTGAGTCCCGCCATCGCCTCGTGGACGGCGAAGGCCTCGTCGATCGTCTCCATCGCCTCGTCGACCCCGCCGGGCATCGACTCCGGGTCGACGATCTCCTCGCGCGAGCCCGCGCGGATGCGGTCGACGCAAAGCCGGCGGGTCAGCTGCCCGATCCAGGGGCGGATCGCCTCGTCGTCCCGCAGCTTCTCGAGGTGCTCGTACGCGCGGGCGAAGACCTCCTGGAAGACCTCCTCGGCGTCCTCCTGGCGCAGTCGGTAGGCCTGCGAGGTGATGGCGTAGACGTACCGGGAGAAGCGGGCCACGAGCTCGCGCCAAGCGTCCTCGTCCCCCCGGCGACAGCGGGCGACGAGCTGGGCATCGGGCAGGGACGCAAGGGGCACAACACGCGTATGAAATCGGAATTTGCGGTCGGAGGGAAGATCGCGGGCCGCTCGGCCGTCCTGTGGACGGTGAGAGGAGGTTCACATGCTTCAGCCTGAGACCCATCTGGACGTCGTGCGTGAGCGCCACAGCGATCTCTTGCGGCAGGCGCGATCCGGTGAGCTCGCGGCCCGCCTGGCCGCGAGCCGACGCGAGGAGCGCCGCTTGCTCGTCATGCGTCGGCGCAGCGAGCCGCAGCCGCGCCAGACGCCAAGCCGCGCCTGATTGTGATTTACGGCCCAAAGAGTGGAGCCCCGGTAGGGGGCCGGGGCTCCGGCCCACCGACGCGGTATCAACCCCGGGACAAGGTTCGCGTCGGCGGGCGTGGGTCCTATTCTGCGCAAAACTGTCAGATCCTCTCAAGTTCTTCTGTGCGAAAAGTTCGCTCGATACGATGTTTTCGTGTCGGCGCGGTGGCCGAGTGGTTAGGCAGAGGCCTGCAAAGCCTCGAACACCGGTTCGAATCCGGTCCGCGCCTTGACAGCTATGGATGCGAACGGGGAGCCCCAGGAGAGGTCCCGGACGCGCTCCATAGCCCGTTCGCGGTCGAGCCGCCTGAGATAAATCTGCGTCGCCTCGGCATCTATCCGAGTACGACGGTTCCCGCCAGTATTCTCCATTCGTGACATTCGGCATACGCGTGGCCGTCACGCTCGCGGCCTTCGTGACGACTGTGCTGTTGACTGCGTGCACCGGTGGCGACGCCACCGGTGAAGGCGATGAGGAGCCACCGCCCTCGACCGAGACGCTCAAGCCCGGCAGCGCAATGCGCCTCACGCTGACCGACGACGATTGCACCTATGAGGGGGACGACACACTGACGTCGGGGGCGTTCACGGCCGAGGTCGAGAACCAGACCGGGTACTTCGGGGCCTTCGCGCTCGCCGCAATCGCCGAGGGCTCCACGATCGACGACCTCGAGCCGTTCCTCGAGAAGGCGCGGCAGCAGTTCCAGCAGAGTGGAACGCTTCCCGACCCGCCGGCGTTCTATGAGCAGGTGGTCCGCGTCGGCGTCGACGCCGGCGCGAGCAGTCTGCTGCCGGCGCCGGTACGTACGCCCTCATGTGCTTCATCGACGACCTACCGACCTGGCGGGTCTATCTCGCCGCGCAGCTGGACGTGACCGAGTAGCGACGATCCCGCGTCGTCAGAAGCCCGTCAGAGCCGGTCATCCAGTCGGTGTCCGGCTAGGGCGTCTCTCCTAAGTTCGTAGCCAGGTGTAGATGACTGCGGTCACGTCGCTCGACGGCTACGTGGCGGACGAGGACGGCAACTTCGACTGGGCTGCGCCGGACGAGGAGGTGCACACCTTCGTCAACGACCTCGAGCGGCCGGTCGGCACCTACCTCTACGGGCGCCGGATGTACGAGGTGATGGTCGACTGGGAGACCATGAACCTCGCCGACGAGCCGCCCTTCATGCAGGACTTCGCGGAGATATGGCAGGCGGCCGAGAAGATCGTGCACTCCAGGACGCTGGAGACGGTATCCAGCGCCAGGACGCGGATCGAGCGAGACTTCGACCCTGAAGCGGTGCGGCAGATGAAGGCGGCAGCGGGACGTGACATCAGCGTGGGCGGTCCCGACCTCGCCGCCCAGGCGATCAAGGCCGGGTTGGTCGACGAGTGCCACCTGTTCGTCGCGCCCATCGTGGTGGGAGGCGGCAAACAGTCCCTCCCCAACAATGTCCGCCTGAAGCTCGAACTGCTGGACGAACGCCGGTTCGGCAACGGCGTGGTTCACCTCCACTACCGCACGAGGACGTGAGGAGATGGCGACGCTGCCCGGACGTCTAGGGGAACCTTCGCCATTGCCGCGGCCTTACCCGCAGACAACCGCGCCCGAGTCATTCGCAAGCGGAGCACCGCCCGACACGTCGAGTTCCTCCAGCACGTCCACGAGCGTTCTGAGTTAGTCGGAGACCCGCCACCCCCGCCGCGCGACATCAGGGAGCCCTGGCGGTGTCGGCCCGTGCATGAACGCCGCTCCGGCTTCGCGCTCCTCGGCATCCATCCGAGGCATCGGGACGTAGCCGCGACTTGCGGCCCACACGAGTCGCGCCAGCCGAGCTATCCGCATCGATGCCCCGGCCGCCTGCGCGAGCCAAGGTGCGACGTAGAACACCCGTTGCCCTGCCCTCGGAGCTGGGGCCACCAAGGGCCTCGAAAATACCTTCGTCGAAATACATGACGACGATGTCGTCCGGTGAGACGAGCACGTCCTGGATTCCGTCGCCGAAGGTGAACACGCCTTCGACGTTGCCGGAGCTGTCGACGAGGTAGCCGTTTGGCTTCTTCTTCTTGAACCAGCTCTTTTTTCGATCCACCCGTGAGTCGGCAAGAAGTGCGCGTCCGCGGCCTGCCGCGCGGACGAGAGGGAACGAAACCATCGCGGGGGCGCGACCAACGCTTCCTCTCCGAAGGGGTATCGAGAACTCGGAAGCGCAAGCGGAGTCAAGCCCCGGCTATGGCTATGAGAACATCTGTTCGTGACCTCGCAGGGCTCGCCCTACGGTCGCCTCCGCCGGGCGCTCGATGCCGGCAACCCGACGATCGCCCTCTCCGCCGCCGAGCTCCACTTTGTCAGCCTCCCGGACGCCCTCGAGATCGTCCTCCTCTTGGTCGACGAGCCTGGGAGGTTCCGGCGGGCGGCCCTGCGATGGCACGCCCGTTACTGCGGCGAGCTCCCGGACGTCGGGTTTGAGGAGGCGCATGCTGTGCTCGCGTGCCTGGCCGGCCTGGCGGGTCGGCGACCGAAAGGTGCGCGAGCGCGCTGGCTGAGCTCGTCCATCGGCGCGGGCTCGAGCGGGCGAGTGAGGCGCTGATCCGCTGGGCCGGTTAGTCGTCTGCCCGATTTCCAGCGCGTTGCCTTGGCATGCGCGGTTGAGCAAACTGCAACCGTGGAGCTGGCCATCCGCTATGCCCGCAGCGGCGGCGCTGCGATCGCCTACCAAGTTGTCGGGACTGGTCCGACCGACCTCGTGTTCGTTCCCGAGTTCATGTCGAACCTCGTCTACGGGTGGGAGTCGCCGCGCTGGCGGGACTTCTACGAGCGACTCGCATCCTTCTCGCGATTGATCCTGTTCGACAAGCGCGGCACCGGCCTGTCCGACCACAGCGGCGGCTTCCCCACGCTCGAGACGCGGATGGAAGACGTCCGCGCAGTCCTCGACGCCGTCGGCTCGCGCAAGACAGTTCTGCTCGGTGCGCAGGAGGGTTGCGCGATGGCGTGCCTGTTCGCGGCGACCTATCCAGAGCGAACGACAGCGCTCGTGCTCTTCCAACCGGCGTCGAAGGGCGCCGGCGACCCGGACGAAGCCATTTGGGCCGAGGAAGTGTGGGAGCGTGAGCTCGCCGACCTGCGGGAGCGCTGGGGAACGCAGGAGTTCAGCGACAAGCTGCTCGCGGAGATCGCCCCCTCGCTGGCCGCGAACGCGGACGACCGCGCCTGGTTTGCGAACTGGGCGCGCGTCGGCGCGAGCCCGGCCGCAGCCTACGCGCTGAACCGCATCTACGCCGAGACGGATCTGCGCGACGTCTTGCCGGCGGTCCGCGTCCCGACGCTCCTGCTCTATCGCGGCGACTCCATGGAGAGCCGAGCGCGCAAGGTGCAAGAACGGATTCCGGCCGCGCGGCTCATTCGGATTCCCGGCGACGCTGAGTGGGGCATCTTCCTTTCCCCCGAGATCCCGACCGAGATCGAGCGCTTTCTGAGCGGGGCCGAAGAGGCGGCGGAGCCGGATCGCCTGCTCACAACGGTCCTCTTCACCGATCTCGTAGGCGCGACCGCACGCGCGGCGGAACTCGGCGACAGCGCCTGGCGCGACCTCCTGACGCGACACCACAACGTCATCCGTCGAGAGATCACACGCTACCGCGGGCGCGAAGTAGACACGGCCGGCGACGGACTCTTCGCGACCTTCGACGGCCCGGCGCGCGCCATCCGCTGCGCCGACGCGATTCGCAACGGCTTGCGCAATCTGCAGCTCGACGTCAGGGTGGGCGTGCATACGGGCGAGTGCGAACTCGTCGGCGACAAGCCCGCTGGAATCGCCGTCCACACCGGCGCACGCATCGCAGCCGCAGCCAACGGCGGCGAAATCCTCGTGTCGAGCACCGTCAAGGATCTCGTCGCTGGCTCCGGGATCTCGTTCGACGATCTTGGCACGCACGCGCTCAAAGGCGTGCCGGGCGAGTGGCGCCTGTATGCGGTGACGAGTCTGTAGCCGTCGGCGGTACGTCTCGAACAGCCTTCTAGGCAGACGCTCGTCGGAGCCATAGCCTGACCCGGACGGGACCCGGGCAGAGTGTTCCTTAGGGAGTCCTTTCGGCTCGCCACCCGGTGCCACCCTCTTCTGCGGCGGGCCCACGCACCCGGACCACGTCCTTTCGAAGGACGAGCGCCGAACGCACTGTTTCACCGGTTCGAATCCGGTCCGCGCCTTAGGCCCCAATGCTGCGAACGGGAGTCCCAAAGAGGTCCCGAACGCGCTCGTGGCTCACTAGGTTGTTCGGTTCCGAGCGGCAGGAGACGATCGCGGCGGCGAGCCTCTCGAGCAGATCTGTCTCAACTCCGTTCCTCCGCACGCGACGGGCCTGACGATGCTCCGGCTTGACATGTGACCGTTTGGTCACCTATCATGGAGCCGTGACCGACGACGACCGTGTGTTCAAGGCGCTCGCTGACCCGACGCGTCGGTTCCTGCTCGACCGGCTCTTCGTGCGTGACGGCCGCACGCTCACCGAGCTCGAGTCCGAGCTGGAGATGACGCGCTTCGGCGTCATGAAGCACCTGCGCGTGCTCGAAGACGCGGGCCTCGTCGTCGCCCGCCGGTCGGGCCGGGAGAAGCTGCACTTCCTGAACCCGGTGCCGATCCGACTGATCCACGACCGGTGGATCGACAAGTACACGGAGCGCCGGGTGTCGGCGCTCGCAGACCTCAAGACCGAGCTGGAGGAGACAGCATGACGACGACTACGGAGACGGCCGTGACCACGCAGGTCTACCGGGTGTACATCAAGGCGACGCCCGAGGCGATCTGGGATGCGATCACCAAGCCGGAGTGGACGCAGAAGTACGGCTACGGCGGCCGCGCCGAGTACGACCTACGACCGGGTGGCGCCTACCGGGGCCTGACAAGCGAGGCGATGCGGTCGATGGGCTCGCCGGACGTGGCCGTCGACGGTGAGGTCATCGAGGCGGACCCGCCACGGAAGCTCGTTCAGACGTGGCGCATGGTCATGGACCCGGAGATGGAGGCGGAAGGGTTCACGCGCCTCACCTGGGAGATCGAGGAGAGCAAGGGCGGCATCACGAAACTGACCGTGATCCACGACCTCGAAGGCGCGCCGAAGCTGGCGGTGCTGCTCTCGGGCGGGATGGAAGACGTGGGCGCGGGCGGCGGCTGGAGCTGGGTGCTCAGCGATCTGAAGACGCTGCTCGAGACCGGCACGTCGCTCGACACGGAGGACGCCCTCAACCAGGGCTGAAGTCCGTCACGGCGGAGGCCCTGCGCGAGCAGGGCCTCCGCCGGGCCGGGCAACGGCACCGGCGACACAGAACTGATCCTGTGCTCGGGTGAGGGCTCAGGCGATCGCTGTCGCGTTGCGATCCTGAACCAGGTAAGCCACGATCAGAGCGGCCGGGAAGAAGACCAAGCTAAAGAGGAAGAAACCAAAGAAGCTGTGCCCCTTGCGCCCGGCTACGCGTGCCGGCCAGAAGGCGATAGCTATCCAGATGATGAGGAACAGGATCGACCCAAGCCACCAGCCAATTGAAGCGACGAGCATTCCGACCTCCATCGTTCGGGGTGTGCGCCGGTTACGTTCGTCTCGCGCGATTCAAGCACGGCGCCGGTAGTGACGTCGTCGTCCGAAACGGACGAAATCGTTCCATCCAACGGGGACACACCGACTGCCGTACCCTCGCGCGGACCCCGAGCGAGAGGAGATGCATGCCTGCGCGTGGGATCCACCATGTCGACCTGGCCGTCCGAGACGTCGAGCGGTCTCTCGCCTTCTACCTTCAGCTCCTCGGACCGCTCGGTCTGGAGGAGGACAGTCGGTACCGGAGCTACCGCGGCACCGAAGAGGTCGTCTACCTGCGCTACGGCGAGCAGTTCCTCGGGCTCCGACCGGCAGACGGCGGCGAGCACCACTACTACGACGTCGGGATCGAACACGTGGCCTTTTACGTCGACAGTCGAGAAGAGGTCGACGCCGCCTACGAGCGTAGCCTGAGCATGGGCGCCCGCATCCACTACCCACCCGAAGAAGACCGTGACGTGGAGGGCTACTACGAGCTCTTCGTGTTCGATCCGGACGGAATTCGCCTCGAGATCGGCTGCGCGCCGCCTGACCAGCCGCCCTCAAGTCCTCCCTCGTGACTGCCGATACAGGGCGCGAGGTCCTCTCCTCCTGGGCACGGGGATGACGGCAACCACCTTCGCGCCCAGTAACGCCCGGAGCGGCGGCGAGCCCCCTCGTCGCCGCTTCTCCTTTTCCGGCCCGAGTGTGCCGCTATGCGGCGGAGTCCAGGCCGCGGCGAAGATCGGCGGGCGCGGAGGCGCGGACGTCCGACTCGCCGTGCCAGCGGGCGACGCTCGCCGCCCAGCCCTGGCGGGCGTGGTATTCGCAGACCGCGTAGGTCTCGCCGTCCGTGGCCGTCACCCGGCGCGACCCGGCCCGGTCGCACCTGCGGTTCTCGAGCCGGTAGTAGCCCTCACAGCGCTCCATACCGACTCTTCTTTCGGCAGGTCCGCCGAGACTCCTCAGTCCTCGTTCCGGTGAAGTCGCTTCCGCCAAGCCTCGCCCGCGGCACGACCTTCAGGAGTCGCGAGGAAGTGGTCGAGCGGGACGTGCACGAAGGCCCCGCGGGCCTCGGCGACGACCTCGTCCCCGTCGCGGAGCTTGGCGTCGACGTGGACGCGCCGGCCGCGGCTGTCCGTGACCCAGGAGGCGAGTGCGAGCTCGTGGTTGATGAGCACCGGACGCCGGTAGCGGACGAAGATCCGCGCGGTCACGGCCGGAAAGCGGTGCCAGGTGGCGAGGAGGCCGCAGGCCTCGTCGAGCGCCGCCGCGACGAGCCCGCCGTGGACGATCCCCGGCCCGGCCTGGTGGCGCTCCCCGAAGATCACGACCGCCTCGTAGCGCTCGATCCCCTCCTCGGTCGGCTGCGGGAGGTGGATGCCGTCGGGATTGTCGCCGCAGCCCCAACACGCGGGATCGTGATGGGGTGGGACGACCCCCACTACCGAAGGCCGCCGCGCTCGAAATGGGCGCGGTAGAAGTTCTCGGAGCCGGCGGTCGCCATCGCCGCCGAGGCCGAGATCTCCAGCGAGAGCGTCGCCGCGGCGACGATCTGGGCGAGACGGTAGACCTTGCCAGGCCCGTCGCAGTCCATGAGCCGGAGCCAGGAGCGGGCGTAGGGGAGTGTCGTGCCCCCGCCGACGGTGGCCACCTCGAGGCTTGCCAGGCGCATGGAGACGTGGAGGCCGCCCGGGACGCGCTGCGCGGTCCCGTGCGCCATCGAGCTCGTCCCCACCATGCCGATGTCCTGCCCCGTGGCGGCGAAGACCGCCGCGATCGCCGTCGCGGGCGTGAACGCGACCGACTGCATGCCCGAGGCGATGGCGCCGTGTGTCCCGACGAAGGCGAGCTCGGCGAGGTCGTCGATCGTCGTCTTGAGCACGCGACGGACGGCCTCCTCCGTGAGCGTGGACTCGGCGAGGACGGTCTTCCCGTGGCCGCCCCGCTCGAAGTAACGCGCGGACGGCTTCTTGTCGCCGCCCATATTCCCTTCGAGCATCGCCCGCCGCGGTCGGACGGGTGCGCGCTCCATCACGTAGCCCTGGTTGAGGGCATAGGAGTTGCGCGTGATCATGTTCATCCCGCAGGCGTCGCCGGTGGTGAACGCGTACATGACGTGGCACATGGGGCCGACGACGTGCGTCTCGAGCTCACGCAGCTTGGCGTGCTTGGAGAGGTTCGCGACCGGCTCCGAGGCGAGCCATGCCTTCATGTCTCCGAGCTGCGCCTCGATCCAGTGGGCAAACGAGATCGCGGCGGACGCGTCGGCGAAGAGGAAGGCGGAGGCGCGGGTGATCCGATCTTTGAGGACGTGCGTGCGGAAGCCGCCCGACTCGCCGACCGCTCGGGCGCCCCGGTAGAGGGAGATCGAGAGCCCGCCCTCGGTGTTGGCGAGCGGGACGTAGACGCCTTCGCGCACCCGGCCGCGCTCGAGGACATGGCCTTCGGGCTCCGCGAGCTCGTACTCGCCGAGCTCGACCTCGATCGGCCCGACGACCGCGACGGGGTGGACCGCGACACCGGTGAGCGCTTCGGTCGCCTGCGCGAAGGGCGCGAGGTCGTGCTCGAAGACGTCACGGCCGCCGTCGAGGCGGGGCGCGAGCTCGTCCTGCCGCGCCCGGATCGAGTCCGGGTCGTTCTTCCGAGGCCAGCGCCGGAGCTCCACGACAGCAGCTTAATCGGCTTCCTGGTTGGGGTCCCATGCCCGTACGCGCGGGAGCCAGCGTGGAACGTGCGCCTGGTAGAGCTCGTAGTCCTCACCGAAACGGCGGCGAAGGCCGGGCTCCTCCACGAGCGGCATGTAGGCGGCGTTCACGGCGAACACGGCTGCGAACCAGAGGAGCAGCGGCAGCGACCCGAAGAGCGCCGCCTCCCCGAGGAGGATGCAGAGGACGCCGCTGATCATCGGGTTTCGCACGTGTCGGTAGGGGCCGCGGATGACGAGCCGGGAGGTGGGATCCCAGGGGGCGAGGGTCCCGTGGCCCACCGTGGCGAAGAGCGAGACGGTCCAGACGACGAGCACGAGGCCGAGCGAGATGAGCGGGAGCGACAGGAAGGCGAGCTCCCAGCGCACAGCCACCGGCCCCCGCCGCCAGACGATGATCGCCGGGACGACCAACGTGACCACGACAGGCAGCAGCCCGATCGCGCGCAGATGCCGCCAGACGGTCACGGCGGGATGATGCCCGCCGCAGGTCGGTTACCCTCCCCGGCCGTGGCGGCGACTCTGATGGACGGCAAGGCGCTGGCAGCGCGGGTGCGGGCCGAGGTCGCGTACGGCGTCGCGGAGCTCGGGCGTCCAGTCGGGCTGGCAACGGTGCTCGTCGGCGAGGACCAAGCCTCCGCGCTCTACGTCCGGCGGAAGCAGGAGGCGTGCGAGGAGGTCGGCATCGAGCCGATCCACCACGAGCTCTCCGGAGCGACCTCCGAGGAGGAGCTGCTCGCGCTCGTCGGCAGGCTCAACGCCGACGAGCGGGTGACCGGGATCCTCGTCCAGCTCCCGCTCCCCGAGCACATGGACGAAGGGCGCGTCATCCGCGCCATCGAGCCGATCAAGGACGTCGACGGCTTCCATCCGGTGAGCGCGGGCCACCTGCTCCAGGGCGAGCCGACGTTCGTGGCGGCGACCCCGGCCGGGATCATGGAGCTTCTTGCCGCGTACGAAATCCCGCTCGAGGGCGCCCGGGCGGTCGTCGTCGGCCGCTCGAACATCGTCGGGAAGCCGATGGCGCTCCTGCTCCTCGCGGAGAACGCGACCGTGACCATGTGCCACAGTCGCACGCGGGACCTCCCCGGGGTCGTGCGCGAGGCGGACGTCGTCGTCGCGGCTGTCGGGCGCGCGGGCATGGTCACCCGCGAGATGGTCAAGGAGGGTGCGACGGTCGTCGACGTCGGCATCAACCGCGTGGACGGCAAGGTCGTCGGGGACGTGGCGGAGGACGTCCGCGAGGTCGCGGGCCACCTGACTCCCGTCCCTGGCGGGGTCGGGCCGATGACGATCGCGAGCCTCCTCCGGAACACCGTTCGCGCCGGCGAATACCAGGCCGGGAGGCTTGCCTTCCCACGCGGCTGAGGTTACGCTGGACCCGCCGCGAAGACTGCGGTAACAGCCGGATGCGACGGCTCCAAGCCGGGCCGTCGTTTGTGTGTGAAGGAGGAAAGTTCCGTTGGCTGAGGGCACCGTCAAGTGGTTCTCGAACGAGAAGGGGTACGGGTTCATCGAGCGCGAGGGGGGTGACGACGTCTTCGTGCACCACAGCGCGATCGAGATGGACGGTTACCGCACCCTGACTGAAGGCCAGCGCGTCCAATTCGACGTCGAGCAGGGCGACAAGGGCCTGCAGGCAAAGAACGTTACGCTGCTCTAGCCAGCGAAGGTTCGATTGCCGCGACGGGCCCCACCGAGGGGCCCGTCGCATTTCTAGACTGGAGGCGCGATGGCGATCACGAGAGAGGACGTCCTGCACGTCGCGGCCCTCGCCCGGCTCGAGATCCCCGAGGGCGAGGTCGAGGGCGTGCGGGAGCAGCTGGGCGCGATCCTCGAGGCGGTGGGGAAGGTGTCGGAGCTGGATCTGGCCGACGTCGAGCCGACGTCGCATCCCCTGGATCTCGTGAACCAGTGGGCCGAGGACGAGCCGAGGCCGTCGCTGCCGCGCGAGGAGGCGCTGGCGAACGCCCCGGATCCCGCGGACGGAAGCTTCCGGGTGCCGGCGGTCGGCGGGTGAGTCTTGTGACGGTCTTGGAGCGAGGTCCGCGCGTTGCGCGTGCCACGCGCGCGCTTTGCCTCGCTACGCTCGAAGCGGGTGGTGGCATGGGGTGGCCCCAGGGGGCGGCCCGCGCGTGATCGACACCCTCCGGCTCACCGCTGAGGACGCTGCCGGCCTCCTCGAGCGCGGCGAGGCATCCGGCGACGAGCTCGCCGACGCCTACCTCGACGCCATCGAGGCTCGCGACCCCGAGCTCCACGCCTACCTCCACGTCGTCGGCGAGCAGGGCGAGGGCGTCCCGATCGCGCACAAGGACGTCATCACGACGAAGGGCATCCCGACGACCGCGGGCTCGAAGATCCTCCTCGGGTATACGCCGGTCTTCGACTCGACGGTCGCCGCCCGCTGCAAGGAGGCGGGACTGCCGATCCTCGGCAAGACCAACCTGGACGAGTTAGCGATGGGCTCGTCAACCGAGAACTCCGCCTTCGGCCCGACGCGGAACCCGTGGGATCCCGAGCGCGTGCCGGGAGGCTCCTCGGGCGGCTCCGCGGCAGCGGTCGCCGGGGGCCTAGCGCCCTGGGCCCTCGGCACCGACACGGGCGGCTCCGTCAAGCAGCCGGCGTCGCTCTGCGGCGTCGTCGGCCTGCGCCCGACCTACGGCACCGTCTCCCGCTACGGCATCGTCGCGTTCGCGTCGAGCCTCGACCAGGTCGGGCCGCTCACGAAGACGGTGCGGGACAACGCCCGTCTCTACGAGATCATCGCCGGCCAGGACCCCTGCGACTCGACGACCGTCGAGCTACCGGAGCCCGTGGCGATTCCGGAGGGTGAGGACCTGACGGGCGTCCGCATCGGCGTCCCCAAGGAGATGAACGAGGCCGAAGGGATCGACCCCGGCGTCAGCGCGAGCGTCAACGCCGCGATCCGCCTCGCCGAGGAGCTCGGCGCCGACGTCGAGGAGACGAGCCTTCCGCGCTCCGTGGACTACGGCCTCGCCTGCTACTACCTCGTCGCCCCGGCCGAGGCGAGCTCGAACCTCGCGCGCTACGACGGCGTCCGTTACGGTCACCGCGCCGCGGTCGACGGCGACCTCACAGCTCTCTACGCACGGACCCGCTGGGAGGGCTTCGGGGCCGAGCCGAAGCGTCGCATCCTCCTCGGCACGTACGCGCTCTCGGCGGGCTACTACGACGCCTACTACGGCCAGGCACAGAAGGTGCGCACGGTGATCGCCCGGGAGCACGCAGCGGCCTTCGAGCGCTTCGACGTCCTCGTCAGCCCGACCTCCCCGACCGTCGCCTTCCGGATCGGGGAGAAAGCCGAGAACCCGCTCGCCATGTACCTCTCCGACCTGCTCACGATCCCGGCGAACATGGCGGGCCTGCCCGGCCTCTCGATCCCGTGCGGGCTCTCCGACGGTCTGCCCGTGGGCCTCCAGCTGATCGGCCCACAGTTCTCGGAGAACGCGCTCTTCCGCGTCGGCCACGCGCTCGAGCGCGCGCTCGGCTTCGACTTCGTCCCGGAGCGGCTGCGATGAACGGCTGGGAACCGGTCATCGGCCTCGAGATCCACGTCCAGCTGAAGACGCGGACGAAGATGTTCTGCCGCTGCGAGAACGTGTGGGGGGAGGAGCCGAACACGCGCACCTGCCCGGTCTGCCTCGCGCACCCGGGGACGCTGCCCGTCCCCAACAAGACGGCGATCGAATGGACGGTCAAGCTCGGCCTCGCGCTCGACTGCGAGATCGCCGAGCGCGCGCTCTTCCACCGGAAGAATTACTTCTATCCCGACCTCCCGAAGGGGTACCAGATCTCCCAGTACGACGTCCCGCTCTGCTCCGAGGGACGGTTCGTCGTGCCTGGGCCGGACGGCGACCGCGAGATCGGGATCGTGCGCGCGCACCTGGAGGAGGACGCGGCCAAGACGATTCACGTCGGCGGTGCCGCGGGGCGCATCCACGGCGCCGAGTACTCGCTCGTCGACTTCAACCGCGGCGGCACGCCGCTGGTCGAGATCGTGGCGAAGCCGGACGTGCGCTCGGGCGAGGAGGCGCGCCGCTTCCTCCAGCTCCTGCGCCAGACGGTCATCGAGCTGGACATCTCCGACGCCGAGATGGAGAAGGGCTCGCTCCGCTGCGACGCCAACGTCTCCGTCCGCAAGGCCGGGGAGGAGGGTTATCGCACGAAGACCGAGCTCAAGAACATGAACTCGTTCAAGTTCGTCGCCGACGGGATCGCCGTGGAGGTCGAGCGCCAGATCGCCCGCTACCAGGCCGGAGAGGAGGTCATGCAGCAGACGCTTCACTTCGACCCGCAGACGGGGACGATCGCGCCGCTCCGCTCGAAGGAGGAGGCGCACGACTACCGCTACTTCCCCGAGCCGGACCTCGTCGCCGTCGCGCCGCCGGCGGACATGGTCGAGCGCGCGCGGGCGGAGATCGGCGAGCTCCCCGCCGCGCGCATCAGGCGCCTCGAGGCCGAGGTCGATCTCGACCTCGCCTACGGCCTCGTCACGAGCGGGCGGGACGCGCTCTACGCGCGCGTCCCCGGGGACGACCGCCGGGCGGTCGCGAACGTGCTCATGAACCAACTCGCGGCCGCCGGGGTCGACCCAGCGGCGGTGGACGGCGCGGAGCTGGGCAGGCTTGTCGCCGCCCGGGAGACGATCCCGCGTCAGACGTTCCTCGACGCACTCGGAGCGAGCGCCGATCCTGACTTCACCGCCGACCCCTACCTTGCGGAGACGACGGTCTCGGACGCCGCGGCTCTGGATCCGGTGATCGACGGCATCCTCGCCGCCAACCCGGGCCAGGTCGAGGCGTACCGGGGCGGCAAGGAGGGCCTGCTCGGCTTCTTCGTCGGCCAGGTCATGAAGGAGACACAGGGAAAGGCCGACGCCCGCGTCGTCAACGAGCGCCTGCGGGAGAAGCTGAACGCATGAGCGTCTGCCCGGTCCGCCTGCTCTGGGAGCGCACGGAGGCGCGCGACTGGGACGGCGTCACGGCTCAGCTCCACGAGGACGTGGTCGTTGACTGGCCCAACACGGGCGAGCGCATGCGTGGGCGGGACAACTACCTGGCGGTGCAGCGGGTCTATCCCGAGGGCTGGCACATCGACGTGCTGCGGATCGTGGACGGCGGCGACACGGTCGTCTCCGAGGTGCGGGTCGACCAGCACGGGAAGCGGTTCTTCGCCGCGTCGTTCTTCGAGCTCGAGGGCGGCAAGATCGTCAGGGCCGTCGAGTATTGGTCGGACGGCGAGCCGGCGCCTGCGCCCGAGTGGCGCGCCCGCTGGATGGAGCCGCTCTGAGCCCGGTTCGGATTCGCCCGGCCGAGCCGGGGGATCACGCGCGCGTCATCGCCGTTCTCGACGAGTGGTGGCGCGGGCGCCACATGCGCGACATGCTCCCCAAGCTCTTCTTCGTCCACTTTCGCGAGACGTCCTTCGTGGCCGAGCGCGACGGGAAGCTGGTCGGCTTCCTCGCGGGCTTCCTCTCGCAGTCCTTGCCGGACGAGGCGTACGTCCACTTCGTCGGCGTGCACCCGGACGAGCGCGGCTCCGGGCTCGGCCGGGAGCTCTACGACCAGTTCTTCGCGGTCGCGCGGCAACACGGCCGCACGCGCGTGAGCTGCGTCACTTCCCCGGCCAACCACGGTTCGGTCGCCTTCCACGAGGCGCTCGGCTTCGAGCCGGGCCCGCCGCAGGCCGGCTACGACGGGCCGGGCGCGGACCGGGTCGTGCTCTCGCGCTCGCTCTGATTAGTCCGGCTACCGCCTGGAGATCTGCGGGGCTGGACGAACCCCGCGTAGAGCAGGGCCGCCGCAGCCGCCACGAACGCGGCCGTCTCCGCGGCCCCGAGGCCGGCCAGGCCGCTTCCCACGGCTGCGACCGTCACGCCCGCGATGATGAGGGCATTGCCGAGCGGGCGCCGGCGGATCGTCAGGAGGGCGACGGCGACGACGGCTAGCGTCCCGAGGCTGTTGCCGAGCACGGCGAGGAGGCGCGCCGGGAGGAAGTCGAGGTGCTCCTGCGCGTCGGGGATGGAGTCGCCGGCGACGGGCGCCGTCAGCGGCACCGCGATCGCGACGCCGACGGCAAGGCCGGTGTAGAGCAGGCCGACCGGCGCGCCCCAGCGCCGGCCGACGAGCAGGAGCGAGCCGACGCCGAGGAGCGGAGCGGTGAGGAGCCCGCCGAAGAGGTAGTAGACGCGGAAGGCGGCGTCGTCCCAGCCCGAGGCCGCGCCCCAGGCGAGCGCGGCGGACGCGAGCGCGTAGGCGCCGAGCGCGGCCGCCCAGGCGGCGAACTGAGGCTCGCGGCCTTTGCGCCAGCGCCGGGCGAGGAGCCCGGCGAGCCTGAGCGAGAGAAGGGCGGCGGCGAAGGCAAGGAGCGCTTCCACGGTGTCGGCGTCAGTTAACCTCAGGACTCATGCCGGAGAAGCGCTATCTCGTTACGCCCGGGCCGACCCCGGTGCCGCCGGAGGTCCTGGCTGCGACTGCGCTGCCGATGATCCACCACCGCGCGGCGGACTTCCGCGAGACGCTCGGACGGGTGCTCGAGCGCCTCCAGGCGGTCTACCGCACGGGGAACGACATCCTCCTCTTCACCTCGGCGGGCACCGCGGCCATGGAGTCGGCGGTCGCCAATCTGTGCTCCCCCGGGGACCGCGTGCTCGTCGTCTCTCATGGGCACTTCGGCGAGCGCTGGGCCTCGATCGCGCAGGGCTACGGGCTCGACGTCGACCACCTCCGCTACGAGTGGGGCGAGATTCCGAGCCCGGACGAAGTGGGAGCCCGGCTCGAGGAGATCGGCGGCGCGAAGGTCGTCTATCTGACCCACTCGGACACGTCCACGGGCGGCGTCGCCGACGTCCAGGCGACCGCGGCGCGCATCGCGGGATCCGGGGCGCTCGTCGCGGTGGACGCGATCTCGAGCCTCGCCGCCGTTCCGCTGGAGACCGACGAATGGGGCCTCGACGTCGTGCTCACCAGCTCTCACAAGGCGCTCATGTGCCCGGCGGGACTCGCCTTCGCCGCGATCTCGCCGGCAGCCCTCGCGGCGACGGAGTCGGCGTCGTGTCCGCGCTACTACATGGACTGGCAGCGGGCCGTCGTGGCGCAGGCGGGCGGCGAGACCCCTTTCTCGACGGCGATCTCGCTCGTCCGTGGGCTCGACGTCGCCCTGGAGATGATCCTCGAGGAAGGCCTCGCGACCGTCCACGAGCGGCACCTCCGCCTGGGGCGCGCCGCCCGCGCGGGCGTGAAGGCGATGGGGCTCGAGCTCTTCTCGCCCGACGACGACCGCTCGGCCGTGGTCACGGCGAGTCACATGCCAGGGGACGTGGACGGGCAGGCGATCGTCGCCTCCATGCTCGAGGAGTCGGGCGTCACCGTCATCGGGGGACAGGGGCAGCTCCGCGGCAAGATCGTCCGCTTCGGCCACATCGGCTACGTCGACGTGAACGACATCGCCGCTGCGCTCGCCGCGCTCGAGCGCGCGCTCGTCCAAGCCGGTGCGGACGTCGAGCGCGGCACGGCCGTCCCGGCCGCGCTCGAGGCACACGCCGAGCCCGTCGCGGCGTGAAGGTCCTCATCAGGGAGCCGATCGCGGAGGCCGGAATCGACCTCCTGCGGGAGCGCTTCGAGGTCGACGTCGAGCCCGACGGCGACCTCGCGGAGCGGATCGGCGAGTACGACGCGATCATCATCCGCAGCGGCACCCAGCTGACGGCCGACCTGATCGCGCGGGGGAAGCGGTTGAAGGTCATCGGCCGCGCGGGCGTGGGGGTGGACAACGTCGACCTCGAGGCGGCCTCGAAGCGCGGCATCGTCGTCGCCAACGCCCCGCAGTCGACCGTGATCTCGGCTGCCGAGCACACGATCGGTCTCCTGCTCGCGCTTACACGCCAGATTCCGCAGGCATACGACGCCCTCAAGGCCGGGCGCTGGGAGCGGGAGCCGTTCGCCGGGCTCGAGCTCGCGGACAAGACGCTCGGGCTCGTCGGCTTCGGGCGCATCGGCCAGCAGGTCGCGCGCCGGGCACGCGGACTCGAGATGCGGGTCCTGGCCCACGACCCTTACGTCGCGCCGGAGCGCTTCCGCGAGCTCGGCGCCGAGCGCGCGGCGACGCTCGAGGAGCTGCTCGCAGCAGCGGACTTCGTCTCGCTCCATGCCACGCTGACCGCCGAGACGCGCGAGCTCATCGGCCGGAAGCAGATCGCCCGGATGAAGGACGGCGCCCGCCTCGTCAACGTCGCGCGGGGCGAGCTCGTGGACGAGGAGGCTCTCGTCGAGGCGCTGCGAAGCGGGAAGCTCGCGGGCGCTGCGCTCGACGTCTTCGCGGAGGAGCCGTACACGGGCCCGCTGCTCGAGCTCGAGAACGTGGTCGTCACCCCCCACTTGGCCGCCTCGACGCAGGAGGCTCAGGACCGTGCCGGCCTGATCGTCGCCGAGCAGGTGGCCGCCGCGCTGGAGGGCGGCGTGGTCACGAACGCCGTCAACATTCCGGCGGTCGCCGCCGAGGACCTCGACGTGCTCGGCCCGTACCTCCCGCTCGCCGCGAAGCTCGGCGCGCTCGCGCTCGAGCTCGCCGGGGGGAGCGCCGAGCGCCTCGACTTCCGCTACCTCGGCGAGCTGGCGGAGCGCGACACGCGCCTCCTGACCGTGGCGGCGCTGAACGGCGCCTTCCAGGGCCGGGTCGAGGAGCCGGTCAACTACGTGAACGCGCCGCTCGTGGCGCAGGAGCGTGGGATCGAGGTGCGGGAGGAGCGCCGGCCCACCTTGCGGGACTTCCGCAGCCTCGTCACGGTCACGGCCGTCGGGGCAGACGAGGAGTTCGCCGTCGCGGGAACGGTGATCGGGCGGGAGCAGGAGCCTCGGCTCGTGCGCGCCCTCGGCTTCGATGTCGAGATCGTGCTCGAGCCCCTCATGCTCTTCGTCGTCAACGACGACCGGCCGGGGATGATCGGCCGCATCGGGACCCTCCTCGGCGAGGCCGGCATCAACATCGCCAACATGGCCGTCTCCCGGAACAGGCCGCAGGCGCGGGCTCTCATGGCCCTCACGCTCGACAGCCCGATCCCGCCGGAGCTTCTCGAGCGCATCCGGGCCGAGCCGGGCCTGTCCGACCCGCGCGCGATCGTGCTCGAACGCGGCCGTGAGCTCTGACTGGCCTGAGACGGTCGAGCGCGTCGCCCGCGTGCTCCGCGAGGGCCGGATCGAGGCCCGCCTCGAGGAGTTCGAAGACGGCACGCCCACTGCGGCCGCCGCCGCGCGCGCGACCGGCGCGCCGATTGAGCAGATCGTGAAGTCGCTCATCTTCTCCTGCGACGGGCGGGCGATTCTCGTCATGGTCCCGGGCGACCTCCGGGCGGACACGGGCAAGATCGCGGCCGCCGCCGGGTGCGAGCGGGTCAAGGCGGTCGGCGCCGAAGCCGTCGAGCGGGTCACGGGCTTCCCGGCCGGCGGCGTCGCTCCGTTCCCGCTGCCCGGGATCGAGACGGTGTTGATGGAGCGCGCGCTGCTCGGGCACGAGGTCGTGTGGATCGGCGCCGGCTCGAGCCGGCACATGGCCGCTCTCGCTCCGGCCGACCTCGCTCGGGTCGCCCGCGCGCGTCCGGTCGAAGTGACCGTGGAGTAACCTTCGATCCAATGAGAGAGACCGAGAAGATCTGGATGAACGGAGAGTTCGTCGACTGGGCCGAGGCGAAGATCCACGTCGGAGCGCACGGGCTCCACTACGGCTCCGGGGTGTTCGAGGGGATCCGCTGCTACGAGACGGATGCCGGGCCGGCCGTGTTCCGGCTCACCGACCATCTCGAGCGGCTCCACCGCTCCGCGCAGATCCTGCACATGGAGCTGCCGTACTCCGTCGAGGAGCTGCGCACGGCCTCCCACGAGCTCATCGCCGCCAACGGGCTCTCCGAGTGCTACCTGCGCCCGATCGCCTTCTACGGCTACGGCGAGCTCGGCGTCCATCCGGGCCCGAACCCGGTCGACGTCGTCCTCATGACCTGGCCCTGGGGCGCGTACCTCGGCGAGGACGCGCTCGAGAAGGGCATCCGCGCGAAGGTCTCCTCGTGGAAGCGAGTCGGGCCGAACACGATCCCGCACGTCGCCAAGGCGACCGGCATCTACCTCAACTCCATGCTCGCGGTCATCGAGGCGACCCGCGCCGGCTACGAGGAGGCGATCCTCCTCACGGACGACGGCTACGTCGCCGACGGCTCCGGCGAGAACATCTTCGTCGTCAGGGACGAGATCATCTCGACGCCGGACCTCTCAGCCTCGATCCTGCAGGGGATCACCCGCCACACCGTCATCGAGATCGCGCAGACGCTCGGCTACGCCGTCCACGAGCGACAGCTCATTCGCTCCGACCTCTACATCGCGGACGAGCTCTTCATGTGCGGCACCGCCGCCGAGGTCACGCCCGTCCGCTCGGTGGACGACCACGAGATCGGGGCGCCCGGGCCGGTCACGAAGGCGATCCAGGACGTCTTCTTCGAGGTCGTCCGCGGCCGAGACGAGCGCTTCTCGCGGTGGCTGGAGTACGCGGAGAAGACCCCGGCGGCGCCCGGATCTTGACGCGGGAGATCCCTCTCTCCGCGCCCTGGATCGACGGGCGGGAGGAGGAGCTCGTGGTCGAGACGCTCCGCTCGGGGAGGCTCTCGCTCGGGCCGATGGTCGACCGCTTCGAGGCCGCGTTCGCCGAGCAGGTCGGGGCGCCTTGCGTCGCCGCCGTGTCCAGCGGGACGGCGGGTCTTCACCTCTGCATGCGGCTGGCGGGAATCGGCCCAGGCGACGAGGTCGTGACGACGCCGTTCTCCTTCGTCGCCTCCGCGAACTGCGTCCTCTACGAGGGCGCGACGCCGGTCTTCGCGGACGTCGACCCGGGCACCCTGAACCTCGACCCGGCCGCCGTCGAGGCTGCGGTCACGCCGAAGACGAAGGCGATCCTCGCCGTCCACATCTTCGGGTACGCGGCCGAGCTCCACGAGCTGGAGGCAATCGCCGAGCGGCACGGCCTCGCGATCGTCGAGGACGCGTGCGAGGCGCTGGGAGCCGAGTACCGAGGGCGCCCGGTCGGCTCCTCGGGCCACCCTGCCGTCTTCGCCTTCTACCCGAACAAGCAGATGACGACGGGGGAGGGGGGAGCCGTCGCGGTCGCGACCGAGGAGGAATGGGCGCTCCTGAAGAGCCTCTCCAACCAGGGCCGCAGCGACTCGGGCGAATGGCTGACGCACGCGCGGCTCGGCTACAACTACCGGCTCGACGACCTCTCCGCCGCGCTCGGGCTCGCCCAGCTCGAGCGCCTCGACGAGATCCTCGCCGCGCGTGTCGAGGTGGCGGCGCGGTACGGCGAGCTCCTCGCCAGCCTCGCCGGCGTCGAGGCGCCGCTCCCGGACGACGAGGAGCACCGCCGCTCCTGGTTCGTCTACGTCGTCCGGCTCGCGCCCGGCATCGACCGGAACGGCGTCATGGCGCGGCTCGCAGCGGAGGGTGTCGCCAGCAAGCCGTACCTCCCCTCCATCCATCTCCAGCCGTACTACCGCGAGCGCTTCGGCTACCGCGAAGGGACGCTCCCGGTCTCCGAGGATGCTAGCGCCCGCTCGCTCGCGCTCCCCTTCCACGCGCGGCTTCCGGCGGAGGACCAGGAGCGCGTCGTCGACGCGCTGAGGCGGGCGCTGACCTAACCACCGGCCGCGCAGGCGGTCCTTATCAGAGAGAGATGCGACGGGCTCTCGCAGCCTGCTTGGTGGCCGCAGCGGTCGCGACTGCGTGTAGCTCGAACCCGTCCGGCGCCGGGCCGGGGGAGCAGCCGACGTCGAGCGGGGCTGACGTCGATGTGACGACCCCATGTCGCCCCGTCGACCTCGAGTCGCCGGCTGCGTCCGCTCCCGTCGACGTCGAGGTGGTCGGCGGGAGCCCGGAGCAGCGGGCGCTCCTCGCCGAGATCCTGGCCGGCATGGGGACGCCGCTGCTCGAGCGCGTCGTCGTCCGCGAGCCGGATCCGATCTGGAACTACGCGGAGCCGGGCGACGTCGAGGTCGTGGTCGAGGACGTGAAGGGAAGCGGTGTGCGCGGCTGGTGGGACGCGTGGGTCGTCGCGCTTTCTTTCGGCGACCGCTCGGAGGAGTTGTGCCTGCCCCGGGTCGTCGCCGGGATGGTCAGGGGCGACGGCTCCCTCCTCGTCGGGCCCGACGAGCCCCCGCCCCGTCCGCCGTGCCGGGACGCTTCGGAGGAGGACGCATCTGCGCTCGCCGCGAGGCACGGTGCGGTGCTCGTGAGGTTCGAGCGCCTCACGCCGGGCATGCTGGCCTACGCCGTGACCGTCGCCGCGCCGCATCCCGCGGGCTTCCTCGAGGCCGAACTCGAGCGGTTCTCCGAGGGCGTGTGGAGTCTCGCGACTGGCTGCGCGGGGAGCTACCTCGAGATCCTCGACGATGACGGCGGGCTCGTCTGGGCTGGCGGCATCGCTCACTCCAACGGCACGACCATGTTCACGCACCGCATCCGCAAGGGGCTCGAGGGCTGCGATCTCCCGCCGATCAGCATCCCGGATCCCGAGACGTACGTGGAGCCGCCGCCCTGCCCTGCCTAGCCGCTCCGGCCGGCTTGCGATAATCCCCTCGTGGCGGACGTCGCCCCCCGGATGGTCTTTCTCGGCTTCGGTAAGTATGCGCGCACGGACAAGATCTACGCGCTCGAGCCGATCCGGGGCGACGAGCGAGGAGGGGGGAGGCGGACGCTCGTCTGGGTGGACGGGATCGTCGAGCCGATCGTGGCCGCGCGCACCGAGCGGACGATCCTTCACGAGATGGGTCAGGACGCGGCGGTCGGCTCGCGGCTCCTCGACGACGCGCTCGCGTTCGCCGAGCGGATCGCGGAGGACGCGGAGAAGGGTCGCGTCGACCTGGGCGACCTCGGCCGCCGGGCGCGCAAGCTCCTCGAGGCGAGCGCGAAGCCGGCCGAGGACGAGCAGCTGTTTTGACGCAGTTGGGGCGCGAGTTCTTCGCGCGGAGCGTGCACGAGGTCGCGCCCGAGCTCGTCGGCTGCACCCTGCTCGTGGACGGCGTCGGCGGGCGGATCGTCGAGGTGGAGGCCTACGACGCCGGCGACCCGGCGAGCCATGCCTACCGCGGGCAGACGGCGAGGAACCGATCCATGTTCGGGCCGCCGGGACACGCGTACGTCTACCGTTCGTACGGCGTCCACTGGTGCCTGAACCTCGTCTGCGGCGGCGAGAGCGCCGCCGAAGCTGCGCTCGTGCGGGCGCTCGAGCCGACCGTCGGTCTCGAGCGCATGCGCGCGCGGCGCGGGCTCGACGACGAGCGTCTTCTCTGCGCGGGCCCAGGCCGCGTCTGCCAGGCGCTCGGGATCACGCGCGAGCACGACGGGCTCGCGCTCGACCGTCCGCCGTTCGGACTCCTGCAGGATGCGGAACGAGCTCCGATCGCGCGCGGCCCGCGCGTCGGCCTCACCCGCGCGGCAGATCGCCCCTGGCGCTACGCCCTCGCCGGTTCCCGCTTCCTCAGTCGGTCGCTACCTCAGCCGTAGTTCCGACCGAGGCCTGCTTGGCCTCCCAGTAGAGGTTGAGCGCACCCTGGACCTTCACGAACCAGACGATGGCCGGGATGATCAGGATCGCGCCCGGGAAGAGCCACAGTCCCGTCCAGCCCCTGACCGGCGCCTCCTGCCCGTCCTTCTCGTACATCTTTCCGACCTCCGATGGGATCACGAACGCGCTGACGGCGCCGATGACGATCCAGATGACGAGGCCGAGCACCCCGCCGAGGCCCTCCCCCGTGTGCCGCTTCGTCTCCTCCTGGGTCTGGAAGACCCAGTACCAGCTGTAGAAGCCGATCGTGACGATGTACATGAGGATCCCAAAGCCGATCCCGCGTGGCTGGCCCAGCGGGCCTGTGTTGCCGGACTGCACTGCGACGGCGGACGCTTCCATTCGAACCTCCCTTTCTGCCGCCGCGACTCTCGCAGCGGCCATGGTCTCGGTCAACGGCGTGCGACGACGAGGCGGATGGTCATGTTGCGCACGGCGGCGAGCCCGGCCCGCGGGAACTGGGCGAGGACGACCCCGGGGCGACCTCCGTCCACGTACGTCCCGACCACGCCCGCCAGCCTGCGGTTGGCGAGCCGCCTGCGCGCCTTCTCCACGGTCATGCCGACGACGTTCGGAACTCGGCCGTTCCCCGCCCGCGGGAGCACGATGCGCACGGTGCTCCACGAGGAGAGCGTCCCCTTCGCGGGGATCTGGTCCGTGACCAGGCCGAGCCGCTCGCCGGGCTCCGCGGGCCGCCAGATCACCTTCGGCGTGAGAGGCATCGAGAGCAGCCGCGACTTCGCGAGGGCCAGCCGCGAGCCGATCACGTTCGGAACGTCGACTTCGTTCGGCTTACAGGACGCCTCAGCGTCGGGCCCGGAGCCGACGAAGTAGAGGACCTGGCGCGAGTCCCGGCAGTTGCCGTTGTCCAGATACCACTCGTTGTTGCGGAAGACGACGTCGCGCGGGGCGACCTGCTCGTAGCTCGGGTACGGGAATGACTCGGGTGGCTCCTCGAGGTGGGCGAGGGCGTTCTTCATGAACGTCCGCCAGACGAGCGCCGGGAACGTGCCCCCGGCGACCGGGTCGCCGGCGTACTCGGTCTCCATCGGCTGGAGCCGGTCGGGATAGCCGATCCAGACGGCGACCGCGAGCTGCGGCGTGTAGCCGACGAACCACGCGTCGCCGTAGTTCTCGGTTGTCCCCGTCTTGCCGGCTGCGGGCCGGTCGTCGAGCGCGGCTCGATGACCCGTTCCCTCCGTGACGACCCGCTGGAGGATGGACGTGACGATGGCGGCGTCGTTCTCGTCGACGGCCTGCTTCCCGACTGGGTCGTTCGAATCCGCGCGCCGGCCGTCCTCGACGCGGAGGACGGCTCGCGGTGTGTTGCCGAGCACGCTGCCGTCGACGCGCTTGCCGCCGTTCGCGAGGGTGGAGAAGGCGCGGGCCATCTCGAGCGGGCTCACGGCCTCGACGCCGAGCCCGATGGCGAAGTAGTCGTCGAGCGGCCGCGTCACGCCCATGCGATGTGCCATCTTCGCGACGTTCTTCGGGCCGACCTGGGCCGTGAGCTGCGCGTAGACCGAGTTGTCGGAGTGGATCGTCGCAGTCTGGATGTCGATCGGCCCGAGGTAGGAGCCCTCGTAGTTGGAGACCGACCAGAGCTTGTCGCCGAGGTTGATGACCGTCGGCTCGGAGACGAAGACGGACTGCGGAGCGATGCCCTGCTCGAGGGCGGCCGTGAGCACGAACGGCTTGAACGCGGAGCCGGTCTGGCGCTGGCCCTGGACAGCGAGGTTGAACTGGCTCTTGCGGAAGCTCTCGCCGCCCACCATGGCGAGCACCCGGCCGTCGCGGGGGTCGATGGCGACGAGGGCGGCCGCCGGGCCCCTGGGGTCGGTGAGCCACTTGTCGATCGCCTCCCGCGCGAGCTTCTGAAGCTCGAGATCGATCGAGGTGTAGATCTTGAGCCCGCCGCCGAAGACCTGGCCCGAGCCGTAGTACGGGATGAGCTGCTGCTTCACGTATTCGGCGAAGTACCCGACCCGCCCCTTCGAGCCGGGGAGCCCGATCTCCTCGGGACGCGGAAGCGGCGACTCGTCCGCGGTGCGGTAGTCGGACGGCGTGATCAGGCCCTGCTCGAGCATGAGGCCCAGAACGGTCGTGCGTCGAGACTTGGCGGCCTCGGGGTTGGCCGCGGGGTCGTAGGCGCCGGGGTTGGCTGGGAGCCCGGCGAGCAGGGCGGCCTCCGGAAGCGTGAGGTCCTTCGCGTGCTTCTCGAAGTACACGCGTGAGGCCATCTCGATTCCGTACGCCCCGTTCCCGAAGTAGATCGTGTTCAGGTAGGCCGTCAGAATCCGGTCCTTCGACCAGCGCTGCTCGAGCTGCCATGCGAGCGCCGCCTCCTTGAGCTTGCGGCTGACCGTCCGCTCCTGCTGCGTGTACTGGTTCTTGACGAACTGCTGCGTGATCGTGGACCCGCCCTGGACGAAGTCCTGCGAGCGAATGTCCGCCCAGACCGCCCGGGCCATGCCCTGGATGTCGACGCCTTGGTGCTCCCAGAAGCGGCGGTCCTCGACCGCGACGACCGCCTGCTTCGTCGCCGGCGAGATCTCCTCCGACGGGACAACGATGCGGCTCTCCGAGCCGCGGAGAACCGCGAGGACAGTCTTCCCGTCGGAGGCGTAGATGTAGCCGAGACGCTCCGTGCGGCTCTCGTTCCCGGGCTCGAGCTCGGGAAGCTCGCTCGCGATGGAGCTCACGAGCCCGTACGTGAACGACACCGTCACGACCAAGGCGACGACGGTGAGGAGCGCGAGGAACCGAAGCTTGCGGATCCGGCGGGGGCGCTTCTGGGCGCCACGCCTACGTCTTCCGAGCAACACGAAGCAGCAGAGTCTAGCTGCGCGCGCAGACTCCTACGCCGCTTCTCCGCTGATGAAGACGGGCTGCTGGGTCGGCTGCCGGACGCCGCCGGCCTCCTCGACCGTGACGGCGACGACGGCGCCCTCGGGGACCGGCGCCCCGAGCTCCACCACCGTGCTGACGCCCCCGCCGGAGAAGAGCCCGGCTGGCACGGCTGCGTCGCCCTCGATCACCCAGGCCTCGTAGGTCTTCGCGGACGGCGCCTCCTCAAGTCCGAGGACGACGAGCCAGCCCTTCCCCGTCTCGTCGTCGACGACGAGGACGCCGTTCGCTCCGTCGAGCGGGATGCGGCGGGTATCCGCCTGCGCGAGCGCCGCGACCGCCTCCTCGGACAGGTGCGCCGCGTCGCGCTGCTCGTCGAGCTGCTGCGAGAGATCGGCCGCCCAGAAGGCGAGGCCGACCGCGGCGCAGCCGGCCGCGACCGCGGCCGTCGCGGCGACCGGGAAGGCCCAGCGCCGGCGCGGGAGGGACACCACCTTCGGCTGCTCCCGGCGCGCATCCGCGAGAATGCGCTCGCGCAGGGCTTGCGGGGGCGCCGGCGCCTCTGCCTCGTAGGCGAGCTCGGAGGCGACAGCCTGGAAGGACGCCGCGTTCTCACGGCATTCGGCGCAGCGGGCGAGGTGATCCTCGAAGGCCTCGAGCTCGCTCGCGTCGAGGGCGTCGAGGGCGTACGCGGCGCTCAGCTCGTGGATCTCGGCTCTCTCCATCCCTCTTCCTCGAGTTCGCCCTGCGCGAGCACCTCGCGGAGGCTGGCCAGGCCGGAGAACATCCGGCTCTTGATGGTGCCCAAAGGCTCGCCGAGCCGGTCGGCGAGCTCGGACTGGGTGAAGCCGCCGAAGTAGGCAAGCTCCAGCGCTTCCCGCTGCTTGTCGGGAAGCCGCCTAAGCGCCTCCTGCACGCGCGTGCGACGCAGCCGGAGCCAGGCTTCCTCCTCGGTGTCGTCGCCTGTCGGATGGGGCGCGAGCTCGAGCGGCTCGGCCCGCCGCGGCTGCTCCCGGCGGACGAGGTCGACGGCGCGCCGGTGGATCAGGGTGAGGATCCACGTGCTCGCCTTCGCCCGCTCGGCGACGAAGCGGGCGGCCGAGCGCCAGACGGCGAGGAACCCCTCCTGGACGGCGTCCTCCGCGAGCGCCGGGTCGCGCACGACCCGCAGCGCCAGTCCGTAGGCCACGCGGCCGAAGCGGTCGTAGAGCTCGGCGAAGGCCTCCTCGTCCGCACGGGCGACGAGCGCCACGAGCGCTTCGTCCGACAGATGAGCGAGCCCTCGGGCCATGACTCCACGCCTCTTTCGGGGCGCGCGCAACGCTAGCACGGCAGCCATGTCGGCTATTCGGGCGGGGTCGGGAGCCGGTTCGGAATCTCCTCCGAACCGATCGTGGGCTGCGGGCGAATACGGCCCGTCAACCCGTCACGGAGGAGAGGAAATGAGACGGATTGCACTCCCAGTGGCGCTCGTCGCCGCGGCGTTGGCGATCGTGCTCGTGCGCGGCGCCGGCCCCGACGACAGCGTGGCCTCGAGTCACCGCGAGGCCCCCACGATCAGCGAGGACCCGGTCGCGGACAACACGGACGTCTACGCGTTCGTGAGCCCCGACCGGCCCGACACGGTGACGATCGTCGCCAACTACATCCCGCTCGAGGAGCCCGCCGGCGGTCCGAACTTCAACGCGTTCGGCGACGACGTGCTCTACGAGTTGAAGGTGGACAACAATGGCGACGGCCGCGAGGACGTGTCCTACCGCTTCCGCTTCCGTACGGAAACGCGAAACGGCGACACGTTCCTCTACAACACCGGGCCGATCGACACGCTCTCGGACCCGGACTGGAACCGGCCGCAGTTCTACAGCGTCACGCGTGAGACGAAGTGGAAGACGACGGTCCTCGGCAGGAACCTGCCGACGCCGCCGGTCAACATCGGACCGCGCTCGACGCCGAACTACGGCTCGCTCATGCAGGCCGCGGTGCAGGAGCTGCCCGGCGGGATCAAGGCCTACGCAGGCCAGAGCGACGATCCCTTCTACGTCGACCTCGGCTCGGTCTTCGACCTTGCCGGACTGCGCCCGTTCAACCCCGCGCACGTCATTCCGCTCGACGCGGAGGACGGGGTGGACGGCGTCGGCGGATTCAACACGCACGCGATCGTCCTCCAGGTCCCGATCGAGCAGCTGACGCGCGACCGGAAGCTGCACGACGCGGACGACCCCGAGGCCGTCATCGGTGTGTACGCGACCGCGAGCCGCCAGCGACTCGAGATCATCGGATCGAACGGCCGGCGTCGTGACAGCGGCAGCTGGGTGCAGGTCTCGCGCCTCGCCGAGCCGCTGATCAACGAGGTCGTGATCCCGCTCGCCGACAAGGACGAGTGGAACGCCCAGGACCCAGAGGACGATTCGGAGTTCGCGCACTACTACACGAGCCCCGAGGTCACGCGCCTCGAGAACGCGCTCTATCCGGTGCTCGACAACGCTCCGGAGACGGGGCGCGGCGATCTCGCCGCGATCCTGCTGACCGGCGTGCCCGGCCTCAACTT
>Ga0209859_1000010_pt1 | contig 35750 bp, 31 predicted proteins | sample GWRWS3_50_60_FD_187241 | JGI IMG/M metagenome (GOLD analysis project Ga0209859, IMG submission 187241) | Riverbed sediment microbial communities from areas with vegetation nearby in Columbia River, Washington, USA - GW-RW S3_50_60 (SPAdes)... | ecosystem: Environmental > Aquatic > Freshwater >... | reverse complement strand
GGTCGCTCGCGGGCCACCGCCTCGTAGAACCGGCGGATCGCCCAGAAGGTCTCCTCCCCGGCGCCCGCGTCGGCGATCCCCATGAGCTGTGACACGCGCGTGCACACGAGCTCCTGGTGCTCATCGGTCGCGAGGACGGCGCAGACCTTGGACTCGACGACCTCCGGTGGGTCGAAGTCACCGAGCCCGGCAGCCTGCTTGACCGACTCGACCACTGGGTAGTAGGTGATCCCGTCGCCGTAGGGCAGGCACCTTCCCGTCAGGATGGTGACGCCACCGTCGAGACCAGACAGGAACTCCTCGACCAGACGAGACTTGCCGACGCCCGCGGACCCGAACACCGTGACGAGCTGACAGGTGCGGTCCTCGACGACCGCGTCGAACCCCTGCCGGAGCTGCGCGAGCTGCCGCCGGCGCCCGACCATCGGCGACCCGAGGGACCGCGGGATGACGCCCGGGACGTCGAGCACGCCGAGGAGCCGCCACGCGGCGACCGGTTCGGCCTTGCCCTTCAGGGCGAGCGGATCCACAGGTTCCGCCTCGACGACGTCGCGGACCAGGCGATGCGTGTCGTCCCCGACGAGGATCCCGCCGGGCGCCGTGTGCTGCTCGAGCCGGGCGGCGACGTTGACGGCGTCGCCCGTGACGAGCGCCTGCCCCGCCGTCGGGTCCCCGGCGACGACCTCGCCGGTGTTCACGCCGATGCGCACCTCGAGCGTGACGCCCCGATCACGCCCGAGCTCCTCGTTCAATGCGGCCAGCCCTACGCGCATCTCGACTGCCGCGCGCACGGCCCGCAGCGCGTCGTCCTCGTGGAGCTGGGGGATCCCGAACACCGCCATCACGGCGTCACCGATGTATTTCTCGACGGTTCCGCCGTGACGCTCGATCGCCCGGCGCATCGCCTCGAAGTACCGCGACTGCACGTTGCGCAGCGACTCGGGATCCAGGCGCTCGCCGAGCGCCGTCGAGCCGGTCACGTCGCAGAACACGACCGTGACCGTCTTGCGGACCTCGCGCTCGAGCGGGCCGGCCGTCAGCGGGGACGCACAGGCGGGGCAGTAGGCGAAGTCATCGGGGCTCTCTCGACCGCAGTTCGGGCAGGCCAGCATCGGGGCGAGCCTACGGCGGGGGACATCTCCGCGCTAGCCGTCAGGAGCCTCGCGCCGCACCCGGGCTCTCTCTCGAGTGCCGTTTCGGCCTGAGAGACGGGAGCACCGATCGACACCGCTGACGTTCGTGAACGAGCTCCGGATCAGACGCCCGATACAACTCCCCCGTCAGCATCTTGTCCTTCTCGGACTTTCTCATCGACTTCTCCCCTCGCGATCCGATCGTCGCCGGGACGGAATCGGTCCGTCCACCGCCGGCCCGAGACGCTATGCGATGTCCCGACGCCTTCCGGCCGGTAGATTTGATGCCCGATGGGATTCGAAGCACAGCCGGTCACGAAGGAACGGTGGCCTGACCTGGTCCAGCTGTTCGATCGGCCCATCGTTCGAACCTGTTTCTGCCAGTTCTATCGGAAGGTCGGAGCAGGTACCGCGTCGGCCAGCAGAACCGGCGGGCGATGAAGGCACTCGTGGATCGGGGCTCCGTGCCCGGGTTGATCGGATACGACGACGGCGTTCCGGTCGCATGGGTGTCGCTCGGGCCCAGAGGGGACTACGCGAAGCTCCGCCGCTCCCCGGTGATGAAGCCCGTGGACGATCAACCGGTTTGGTCCATCGTGTGCTTCTTCGTCGACCGCAACGCTCGAGGTCGGGGCCTCTCACAGCGCATGCTCGAGGCCGCCGTGGACTACGCGCGTTCGCGCGGCGCTCGCCTCGTCGAGGCCTATCCGGTGGACAAGGACCAACGCAGTCACCCGGATGACATGTTCTTCGGCGCGAAGTCCATCTACGACCGCGCCGGATTCCGGGAAGTGGCCCGCCGGAAGCCTACCCGGCCCGTGGTGCGCAAGTCGCTTCGGCCACGACGCGCCGCTGCACGTCGCTGATCGACGTCAGCCCTGAGTGTTCGACGCAGCAGACTCACGCACCAGCCGAACGGCTCCTCGACGCCTCCTGTCCAGGGATCGCCGTGGCCGGGGAGCACGAGGTCCCTCAGGTCGATCAACACACCGCCTTCGGTGGACAAGAGCCCCGAGATGCTGTGCCCGCCGCCGCGGGTCGCGACCTCCAGCCCTTCGCCCTGTGCCAGGTCCACCGCGGCCACCACGTCCGCCGTCGATCGGCAGCCAGCGTGCCAGCCTCGCCACCACCCGGCGCTCACGAGGTCAGCGCCGCGACCGCGCTGACCTCGACCAGCGCACCAGGCACCGCCAGCCCAGCCACCCGCACGCCAACGACGGGGGGCGCCGCTCCCGCCAACTCTGCGGCCGCGACCGGATAGGCCGCGGCGAGATCGACGCCATCGACGAACAGAACCGTCATCATCACCAGATCCTGGACGCTTGCACCTGCCGCGGCGAGCGCGACGTGCAGGTTCTTCATCACCTGTTGGGTCTGAGCGGCGACGTCGTCGCCGCCGACGAGCGTGCCGTCGCCGTCGACGGCGTTCTGGCCACCGATGTAGACGGTCGTCGCGCCCGGCGGCACGACCGCGACGTGCGTGAAGGCGGGAGACTGCACGAGTCCTTCTGGACGGAGCAGTGACGTCTGAGCCATGCACTCCACCTCCTTGCTTCGTCGTACGCCTCAGTCCGAGATGGTCTGGTCCGAGACTAGGGCGTAGTTGCCAGCGCGACCGCCTCGTCCAAAGACATGGCACGGCCCTCCGTTCGTAGGCGTTGCAGCTCAACTTCGCCGAGAGCGTTACCTAGCACGTCGGTCACCTTTCGTTGAGCCTCCGCCCTCGGTCCTTGCGGAAGCATCCCCACCCTTTCCTGCATAGCTGCCGCCGCACCGAGCAAGAGAGCGGCGCGTTCGTTCTCGCCGTTGTGGGCCAGCATGCGTGCAACTCCAGTCAGGCCGAACGTCGTCTCCCACTCCGATCCCTGGGAGTGGGACGCGCGAAGCCCGTTCCGAAATTCGCGTAGCGAGCCCGCGTAGTCCTTCTCGGCCTCATCGAGATGGCTTGCCAGAATGTACTGGCCCAAGACGTTCGCTTCGGGGGTCGCTTCGATCTTCACGATCTCCAAGGCTTCGTCGACCGCTCGCTTTGCTCCTTCGAGATCTCCCTCCAACCTTCGTCGATGGGCCAGTTGCCGAAGCCACACGATCTGCATCATCCGATTCCCGGTCTGTCGCAGCACTCCGACCATCTCTTCGAGCGCCGGGCCGGCATCGACGTCCTCGCTTACATACGAAAGCCCCACCAAGACGTTCATCGCCATCCACCGCTCTCCAACCTGCTGAGAGAGATCCAGCGCTTCTGAGTAGAGCTCGCGCGCTCGCTCGTTGTCGCCCGCACGAAGATACAAACGGCCCAGCGCATACAGAAGGTAGATCTGGGAGACGGCGTCTTCTGCTCTGCGCGCCACCTCGAGGCCTTCCTCGTATCGAGCGCGGGCTTCATCTCGATCGTCATCCACCAAAAGCCGACCGAGGACTTGGAGGGCGAAGGCCAGGTCGGCCGCCTCACCGTCAGACCGACTCAGCTCAACCGCCTTCTTCGCGGAGTCGATCGCGGCCGCAAGATCCCCGATGCGCTGCTCGATCACCGCTTCGAATCGAAGTCCGCGCGCCTCGGTTGCCTTGTCGTGTGCGCGGACGGCAGCGGCGAGGCCCTCGGTCACCATCGAACGCGCCGACTCGAGCCGACCGCGATAGAAGGCGAGGAACGACGCCGCGACCAGCGCGCGTCCCCGAAGTCTGTCCTCCGCGTCGGGCGCTCCGGCAAGCGCGTCTTCGAGCCACCCCAACCCTTCAGACCAATGTCCCCGGACTTCCCAGAATCTCGAGAGCGCGGCACCGAGTCGGAGCCCGAGCGCGGGATCCCCGTCGCCCAGGCTCCAAGCCAGAGCAGTTCTGAAGTTGTCGAGCTCCGATCCGATGCGGTCGAACCAGCGCGTTTGATCCGGCCCCCCGAGCATCGACTCAGCTCCGGTCTCGGCGAGGTCCGCGAACCACTCGGAGTGCCTGCTCCGAAACCTCTGCGCCTCAGAAGATGAGACGAGCTTGTCCAGCGCGTACTGGCGCGAGGTCTCCAGCAACCGAAATGCGGCGCTGTCACCCGTGTGTTCTCTCATCACCCAGGATGTCGCCACCAACCTTCGAAGAAGAGTGACCACCTCGGTACGATCGATCCCGTCGCCGACGCAGACCGCCTCGACATCCTCCAGTGAGAAAGATCCGGACATCACCGACAGCCTGCGCAACAGAACGCGCTCGGGGTCGGACAACAGATCGTGACTCCAGTCGACCGTTGCCAGAAGCGTCTGCTGCCGTCCGAGGGTGCGCCCGCCTCCGCCCGTCAATAAACGAAACCGGTCGTCGAGCCGGGAGAGGATCTCTCCAACGGTCAACGTCCCGACCAGGGCGGCGGCCATCTCGATCGCCAAAGGGATCCCATCGAGACGGTTGGTCACGTGAGCGATCTCGGCAAGTTCCCTTTCGCCGGATTCGAACCCCGGCTCGTGACTTCTCGCCCGTTCGATGAAGAGCTGGACCGCTTCAGAGGACTCACCGGTATCGGTGTCCGAAGGGAGTTGCAGACCTGCCACCCGGCGGATCACTTCGCCCGCGACATCGATGGGTTCCCGCGCCGTCACGAGGATCGTGAGCCCCGGGCAGGCGGAGAGCCACTTCTCGGCCAGCTCTGCGCAGGTCGGGATCAGGTGCTCGCAGTTGTCCAGGATCACCAGAGGTCTCCCGGGCGACAAAAAATCGATCAGGGCGGAGTCGGCTGAGGCGGCCCGGCTCTCTTGAACCCCCATCGCGTTCGCCGCAACCGAGAGAACGAGCTCCCGATCGGAAACCGGCGCAAGGTCGACGAACCAGATCCCGTCCGGTCGCACGGGAAGGGATGCGGAAGCTGCTTCGACAGCAAGGCGCGTCTTCCCGCAACCTCCCGGCCCGGTCAACGTGACGAGCCGGGCAGTTTCCAACAGCTCGGCGAGCTCCGCCACGTCTCGGTCCCGGCCGACGAAACTGGAGATCGCTTTGGGCAGGTTGTGTCTTGCGCCGGGAGCGGTGCGCGGAGCGGGGAAGTCGCCTGGAAGGTCGGGGTGATGCAACTGGAACAAGTCTTGAGGCTCCGGGAAGTCCTTGAGCCGAAAACGTCCGATCGACTTCAGTGACACTTCGGGGGGTACCCGTGGTTCGGCCTGGGTTTGCATCGCCTTCGAGGTCAGGACTTGACCCCCGTGCGCGGCGGCCGAGATGCGCGCGGCCTGATGCACGGAAAGGCCGACGTAATCATCGTCTTCATCGATGGTCACTTCGCCGACGTGGATCCCCATCCGAACGCGCACCTGCGAGCCGGCGGGCCACTCGGCTTTGGCCAGCGCCACTTGACCATCGATCGCACCGAGGATCGCCGACGAGGGGTCGTCGAAGGTCACGAACAGAGCGTCTCCTTCGCCCCGCAAGACCGTGCCGCCGTGAGCGGCGAATGCATCGCGAAGCAAACGCCGGTGCTCGGAAAGGAGCGTCCGGTACTCGGCCCCCAGAGATCTCAGGAGATTCGTCGAACCTTCGATGTCGGTGAAGAGGAGTGCAAGCGTTTCGCTTCGCTCTGCCACCGGCGCTCCTACGCGGTTCGGACGAAGCGGCGGACCACGTCGATCAGAGCTTCGAGCTCGGGCGCGGTCGGTGGCAGCTCGTAGGAAAGATGATGGCAGGCTTGCGACAGCGCCCACCATGCGAGGTTCACCTCGTGCGCGGTCTCGGTGTCCTCGAGGTAGGACTGGAGACAGAGCAGCTGCACCCGAACCGGAGCGCTTTGTATTCCGAGGATCTTCTCCGAGAGCGCCTCGTGTAGGCCGACCTCGAGAGCCTGTCGCGTCAGGACCGCGGTCGCACGTGGCCACAGTCCGGCAGTCTCCGCGGTCGGATGGTTCAGCAAACCGGTGGCCTGCTCGAGGATCTCGGCCGACGTCATGTCGCTCGATCCACTCATGTCCATCAGGGAAGTTGCACCAGTCCGCGGGCCAGCCTCTCGCTCTCCTGGACCAATGTCAGCATGGCCTCCTGGCTCACCGGCTTGTGCGCCGCCTCCTGCACCCGCCGATAGGCGGCGACCGCCCATTTTCCGATCCCTCTGTCGAGCCGTGAGGTCAGGTCCTTGGTCCTGGCGATGTCGTCGAACAGAGCCAGTGCCATCAGTTCCGCGAGGCCCTTCGCCGAATCGAGGAGAGCCTCGATCGACTCGTAGTCCTCGCCGTTGGCCAGCCTTCGCCGCGTGACCGCCTCGGTGCATGCGGCCTCCATCGCCAGACGGCAGAACACCCCCACGATACGAGCCTTCACCACGGGATCCAGGTCCTCGCTCTTCGCCACCGCCCACGCGTCGTTGCAGTAACGGCTGACCGGATCCTGACCCGGGCGCAGCTCGACCACCGAATCGGGCCTTCGAGTCACCTCGACGATCTTGGCGTCGATCCCCAACAGGCGACACGACCGTGCCAAGCGCTCGTCGTGAGTGAAGACGACGACCTGGCGAGTCTGCGCGGCCTTCTCGAGCATGCGCGCCAGCCCATCCACCCGCGCCGGGTCCATCGACTGAACCGGGTCGTCGATGACCACGAATCGGAACGGGCTCTCCGGAAGCGTCGCCCTCGGCATGAACAGACTCAGCGCGAGTGAGTTCAACTCACCCTGACTCATGACCCCGAGCGCGGCCCCCTCCTTCCCGTCGACGCTCACCTCGAGGACGACCTTTCGCGCCGATCCGGCACCGGTGAGAACGATCTTCTTCAGCTGAACGCTGCTTTGCATCCGTAGCATGTCCCAAACGCCCTGAGCCTGATCGGCGATGGGAGCGAAACGCTCGTTGCGTATGTCGTTGGAGGCAGCACGGATCCACTTCTCGGCGGCACTCACGTCCTTCAGCACATCCTCCCCGCTCCGGGCTCGCTTCGCGGTGTCGAGCCATCCCGCGAGATCGGTTGCTATCGGACGCCAGATGTCTTCCCTTCGCTGAAGTTCTCTTGCAGCCGTCGCCTTCAGCTTCTCCACGCCCTCGGCGACCGACGGAAAAGATGCCTGCAGGTGCTGCGCGAGGGCCTCGGACTCCTCGATCGACGCGCCGGCCGACCACGCCTTCCATGCGCCGATCACGTCTTCGACCTCCAGCCCGATCTCGGAGGCGCTGGACAGCAGGGCGGGAACCGGCAACAGATGAGCTCGGGCGCTCTTCATCGACTCTTCCATCAACCGGTGGGCCAGGTCGACCTGCTCCGCCAGCTGACGAAGGCGGCCGATCTCCTCCTCGGTCGCCGTGCGCCACTCGGCGTTGAGTGTTCCTTCTCCGCACACGGGACAGTCCTGATCGCCGTGACGTTCGTGGAACGTGAGCGCGGCCCCCAACAGCTCTGCGGTCTCGCGCGCCTTGGCCGCCTCGGTGCCTCCCATCTCGCGAAGGGCGGACGCGGCGGCCTGGAGTCCTTCGGCCGCGGTCTTCACCTCATCGGCATCGGGGGCCTCCAAGACCGCAAGCTGTCGAAGAACCGCAAGTTGGCTCTCCTCTCGGTCGGCCTCCTCGGTTCCGGTGACCGCTGTCTCCACCGCGTCGAGATCCCAGGTCTTGGCCGAAAGCGCCTCGATGCACACGCTCGCCCTCTCGTCTTCGACCGTGGCGAGTCGTTCGAGGATCGGCGGCAAAGCCAGCTTCGCCTCGTCGGAGAGCTTCTTCCTCTGTTTGCTCGCTTCCTTGAGTCGCGCCTCGGCCTCGATCAGGTCCTCCAGGCCGAGGATCGCGGAGAGGGCGTCATACAGAGCGGAGGGCCCGGCATCGAGCATCGACCCGAGCTCGCTATAGGACAGGAACGGGCGGTACATCTCGACCGCGCCCGCCCAACCCATCGTCTCGAGATCCGACTTCGTCGAACCCCGAGCTGAGACGACCGTATCGGCCTCCTCCAGCTTGGCGTCGGGCTTCCACTCCCTCGATACCACCGTCGTCCCCTTCGCCCCCTCGACGACGAACTCGGCATCGATGCGGGTGTCGGACTGGTGGAGGTTGCGCCATCCTTCCTTCCAGATGGCCGAGCGGGTGCTCCAACGGCTGTTGTCGCCGGTGAGCAGAAGCTCCAGCGCCTCGGCGAAACTCGACTTGCCGCTTCCGTTGCGCCCGACGACGAGCGTGAGGCCGGGACCGGTGGTGATCGGGAGCGACGCCGGTGGGCCGACGCCGCGAAAACCCTGCACCTCGATCGATTGGATGTAGGCGGGATTTCGGGCAGCGGGCGCCTTGGCCTCAGCTCTCTTTGAGTGCTCGGGGCCCTTCCCCTCCAGCGTCGCGTCGAGGGCCTCGGCGCCATGGCACGCCCCGATGACGAGGGCCCGGGTGCGCTCCGCCAGCTTGTCGTCGGCGTCCAGCCGCCCGAGGATGATGCTCTCGAGTACGTCGTCCATTGCTTCGAGAGGGTATTTCAAATCCCGGCTAGCCGACCTTCCTCGGCTCCGCGAGGTTGCGGTGCGCAGCAGGTTAAGGAGCTCGCGCCGAACGCGCTCGCGCGAGCGGATGCGATGTTCGCTTTGGATCCGTCCCCCTGGTTCGGCTTCGTCTTCTGAACCGATATCACGCGCACGAGCCGCGCCACGGTGAGCATCCGTGAACCATGTCACCCGAGTTGGGTTGTCGGCTTCCTACCCACGAACCGAACTGATTCTTGGCCCCTGACCCTCTCGAACGGCCGACAAGGCTCCTTATGCGTAGACCATCCGCAGCAAGTCGCTAATTGCTCTTGGCCGCCTCACCCTGCTCGTAGGCGCGAGCACCCTGGGTGCACAGCAGGGCACCGGACAGCACGAACATCCACAGGATGTAGGCACCGACGCAGATACGCTCGGTGAGCCCCACCCACGGCGTGGGCTCGTTCGCGGCGATCCGGGGACCGTCCATGAAGGCCAACAGACCGAACAGAAGCATCGTGGCGAGCGTCGCGAGCGAGTAGACACGGAACCCTCTCCCGAAGGCACCGCGCCCGAACCAGACCGCGAGCACAAGGAGGAGCGAGGTCACGCCGGTAAGGACGATGTGCATCATGTCGGTCAGGCTCGGCTCGGCCCCTCGAAGGTGCATCGGCACGAACGGTCCCGCCGCGTTCAGGACTCCGATCGCAACGAGAAGCCATCCCGTGATGCGCAGACCGCGCTTCCGACCGGCGACCGTGACGACGCCGATGCCGAAACCAAAGGAGAGCAGGGCGAACACGAGCATGAGCGACGGCACGAGCGGCCGCGACGGAGCGTCGATAGCGGACAGCTCGCTGATGGTGAACGACTTCAAGCTGTAGCCGTCCCAGACGATGGCTCCGAGGACGTTGGCCATGACGTAGAGCAGGGAAGCGGCGATCCCGCAAACGAGCATGGCGTTCCCCACGACGCTTGGGGAGCTTCTCGGCGGGACATGCCGGAGCCTCAGGTCCGGCGCCCACTGAGCTGTAGTTGACATCACTGATACCCCCTTGGCGCGGGTGACGGACCGCGCCGTGCACCTCCAGTCTCGAAGCCTGGGGCCCCGTTGTAGGGAGTCCATTGGCCCGGAATAGTTGGGCTCTCCGGCGCCGGGCGTGAGGCTGTCCGTCCCCTTCCGCAGGTCAGAGCATCAAGATTGGATGAGAGAGAATGGGCTAGGAGGGCTCAGAGCAGCCTCGACTTGTGACCAGCCGAGTCCAGCCGCCGTTGGAGAGGGAAGGATCGCATGCCGGAAGAGTGGGAACCGATCAAGCGGGCAGGTCATCCCGACGTCAAGGGCTTCGCTTCGGAAGAACGTCGGCTCTTGGTTCATGTGCCACTTTCCAGCAAACCACCCAAGGAGTGGAGGGATCGCTTCGTCGGCCTGTACGCGGAGGCCCGAGAGGCCGACCGCGACAGGCCTCTACCCGAGGTCAGCGGCTCCGCGATCGTCATCCGCCCGCTCGACGAGGAGCTCCCAGACTGGATCAAGGTCATCGACGCTCGGATCGACGAAGCTAACGCCTTCTACCTGGCTTCCGCCATTCCCGAGCAGCAGCGCAAGGAGGCGTCTGAACGAGATGCCGAACAGAAGCTGCGGGACCGGCTGGACGATGCTCGGCGGAAGGCGGAGGAACTCTAGCTGGCGCGGCGCGAACGGGACGTCCTCGAGAACGCGGTTCGGGTCGCATCGACACGCCGGGGGCCAACCGCGAGCGCCGGGCCGCCCGACGGGTTTTGACAACGTCAATTTGAGGTCAGGCGGGCGGTTGCGGCACGGTCCCGTCCGGGGAACGATGCAGGCGTGGACATGCCCCAGACCAAGTACGCGAAGACCGTCGACGGCGTCCACATCGCCTACAGCGTTTCCGGCGCCGGCTCGATCGATCTCGTGTGGGCACCCGGTACCGTGAGCCACGTTGAGGTCTACTGGGAGGAACATCGACTCGCTCGGTTCATGGGACGCCTGGGCTCCTTCTCGCGGCTGATGCTCTTCGACAAACGAGGCACCGGGATGTCCGATCACGCCACCGACGCCGCCACACTAGAGGAGCGGATGGACGACATCCGTGCCGTCATGGACGCCTGCGACTCGGAGCGTGCCGTGCTCATGGGGATCTCCGAGGGAGCCCCGATGTGCGCCCTTTTCGCCGCCACGTATCCCGAGCGAACCGTCGGAGTCGTCCTGTTAGGAGGTTACGCGAAGGGCCTTCCGGCGGAGGACTACCCCTGGGCCCCGACGAGGGAGGAACAGCTCGCCGGCCTAGCGCGCGAAGAAGGCTCCTGGGGCGCCTGGACCGATGAGGAACTCCTCGACTTCGCGCCGAGCATGGCCGGGGATGCTCGCTTTTTCGATTGGCTCAGGAAGCTGTTGCGGGTCGGGGCGAGCCCTGGCGCCGAGAGGGCGTTAGAGATGATGAACATGGAAGTGGACATTTCCAACGTCCTACCGGCCATCCGCGTTCCTGCGCTCGTCCTGCACCGAACCGGAGATCGCATCTGCAAGGCCGAGGAGAGTCGGTATCTGGCCGATCGGATTCCGGGTGTCAAGCACGTCGAGCTTCCGGGTGAGGATCACATCCCGTGGGTGGGCGATAGTGATTCGATCCTTCGCGAGATTGAGACGTTCGCGACCCAAACGTGGCGAGAGGTGGAGCCCGACCGGGTGCTTGCAACCGTTATGTTCACCGACATCGTCGGCTCAACCACCAAAGCGGCTGAGCTAGGCGATTCCGGTTGGAAGGAGCTCCTCGGCGAACATCACGCTCGGATCCGAACCCAACTCTCCCGCTTCCGTGGCACCGAGCTGGACACAGCCGGGGACGGATTCTTCGCCGTCTTCGACGGACCCGCGCGAGCGATCAACTGCGCGAAGTCGATCCATCGAGCTTTGACCGAGCTCGGGCTGGAGGCTCGCATCGGGGTGCACTGCGGAGAGTGCGAACGTGTGGACGGCAAAGTGGGAGGCCTCGCGGTCGTCGTGGGCGCCCGGGTGGCCTCGCTGGCCGGACCCGGGGACGTGCTGGTCTCCCAAACGGTGAAGGACCTGACGGCCGGCAGCGGCCTTACCTTCGAAGACGCGGGCGAGCACTCGCTGAAGGGCGTTCCCGATCGGTGGCACCTCTACCGGGCGGTGCATTAGGTCATTCCGTAGGTGACGTCAGAACGGTAGGCCCCGCCCGGCCCGTATCGCACGTCGGCGCACGAGCTGGGGCGCGTGAGGCCTCGGTCAGGGACAAAGTCGGGCAACCGCGAAGCGCAAGCCTAACGACGTTCCTCGTGCCTATGCTTCCCACCCTCCCCATCCGCGGACAAGGTTCCTAATCCGTACACCGGATCAGTTGGCGGCTATGGATTCCTGTCGGAGTTGAGGACCGCTACAGTCAGCCGTGCCAGCGCGAGCAGACCCGTGATGAGCAGGGTAAGCATCCGCGGCCCGGCGCCCCATGAGTAGCAGTCCTGATCGCCGGGGCAGTCGCGAGGGCCATACGGGACGACGGTGAACGCCACAGTGATCCCGGCGATAGCCACCCCTAGCGTGGCCAGGAACCAGCGATTCACGGTGGGCATCGTCCGCTCGCAACCTCACGCTCAGCGACGATCGTCGTTCCTGCCACCCCCTGCCCTCTCGATCCGCCGATTGTGATCCACGTAGACGACACACGGTCCACGCCGTCGGGGCTCATACCTTCGCTGCCCGTAGCGAACCTGGTCTCACCAGCTAAGCTAGACGTTCGACGCCATCGGCGCCCGAGCATCGGCAAGCATTGCTGCGATGATCCATCATCCGACGGGGCCGGTTCCCCCTTGGAGGCGCAGATGTCCTCGATCCCTTCGCTCGTTCCGCGCGATCGTTTCGCCGCCCTCGATCGCTGCACCTACCTCAACCAAGCGTCGCTGGGGTTGATCCCCGTACCGACGATCGATGCGATGGACACCTTCCTGAGGGAGACGGCGCAGTTCGGGAACCTCTATCTCAGCGACGACCAGGAGGCTGCGATCCTGGACAGCGTCCGCTCGGCCGGCGCCGAGGTGCTCGGAACTTCATCTGGTGCGGTGGGCGTCGTAGGAGGCGCGAGCGAGGGACTGGGCCAGGTGACCTCGGTGCTCGATCCCGAGCACGGGACCATCGTCCTCGTCGGATCGGACTTCCCGAGCGTGACGTACCCGTGGCTCGCGGCCGCCGAGCGTCGTGGGATCTCGCTGCGGTTCATCGATGACCGCGCCGACCGGGACCTCACGCAGGATCTGGTCGAAGCGATCGATCCGACCACGGACGTCGTCGCCTTCAGCGTGGTGCAGTACGCGACGGGCACGCGGGTCGACGCCCGGCGGGTGGCCGAGCGGGCGCACGAGGTCGGCGCCCGCGTCATCGTGGACGCGACGCAACTCGCCGGGGCGGGGGTCGTCGACACCGTCGGATGGGATGCGGACGCGCTGGTGACCAGCGGTTACAAGTGGCTGTCGGCCCATGGCGGCGTGGCGCTGCTGGCGCTCGCTCCAGATCTGGTGCATCGCCTTCCCGCCCTCGTCGGCTGGAAAGGAACCCAGCATCCATTCGCCTTCCATCCGCTGGCACTTCGTCTGGCCGATGACGCGCGACGCTTCGAGCTCTCGACGATGTCGTACGCATCCGCCATCGGGCTCGAGTCATCGATCGCGATGCTGTCGTCGCTGGGGTTCGAGCGCATCGACCAGCACGCGCGGCGCTTGGCGACGCGCCTCGTCGAACGGGTCGCCGAGCTCGGATGGCGCCCGTTCCGACCGCTGAGCGATCCATCGGCGGCGTCCCACATCGTGTCCCTACGGCGGGCCGATCACGATCCGGTAGCAACCGCGGAACGTCTCGCTTCCGAGTCCCGGATCATCTGCGGCGGTCGAGCGGGCGGGCTCAGGATCTCCCTCCACGCCTACAACGACGGCGACGACGTCGATCGGCTCGTGGAGTCCCTGAGGCGTCTCTAAGCCCGCTGTCCGTGCTGCTGATCCGAACCCCGCGCCTCCGGCTGACAAGGGGGTGCCGAGCGGCCATCATTGCAGGCGGGGGTATCCGAAGAGGCAGATGGACGAGATCGAGACATCAACGACTGGTCGTGATCGATCCAGGTGGCGGCTTCGCCTACAACAGCTCCGGCTGCGGTTCCGCGATCCGAGCCTCGAGAAGGCGTATCGCGCCGACCGTTTCCGTCACGTTCTCGGAAACATCCGCTTCGCCTTCCTGGCTGGGATCGCCCTCTGGGTCACATGGGGCCTGCTCCTACGCCCCCACATGCTGGCCCTTTCCGACCAGCGACTCGACCTGCTCATGCGGTTCGGCGTGTTCATCCCCATCCTGATCGTCGGCCTCGGGCTCACGTACACCCGCTTCTTCGGGCGCGTCTGGGAATGGGTGTCGGTCGCCATCGCCGGGGCGACCCTCCTGTTCTGGGTGTTCTACGTCTCGCACATATCGACGTTGCCTGCGGAGTACGGATACGTGGGCGTCATCTTGATCACGGCGTTCACCTACACGCTGCTGCAGCTACGGTTCGTCTTGGTTGTACTGATCACGGTGATCGGTGTCGCCGCATACCTTCCGTATGCCCTCACGGCACGGTACATCTCCGACGTGAGTCTGGTGCTGGCGGCGCTCTACCTGGTCTCGTTCGGGATGCTAGGCGGGCTGGCTGCCTATCGGCTGGAGCGGTTCACGCGAGATCTGTTCCTCCGCGAACGTCAGCTGGAGCAGGAACGGACGCGGTCCGACGGGCTCCTGCTCAACATGCTGCCCGGGGCGATCGTCGAGCAGCTCAAGACCTCCTCCGGCGGACGGATCGCGCAGAGATTCGATCACGTGAGCGTGTTCTTCGCCGACGCGGTCGGCTCCACGGAACAGGCCGCGCGGTCGTCCCCGGAGGCGTTCGCCGATGCCCTGGATGAGCTCTTCCGCCATTTCGACGCGATCGCCGATCGGCACGGCCTCGAGAAGATCAAGACGATCGGAGACGCGTACATGGCCGTCGCCGGCGCGCCGACCCCCCTGGCCGATCACGCCGACGCAGCCGTTGGGACGGCGGTCGACATCCTCGCCGAAGCCGGGAAGATCAGATGGCCGTCGGGCGACCCGATCGTGGTGCGGGGCGGGATCGCCACCGGGCCGGCCGTCGCCGGAGTGATCGGGGACCGGAGGTTCGCGTACGACCTGTGGGGCGACACCGTGAACCTCGCGAGCAGACTCGAGGAGAACGCGAGTCCCGGCCGCGTCCTAGTCTCCGAGTCGACCGCCCGGGAACTGACCGATCGGTACGACTTCGGACCCTCCGAGATCCTCGAGGTGAAGGGCAAGGGCCCCACGACCGTCCGCGTCCTCCTGGGCCGCCACTCGAACGTCCCGATCACGGTGCCGCTTGCCTCCGAGGTCGAATGACGGCGACAAGGAAGATCGCCCCAACCATCCGCGGCTGGGTCCCGGCGCTCCCTCTCGGGAGACCGATCAGACGCTTCCATCGCAGCCTGATGTACGCGGCAATGGTCGTGGTGGTGAGCACCGTCGCGGCAGGGTGCACCGACTCCGATGCGGGCCAGATGCGGCGTCCGTCCATCGGAGGCGATGGGGTGATCGTGGTCGGCGTGTCCGGCGCCTTCGCCGAGAACCAGATCGTCGCGGAGATGTATGCGCAGGTGCTGGAGGATGCCGGCTACACCGTCGAGCGACGGCTTGACCTGCGGTCTCGAGAGATCTCGCAGAATGCTCTAGAGGCGGGCGCCATCGACGTGAAGCCGGAGTACCTATCGTCGTTACTGCTGTTCCTCGACCCGAACGCGGAGGCGTCAGCAGATGCCCCCGGTGTTGCCCGGCAGATGTCCAAGCTGCTCCAGTCCAGGGGGCTCACGTTGCTCACACCATCAGCGGCCGAGGACACCAATCAGTTCGTGGCGAACGCGGAGACGGCCCAGCGGTTCGACCTGACCACGGTGAGCTCCCTCGCCTCCGTAGCCGACCAGCTGACGTTCGGCGGGCCACCGGAATGCCCCCAACGGCCGCTCTGCCTCCCGGGATTGCACGAGGTCTATGGGGTCATCTTCGACGACTTCACGCCGCTGGACGCGGGAGGGCCGCTGACCGTCGACGCGCTCAAGCGCGACGCGGTGCAGATCGGGTTGCTGTTCTCCACGGACCCGAGCATCGAACAGAATGGGTTCGTCCCACTCGCAGACGACAAGCGCCTCCAGGACGCGGAGAACATCACGCCCGTGATCCGTTCGGAGATGTTGAACGACGAGGTTCGGAGGGTGCTCGATGTAGTAAGCGCCCGGCTCTCTTCGGAGACGATGACCGAACTCGTGGGGCGTGTCGTGATCGACGGGCAAGACGTGGCTACCGTAGCCACAGGATTCCTGACCTCGAACAACCTGCTGTAACTGGCCTGTCGGCTCCGAACTCCGGCCGTTGCGATCCTCGCGCGCTATCGTTCTCGACGTGGAGACACGGGACGCCATCCGGGCTCGCCGGAACGTTCGGACGTATCAGGATCGGGCGATCCCCGACGAGGACCTCCACCGGATCCTCGAGGCGGCGCGTCGGACGCCCTCGTCGATGAACCAACAGGCATGGGACTTCGTGGTCGTGACGGAGCGGGGCCGACTGCGCGAGGTGGCGAAGGCATGGCGATACGCGGCCCATGTCGCCGGGTCCGCGGCGACGATCGCCCTCGTCGTGCCGGCCTCAGACGATCGGGACGAGCGCGACACCTTCCAGTACGACGTCGGGCAGGCGACGATGTCGATCATGCTGGCTGCGACCGATCTGGGGATCGGGAGCGGGCACGCCTCGGTGGGCGACCAGGCCCTCGTGCGCAGCGTCCTCGGCGTGCCCGAGGATCGGGAGTGCGCGATCCTCGTCGCGCTCGGCTATCCGGCCGACCGTCCGCTCGAGCCGATCGCACATCCGAACCGGCGGGTCCTCGACGATGTCGTCCACCGCGAGCGCTGGTAGCAAGGCCGCGTTACTCGCTCGGCGGCGGCGGCAGGCCGAGCACAGCCTGGCTGTCCGCGGACACGGGCGTGACGACGCCTGGCATCTGCGGGATCGATGACACGACCACGCCTTCCTGCAGCCCGACGATGGAACGAACGATCGCGATCGCGAGGACGGCCGAACCCACCTCGAAGCCGAGTGAGGCCAGCCTCCACAGGTCTTGGGTGATGAAGCCGGAGATGTCGGTTGGGGTGTCGGAGCGGCCGATCCCCCACTCAAGAGCGCTCCCGGCGAGCCAGAGTGCCCACCACCACCCGATCACACGCCAAGTGTTGAGGCTCCGCCAGGCACCACCGTGGCTCGCCTTCCACAGCTCGCGGACCGTCTCGAACGGCTTGACGAGGTTCGCGAGCGGGACGAACCACCACCCCACGGCCCATCCCGGTGTGAACTTCAGGCCCCCGCCCGCGAGTTCGATCGCGTTCCGTTGCGCCCGGTACTGCCAGACGCACCACACGATGCCCGTCCCGACGAACACCAGGAGCCAGACCCACACGGACGTGATCACCAGGACGTCGGCCCGATCGGCCTCGGCCAGGGTGATCGAACCGCCGGCCTCCACCCGCCCGAGGAGGCGTATCCGATAGAGCAGGGCGGACGCCTCGGCCACGAGAAGGACGATCTGTGTGCCGAGCAGGAAGACGAGGGCGCCAGCGATCCGTCTCGTCGGTCGAATGGACATGGGACCTCCCGGTGATCGGGCCCGACCACGTCTGAACCCTCTACGTATCGGGAGGCGGAACCCTTGCCTGAACCGCACGGAAAAAGCCGGACCCGCTGGACCGAACGTTCGCTCGGCATTGCCCAAGCGCTGGATGCGGTCGACACTTGGCTTGTGCCACCGGATCCTCGACGAAGCGAACGCGGCCACCACGGGAGCCGCCTCTTCCTGTGCCTCGCAGCGCTGGTGTTCCTCGCGATGTCGTGCACGTCCGAGCCGGAGCGGCGTGACCTGCCCGACGTCCAGATCGACATCCCCGAGGACGCGTCGACCGACACCGGCTCCCAGAGCCCCGCGCCGACCGTTCCCTCGGATGTCGCGGACCTCCCCGGTCGCCTCGCCGTCCTGGACGCCGCCGGCAACCTGGTCACGTCGAACCCGGACGGTTCGGACGAGGTCGTCCTCGCCGAGATCGAGACCGGTGGGAGCCAGGTCCGCCAACCGACGTGGTCGCCCGACGGTCGTCGCGTCGCGTGGGTGCACGTCGAGGTGACCGAGGCGGGCGGCTTATCGTCCGTCATCGCCACGGCCGGCGGCGACGGCACCGGGCCCTCCGAGGCGAGGACCGCGGTGGTCCCCTTCTACCTCTGCTGGGACCCCACCTCCTCCCGGATCGCCTACCTCGGGTCGCCGAGCGAGGAGGAGATCGAGCTGGGCATCCTGGAGGTTGCCGGTCGTAGCTCGGGCACGGCGCTCGACGCCGGCCAACCCTTCTACCTCTCGTGGGCGCCGGGCGGCGATCAGCTGCTCGTGCACGTCGGCGAGGATCGGCTCGAGCTGCTCGGCCTCGATGGCTCGCTGACCACGGTCGCCGACCGACCGGGCACCTTCTCCGCGCCCGTGTGGACCGCCGACGGCCGGACCTTCGTCTACGCGTCGGTCGGTGCGGATCGTCAGCGGCTCGTCGTGCAGGACGCCGAGGCCGAGAACGAACGGCCGCTCGTCTCGTTCGACGAGCTGATCTCCTTCGTCGTGAGCCCGGACGGCGAGCGGATCGCGTTCCAGGTGATCGAGGGGCAGAGCGTGCTGCCGCTCTCGGTCGTCGACGTCGACACCGGCGAGGCCGTCGAGATCACCGATGCCGCGATCGCGGCGTTCTTCTGGAGCCCCGACGGCGAGCGCCTGCTGTACCTGGACCCGGATCCGGAGGATGAACAGTTCTGGTTCCGCTGGGGTGTGTGGGACGGGAGGTCGTCGTTCCTCACGCCCCGCTTCGTCCCGAGCCAGCTGATCGCGGGCGCGTACCTGCAGTTCTTCGAGCAGTACGCGCAAAGCATGAACCTGTGGTCGCCGGACGGCAGCGCGTTCGCGTATCCGGGGACGAACGAGGAGGGCGAGGAGGGCATCTGGATCCAGTCGGCTCGGGCAGACCGCGCACCGGTCCTCGTCGCGGACGGCGACTTCGTGGCGTGGTCGCCGTAGCCTGGGACCTTCGTTCCCGTGTTCTGGAGAGGATCTCGATGAACGTCGGCCGCAGCCAGACCCTGCTCACAGCCTGCTCGCGACCGTCGGAGGGCCCACCCACGCCGTGACGTCGACCACGACTCCGGCCGTCCTGCCCGAGGAGATCCGCGCCGTGATCTTCGACATGGACGGCGTCATCACCGACACCGCGTCCGTGCACGCCGAGGCCTGGAAGCGGCTGTTCGACGAGTACCTGCGCGAGCGCGCTGATCGCACGGCGGAACCGTTCGTGCCGTTCGACGCCGACGAGGACTACCGCCGATACGTCGACGGCAAGGGTCGGTTCGACGGCGTGCGGAGCTTCCTCGCTTCGCGAGGCATCGAGCTGCCCGAGGGCGACCCGAACGATCCTCCGGATCGGGAAACCATCTGCGGGCTGGGGAATCGGAAGAACGAGATGTTCCTCGAGCACCTCCGCCGGCACGGCGTGCAACCGTACCCCTCGACCGTGGCCCTGGTCCGCGAGCTGCAGACACGCGGCATCGGGACGGCGGCGATCTCCGCGAGCCGGAACATGACCGAGGTCCTGGACGCGGCGGGACTCGGGGACCTCTTCGCGGTCACGGTCGACGGCACCGACCTCGATGAGCTCGGCCTGCCCGGCAAACCGGATCCGGCGATGTTCGTCGAGGCGGCTCGGCGTCTCGGGGTGGACCCCCCGTCGGCGGCGGTGGTCGAGGATGCGCTCGCGGGCGTGGAGGCGGGCACGCGGGGTGGGATCGGGTTGGTGGTCGGGGTCGATCGCACCGGCCACGCGGACGCCCTGCGGGCCGCCGGCGCCGACGTGGTGGTTTCCGATCTCGCCGAGCTCCGGCTCCCTCCCCTCGCGTCGAACGTTCGAGACCTCCCGTCGGCGCTCGAACGCGGGGACGAGATCCGAACGCTGCTCTCGGGCCGGCGCGTGGCCGTGTTCCTCGACTACGACGGGACGCTCACGCCGATCGTCGACCGTCCCGAGGACGCGTTGCTGCCGGCGGACACCCGCGCCGCGATCGAGCGGCTGGCCGCGCTCGCTCCGGTGGCGATCGTGAGCGGCCGGGACCTTGCGGACGTGCGGCGGATGATCGGGATCGAGGGGATCACGTACGCCGGGAGCCACGGGTTCGACGTCGTCCTGCCCGACGGGTCCGCCCACCAGCGGGCCACCGAGTTCCTCCCCGCGCTCGAGGCAGCCGAACGCGACCTCCGAGCCAGGCTGGCCTCGGTCCCGGGAGCGCAGATCGAGGCGAAGACGTTCGCGATCGCCGTGCACGTCCGCCGGGTGCGTGAGGAGCTTGTGCCCGACGTCGAGGCGGCCGTCGCGGGGGTCGCCGCCGCCGACCCGCGCCTGCGAAGGACCGGCGGGAAGAAGGTGTTCGAGATCCGGCCGGCCGTGGCGTGGGACAAGGGCAAGGCGTTGCTCTGGTTGCTCGACGTGCTGGAGCTCGGTCCCGGCGTCCTTCCCGTTTACGTCGGTGACGACGAGACCGACGAGGATGCGTTCCGTGCGGTACGCGATCGAGGACTCGGCGTTGTCGTGCGCGGGGAGGGTGACGCCCGGCCGACGCTCGCCCGCTACACGCTCCGCCACACGGAGGAGGCGCGCGCGTTCGTTGAGCTGCTGATCGACGCGCTCTCGGAGCGGGGGCCGTCGTGAACGGGTGGTCGCTGATCTACGAGGGCTTCCTCCCGACGGAGGAGGGGCTCCGAGAGGCGCTCTGCACCCTGGGGAACGGGGTGTTCGCCACGCGAGGGGCGGCCCCCGAGGCCGTCGCCGACGAGGTCCACTATCCCGGCACGTACGCCGCGGGCGTGTACGACCGGCTGCGGACCGACATCGCGGGCCGGAGGATCGAGAACGAGGACCTCGTGAACCTGCCCAACTGGCTGGTCCTCACGTTCCGCCCGGAGGGCGGCGACTGGCTGGATCTGGGCAGCGTCGAGGTCCTGTCGTACGTGCAGGAGCTCGACCTGCGCACCGGGGTGCTGAGCCGGGCGTTCCGCTTCCGCGATGCGGACGGCCGCACCACCGGCGTGCGGCAGCGCCGGCTGGTGAGCATGGCCGAACCGCACCTGGCGGCGCTCGAGACCACCATCGTTCCCGAGGACTGGTCGGGGCGGCTCGAGGTCCGCTCGGGGCTCGACGGCACCGTGACGAACTCGGGCGTCCCTCGCTACCGGAGCCTTCGCGGCGATCACCTCGTTCCGCGGTCGAGCCGGACCCTCGGCGGCGACGCGATCTCGCTGGTGGTGGAGACGCGGGACTCCCACATCCGGATCGGGGAGGCCGCGAGGACCCGCCTGCTCCGCGTTGACGAGGAGATCGAGGCGGAGCGAACGGTGAGCGAGGGCGAGGGGTCCATCGCGCACGTCGTCGCGGCCGAGGTTCGAGCGGGCGAGGAGATCACCGTCGAGAAGGTGGTCGCCCTGGTGACGGCCAGGGCGAACGCGCTCTACGAGCCCGGGGCCGACGCCGAGAAGGCGGTCGAGCGCGCCGGCGCGTTCGAACGGCTCCTGGAACGGCACGTGCTCGCCTGGAACCGCCTGTGGCAGCGCTTCGACATCAAGATCGAGGACTCCGAACGTGCCCAGACGATCGTGCGGTTGCACGTCTTCCACCTTCTCCAGACCGTGTCCACCAACACGATCGACCTCGACGTCGGGGTACCCGCCCGGGGGCTGCACGGTGAGGCGTACCGCGGACACGTGTTCTGGGACGAGCTCTTCATCTTCCCGCTGCTGAACGTCCGCCTCCCGGCGCTGACGCGCACGCTCCTCAACTACCGCTACCGCCGGCTCGACGAAGCGAGGTGGGCGGCGGCCCGGGAGGGTTACGAGGGCGCGATGTACCCGTGGCAGTCGGGAAGCGACGGGCGCGAGGAGAGCCAGACGCTCCACCTCAACCCCCGCTCGGCACGCTGGCTGCCGGACAACTCGCGGCTGCAGCGGCACATCAACATCGCCGTGGCCTACAACGTCTGGCAGTACTTCCAGGTCACCGAGGACTGGGAGTTCCTGCGGTTCCGCGGCGCGCCGATGCTCGTCGAGATCGCCCGCTTCTGGGCCAGCGTCGCCACCTACGACCGGGCATCGGGGCGCCACGTGATGCGCGGCGTCATGGGTCCGGACGAGTACCACGACGCGTACCCGGATCGCGACGAGCCGGGCCTGGACAACAACGCCTACACCAACGTGATGGTGGTCTGGCTCCTGTGCCGGACGCTGGAGCTGTTCGAGCGGCTGCCCGAGCACCATCGCCTGGAGCTGTGGGAGTCCCTCCGCCTCTCCCGCGAGGAGCTCGACCGATGGGAGGACATCAGCCGCACGATGCTGGTGCCCCATCACGACGGGGTCATCAGCCAGTTCGAGGGCTACGAGAACCTCCTCGAGCTCGACTGGGAGGACTACCGAACGAGGTACGCCGACATCCACCGGCTGGATCGCATCCTCGAGGCGGAAGGAGACACCGCCAACCGCTACAAGGTCTCGAAGCAGGCCGACGTGCTGATGCTGTTCTACCTCCTGTCGGCCGACGAGCTCCGCGAGCTGTTCGAACGCCTGGGATACGAGCTCTCGGCGGAGACGATCTCGCGCACCGTCGACTACTACCTGGCGCGCACCTCGCACGGATCGACGCTGTCGCGGATCGTGCACTCGTGGGTGCTCGCTCGCTCCGATCGCGAGCGCTCGTGGGAGCAGTTCTCGCAGGCGCTCGAGAGCGACGTCGCGGACGTCCAGGGCGGAACGACGCCCGAGGGCATCCACCTGGGTGCGATGGCGGGAACCGTCGACCTCCTCCAGCGGGGGTACGCGGGGCTCGAGACCCGAGGCGACGTGCTGTGGTTCGGCCCGGCGCTGCCCAAGAAACTGCACGCGCTCGAGTTCGAGATCCACTATCGAGGCCACCGACTCCAGGTTCGGATCACGCCGGAACGCCTGCGACTCAGCACGATCGCGAGCGACGTGGCCCCGATCCGGGTCGGGTTCGATGACGAGGTCGTGGAGCTGTCGCCCGGTTCGACCGCCGAGTGGCCGCTCACCGGGTAGGCGTTGCGAGGCTAGTTCCCCAAGAACGAACGAAGTCGACCGGCTGGTAGTTCAAGATCTGCTCCCGGGAGATGCCGGCAAGAGCCGCGGTCGCCATCCCGAACGGTAGGAGCTCCAGCTCTTGCGCCCTGTGCGCGTCGCTCCCGATCGAGAACCACCTGACGCCCTCCGAACGAGCGAGCGTCGCAAGCTCGACATCGAGATCTTGTCGCCACACCGTCGCGTCAAGCTCGAGGGCCTTCCCTAGCCGCGCGGCTTCGGCGAACACGCGACGCCAGTCAGCGACCAGGCCGACACGCCGCCCGTACATCCGTGCCTTCGGGTGCGCGAGCACGTGCAACCGCGGCTGCCCGAGCGCGGCGAGGTAGCGCTCGGTCTGGTCGTCCTTCGCCCGCAACGCAGAGTGGAACGCGCCGAGCACGAGGTCGAGGTTCGCGAGCGAGGCGTCGTCCATGTCGAGACTGCCGTCGGCGAAAAGATCCACCTCCATCGAGCGAAGGACGCGGAAGGGGTCCCCGTCCCCCTCGAACCCGCGGTTCATCGCGTCGATCGCGCGGCCCTGCTCGACGAGTTCGCCGGCCGACATGCCGTTCGCGATCGTGAGCGCCTGCGAATGATCGGTAACCGCCACGTACGCCCGTCCAAGGGATCTCGCGGCCGCGACCATCTCTTCGAGCGGCAGGCCGCCGTCACTCTAGGTGGTGTGCATCTGAAGATCGGCGCACGGGCTCGACTCCCAGGCGTGATCGGCGTCGAGCGTCCGACGGACCTCCGCGTACGTCAGGAATCCACGCCGCGTCTCGTCGGGCTCAGGGGTGGGCGGGGGATCCTCGAGCCATGCCTGGATCCGAGTTGCTATCCAAGGACCCACGGCGTTGAGGTGGGTGAGAGGTCGGCCCGACTCAGCGATCTCGTGCACCTCCTCCGACCAGAATCCGAAACTCGCGCGACATGATGATCGCAACACGCCGAAGGGAGCGCCGATGGATGGCATCGTGGAGATCCGCACGTACACGCTGAAGCCGGGATCCGGCGCCGGGTTCCATCGCACGTTCGTGGAGGACGCCTTGCCGATGCTGGAGCGGTGGGGGGTCGACGTCGTCGCGTTCCGTCCCTCACTCGATGACGACGACGCCTATTTCTTGATGCGGGCTTACCGGAGCGTCGACGAGCGACAGCAGAGTCAGGACGCGTTCTACGGGAGCGACGAGTGGCGGAACGGGCCCCGCGAGGCGATCGTGTCGAAGATCGAGACCCTCATCTCGGTCGTGGTTCCGGCCGAGCTCATGTCCCGAGCGGGAGGGTAGCTGCGAGACTCGGGCCGTGGAGACCGCGACCCAGACGCTGCATCGGATCACGTCCTACAGGTGGGGCTGGTACGAGCCCTCCCGCGAGGACGACGACCTCATCTGGTCCGTGCCTGTCGACGACCCTCGCGTCGTGCGGGATCTCGAGACCAACGACGTCGATCGCTTCCCGTGGTTCTTCAAGCGGTACACGATGGAACTTCCGCGCCTGCCGCTCCCCCGCGACCTCCCCGCAACGACGGCTCCGGCCGTCGCCGTGCTCGCGGGCACGGCGGACGTCTCCCCCACTGAGCTGGATCTGCGGCAGCTCTCCCGGTTGCTCCATCTATCCGCGGGGGTCGTGCGTACGACGGAGCGGCCATACGCGACATGGTTCTTCCGCGCCGCCGGATCCGCGGGCGGCCGTTTCCCGCTCGAGGTCTACGTCGCGGTGCCCGACGGTCTGGGGCTTCCGGCGGGGCTGCACTGGTACGACCCGCTCGATCACGCCCTCGTGCAGGTCGGGCCTCCGCCGCGCGGCGACGCCTCCGCCCTGGTCGTGACCGGCGTCCCGTGGCGCACCGGGTGGCGGTACCGCGAGCGAGGGTACCGGCACGTGTATTGGGACGCCGGAACGATGCTCTCCCAGCTGCTCGCGTCGGCCGATTCCGCCGGGATCACGCCGCGGCTGCACACCCGCTTCCCGGACGCCGCGGTCGCCGCGCTCGTCGGCGCGGACGGGGTGCACGAGTGGCCCGTGGCCGTCGTCGCCCTCGGCGACGGCGGGCCCGCGCTCGACGCGACCGGTTCCGCAGCCGCGGGCGAGGTCGACGCGGCCCCGCTCGAGTTCCCGCTCGTGACGGCGGCGCAGCGGGCGGGCGAACGCGACACGCTCGGGACGGCGTGGGAGCGGGGCGCGCCGATCGAGGCATCGGCCCGGGGAACCGATCCGGTCGAGACGGTGGTGCTCGAGCGCGGGTCGCAGAGGCGCATGGACCCCGACCGCGGCCTGCCCGAGAGCCTGCTGCGCACGTCGATGCTGGCGGCGATGCGCGGCGTCGAGCTCCCCCACTTCGTCGCGGTGCACGGCGTCGACGGGGTCTCGCCGGGGATCTACCGCTGGCCGGACCTGTCGTCGCCGGTTCGCGCCGGCGCGATGCGGGACGAGCTCTACGTGGCGTCCATGGATCAGGAACTCGCTCGCGATGCGGCGTTCGTCGTGATCGCGGCGACCGACGTGGGCGCGCTCGACGACCGCGAGTACCGCGAGGCGCAGCTGGCGGCCGGCCTCGTGGAGGGCCGGCTGCACCTGCTCGCCTACGCCCTCGGCGCGAGCGCGAGCGGGATGACGTTCATCGACAGCGAAGTGCCTGCGCTGTTGGGCGAAGCGCTGGACGGTCTGCTGTTCACCTGCGTCGGCGTGCCGGGGTACGCGTCGGCGGCCGGCGGCCCACCCGGGGCGCCGGCCGCCGTCCGTTCGGTTACGCCGCGCGTGGCCGATCACGTCGAGGACGAGATGCCGTGAGACCGTACCGAGCTCAGGAGCTGAGGTTCACGAGGGCGTCCGTGCAGCCCACGCCCTGCACCCAGACGTCCTGGATGCCCGTGATGTCGGGAGCGATGTCGACGGCAGAGACGATCATGTTCGCCGTGAAGGACTCGTCGTTCCCATCGCCGGCTCGATAGAAGTCGGCCTGCATCACGACGGTCTGGTCGTTGGTGCTCGCGGTCTTGAGGGCTTCGGTCGCCGCCCCGGTGCACTTGAACGGCGTAGCCGACAGGAGCGCCTCGCCGTCCCACCGGACCCCCTCCCCCGCCAGGCAGCCGGCGAGCGGTCCCTGGTTCACCTGGGAGACGCAGCTGAAGGAACCGCCCGCGTGCGCCGATCCGGCGGTCGGTTTGAAAGCGCCGCCACCCGTCATCGCGACCTCTCCCGTGGGAGCCCCGGCGATGTCGGGTGCGTTGAAACCGAAACCCGTTGTGGCACCGGCCGCGAGCGCCGCGGTCCCTCCGAGCAACACGGTGAGGGGCACCACGGCGATAGCGAGGAGCAGGACCTTCCGCATGACGGCCTCCTTCCAGACGTTCGTCCACGGCGTTGGACGTTGCTCCTCGTTCGACGGGCCGGTGTGAGCGGTTCGGCTCGGATCCGCGCTCCGCAAGATCCCGCAACCGCGCGATCGCCGTTACACCGCGATGACGAGCTTGCCTCGAGCATGTCCGGTCGCGAGATCGCGGATCGCGTCGGGGGTCTCGCTCAGCGAGTACGACTGCCCGACGACCGGCGTGACCTTGCCTGCCTCGATCAGCTCGGTCACGGCCTGCAGGTCCTCGACGCTCACCTTCGAGTTCAGCCAGTCGAGCCGCTGACCCACGAACAGCGACATCAGGGGCGCGCGGATCATCCCGCGGAAGAACCCACCGGTCCATCGCCCACCGCCGTCCCCTCCGACGATCACGAGGGTCCCCTTGGGGGTCAGGGCGCGACGCAACCGGCGCACCGGGCGGCGCCCGGCCGTGTCGATGATCACGTCCCACGTGCGCGACCCGTCCGTGAAGTCCTGGCGCGTGTAGTCGATGACGTCGTCCGCGCCGATCGACCGGACGAGGTCCAGCTTCGACGTGCTGCACACGCCGGTCACCTCGGCGCCGAACGCCTTCGCGATCTGCACCGCGAACGTTCCCACGCCTCCGGCCGCGCCGACGATCAGCACCTTCTGGCCGGGCCGGACATGCGCCTTGTCGCGGAGCGCCTGGAGAGCCGTGACGCCGGAGATCGGAACGGCCGCGGCCTGCTCGAACGAGAGCCTCGCGGGCTTGCGGACGAGCTTGTCCGGACGGGTGACCGCGGACTCCGCGAACGAACCACCCTCGGCGACGCCCATCACCTCGTCGCCGGGCCGGAACGCGGTGACCCCAGTGCCGACCGCCTGGACGGTCCCCGCGACGTCCCAGCCGCGGACCCGGACCTTGGGCCTCCGGAGCCCGATGGCGGGGCGCGCCATGTACGGCTGACCGGTCATCAGGTGCCAGACGTCCGGGCCGGCCCCGGCCGCGTGCACCCGGATGAGCACGTCCTTCTCTCCAACAGCCGGATCGTCGATGTCCCGCAGCTCGAGCACGTCCGCCGAGCCATACGTGTCCTGTGTGATCGCCTTCATCGCGTCTCCTTCCTCTCGCCCGCTCGCCGGTGTACGGCGTACACTACGGGGAACCCTAGGTGTACGTCGTACACTCTGTCAACCCCAGAGCTCGGCTCTGCGAGGGCAGGGCTCGAAGAGGAGTCGCTGGATGGCCACGAAGATCGAGACGAGCTCGAGTGCCCCGCCGCGGGTGCCCCTGAGCCGCGAGCGGATCCTGCGTACCGCCGTCGCGCTAGCGGACGAGGGCGGCGTCGAGTCGCTCAGCATGCGCAAGATCGCCCTCGAGCTCGGCGTCGTTCCGATGGCGCTCTACAAGCACGTGGCCAACAAGGACGAGCTGCTCGACGGCATGGTCGACGTCGTCGTCGGCGAGATCGACCCGCCACTCGCCGACGCCGACTGGAAGACGACGATCCGCGAGCGGGTGCTCTCGGCCCGCCGGGCGCTCCTGCGTCACCCGTGGGCCTCACAGGTGATCGAGTCGCGGACCGATCCGACGCCCACGGTGATCGGGTATATGGACGCCATGATCGGGATCTTCCGGGCCGGCGGCTTCTCGATCGACGTGACCCATCACGCGATGCACGCGATGGGCAGCCGGCTGCTGGGCTTCTCGCAGGAGCTGTTCGACGACACGTCCGGCGACGGCGCGGAGATCGAGGAGCTGCAGCGTCAGTGGATGGCCGAGCGGTACCCGCACATCACCGAGATGGTCGCGGCGATCAGCCACGACGACGAGTCCGTGGTCGGTTCGGGGTGCGACGACCAATTCGAGTTCGAGTTCGCCCTGGATCTCACGCTGGACGGCCTCGAGCGGCTCCGAACGACGGCCTGACCGAGCGACGCGTAACGATGAGCCACCAAGGGAAAGGGTCCTTCATGAAGGTGCTCAAGATCGGGTTCGTCGGCACCCGAACGGCCCAGCCCGAGGCCATGGCCGACTTCTTCGAGCGTGTCCTGGGCCTGCGGCCCACGCACAGCGGCGACGACATGTGGGCGTTCCGGCTGCCGGACGGCGGCATCGCCGAGGTGTTCGGACCGTCGCAGAACGACCACTACCCGACCGGACCGGTGGTCGAGTTCCTGGTCGAGGACGTGGAGGCCGCCGCCGAGGAGCTCCGCACGGCGGGCGTCCCGATCGTGTTCGGTCCCGAACACGCGGACGACGTGGGCCTTGCCTGGGTCCAGTTCCGGGCGCCCGACGGCAACCTCTACGGGCTCATCGAAGGCCGAGATCTACAGACCTCGTCTCTCGGAACTTGACCCAGCCCCTAGGATCCCGGGTGCCGGACGGTGGAAAGGGAGTCACTCGCGGAGAACTGCGTCGTGATCGATCGTCGAGCTGAGCACGTCGATGCCGAAGGTGAGTCATCACAGGTCGCCTCGTGCGACATCTACGACGTCATCGATGGATCCCCCGCCATCACGACCTATGCCGTCGAGATCAACAGCAGCGCTGCTGACTGAGGGAGTCGTCTCGATCTGTAGACACACGGGAGAAGACGATGAAGGCGATCGTCCAGGACAGGTACGGCTCACCTGACGTCCTCGAGCTCCGGGTGATCGACAGGCCGAACGTCGAGGATGACGAGGTGCTGGTCCGGGTCCGCGCGGCATCGGTCCATGCTGATGTCTGGCACGCCGTGCACGGGGTGCCCTACGTCCTCCGGATCATGGGCTCAGGTCTGCGCGCACCGAAGCACCGTATCCCGGGGACGGATCTGGCCGGCGAGGTCGAGTCGGTCGGCAGGAACGTGACGCGGTTCCGGCCGGGCGACGAGGTCTTCGGTCAGACCCTCGGTGCCAATCTGTGGCGCAACGGCGGCGCCTATGCGGACTTCGCGGCCGCTCCGGAAACAACGCTCGAGCTGAAGCCGGCCAACCTCACGTTCGAACAGGCCGGAGCCGTCCCGACGTCCGGATCGCTCGCGGTGCAGGCGGTTCGCGACGAGGGGCGGACCCGATCGGGACAGTCGGTCCTGATCAACGGCGCCGGTGGAGCGGTGGGGACCTTCGCGGTGCAGCTCGGGAAGGCGTACGGGGCAGAGGTGACCGCGGTAGATGCTTCCGGGAAGCTCGACATGCTCCGGTCGATCGGCGCGGACCGCGTCGTCGACTACACGCGCGAGGATTTCACCCAGACCGGCCGGCGCTATGACCTCATCGTCGACATCGCGGGGACCCATCCATGGTCGGCCTCCAGACGCGCGCTCAGTCCCGAGGGGACGTACGTCCTCATCGGGCACGACCAGTACGGAGCTTCGGGCCATCGCTGGGTCGGGAGCCTGGGTCGCTTCTTCAAGCTGATGGTGATCGCTCCGTTCGTGAGCCAGCTGCATCCCTTCCGTGGCACCAAGGACCCCGGAGACCGCCTGGTCGTCATGAAGGAGCTGATCGAAGCCGGGAAGATCACGCCGGTCATCGACCGGACGTTCCCGCTGATGGAGGTGCCCGAGGCGATCCGCTACCTGGCATCCGGACAGGCCGGAGGCAAGGTCGTCATCACCGTGTGAGCTCCGACCGCCATGTGCTCGAGCGGCTCCTTGCGAAGGTCTGATCCCGTGGCGTGGCTTCTTCCGGAGCCCGGGGATACCGATTTCGATATCGCACGCCCTCGGGAGATGACCGAGGGGTGCGAGAAACGCATCTACGAGGGGTTCAAGGGCCCTCGGCGCCTGACGTAGCTTGGGTAAGGCGGTCTACCCCGCGGCGACGACCGCTAACACCTCGTCCGCGTACCGTTCGAGCTTCGCCGGACCCACACCCGAGATCGCGGCGAGGTCGGCCCAGTCCTTGCACTGTCGCTCGGCGATCTCGGCGAGCGTTCGGTCGTGGAACACCACGTAGGCGGGCACGCCGTCCGCGTTCGCACGCTTGCGGCGCCACTCCTTGAGCCGGTCGAACAGCATGCCGCCCCGGCCGACCGTGACCGCCGGACCGGGGGCCGCCGGCGCCCTGGAAGGCACCGGCGGCGCGAGCTCCATCTCGTCGAGGAACGGGCTCGGCTGCGCCCGACCGGCGACCGGCCACGTGAGGAACAGGTATCGGCGGGCGCGCGTGATCCCGACGTACAGCAGCCGTCGTTCTTCCTCGGGGTCGGCCTTGGCCCGACCCGAGCGGAACGGGAGCTCGCCGTCGAGCAGCCGCGGCAGGAACACCGCGTCGAACTCCAACCCCTTCGCGCGGTGGTACGTCAGCAGGTTCACGCCGCGGCCGCTGTGCTCGGTGGAGAACCGGCGGGCGAGCTCGGCGCCGAACGCCGCCGCGTCGCCGTCGGGGTGCGCGCGCTCGAACTCCGCCGCGAGCGAGCGCATGCGGCCGAGGTCGGACTGGCGCGTGACCTCCTCGTCGGCATCGGGCGCGACCTCGGGGTCGTAGCCGAGCTGGTCGGCGATCGCCGCGACGGCCTCGGCCACCGAGCCGGCGCCGGTGCGCTTCAGCCGCTGAAGGACCGCGCGCGGGCCCGGCCGCCGCAGGAACGCGCCGTCGCGTACCTGGTACGGGATCGCCGCGGCGGCGAAGGCCTCCTCGAACGGCTCGGAGCGGGCGTTGATCCGGTACAGCACCGCGATCCCCTCGAGCTCCACCGCTTCCTCTTGATGCAGCCGCCGCACGGCCTGCACGACCGCGCCGACCTCGCCCTCCTCGTCGGGTTCGGCGCGCGCGAGCGGCGGCGGTCCGGAGGGCCGGGTCGCCCGGAGCGTCTTTCGGAACCCGCCGAGGCGGGTCGCGAGCCGGTTGGCAAGCTCGAGCACCTCGGGCGTGGAGCGGTAGTTCTCCTCGAGCCGGACGACCGTCGCGTTCGGGTACCGGCGCGTGAAGCTCAGGAGGTGCTCGGGCGACGCGCCGGTGAACGCGTAGATCGTCTGGTAGTCGTCACCGACCACGCAGAGGTCGTCGCGGTCGCCGAGCCAGCGTTCGAGCAGGCCGGCCTGGAGCGGGTTCACGTCCTGGTACTCGTCGACGGTGAACGCGGCGAAGCGCCGGTGGATCTCGCGGGCGGCGTCGGGGTGCTCGTCGAACAGGCCCAGCGCGAGCCCGAGCATGTCCTCGAAGTCGAGCCGCCCCATCGCGGCCTTGCGCCGCTCGTACCCGTCGTAGACGCGGTGCATCAGGTCGACCGGGATCGGCGGTTCGTGGTCGCCGAGCTGGTCGAGGTACCTCGCCGGCGGGATCATCCGGTTCTTGGCCCACTCGATCTCGCCCGCGAGCTCGCGCCGGGGCAGGAACTTGTGGGGCGGCGGGAGCGCGTTCGCGAGCGAGGAGATCAGCGGGGCCTTGTGGTCGAGCACCTCAGGGAGCGGCTCGCCGGTGTACGAGGACCACAGCCGCGAGAGTTGCGAGAGCGCGGCCGAGTGGAACGTGCGCGCCTCGACGCCCTCGACGCCGAGCGCCTGGAGGCGCCGCTTGAGCTCACCGGCCGCCTTGTCGGTGAACGTCACCGCGAGGATCTGCGACGGCTCGAACTCGCCGCTTCGAACCTGGCACGCGATGCGGTGCGTGATGGTGGTGGTCTTGCCGGTCCCCGCGCCGGCCAGGATCGCGACCGGCCCTCGGAGCGCGAGGGCCGCCTCGCGCTGGGCCTCGTTCAGGCCGGCGAGGACGCTCTCGAGATCGGACACCGATCCGACCCTAGCACCGGGGCCGGACGGGACCGTGGCAGACTGTCCTCGTGGACGACGAGGAGCTCCTGGCCCAGGCGGAAGAAGCGCTGACCGAGATCAAGGTCGCGCAGGGCCTGTCGGACCGCCAGGCCTCGGTGCTGGCCGCGTTGCGGATCCGCCTGAAGGGGAGCGCCGGGAAGTCGCTCGAGGAAATGCTCGAGGCGACCGGCGATCTCAAGCGGGATCGCCTCGGGGAGGAGCTCGCGAAGGCCGAAGGCGAGCAGAAGCCGTCGCTGGACGACCTCTTGAGCAAGCCGAAACCGAAACCCGACTGGCCCTCCTGATCGCCCTACCGGGGTTCTTCGATCGACGCCCGATACCGATTTCGCTATCGCACCGCTCGGCGATCTCAACGCCGAGCGTCAGACGAGGCGGCCGAGGAGCGCCGCGCCGATCGGCCCGACCCACGCCGCGATCTGGCGGATCGGCCGGACCAGCAACGCGCCGGCCTGCTCAACCGCACCTGCGTCGGTGAGGAGCTCGGTGAACCGTTCGAGCCGCGCGGTGACGACGCCGCGGTCAGGATCGGGGATCCGGAGCTCGTCCTCGATCTCGTCCAGCGCCCGGCCCGCGTCCGAGCGCACCCGTTCTGACAGCTCGAGCGCGGCCAGCGATCTTCGCAACGTGCGGACCGCGTTCAGGGCCTGCCTCGGCTCCGGCGTGACGACCTTCGTGTCCGAGAACTGGATCATCGCTGCACTCCCGATCCGGTCATCGTGGTCTCCCCTCGACCACGGACGTGACTCGGCCTTACGGTGCGACGTTCGGGCTCCCAGCGCACGGGTCGGCGGCACCGGCTCGGTGTGACCTCGGTCACCCGCGCGCTAGACTCCCCCTTCGTCATGGAGCCACGCATCCCCGAAGAGCCGGGCAGCCCCAGCCTGCTGCGCCCGCGGGGCGTCGGCGAGATCCTCGGCGACGCGTTCCGGCTCTACGCCCGCCACTGGCAGAACCTCATCCTGATCGTGGCGGTGATCGTGATCCCGCTCTCCATCGCCGAGGTGCTCCTCACCGGTTTCTGGATCCGCGAGGGCCTCACGGAGGAGGAGCTCCGAAACGGCGTGGAGGTCGTCGTCGACGGAGCCTTCGTCGCCGGGGTGCTCGCTTCGTTCGTGCTCGTGGCCATCTCGATCCTGATGTGGACGATCCTGACGGGCGCGATCACGCGCGCCGCCGCCGGGACCTTCCTCGGCCGCGACCTCGAGATCGGCGAGAGCTATCGGTACGGGTTCGCCCGGTTCTGGTCGATCGTGCTGGTCGGCGTGCTCTCGGCCCTTGCGATCGCCGTCGGATTCGTCCTGTTGGTGATCCCGGGGTTCATCGTGCTCACGTTCCTCACGTGCGGGATCCCGGCGCTGGTGATCGAGGACAAACGCGGACGCGAGGCGCTCCGCCGCTCCTGGACCCTGGTCCGCGGGTTCGGCTGGCACGTCTTCGGGGCGTTCATCCTTGCCGCCATCCTCAGCGGCATCGTGAACGGCGTGCTGACGGCGCCGTTCGGCGACAACTACGCGGTCCGCAGCATCACCGCATCGATCGCCTCTGTCATCACGATGCCCTTCATGGCCCTGGTCGGCGTGTTCATCTACCTGGATCTACGGGTGCGCAAGGAGCGCTACTCGGCGGGCGATCTCGAGCGCGACCTGGCCTCGAACCCCACCTGAGACCGGCGGTTTCCCAACGCCGTGCGATACGGATTTCGGTATCGCACAGTTCGTGGAGTGGTCGTACCTGCCGTGTCAGACCTGGACGCTACCTTCGTGCCCGGTCGTCCGATCCGAAGGGGTACCCCGCTATCTGATAATCTGATTCACTGTGAAAGACATCTCCGCGACCGAGGCCGCTCGGAACTTCTCCAAGGTGCTCGACGCCGTCGAGCACCGGCACGAGACCTTCGTCGTCATCCGGAAGGGGCGCTCGGTGGCTCGCATCACGCCTGCCGTCGCGGCGTCGGGTCGTACGGTGAAGGACCTCTTGCTCGCCCACCACCCTGACTCGACGTGGGGGCGCGAACTGCGCACCATGCGCTCGAAGCTGCTCACCGAGGAGCGGGACTGGAACGGCTGATCCTGGACACGACCGCCCTCGTGACCGCCGAACGCGGCCGGCGCGGTCTGGAGGACGCGATCGCCGATGACGACGATGTCGCGATCGCGGCCGTCACCGCGGCGGAGCTGCTCGTCGGGATCGAACTTGCCGGAGCTCGCCACCGCGTGCGACGGGAAGCCTTCGTTGAGGAGGTACTCGCGACGCTGACGATCGAGGACTACACCCTGGGGACAGCTCGCGCGCACAGCCGCTTGTTGGCGGAGGTCCATCGAACCGGTCGCCCGCGCGGCGCCCACGACCTCATCATCGCCGCGACCTCGGTCAGCTCGGAGCGAACGTTGCTCACCGCCGACGTCCGCGGCTTCGAGGACCTACCAGGGGTCGAGGTGCGCATCCTGGAGCGTTGATCGACGTCGTCGCGGGCGAACGACTCCACTGCTGGGGTTTCTCCGACCGACCCCCGATTCCGATTTCGGAATCGCCTTCGTTCCGAGGAGAGCTCGCTCACCCGCGGCTGAACCAGATCAACCCTCGGGCAGGACGCCTCGACCCGCCTTCTCGTCGGAGCCGGCCGCCTCCGCTCGCAGCCGCCTCCAGCCCTCGCGTTCGAGCAGCAGCGAGACGCCCGCGCCGATGACGAGCGACCAGAAGAAGGGTCCGAGTCCGAACAGGGTCATGTCCGAGAGCGCGACCGCGAACGCGAAGATCGGGCCCAGCACCAGAGGACCGTGCGTGATCTCCTTCAGGGCGCCGACGAGGGCACCGATCAGGGCCAACCCGGCCATCGCGAGCAGCAACGTCGAGGGCACCAGCACCGCGAGATCGGCGGCGATGGTCGCGAACACCGCGATCAGCAGGCCCGCGGCGACGGGCAGGTACACCGACCGGTAGCGGAGCGACGGCGTGCCCGCCCCGGGTCCGGCGGTGAGCAGCACCGGGGGGAGCGCGAGCGAGACCGCGATCGGACCGAAGAACGAACCGAGCACCGTCCCGGCGCCGCTCACCACGTTGAGGACGCGCTCAGGGGGCGAGAACCCCTGGCTCCGCATGTAGACGATCGACGGGATGTTCGACTGCACCGTCAGCAGCGCGACGAGCACGGGCGTCGCGGTGGCGATCGCGGTCCACGTGAAGGAAGGACGGACGACCTCGAGGCCGGGCAGCGTGAACGAGGACGGGAATGCCCCGAGCTGTCCGGTCAGCGCGGCCACCAGCAACCCCGCGAGGAACGCCGGCAGGATCGGCGGGACGCGGGTGCCGAACACACGCTGGCTGACGAGGTACGCGAGCAGGGCGCTGCCTACCATCAGCGGCACCTCGAACGGGACGTCGACACCATCCTGGGACGTGCTCAGTGAGGTGAAGACGTTCACGACGAACGGCATCACCGCGCCGGCGATCAGGCCGTTCACGATCGGAGCGGGGATCCATGCGGCGATCCGACCGGTAACCCCGAAGACGGCCGCTGCCAACACCATCGCGCCGGCGAGCATCGAGGCGCCGGCCAGCTCGGGGAAGCCGAGCTGATCCCCGAGCGACACGAAGAAGATGATGGCGAAGATGTTCCCGGTGATGAGCAGGGGCTGGCGATACCGGACCGTCAGGACGAGTGCGATGAGCGTCGGGAACCCGTAGAGCACCGCGATCCAACTGCTCGTCTGCTCGTCGGTCAGGTCGAGGCCGTTCGGCCCCGCGGCCGTGAGGACGATGCCCAGGACCGCGAAAAAGACGATGGTGATGGGGATCGAGGCGATCAGGGCCGGCAGCGCTCGCCGGAGTTCGCTCGATCTCCCGACCACGACCACCCTCCCGCGAC
>Ga0209859_1000009_pt1 | contig 36291 bp, 35 predicted proteins | sample GWRWS3_50_60_FD_187241 | JGI IMG/M metagenome (GOLD analysis project Ga0209859, IMG submission 187241) | Riverbed sediment microbial communities from areas with vegetation nearby in Columbia River, Washington, USA - GW-RW S3_50_60 (SPAdes)... | ecosystem: Environmental > Aquatic > Freshwater >... | reverse complement strand
GGCCACTTCCGGTCGCACTAGCTCGAGCAGGGCGGGCAGGAACGAGTCGGCCGAGCCGTGATGCGCGACCTTCAGGATCTCGACTGGAGGAGGCCGGATCGGCACGGTCACGTTCCCCTCGGCGTCGGCAGTCAGGAGCGCGTCGACCTCTCCGTAGGAAGCAAGGAGGACGATCGCGTGGTCGTTCGGGTCATCGCTCGGCGGCGCGGGCCCTTCCGGCCACAGGACACGGAGACGCAGGCGGCCGACGCGGAAGCTCTGACCGGCGCGGGCTGGGACGACCTCGACGCCTCGTTCCCGGGCGGCTGCGAGCGCTGCCTCCTCGTCCTCGCTCGGCACGGGAATCCTCGGGTCGAGGACGGCAGTCACGTCGACCCGCTCGAGGACTTCGGCCGCGCCGCCCACGTGGTCGCGCTGCGGATGCGTGAGGACGAGCGCGACGAGGCTCTCGACTCCGAGCTCCTCGAGCTGGCCGGCCACGTCGGCCTCGGGTGGTCCCTGGTCGACGAGGACGGCGCCCTCGGGAACCTCGAGCAGGATCGCGTCGCCCTGGCCGACGTCGAGCAAGGTGAGACGCAAGCCCTCTGGGGGCGGCGGGCGGTCTTCGGGCATCGTCCGCCACGCGACGACGAGCGCGAGTCCCAGACCCGCGAGAGCCGCTGCTCGGCCGACTCGCGGGCCCCGCATCCGGACGAGGAGCACGAGGGCGAGCACGGTGCCCGCGAGGAGCCCCAGCGCTTCGAGGGAGGTCACCTGGGCATGGGGAAGGCCGCCTACGAGCCTGGCGCAGAAGGCGAGATACGCGGCGAGCCAGCCGTCGACCCAGACGAGCGCCGTCGCGGCCTCCGGGAGGACCGGATAGACCGCCGCGGCGGCGAGCGCCAGTCCGAGGAGTGGTGCGACAACGGGCGCGGCCAACGCGTTCGCGAAGACCGCGTAGACGGGGATCGTCCCGAAATGGAGCCAGAGGATCGGCGCCGTGGCGAGGCCGCACGCGGCCGAGAGGGAGACGACCGGCGCGAGGCGGCGCGGCAGCGGGTAGCCCTCGAGCCGATCGTCAATGCGGGGGACGAGGACGAAGATGGCGGCGACGGCTGCGAAGGAGAGCTGGAAGCCGGGCTCGAGCAGGCCGTACGGGTTCCACGCGAGGAGCAGCGCCGCGCCGACGAGGAGGAAGTACCAGCGGTCGCGCGGGCGCGAGGCGAGCCAGGCGAGCGACGCGAGCCCGCCCGCGATTCCCGCCCGGATGACGGAAGGCTGCCAGCCGACCGCGAGCACGTACGCCGCCACGGTTCCGAGGGCGCCGAGCTCGCCCGCCCAGCGCGGGAAGCCGACGATCCAGGCGAGCAGAATCGTACCGGCGACGACGTAGGCCACATTTTGGCCCGACACCGCGAGAAGGTGGTAGAGGCCGGACGCACGGAAACGGTCGCGCAACGTCTCGTCCAGCCCCTCGTCCTCGCCGAGGACGACCCCGGCGAGCACGGAGCGGCGCTCGCCGGCGGGCACGGCCTCCAGCGAGCGCGTGACGCTTCGCCGCAGGCGATCGCCGACCCCGCCCAGTCCTCCCCGGCCTCCTACGACCCGGTAGCGGCTCCCGCGGAGAACGACGTGGATCCCCTGCCGACGGAGGTACGCGGCCTCGTCGAACCCGCCCTCCTCCTCGGCGCCACGTGGGCGGGCCACCGTGACCACGAGCTCGAGCACGGTCCCCTGCGGTGGCGACCGTGCGGGCGGGAGGTCGAGCCGGGCACGCTCGCGGAGCTCGGTCGGGCCGAAGCGGAGGACCCGGACCGGCACCCGGAGGGCGAACTCGCTGCGGCGCGCCGGGCCCGTGACCTCGACGCGTGCGAGCGCTGCCCGCCCGATCTCCGGCACGAGCAAGCTGCGGTCGAGCGCGTCCAGGCGAACGCTCCCCCACCAGACGCCCGCGAGCAGGAGCGCAGCTGCGAGACACGCCGCGCGGCCGGAACCGGCGGCGAGCGCTGTGAGCCCGAGCACGGCCGCGCCGAGGCCGAGGCCGAGGTGGGTCTCGCGAACGAGGAGTGCGAGGGCGAGGCCGACGCAGAAGGCGCCGGCCAGGAGGTGCGCCGCCGGGACGCGTCCGAGGCGCTCGAGAGAAGGCACGCGTCCGCAAGCTCCGCGGTCACAGGTCGACGAGCGGCCGAAGCTGCTCGAGCCGAGCCGGGCCGATCCCGGGCACGGCGTCGAGCTCGTCGACGGAGCGGAACGCACCGTTCGCGGTGCGGTAGTCGAGAATCTGCTGCGCCGTCACAGGGCCGATGCCCGGAAGCGCGTCGAGCTGCTCCAGCGTCGCCGTGTTGAGGCGCACCTTGCCGCCCGGCAGTGCGCCCGGCGCGGCTCCTCCCCCGGCCGCCGCCTCCACGCTCCCACGGAGTGGGACGACGACCTGCTGGCCGTCGGCGAGAGGTGCCGCGAGGTTCACGAGCTCGAGTGCAGCCTTTGGCCTGGCGCCCCCGGCCTCCGCAATGGCATCGTCGATCCGGCTGCCTTCCGGCAGCCGGTAGAGACCGGGCTGAAGCACCGCGCCGACGACGTGGACGACAAGCTCGCGCGCCGGCTCTTCCTCGACCTCGAGAGCGACGGGGTGAGCGCCGGCGGCCGGCCTCGACTCTCCGCGGTCGAGGGCGACGCGACCGGCGATCGTCAGGAGCGCGAGGAGCGCGACGGAGTACGCGAGCGCCCGCCCCCGCGAGATCGACGGCATGCGCATCTCTCAGCGCGAGCCTGGGCCGGTGTAGCTGACGACGAGCCGCGGACGGAGATCGGCCTCTGGAAAGCTCGCAGACGGGCCGTAGGGGCCGCTGACGCCGTAGTCCTCGTCTCCGTCCTGGAGCTTGAGGAGGAGGCCGTTGTTCGGCACGAGCTTCTGCTGCCAGGAGCGCACGAGGCCGACGACGTTCCAGGTGAGCCACTGCGGTGTCGTGGCCGAGAAGACGACCGCCGTGTCGACGACCCCTTCGTCGAGCTCGAGCTCGCGCTCCCCGAACCAGTTCCGGGAGAGGATCCTGTGCGCGTCCAGGACGGAGCCTGGCGCGGTACAGGGGACGCTCGTCAACCCGGCCGCGACGCACGCGCCGTCGTGGTAGATCCGAAGCTCGGCGGCAGTGACCGTGGCGCCGGCGGGGATCTGCGCGAGTGGGAACCGCAGGGCCGCCCGCCACACCTTGTCATCGACGCCCCCGATCGGCAGGCGCGGCCCGTCGTCCCGGTAGCAGCGCGACTCCCAGTCGTAGCTCCAGTCGCACCAGAAGGGAAGCCCGACGTCCGCGCTCGGCGAGATGGAGATCGTCGACGCAGCGCCTGCCGACGAGCCGAGAAGGCCGAGCGCCGCGAGCGCGACGATGAGCAGGAGCTGTCGCATGCCCATGGATGCTCGCGCGGAAAGGCGCGCGCGTGGCGCGCGGAACGTGCCGGAAGTGAGACAGGACCGCCTAGAGAAGCTCGCGGCCGCGTCGAGCCGTCCGCAGCACGCCGTACCCGCCGTCACACACGAGGGCCTGGCCGTTCACCCAACCGCCGGCGTCCGAGCAGAGGAACGCAACGAGCGCGGCGGAGTCCTCCGGGCGGCCGAGACGGCCGAGGGGATGCTCGGCGAGCAGCCGCTCACGGAGTTCGGGGCTCGCGTCGAGCCAGCCGGTGTCCGTCGGGCCGGGATCAATCGCGTTCACCGTGATCCCCCGCCCGGCGAGCTCCGCCCCGAGGCTCCGCACGAGCCAGTCGAGCGCGCCTTTGCTCGCGGCGTAGGCGATCTCGCCGGCGAGCGGCGGGCCGCTCGTGTAGACGACGACCCGACCACTTCCGGGCTCGCCGTGCCAGCTGCGCACGAACGCGGAGCAGAGCAGGAACGTCCCGCGCGCGTTCACCTCCAGATGCCGGTCCCAGTCAGCGACGCCGGTCTCGAGCAAGCCGCCCAGGTGCGAGTGCGTGTGTGCGACGACGAGCGCGCCGACCGGCCCGACCGCGACCTCGGCCCAGGCCACGACCCGCTCGGCCGTGTCCGGATCACGCAGGTCCTCCTCCCGGAAGGCGGCGCGGACGCCGAGCGCCTGCAGCTCCTCCGCGAGCTCCTCCGCCTCCTCCGGCCGCGAGCCCCACGGCTCCGTGGCGTCGTAGGGGCGCCAGCCCGTCGTCGCCACGTCCCAGCCGTCGCGGGCAAGGGCCCGCGCGACTGCGGCGGCGATGCCGGCCCTGCGGGTTGCCCCCGTGACGAGAGCGGCGCGCCGTGCGGCGGAGGGCGTGACGGAGCCGGCCACCCGGAGCCGAGCCTACCGCACGATGCAGGGGCCGGAGGAGACCGGGCGCAGATGCTTGCTCGCGGCGGCGAGCACGAGGTCGACGGGAACGGCGTAGCCGCCCTCGCCGTCCCGCGTCCCGCCGAAAATCATGGCGACGACGCGCCCGCGCCGGTCGACGACTGGGCCGCCGCTCTCCCCGGGCTGGACCGCGCCGCGCAGGGGGACGACGACGCGCGGCCGCACGCGGCGGCCGTAGGCGTTCGGGGAGAGGACGGTGCGCGACTCACCGGCCGTCCCCGCCGTGGCCGTGAGGGGACCGTTCCTCGGGTACCCGAGGAACGCGACGGGACGCGGCCCATCCGCACGGGCGTTCGTCGAGAGCGGCCCGATCTCCAGTCCGCGCACCCGCATGAGCACGATGTCGTTTCCCGGGTCGACGTAGACCGGCCGCCCGGCGAGGACCTGCCCGTTGGGGGCAAGGACGCGCGTCTCGCCGTGACCGGCGATGACGTGGGCGTTTGTCGCCACGAGCTCCGAGCGGACGACCCAGCCGGATCCCTGGGTGCCGACCCCGCACGCGGTTCCCTCGAGCTTGACGACGGCGCCGGCCGCGGCCCGCGCGCCCGGGCTCTCCAACACGCTCGGGTCGGGCGGCGGCAGTGTCTCGCCGAGCCCGGGGAGGAGCGGGAGCGGGTCGAAGCGATTGAGCGCCTGGAGGACGCGGTCCGGCGGCACCGCGCTGAGGAGCCGGGGCAACAGCACGGACTCCCGTACCTCCGCGCGAAGTCCGAGCGCCGGCTGGTGCAGGGCGAGGACGGCCAGGAGCCAGCCGATCGCGAGCGCGATGAGGCCACCGAGGACGATCCCTCCGAGCCGATCGACGGTCGCGAGCGGGGGCCGTGCCGCGAGGAACCGCCGCACCGGCCGGCCGAGCGCCCCGGCGAGCGTGCCGAGCAGGAACGCGCCCGCGAGCGCGCCGATCAGCCCGGCGACGGGGAGCCAGGCGGAGTTCTCAGAAAGGAGGAACGGCGCCACGAGCGACCCGATGACCGCGCCCAGCGCCAGCCCGCCCAGGGAGAGCGCCTGCGCGGCAAGGCCGCGGTGGGCCCCCACGATGGAGAAGGCCGCGACCGCGAGCAGCAGGAGGACGTCGACCCCGTTCACGAGGGCAAGGGTACGCGGGGCACTAGACCACGAAGTTCACGAGCTTGCCCGGGACGACGATCTCCCTGCGGATCTCCTTCCCGTCCACGTGCGCGCGCACGCGCGGCAGCTCCTTCGCGCGGGCGAGGAGCTCCGGCTCGGAGAGGCCCACGGGCACCTCCACCTTGTCCCGCACCCTCCCGTTCACCTGGACGACGAGCTCGAACGTCTCCCGCTCGAGCAGAGCCGGGTCGGCCTGCGGCCAGGGCTCCTTCCAGAGCCGCCCGCCGCCGAGCCGCTCCCAGAGCTCCTCGGCGAGATGCGGCGCGTAGGGCTGGATCAGGCTCACGGCGGTCTCCGTCGCGAAGCGCACCTCGCCCGCGCGCTCGGGATCGTCCTTCACGAGGTAGACGTCGTTCACGAGCTCGATCACGGCGGCGATCGGCGTGTTGAACTGGAAGCGGCGGAGAATGTCGTCCCCGACCTTGGCGATCGCCTCGTGCGCCCGTCGCACCAGTGGCGCGCCCGAGGGAGCCTCGACCGGCCCCCGCTCGGCCACCTCGAGCCCCAGCCGCCACAGGCGCCCGAGGAAGCGAGACATGCCCTCGATGCCCGCGTCCTGCCACTCGATGTCGTCCTCGGCGGGGCCCATGTAGAGGATGTAGAGGCGGACGGCGTCGGCGCCGTAGCGCTCGACCATCTCGTCCGGCGAGACCACGTTCCCCTTCGTCTTGGACATCTTCGCGCCGAGGTAGTGGATCATCCCCTGCGTGAAGAGACGCAGGAACGGCTCGCGGAAGGCGAGCAGCCCCATGTCGTTCAGCACCTTCACGAAGAAGCGCGCGTAGAGCAGGTGCAGGATGGCGTGCTCGACGCCGCCGATGTACTGATTGACGGGCAGCCAGTAGTTGGCGATGGCCGGGTCCCACGCGGCGTCGTCGTTCCGCGCGTCGCAGTAGCGGATGAAGTACCAGGAGGAGTCGACGAACGTGTCCATCGTGTCCGTCTCGCGCCGCGCGTCCCCGCCGCAGCGTGGGCACGTCGTTCGCAGCCAGTCCTCCGCCGCCGCCAAGGGAGAGCGGCCCTTCGGGAGGTACTCGTCGACCTCCGGCAGGAGCACGGGCAGGTCGGCGTCGGGCACGGGGACGATCCCGCACCCGTCGCAGTAGAGAATCGGAATTGGACAGCCCCAGTAGCGCTGGCGGGAGAGCAGCCAGTCGCGCAGGCGGTACCCGACCGCGGGCCGGCCGAGGCCGCGCGACTCGAGCCATTCCACGATCGCGGTCTTCGCCTCCGCGCTCGACATCGCGGAGAACTGGGCCGAGTCGACCAGCCGCTCGTCCTCGGAGTGCCCGACGTAGGCCGCGCCCTCCTCGAGCTCGCCGTCCGCGGGGACGACGACGACCTTCACCGGGAGCTCGTACCGCCGCGCGAACTCGTAGTCGCGGTCGTCGTGGGCGGGCACGGCCATGATCGCGCCCGTCCCGTACTCCATGAGGACGTAGTCGGCGACCCAGATCGGCAGGAGCTCGTCGTTGACAGGATTCGTGATGAAGCGGCCCGTGAAGACGCCGGTCTTCTCCTTCTCCGGGTCGGCGCGCTCGACCGCGGAACGGGCGGCCGCGTGACGGGCGTACTCCATGACCTGCTGCTCGTGGTGCGTTCCCTCGACGAGCTTCGGAACGAGCTCGTGCTCCGGCGCGAGGACGAAGTAGGTCGCGCCGAAGAGCGTGTCCGGCCGGGTCGTGAAGACGGGAATGTCGACGTCCAGCTCCTCGATCCGGAACACGATCTCGGAGCCTTCGGAGCGCCCGATCCAGTTGCGCTGCATCGTGAGGACGTGCTCCGGCCACGACTCGAGCAGATCCATCTCCTCGAGCAGCCGGTCGGCGTAGGCGGTGATGCGGAAGAACCACTGCTCGAGCCGCTTCATCTCGACCTCCGCCCCGCAGCGCTCGCAATGCCCCTCGATCACCTGCTCGTTGGCGAGCACGGTCTGGTCCACCGGGCACCAGTTGACCGGCGCTTCCCTGCGGTAGGCGAGCCCTTGCTCGAAGAACCTGAGGAAGATCCACTGCGTCCAGCGGTAGTACGAGGGGTCGTGCGTCGAGACCTCGCGGTCCCAGTCGATCGCCCAGCCCATGCGGTGCATCTGCTCGCGGATGGCGGCGATGTTCCGCTCGGCGACGACCCGCGGGTGGCCGCCCTCGCGGATGGCGGCGTTCTCGGCAGGGAGCCCGAAGGCGTCGTAGCCCATCGGACGCAGCACCCGGTAGCCAGAGCGGCGCCGGACGTGGGCGAGGACGTCTCCGAGCGTGTAGTTCTTCACGTGCCCCATGTGGAGCTCGCCCGAGGGATACGGGAGCATCTCGAGGACGTACGTCCGCCGCTCGTCCGCCTCGTCAGGCGCGGTCGGGTTCGGGACGGAGAACGCACGCTCGCGCTCCCACACGCCCTGCCACATCAGCTCGATCGTCTCGGCTTCGTATCGCTCCATCACGGTCTCCGGTAACAAAAAGCCTCTCTTTCGAGAGGCGCTGGGGAGGGCCGGACGGCCTACGGCGGCCGTGTTGCGGGCCCCCTGACTCAGGTAAGAAGAGTTGCCATTTCCGCCGTCAAGTCTAGCGCCTGGGTCGGCCTGGCAGAATCGGGCCGTGATCTCGACCTACTCGATCGCGGCCTGCGACCTCGACGCGCGCGAGTGGGGCGTCGCAGTCCAGTCGAAGTTCCTCGCGGTCGGCGCGGCCGTCCCGACCGCCGAGCCGGAGGTCGGGGCGGTTGCCACCCAGGCGTGGGCGAACCTGAGCTACCGCGCGGACGGGCTCGCGCTCCTGCGGAAGGGATACGCGGCCGAAGAGGCGATCCGCACGCTCGTGGGGGCCGACGAGGGACGCGACCACCGGCAGGTCGGCGTCGTGGACGCATACGGCCGCGGAGCCACCTACACCGGCTCCGCCTGCCTCGAATGGGCCGGCGGGACGACCGGGCCGGGCTATGCGGCCCAGGGGAACATCCTCGTCTCGGGGAAGACCGTGGAGGCGCTCGCCGGGGCGTTCGAGGAGACCGGGGGCCGGCCGCTCGCGGAGCGGCTCCTCGCCTGCCTCGCCGCCGCGCAGGCGGCCGGCGGCGACCGCCGCGGGCAGCAGTCGGCCGCCCTGCTGGTCGTCCGCAAGGACGGGGGCTACGGCGGGACGAGCGACGTCGCCGTCGATCTCCGCGTCGACGACCACCCGCGGCCCGTCGAGGAGCTCGAGCGCCTCTTTGTCATCCACGATCTCCTCTTCGGGGAGACTCCGGAGGAGGCGTGGCTCGTCGTGGACGACGAGCTCGGCGCCGAGCTCCGCGAGCGCCTGGCCGCGCTCGGCTACGAGGACCGCGACCTCGCGGACGCGCTCGCCGCGTGGGCCGGGACGGAGAACTTCGAGGAGCGCGTCCGTGGCGCAGACCGCATCGACCCCGTGATCCTCGAGCAGCTCCGGGCCCGATGAGCGAGAAACTCGTCGAGCCCGAGGACGAGCTCGAGACCGAGCACCCGGTCACGCCCCTCGAGCTCTTCTTCGACCTCGTCTTCGTGTTCGCGATCACCCAGGTCACCGCCCTGATGTCGGACGACCCGACGTGGGCCGGCGTCGGCGAGGGCCTGCTCGTGCTCGCCGCGCTCTGGTGGACGTGGGGCGCGTACACCTGGCTGACGAATGCCATCGACCCAGACGAAGGCTCGGCCCGCCTGGCCGTGCTCGGGGCGATGGCGGCGATGTTCATGGCGGCGCTCGCCGTGCCCGGGGCGTTCGGCGACGACGGTGTCCTCTTCGGCGTCGCCTACCTCGCCGTGCGAGTCATGCACATCGTGCTGTTCGCCGAGGCCTCGCCGGACGTCGACATGCGTCAGGCCTCTCTCCGCCTCGCGCGAACGGCGATCCCGGGGCCGGCCCTCCTCGTAGTCGCCGGCTTCCTCGACGGCTGGCCGCAGATCGCCCTCTGGATCGTCGCCCTCGCGATCGACTACTCGGGCCCGTACGTCTTCGGCGTCCGCGGCTTCTCCGTCTCCGCGGAACACTTCGCAGAGCGGTACGGGCTCATCGTCATCATCGCGCTCGGCGAGTCGATCGTGGCGATCGGGATCAGTGCCGCCGGGATCGAGCTCGACCCGACAGTCGTCCTCGCCGCCGTCCTCGGCCTCGTCCTCACCGCCGCTCTCTGGTGGGCGTACTTCGACATCGTGGCGCACGTCGCGCGCAGGAAGCTGAGCGAGGCGCGGGGCCACGAGCGTGTACGCCTCGCGCGCGACTCCTTCAGCTACCTCCACCTGCCGATGTTCGCGGGCATCGTCCTCGTCGCCCTCGGAATGAAGAAGGTGATAGCGCATGTCGATGAGCCGCTCGAGACGGTCCCGGCCGTCGCGCTCTGCGGCGGCGTGGCCCTCTATCTACTCTCCCACGACGCGATCCGCTACCGGAGCGTCAGGACGGTGAACCGACGGCGGTGCCTGGCGGCGCTCGCGAGCGCCGCGCTGATCCCGGCAGCGACGCGCGTCGACGGGGTCGTCGCGCTCGCGCTCGTGGCCGCGGTCTGCTCGGCCCTGATCGCGTACGAGACGCTCCGCTTCCGCGAGGCGCGGGCGCGGATGCGCGCGGCCGTCTGAGGCAGCCGCCGCTTCAGGCGGCGCCGCGGACGGCCCTGAGCAGGCGGCGGGCTCGGCGCGGGCGCGGGCGCTCGACGGCGCGGCGCGCCGAAGCCTTCGCGTGCTCGCGCTCGAGCTCGGCCTCGACGAGCCGGCGGCGGGTCTCGAGCTGGGTGACGGACAGATAGGTCATCGCGAACAGTCCTGCTGGTTTCATGCACCCGATCCAACCAGCGGAGGACGCCCGGCGCAGTGCGGCGTCCAGGCGTCTCGCGGTGCGGGTACCCGCACCGACTGGCCCCGGAGAGCGAGAGAGGGACTTGCCGGGTGGGCGCGAAATTCGCTGCCGGTGCACATCGACGTCGACAAGCGGGCGAGTGAGTGGTACGAGCGGCTGACGCTCCGCCGCGCAATGCGCACCATCCTGCTCGCCGCGACGCTGCTCGTCCTGATCGCCGGCGCACTCGAGCGGATCGTCGAGCCAGAGACGTTCACGAGCCTCGGGCTCGCCTACTGGTGGGCGGTGATGACGGTGACGACCGTCGGCTACGGAGACATCGTGCCGGAGTCGCCGGAAGGCCGAGTCGTGGCGTCGGCGCTCATGCTCGTCGGCCTGGCCCTCATCCCCACGCTCACGAGCTTGGTCGTCTCCACCCTGATCGGCAAGCGGACGCGGGCCCAGCAGGAGGAGCTCGACCGGCAGGGCAAGGAGCACGCAGCAGCGCTGGCGCGGATCGAGGGGCACTTGGCGCGGCTGGGCGACGGAACCGGCCCTCCGGCCGGCGAAGCCGGCGGCGCTCAGGCGCCCGACTAGACTCCTCGAGAAGCGCGGGAAGCGCTTGCGGTTGCGTTGAGCGAACCAGACCCCCGGAAAACCAGACGCGCCGAGAGGCGGCGGCAGATACGCCGCCGGCGGCTGGGCGCAGCCACGGTCGCCTGCTTCGTCCTCCTCGCCGTGCTCGTCGGGGCGTGGGCGAGCCGGGGGGCGGACGACTTGACGACGACCTCCGCCCCGCCCGTTCCTGAGAGCGGCGCCGAGCTGACGAAGGAAGAGCAGGCCAACGGGCAGGCGACCGCGCCCGCCAGGCGTCGGAAGCCGTCGAATCGCTCGCGGCTCAAGCTCCGCGAGACGCTCGGCGGTGCCATCTCCCCGAAGTCGGTGGCCTCGTCCGGTACCGGACTCGTCCTCGCCCAGAACATGATGTACCGCCACTCCGTGACCGTCTACAACTCGCGCACGCTGAAGATGAAGAAGACCATCTCCGACACGGTCACCCTCTCCGACTTCGGCTACAAGCGCTACTCGGGCACCAGTCAGGGAGCCCCGGTGGAGGCGGCATTCTCGCCGGACGGCAAGTACGCCTACGTGTCGAACTACTCGATGTACGGCGAGGGCTTCGGCCCAGAGGGCGACGACGAGTGCACCCCGAGCTCCGGGTACGACGACAGCTTCGTCTACCGAATCTCGCTGGAGACGCTCGAGATCGACGACGCGTACCGGGTCGGAGCCGTGCCCAAGGTCGTGACCGTCACCCCGGACGGACGCTTCGTGCTCGTCGCGAACTGGTGCACCTGGGATCTCAGCGTCATCTCCACTCGCGCCGGCCGCGAGGTGCGGAGGATCCCGATGGGCCGCTATCCGCGGGGAATCGTCGTCTCGCCGCGGGGGAACGCCGCCTACGTGGCGATCATGGGCGGCAACTACCTCGTCCGTGTCGACCTGCGGACGTGGACGACGTCCAGCATCCCGATCGGATCGGGCCCGCGGGCGCTCGAGATCGATCCGTCCGGCCGGCGGATCTACGCGACGCTGAACGCCGCGGGCCAGGTGGCGAGGCTCGACCTGCGCACGCGCAGGGTCACCACCGTCTCGACGGGGACGCTGCCGCGCAGCCTGGCCATCGCTGACGACGCCAAGGCGATCTACGTCGTCAACTACGAGTCGGGCACCGTCAGCAAACTGCGCACGTCGGACCTGAAGATCCTGCAGACGGTCTCGGCGTGCTACCACCCGATCGGGATCGCCTACGACAGGCCCACGCGGCGCGTCTGGGTCGCCTGCTACGGCGGCTCGATCCAGGTGTTCGACGACCGCTGAGGGCGGCTCGGCCGCGGCGGGCTTGGTTGCCTCGCCCGGCTGCACGAGCCCCGCAAACCACAGGCCGCCTGAAAAGGAGTGGAGCCAACGGGGCTCGAACCCGTGACCTCCGCGATGCCATCGCGGCGCTCTCCCAACTGAGCTATGGCCCCTCGAGGTTTCGACCCAAGTCTAGACGCACCAGGTCGAAGTCGTCGGCCCAGCAATCCCCGCTTCTGGTTGTTCCGCGGCAGCCCGAGCCGGAGCTGCAGTTCAGTCCGAGTGCCGAACACATCCATTGGAAGGAAGAAGCAGCGGTCCACCTCGGCGCAGTACGCAACAATGGCATCCGCTTCTTCAGTCGTGTACGAGCGCCTCCGGAAGCCCTCCGGACCACGCCGCGACGAGTAGAAGCGGACCGGGATCACGTCGCCACGCCGAGCCGCCCACTTGCACTGGACGCGGACGAGCTTGCACTGGAGGTCGAAGATCAGATCGCAACGTCCGCCTTCGGCGATCGGCTTGTACACGTTGATGCCGAGACGAGTAGCGGCATGCGCGATCGCGGTCTCGGCGATCGCGCCCTTTTGGTTGGTCGTGAGCCCGGGACGAACAGTAGTTCGTTTGCCGGACAGACAACCAGCGCGATCAGCCTGCGACGGCCAGCTCGACCGAGGGCACGTCGCCCCAGAGCTCCTCGAGGCGGTAGTACTGGCGCGCTTCGGGCGTGAAGACGTGGAGGACGACGTCCAGGTAGTCGGCGAGGATCCAGCTCGCCTCGCGCACCCCGGCGACGCTCCGCGGCAACAGCCGGTCCTCGTGCTTGAGCCGCTCGCGGACCTCGTCGAAGATCGCCTTCGTCTGGCGGGGGTTCTGCCCCGTGCAGATGACGAAGTAGTCCGTGTAGGAGCAGACCGGCCGCATGTCGAGGATGACGACGTCGGCGGCGAGCTTCTCCTGGGCGAGCGCTGCTATCCGGCGGGCGTGCTCGATGGGCTTCAGGGGCCTGGTATCTCCTGGGTCAACACTCTCAGCGTAGCTGTGCCCTCCGGAAGGGGTCAACAACCATCATGGTAGAGGCCGAGCTCGACGACGAGGCGCGCGACGGCCGGGGGGACGAGCGCGTCGAGGGGCTCGCCCCGCGCGGCCAGCGCTCGGATCTCCGTCGAGGAGGCGCGGACGGCCGGGATCTCGAAGAGCTCGACGCGGTCGGGCCGCCGGAGCCCGCCCAGCACGGCGTCGAGCCGGTCGCGTCGGTAGCCGGGCCTCGTGGCCACGCCCAGGCGGACATGCTCGAGGATCTCGTCCGGCTTTCTCCAGGTGGTGAAGTCCGCGAACTCGTCGGCGCCGACGACGAACACGGTCTCGTCCGGGTCGAAGCCGCCGGCCTCGAGCGAGTCGATCGTGAACGCGTGGTCGTCACGCGCGACCTCGGCGCGCGGGAGGTCGGCGAACGCGAGGCGCGCGAGCTCGAGGCGCCGCTCGACGTCCGCCTCCACCCGCTTGTGGCCGGGCGCGGAGACGACGAGCACGAGGAGACGCTCGAGCGCGAAGTGGCGGATCGCCTCGCGCGCCAAGACGACGTGGCCGACGTGCGGCGGGTCGAAGGCGCCGCCGAGGATCCCGGTCGTCACCCGTCCTCCCGTTCGACGACATCGGCCGGCTTGATTCCGGCGGCGCGGAGGTCGTCCTCCGAGACCTCGCCGCGAACCCGATAGCCGCGGTCGGTGCGGAAGATGCGACCTCTGCGCCTCCGCGGGGGCCGCGGCCGGTAGACAAGGAAATCAGCGATTTCCTGAGTTCCTGCCGCCGCTGGCGCGGCGTCCGGGATCACTTCGAAGATACGCTGCTTGAGCTCGTCGATGCCTTCGCCGGTCAGCGCAGACGTGCGAATCACAGCAAGTATGCGCGGGTCGCGGACCTGAAAGGGCCGCGAGCCGGGCATGTCGACCTTCGAGAGGACGACGATCTGCGGCCGCTCGGCGAGGCCCGCGCCGTAGGCGGCGAGCTCCCGGTCGATCGCACGGAAGCGCTCCGAGACGTCCTCGTGCGCCTCGATCACGTGCAGGAAGAGCCTCGCGCGCTCGAGATGGGCGAGGAACTCGTCCCCGAGGCCCACGCCCTCGCTCGCGCCTTCGAGGAGGCCCGGCACGTCGGCGACGGTGAGCTGACGCCCGTCCGGCGCCTCGACGGTGCCGAGCACGGGCGCAAGCGTCGTGAACGGATACTCCGCCACCTTCGGCGTGGCGTTGGAGATCCGCCGCAGGAGCGACGACTTGCCCGCATTCGGAAACCCGAGCAGCGCCGCGTCCGCGAGCAGCTTCAGCCGGAGCTCGAGCGCCGCCTCCTCCCCGGGAGAGCCGAGCTCGGCGAGGCGCGGCGCCTGCTGTGTCGAGGTGGCGAAGCGGCGGTTGCCGGCTCCGCCCAAACCCCCGTGCACGGCGACGACCCTGGCGCCGGCGTGGGCGAGGTCGGCGAGCAGACGCCCGCCCTCGTCGAGCACCTGCGTCCCCACCGGCACACGCAGCTCGACGTTCTCCCCGTCGGCTCCCCGGCGGTTCGAGCCCTCCCCGTGTCGCCCGCGCGTCGCCTCGAAGCGGCTCCGACGGTGGAGGAAGGAGAGGTCGCGCAGATCGGCGTCGGCCACGAGCACGACGCCGCCGCCGTCGCCGCCGTCGCCGCCGTCCGGGCCTCCCTTCGGCACGTACTTCTCGCGGCGGAAGCTGAGCGAGCCGTCGCCGCCGCGACCGCCCTTCACTCGGATCCGCGCGCGGTCGTGGAACACGACCTTTTACCCTCCGAGGGAAAGCTGAGCTTTCCCCCTCCGGGCAAAAGCTCGACCAAAAGAGACGGTGCCGACCGCGATCCGCAACGTGTCACAGGTAGCGCTTCTCGGCATTGCCGAAAAGCGCTAGAGGACCGAGATGACGCGGCCTTCGCCGCCGGCGCGGAAGGTCACCTTCCCGTCGCGCGTGGCGAAGATCGTGTGGTCGCGGCCGAGGCCCGTGCCCGGGCCGGGCCGGAAGCGCGTGCCGCGCTGACGGACGACGATCACGCCCGCCTTGATCTCCTGGCCGTCGAAGACCTTGACGCCGAGCCGCTTGGACTCGGAGTCGCGCCCGTTCTTCGACGAGCCCAGTCCCTTCTTGTGAGCCATCTACGACACTCACTCCTCAGTCTTCTTGCGGGGGGTGGCGCGGCGCGCGGGTGCCTTCTTCTCGGCGGTGGGGGTGGTCTTGCGCGTCGCGGTCTTCCGTGCCGCGGGCTCGGCCTCGGCGGGCTTGGTCTCGGCGGGCTCCGCGTCGGCGGCTGCGGTCTCCTTCTTCGCCGTCGTCGAGCGCGCCGCGCGGGCACCGCCGATCGATTGAACCTCGATGCGCGTCAGGTGCGCCCGGAACCCGCGGCGCCGTTTGTAGCCGGTGCGTCGCCTGTGCTTCCCGATCACGACCTTCTCGCCGAGAACGTGCTCGGCGACCTTCACCGTCACCTGCTGTCCCTCGAGGTCGGACCCCAGCTTGGGGTCGCCGTTCCCGCCGAGCATGACCAGGTGGGGATGGAACGTCTTCCCCTCGTCGTGGGGCACGCGGTCGACGAGCAGCCGTTGGCCTTCCCGCACGCGGTACTGCTTGTTCCCGATCGAGATGACGGCGTAGCTCATGTCTCTTCCGTAGCATGAAACGAGCGGGCAGCGCCCGCTTCGCCGGACAGTCTAGCCAGCCTCCTCCGGGGTCGCAATCGGCTCCGAGCCTGCGCCGTCCGCCGTCTTCTTCTTCCGGCGCCGTCCGCCGCGAGTCCCTCGACGCGTCTTCTTCTTCGGCTTCTCCTCGGCGGGCCCGGCACCGTCCGCACTCGGCTCGGGAGCGGGGGCGACGACTTCCGCCGGCTCGTCGGCCTCGGCCGGAGGAGCGTCGGAGGCGACCGCGGCGGCGGCCTTCTTCTTCCGGCCACGCCCACCCCGTGTCCCGCGGCGCGTCTTCTTCTTCGGCTTCTCCTCGGCGGGCCGATCCCCGTCCAGGCTCGGCTCGGCGACCGGCTCGGCAACCGGAGCTTCCTCCACGTCCTCGAGCACGGCCTCGTCGAGGGCGACCGTCAGGGGCATCGGCGCAGCGCCCTTCGCTCGCGCCTTCGGCTTCACCTCGACCTTGGGGCTCAGGCCCTCGATCTCGGAGACCTTGCCCTCGGCCAGGATCTGGAAGCGGTCGAGGCGGAACGACTTCTTCGTCTTGAAGGCGAAGCGGCGGCCAGTCTCCTTCTCGAGCTCCTCGAGGCGCGCGCCGCCCGGCCCGATGAGGATGGCGGCGACGTCGGAGTGCAGCTCGACGAGGAAGGCGTCCGCCCTCGACGTTGCGATGTGGCGGCGGAGCTTCCGCTCGGCCTCGACGGCGTTGGTCTCCGCCGAGACGATGATCCCGTCGCCGTCGCACGTCGGGCAGGAGACGGTGAGGATCTCACGGGGGCCGTCCGTGACGTTCTGGCGGGTCATCTCGACGAGCCCGAGCGGCGAGATCTCGACGACATACGTCTTCGTCCGATCGCGCGCGAGCTCGCTGTTCAAGGCGTCCTCGACGAGCTCGCGGTTCTTCGGGTTGGCCATGTCGATGAAGTCGATGACGATGATCCCGCCGATGTCGCGGAGCCGCAGCTGGCGTACGACCTCAGCGACCGCCTCGAGGTTGTTCTTCGTGATGGTGTCCTCGAGCCGCGCGTTCGAAGATTTGCCGCGGCCGCCGACGAACCGGCCGGTGTTCACGTCGATGACGGTGAACGCCTCCGCATAGTCGAAGATGAGGTAGCCGCCCGACGGAAGATCGACGCGGCGGCTCAGCGTCGAGTACACGGCTTCGCGAACCCCCGACTTCTCGAGCAGCGGCTCCTTGCCCGTGTAGCGCTCGACCCGGGCGGCGAGCTCGGGCGATGTGCGCCTCAGGTAGCCGACGATCTTCCGGTACGTCCGCTCGTGGTCGACGACGACGCGCTTGAAGTCCCTGATGAAGAGGTCGCGGACGATGCGGAGCGGAAGCTCGGCCTCCTGATACACGAGCGCGGGCGGCGCCGTTCGGGCCGCGCGTCCTCGGATCGTGGCCCAGAGCTTGAGCAGGAGCTTGAGATCGCCGGCGAGCTCCTCCTCGGAAGCGTTCTCGGCCGCCGTGCGGACGATCAGCCCGCCCTCGGGCAGCTCGAGCCCCTTGCAGATCTTCTTCAGCCGCTCGCGCTCGTCGTCCTCCAGCCGGCGCGAGACGCCGATCCCGTCCCCGTAGGGCGTGTAGACGACAAAGCGGCCGGGGAGCGAGATCTCCGTCGTCAGGCGGGCGCCCTTCGTCCCCATGGGATCCTTGACAGCCTGGACGAGCACCTCCTGCCCGCGGGAGATGAGCTCCTGGATGCGCTTGCCGTGGCGCTTCCCCTCGAGCTCGGGGACGACGATCTCGTCCACGTACAGGAAGCCGTTCTTCCCCAGGCCGATATCGACGAAGGAGGCCTCCATTCCCGGGAGGACGTTGTCGACAACGCCCTTGTAGATGTTCCCGGCGATGGAGCGCCGCTCGGGCCGACCGAGATAGACCTCTGCGGGCTTCCCGTCCTCGAGGACGGCGACCGTCTGCTCGCCGACCTCGACGGAGACGAGGATCTCCTTCTTTATCTCCGGAGCGGCGCTCCGCGCGCCTCCGGAAGGAGCCTTTCGCGCCGTTGGCGGCGCTTTCTTGGCCGGGGCGCGCGTGCGCTGCTTCGGCTGCTCCCCCTTCTCCTTGGCGGGCTTCGGGGATTCAACCTCGGCCGCCTCGGTCTTCTTCTTTCGGCCCCGCCCGCCGCGACTCCCGCGACGGCGGCGCGCAGGCCTTCGCTCAGCCCCGGGGGGCTCTTGCCGGGCCTGCTCCTGCTCGACGCGCGCTTCGGGAGCGGCAGCCTCGGGCGGCGGCGCCTCCTCCTCGCGCTTCCTCCGGCGAAACCAGGACACGTTGTTGGACTCCTTTCGGGCGCACGCCGCGCTCGGCGCCGGTCCGGCGCTCGGGTGGCCGCAGCGTGTCTGCCACAAATCTCATGTGATCTCCGCGCCGGGCTTCCGCTTGCCCATTCCGGGCTCGACGATCCCTGCGCATCTGTCTCAGCGTAGCAGCACGAGGCTACGCAGCCGCCGGGCGGAGGCCCGAGCGCTTGCGCTCGACGGCCCGCAGACGCTGGTTCAGGCGGGCCCAGGCCCAGGGCTCGACCTCGTCGTATCGCCCCGTGGCGGCCTCCGCCTGGGTCGACTCGAGGTACTCGAACCAGGCGTCGGCCTCCTCGATGAGAAGCGCCTCCTGCCTTTCCTCCCTCTCCATGCGCGAGAAGGCTAGGACCGGGACCGGACGGACCCCCTGATCAGCCTCGTGCCTCCTGCAGCGAAGTACGCGGAGGCCGCTTCGCCCACCGCGCGGGTGGCCGCATACGCGATTCCGCCCTTGACGGCCCAGCCGAAGCCGGGAACGATCCCGACGAACTGGCGCGCGACTGCGCGGAAGCCGAGACCGGCGGCGACGACGGAGAGCACCTCGAACGCGCGCTCCCGGTCCAACTCCTCCCCGTGGGCGCTCGCGATGTGCAGCACCATGCGGATCTGGTTGAGCGTCAGCACCGGGAAGTCCGCACCCGGGATGAAGATGGCCACGCCGAGAACGCCGTTCTGCAGGGAGAAGCGCTTGACGATCTCCTCCACGACGGCGGGGCGAAGGGCGGGGATCCGCGCAGCGAGATGGTGGCCGCTGTCGCCGGCCCGCTCCGCGACGCGCTCCACGATCGTCTCGAGGGGAAGGGGCGCTCCTGGCGCGACCGCGACGACGTCGGTGTCGAGGACGTCGGGCACGGACGGAAGCTCGCCTGCCGGGACGCCGACGAGGATGCAGACGACCTCGACGCGCTTCCTGGCCGCCAGCCTGAGGGCCTTCTCGTCCTCCTCGCTCGGCCCCGCTCCGTCGATCGCGTAGACGAGGACGGCCGCGCCCTCGAGGTCGTAGGCCGACGGCGGGCGGCCGGAGAGGTCGCGGACGGCGTCGGGATGGCCGCCCTCGGCGAAGGCGGCGTGGATCGTGGCCGCGTGCTCCGGCGCGCCTGCGACGAGGAGCGGGTGAAGATCCCCGGCCGTCATGCGGAGCTCCTTCACCACTCCCCAGACGGCGGTCGGGCTGAGCGGGAGGCGGGCCATCCGCTACCTGGCTCCCGCGAGGCGGCCGCGGACGTGGATCGCCTCTAAGAGGCCGATCAGGATCAGCGTCGTCAAGAGGGAGCTCCCGCCGTAGGAGACGAGCGGGAGCGGGATGCCCGTCACGGGCGCGATCCCGATCGTCATGCCGACGTTGATGAAGAGCTGCACGAGGAGCGCGAAGACGACCGTCCCGGCGACGATCGCGGAGTAGAGGTCCCGTGCGACGGCGACGATCTTGATCCCGCGCCAGACGATGACGGCGTAGAGCAGAAGCAGGATGGAGGCGCCGAGGAAGCCGCGCTGCTCGGAGAGCGAGGAGAAGATGAAGTCCGTCGAGTGCTCCGGCAGGTAGTTGAACTTCGTCTGCGTCGCATTGGCAACGCCGCGTCCGTCCAGGCCGCCCGAGCCCACCGCCGTGATCGACTGGTTCACGTTGTACGTCGAGCCGCTCGGATCGATGTCCGGGTCGACGAAGCCGATGAGCCGCTCTCGCTGGTACGGCTCGAGGACCTCCAGCCCGGCCGAGGGGAGAAACCAGAGGAGCGCCGTCGCGGTGAGGCCCGCGACCACTGCGAGGACGGCGAGGTGGCGCCACGGCGCCCCTCCGAAGAACAGCGCGCCCACGACGATCGCCCCGTAGATCAGCGTCGTGCCGAAGTCGGGCTCCTTGAAGACGAGCACCATGAGCGGGATCGCGATCCCGACGACGCCGAGCGTCGTCCTCCACTCGCCGAGTCGCTGCCGCCGGTCGGCGACGAAGCCGGCGAGTACGACGACAAGGACGATCTTGCCGAGCTCCGAGGGCTGGAAGTTGAAGAACCCGAGCTCGATCCAGCGCTTCGATCCGCGAACCTCCTCCGCGAAGACGAAGACCGAGATCAGGAGGGCGAGCGCGAGCCCGTAGAGCGGCACACGTACGCGCCGATAGACGTCGAGGTCGACCGCGCTCGCGAGCGCGAGGAGAAGGCCGCCGACGGCGACGTACGTCAGCTGCCGAACGACGTAGTAGTCGGGATCGCCGGGCACGTCGTTGCGGGTCACCGCGTCGAGCAGCCAGAGCCCGTAGGCGACGAGCCCGCCCGTCGCCAGGAGCAGGAGGTAGTCCACGTGGCGCAGGAACGCGCCCAGCTCCCAGGCGGCGGCCTGGGCGCGGGTGGGTTGCGGGACGCGGTTGACCGGAGTGGCCATCAGTGCCCCTCCTGGTGATGCTGCTGTGCTTCTGCGTCGTGAGCACCAAGCCAGAGGTCACACTCGACCGAAGCCAAGGCTGGAGAAGCCTTGGTGAGGGCGAGGGTGGGCTCTGGCGCCGCGTGATCACGGGGCAGAGGTGCGGCGTGTATTGCCTGGAGGGGCACTTAGTCGCTCTGTTGGATCGTCACCGTGTAGGTGCCCGGCTCGACGTTGAAGTACTTCTCGAAGACCTGGAGCGCCACCGGAGCCGCGGCCGCGCCGCCATGGCCCCCGTTCTCGATCAGGGCGCAGACCGCGAGCTCGGGCGCCTCATAGGGCCCGTACCCGCACCACCAGGACTGGTCCCGGACGCCTTCGTAGCCGGGCAGCCGGACGTACTTCTCGGCCGTACCCGTCTTGCCGGCGATCGCGATCGGGAAGCCGCCGAAGATCGACTGCGACGTCCCGTAGCTCGCGTGCGTCGCGTCGTAGAGGGCTTCCTGCACGACGCGAAGCGCGTACGGGTCGAGGCCGATGTCGCGGGGCGGCTTCGGGGTGTAGGGCCGAAGGACGACCGGCGGCTCGCCCTCGTTGCGCGGCTCCTCCACGGACTTGACGAGGTGCGGCTCGACGAGCTTCCCTCCGTTGGCGATCATCGCGTACGCGCGTGTCATCTGGAGCGGGGTCACGAGCAGGTCCCCCTGGCCGATGGCGAGCTGGACGGAGTCGCCGCTCGTCCAGATCCTGTCGATCTCGGTCTTGAACGTCCTCCGTCGCCAGTTCGGCGTGGGCACGAGGCCCTTCTCTTCCGGCCCGAGATCGATTCCAGTGCTCTGTCCGAAGCCCATGGTTCGCGACCAGCGCTGAAGCGGCGAGTCCTTCCGCTCGTAGAAGCGGAGCGCGACCTGGTAGAAGAACGTGTCGCAGGAGTTGGCGAGCGCGGTCGCGAGGATCATCGGCTCGTTCTTGTACGGGTCCCAGTTCTTGAAGGTCTGCCCGTCGATGACCTCCTTGCCCGTGCACTGGATAACCTCGCCGGGCCGGAGTAGGCCTTCCTGGAGCGCGGCGAGCGCGGTGATCGGCTTGAACGCCGAGCCGGCCGGGTAGACCCCGGCGATCGCACGGTTCAGGGTCGGGACGTTCTCGCTCCTGTCGGCGAGCTTCTTGAGGTCGCGCGCCTCGACGGTGCCGACGTAGAGGTCCGGGTCGAAGGTCGGGTTCGACGCGAGCGCGAGGAGCTCCCCGGTGTCGACGTCCATGGCGACGATCGCTCCGCCGTCCGCCGCCCACTCCCCCTGGTCGTGCGCGAGCCGGACTCCGAAGGCAAGGGCCTCCTCGGCCGCGCGCTGGAGATCGGCGTCGAGCGTGAGCCTGATGTTGTCGCCCGCCTCGGGGAGCTGGCTGAACTCGCGCTCGCTCGTCACGCGCCCGAGCGCGTCGACGTAGACGCGCCCGACGCCGCGCACGCCGCGCAGGTACGAGTCGTAGACCGCCTCGATCCCGGTCTGGCCGATTCGGTCGCCGGCGACGTAGCCCTGATCCTCCTTGCTCTCGAGCTGCTCGGCCGAGATCTCGCCGACGTAGCCGAGGACCTGGGCGGCGATGTTCGCCTGCTCGTAGTTCCGCAGGTACGTCTCGGTGATCTGGACGCTCGGGAACTCGCTCTGGTGCTCCATGAGATAGGCGGTCCTGAGCTCGCCGACGTCGGTGCTGATCGTCACCGGCGTCAGGGGATCGCTCTCCAGGCGTTCCTCGACCTTCCTCCGAATGGCCTTGACTCGCAGCCCGAGGAGGCGCGAGAGACGCCGCAGCATCGTCTCCCGCTCTCCGAGGGGCACATTCTCGAGCGCGGCCGGCCAGATCTGCACGAGGGTGCCCGGCTTGTTCGAGACGAGCACGTCCCCGTCCCGGTCCACGATCGAGCCGCGCGGCGCCAGAACACCGAAGCTGCGGATCTGGTTGTTGCGCGCGTCCTCGAGGTAGTGCTCGCCGGAGATGACCTGAAGCGCCCAGAGGCGGAAGAAGAGCGCGCAGAAGACGACGATGGCGAGCACTCCGAGGATGCCGACCCGGAGCGCCATCTGGGGCGTGAAGCGGTAGGGCTCCTCGACGCGGGGGTCGGGCGGGAGGAACCCCGGCGTGCGGGTTCCGGGATCCCGGACGGTGCTAGACAGCGGTGCTCAACTCCCTTCGCAGGCTCACGCGCGGCGGCAGGAGCCTCGCGCACAGGCCGTAGAGCGGGTAGGCGACGAGCATGTTGAGGGCGAGCGTCGGCAGGAGCACTGCCAGGAAGAGCTGCGAGGCGGGGATCGAGAGGCCGAGCATGAAGTGGAGCACCGCTGAGCCGAGCGTGACCCCTGTCGTCGCGAGGGCGACCGCGATCAGGAGGGGGTGCGCCGACGCGCGGGTCGTCACCTCGCCGAAGCGCCCCGTCCAGTAGCCGGCGATCGTGAGCAGGAGGGAGGTCAGGCCGAAGGTTCCGAACGTGGCCGTGTCCAGAATGAGACCGGCCCAGAAGCCCGACACCGCGCCGAAGGTCGGCCCGCGAAGGAGCGCGACCGAGACGAGGGTGACGAGGACGACGTCGGGGTGCGCCTCGCCGACCTCGATCCACTCCGCGATGGAGACCTGCACGAGTGCGGCGAGGAGGATCAGGCCTCCCGCCTTGAGTGCGTCGATACCCGTCACGGCCGCTTCGACTGCCCCGTCTGCCGCCCCTTCGAGTTCGCCTTCGCCTCGGGCTTCTGCGCCGGACGCGGCTTCTCGCTGAGCACGACGACGACGGACAGCGAGTCGAAGTCGACCAGTGGCGTGATCTGAATGCGCTTGTAGAGATCGACGTCCTGCTGGCCAACCGACTCCACCCTCCCGATCGGGATCCCGCGCGGGAAGAGCGACTCGAAGCGGTCGGCCTTCCAGCCGGATGTGATCACGAGGTTGCGCTCCTCTACCAGCTCGTCCTTGCCGACCCGGTCGAGAACGAGCGAGGAGGTGCTCGCGCCGAGGCGAACCTGCCCGGCTGCCTCGCTCCCGAGGACGACCGCCGAAACGACGCTACGCTGGTCGGTGATGAGCAGGATCCTCGCGCTCGAGTCCGTCACCTCCGTCACGCGGCCGACGAGGCCCTCGTCCGTGACGACCGGTGCGTTCTTCTTGACGCCGTCGTTCAGGCCGGCCGCGATCACGATCTCCTGTTGGTACGGCGTCGGCGGGCGCGCAACGACGCGGGCGACGATGTAATCGAAGTCGTCTGGGAACCTGGGTCCGGCGATGTAGTCGGCGAGCTCGCCCTCGAGGGCGAGCTCCTGAGCGGCGGTCTGCTGGGCGATCAGGTCGCGGCGGAGATCCTCGTTCTCCTCCCGGAGCCTCTCGTTCTCGTCCTTCGCGTCCATCAGGTCGGAGACCCAAGCCCAGCCGTCCCGGAACGGGCGTGAGACGCGCTCGCCGGCGACCTCGAAGGGCATGAGCACGGAGACGCCGATGCGCTGAGCGGCGTGAAGCGGGCCCTCGGAGGACTCTCGGAAGTAGACGGTGATCAGCCCGAGCGACAGGAGGACGAGCACGGCGGCGACGAGCCGCGCCCTGAAGGCGCGTCCCGTTCGCGAGGTGAGGCCCTCACCGCGCCGGACTGGAGCGTCCAGCACCGGAAGCCGTGCTGTGCGTTGCCGGGGCACGGAACAGACCAGTGTAGTGAATCGCCCGGCGAGGGTGAACCGGTCCGAGGGGCGTTTTCTAGCGGCGGCGGCCGTTCCGCTGGCGGGCCTTGGCCGAGCGGTGGATGACCTCGAACTCCTCGAGGCTCCGGCCGGAGCCAACCGCGACGCACGTGAGGGGCGACTCGGCCAGCTGGACGGGCATCTGCGTCTCGTCGCGAAGCCGCTCGGCGAGGGCTGTGAGGAGGGCACCGCCTCCGGCGAGGACGATCCCGCGGTCCATGATGTCCGCCGCGAGCTCGGGCGGGGTCTTGTCGAGCGTCGACTTGATCGCGTCGATGATCTGGCCGACGGGCTCGTCCAGGGCTCGCCGTGTCTCCTCGGACGTGATCACGACCGTCTTCGGGAGGCCGGTGAGCATGTCGCGACCGCGAACCTCCGCCGAGACCTCTTGCGGAAGCTCCCAGGCCGAGCCGATCTCGAGCTTGAGCTCCTCGGCGGTCTGCTGGCCGATGAGGAGCTTGTACTCCTTCTTGATGTGGGCCATGATCGCCTCGTCCATCTCGTCGCCGCCGACCCGGATGGACTGGGAGACGACGATGCCGCCGAGCGAGATGACGGCGACCTCCGTGGTGCCGCCGCCGATGTCGACGATCATGTTCCCCGTCGGCTCCGAGACCGGGAGGCCCGCGCCGATGGCGGCGGCCATGGGCTCCTCGATCAGGTAGGCCTGCCGCGCGCCGGCTGAGAGCGTCGCCTCCTCGACCGCGCGCTTCTCCACGCCGGTGACGCCGCTCGGGACGCAGACGACGACGCGCGGGTGCGCGAAGCGGTTGTGGTGCACCTTCTGGATGAAGTGCCGGAGCATCTGCTCGGTGACGTCGAAGTCGGCGATGACGCCGTCCTTCAGCGGCCGGATCGCCGAGATCGTTCCGGGCGTGCGGCCGAGCATCCGCTTCGCCTCGATCCCGACGGCGTGCACTTCCCCCGTGCGCTGGTCGATGGCGACGACCGACGGCTCCGAGAGCACGATCCCGCGCCCCCGCACGTAGACGAGGGTGTTCGCCGTGCCCAGATCGACGGCCATCTCGCGCCCGCCGAACCCGCTCAGGTAGCCCCAGACGCTCATCTGAATCCCGCTGAGTGTAACGACTTGCCCGAGCGCGTCCATCGCGGCCACGTCCGGGGTCTGACCCCGGACGTGTCTCGAAAGGCAGGCGATCGTGCGTCAAACCTGTGGAAACCCAAAGGGACAGTTGGCGAAGCCCTTACGCTCGAGCTCATGCCGAGGCCGCATCGCCTACAGATCGCCGGGGGGATCTTCCACTTGACCGGCCGCGGGAATCGGCGACAACCGATCTTCCTGGACTCTGACGATCAGCTTGTCTTTCTCACCCTCCTCGACGGCCTGGCACGTCGTCGCGGGTGGCTTGGCCACGGCTACTGCCTGATGCCGAACCACTACCACCTCGTAATCGAGACGCCGAAGAATGATCTCTCTGCCGGCATGCAGTGGCTCAACGGCCGATACGCGCTGGCCTTCAACAACCGCCACGCCCTTGACGGACATCTCTTCCAGGGACGCTTCTATTCGATCCTCGTCGAGGGCGACTGGCACCTGCTCGAGCTGTCGCGCTACCTGGCGCTCAACCCGGTACGGGCCCGTCTCTGCGGCCATCCCCGCGGGTGGAGGTGGGGCAGCTACCGAGCGGTCGCGGGCCTCGAACGACCACGGCAGTTTCTTGCACCCCGCCGTGTGCTCGAGCTCTTCGGGCAGACCCGTCCTTCCGCGCAGAAGAGATTCGAGGCGTTCGTCAACGACGCACCGATCCGTCCACAGACGTGACTGTCGAGGCCACGTCAGGGGTCAGACCCCCGGCGTGGCCTCTGCGGACGGGTCAGCCGACGCCGTAGGTGCCGGGGAAGCGGTCGGCGAGGAGGCGGATGAGGAGGGCGCCGGGGAGGCCGACGACGTTGAGGTAGTCGCCCTCGATGCGCTCGACGAGGACGGCGCCGAGGCCCTGGATGGCGTACGCGCCGGCGCGGCCCCGCCACTCGCCGGACGCCACGTACCAGGCGACGTCCCGCGACGTCAGCGCACGAAGGCTCACGCTCGTCTCGGCGTGCTCGACCACCTCCCACCCAGGGGAGATGAGGCACAGCCCGGAGACGACGGCGTGCGTCCGCCCGCCGAGCTGCTCCAGCATCTCCGCGGCTTCCCCCTCGCTCTCCGGCTTCCCGAGAACGAGGTCGTCGAGCACGACAGCCGTGTCGACGCCTAGCACCGGCCTTCCGCCGGCCTGGCCGGCGACCGACCGCGCCTTCCCCTCCGCGTGCGCGCAGACGAGCTCGACCGGCTCGAGCGCCCCCTCCCCCCGCTCGTCGTACCGCGGCGCCACCACCTCGAAGGGAAGGCCGAGCTGCTCGAGGATCGCCCGCCGCTGGGGCGACGTCGACGCGAGCACGAGCGGCGCCTTCACGCCGCCTTGCGGGCGACCCAGATCTCCTCGGCCGGCCAGCGGCGTGCCCACTCCACCGGGGCAAAGTCGTAGTACTCGTGCGGCCGGGCTCCCGCGGGTGCCTGGAGCTCGACGAGATCCTCGACCTCGAATCCGTTCGCCCGCAGCAGCCGGATCCAGTCCCCGTGCGGCAGGTGGAACGAGACGCCGTCGTCGTCGTCGGACCACTCGACGCGATACAGCCCGAACTGATCCCGCTCCAGTCGCTCGCCGACGGGCCCCTCGGCCGGCGAGCAGAGGATGTGCAGAATAGAGGTGGTGAGGAACACGAGCCGGCCTCCGCGTCGCAGCAGGCGCGCCGCCTCGGGCACCCAGCGCTCCGGGTCGCACCACAGGCTCGCACCGTACTCAGAGAGCGCGAGGTCGAACTCCGAGTCGGGCAGCGGCACGTCCTCTGCGTTCGCCTCAACGAGCGGGAACTCGAGCCCGAACTGCCGCTGCATGGCACGCGCCGTCTCGAGCTGCGCCGGAGTCACGTCGACACCCACCGGCCGCGCACCGCGACGCGCGAGCCGCGCCGAGAAGTACGCCGTTCCGCACCCGAGCTCGACGACGTCCAGCCCCCGGAGATCGCCGAGCAGGCCGAGCTCGCGCTCCGCGACGCCGCACATGCCCCACGTAATCTCCTCGGCGGCCCACGGTCTGGGAGCATCGGCGTTGGTGTACTCCGCGTTGGTCTGGGTCCAGCCCTCGCGGTTGCGCCGGACGTGCTCGGGAAGCTCAGACAAGCTCGCCGTCGGAGAACCAGAGAGCGATCTCGCGCCCGGACGACGCGACAGAGTCCGAGCCGTGCACGAGATTGTCCGGCATGGCGAGCGCGAAGTCTCCGCGGATCGTGCCCGGCGCGGCGTCGACGGGGTTCGTCGTCCCCATCGTCGTCCGCACGACCGACACGGCGGACTCCCCCTCCAGCACGAGCGCGAGCGTCGGGGTCGACGTGATGAACTCGACGAGCTCGCCGAAGAACGGCTTCTCGCGGTGCTCGGCGTAATGACGCTCGGCGAGGTCGCGGTCGACCTGCACGAGCTTCGCCGCGCGAACCGTGAGCCCGCGCTGCTCGAAACGCGCGAGGATCTCCCCCGCGAGACGACGCTGCATCGCATCCGGCTTGATCAGGACGAGTGTGCGTTCGGCCATGCGCTTGCCCTGCGCTGCTCGGCCTCCTCGCGCTTCTTCGCCTTCCAGAAGACCCAGCAGACGCCGGCAAGAATGAAGAACGGGATGATCATCCCGACGAGCGCGATGATCGAGAGGACGAGTGAGCCCCCGCCGTCGTGCGAGACGTGCTGGGCGAGGAGGATCTCCACGCCGTCAGGTTAACCCGAAAGGTTCTCGACGGCGCGCGGGGATTCGACAGGGGTCTCGCAGAAGGGGCACATCTGCCAGAGGGGCTCGAGCGGCGCCTTGCAGCGGCGGCAGGAGTCCTTGAGCTTCGTCGTGCAGACCGGACACGCGAGGAACGTCGACTCGATCGCCGCGCGGCACACGGGGCAGCGCTCGGACACGTCGAGGGTCTCCTCCATCGCCTTGATCTCGAGCTCGCGCTCCCGCACGTCCTCGACGTACTCGGGCGGGCGGAAGAACATGTAGAGGAGCGGCCCGACGAACGGCGGGAAGACCCCCAGCGCGACGGCCATGGCCAGGAGCCAAGGGTCGTCGATGCGCCGCCGCGCGTCTTTGTAGACCCAGTACGCGGAGGCGAGCCAGAAGACGACGAGGAAGAAGAGCGTGACGTTGCGAATGACGAGCCACTCCTCCGAGTCGAAGAAGTCGCCGACGAAGTCCAGCGGGTCGCTGGTGTCCTCGGTCGTGGTCGTCGTCTGTGCGAAGAGTATGGAGGCGCGATTCACAACAAGATCTTTCCTACGAACCACCCTGCACCAAACGCGAGCGCCACGATCGCGAAGAGCACGACCGCGGCGAGCACGAAGACGCTTAGCCGCTCGCCGACGCTTGCCATGGTAGACACGAAGGCCGGACGGAGGCGAGGTCGGCGAGCAGATAGAGCGAGCCCGTGACGAGAACGGCTCCTTCCTCGCCGGCGAGCTCCCGCGCGCGAGCCAGGGCCGCCACGGGCTCCGGGACGGCCTCGACCTGCTCGAAGAACGGCCGCGCGAGCGTGCCGAGGACCTCCGCCGGGAGTGCCCGCGGGCTCGACGACGCCGTCGCCACGAGGCGGCCTCCGAGCGGCGAGAGGGCCGCGAGCATTCCGGAGGCGTCCTTGTCGTCGAGGACCGAGACCGCGAGCACCCAGTCGGCCCGCGGGAGGCGCGCGAGGAGGTAGCCGACGCCCGCGAGGTTGTGCGCGCCGTCCCAGACCTCGAGCGGCGTCTCGCCGATCCGTTCCAGGCGCCCTGGAACGTGCACCGTCGCCAGGGGTGAAGGGTCGACGACCCGACCGAGGAAGGACTCCGCGGCCGCGTGCGCGAGCCCGGAGCTCGAGCCGGAGACGATGGTGACGCCCGCCGCGGCGGCCGCCCGCGCGGCCTCCTCCCACTCGGGCTCGCCGAGGACGACGAGGGCCCCCGGCTCCACGACCGCCAGCTTCTCGGCGGCGATCGCCTCCCGGGTCGTACCCAGCACCTCGGTGTGCTCGAGGGCAACGTTCGTGAGGACGACCACGGGTGCACGGAGGACGTTCGTCGCGTCGTGCCGCCCGCCGAGCCCTGCCTCGACGACGGCGACCTCCACGCCGGCCGTGGCGAACCCGGCGAGCGCGGCCGCCGTCAGCGCCTCGAACTGCGTCGCCCCGACGGCCTCTGCATCCGCGCGCACGCGCGCGAGCGCGGCCTCGAGGTCGGCTTCCTCTCCGCCGACCCGGATCCGCTCCGCCCAGGAGACGACGTGCGGAGAGGTGTAGGCGCCGACGCGGAGCCCCTCCGCGCCGAGCAGCGCCTCGGCCATCCGCACCGTGGTCGTCTTCCCGTTCGTGCCCACGACGTGGACCGCCGGGAAGGCGCTCTGCGGCTCACCGAGCCGCGCGAGGAGCTCGCGCATCCGCTCCAGCCCGAACTCCTCGGGCCAGGGGCTCAGCGACTCGAGCCAGGAGATCTGGTCGCTAGCCGCCGAGCGCATCGAGCTCGCGCCGGTAGCGCCGGAGCTTCTCGCGCTCGCCCTCGACGACCTCGGGCGGCGCGTTCGCGACGAATCGCTCGTTGCCGAGCATGCCCTCGGAGCGCGCGACCTCCGTGCGCAGGCGCGCGATCTCGTCCGCCGCGTTCCCGTTCGCACGCACGCGGTCGGGCCGTACGACCGTCTCGAAGAGGCGCCTCTCCTCCCCCTCGAGCTCGGCGAGGACGCCGCTCCGCCGGAAGATCGCCGCCGCGTCCTGCACCCGCTCGAGTGCGCCCGCGTCGGCCGCGAAGCGCCCGTCGGGCTCGGGCCACGGCGCGACGATGAGACGCGTCTCGCGCGCGGGAAGCTGGGTCCAGATCTCCTCGGTCACGTGCGGCATGACCGGATGGAGGAGCGCGAGGAGGCGCTCGAGGGCGGCGAGTGCGGTCGCCGTGGCATCGTCGTCGCGCTCGTAGAGGCGCGGCTTCGCCGCCTCCGCGTACCAGTCGCAGAAGTCGTCGAAGGTGAGGCTGAAGAGCGTCTTCACGGCGGCCGCGAAGTCGAAGCGCGCCCAGGCCTCCTCCACCTCGGCCCGAGCGGCGTCGAGCCGGGCCAGGATCCAGCGCTCCTCCACAGACTGCGGGCGGATCTCCGGCTCGGCGCCCTCGGCGTTCATGAGGACGAGGCGCGCGACGTTCCAGAGCTTCGTCGCCAGCTTCCGCCCCTCCTCGACCATGCCCTCGGCGAAGCGAACGTCCTGCGTCGAGGACATCTTCAGGAGCCCGTACCGGAGTGCGTCGGCCCCGTGCGCGTCGATCAGCTCCAGCGGATCCATCCCCGTCCCTAGGCTCTTCGACATGCGGCGCCCGTCCGGCGCGAGCACGGTGGAGTGGATGATCACGTCGGTGAACGGGACGTCGCCGACGAGCTCGAGGCCCGTCCAGATCATCCGGTTCACCCAGAGGCGGATGATCTCCCTGGCCGTCGAGTCGACGTCCCCCGGGTAGTAGCGCCGCAGGTCCTCCGTGTCCTCGGGCCAGCCGAGCGTCGCAAACGGCCAGAGAGCGGAGGAGAACCAGGTGTCGAGCACGTCAGGGTCGCGCACGAGCTCGCCGGACCCGCACTCGGCGCAGGCTTCCGGCGGCGGCCAGGCGCACGTCGTGTGCCCGTCGGGGCAGTACCAGATCGGAAGCTGGTGGCCCCACCAGAGCTGGCGCGAGACGTTCCAGTCGGGGATCTCCTCGAGCGAGCGGATGGCGAAGGCATGCTGTGACTCGGGGTGGTAGCGGACGCGCCGCTCGCGCAGCGCCTCGAGTGCCGGCTTCCGCGGCTCCTCCGTCGCGCACCACCACTGGAGCGAGATGAGCGGCTCGATCCGGGCGTGGCACCGCTCACACGTGCCGACGTTGTGACGGTAGGACTCGATCCGCTCGAGCTGCCCGTGCTCTTCGAGCCAGGAGACAACGGCCGCGTCCGCCTCCTCCTGCGTGCGGCCGGCGAGCTCCCCTGCCTCCTCGTTCATGCGCCCGTCCGGCCCGATCACGGTCAGCTCCGTGAGGTCGTGCCGGCGGCCGATCTCGAAGTCGGTCGCGTCGTGACCGGGCGTGATCTTCAGCGCGCCGGTGCCGAACTCGGGATCGACGAGCTCGTCTACGACGACCGGGACGCGCCGCTCGACGAACGGGACGACCACCTCCTTGCCGACCGCGCCCCGGTAGCGCTCGTCCTCCGGGTGCACCGCGACGGCGACGTCCGCGAGGATCGTCGCCGGCCGCACCGTCGCGACCGTCATCGCCCCCGACCCGTCCGCGAACGGATACCGGGCGTAGACGAGCGTGTCGTCCATCGGCTCGTGGACGACCTCGAGGTCGGAGATCGCGGTCTCGTGGAAGGGGCACCAGTTCACGATGCGGTTCGCCCGGTACATCCAGCCGCGGTCCCAGACGTGGACGAAGAAGCGCATGACCGCCTCCACGTACGCGTCGTCCATCGTGAAGCGCTCGCGCTCGTACGCGAGCGAGGCGCCGAGTCGCCGGTACTGGCTCATGATCGTGCGGCCCGTCTCCTCGAGGTGCCGCCACACCCGCTCGACGAAGGCCTCGCGGCCGATCTCCTTGCGGGAGGTGCCCTCGGCCAGGAGCTGCCTCTCGACGACGTTCTGCGTCGAGATGCCGGCGTGGTCGTAGCCGGGCTGCCAGAGCGTGTCGAAGCCGCGCATGCGATGCCAGCGGACGAGGACATCTTGGAGCGCGCCGTTCAAGGCATGGCCCATGTGGAGCGCTCCCGTCACGTTGGGCGGGGGCACGCAGATAACGAAGGTCTCGTCGAGGCGGCGGCCGGCACCCGCCCGGTAGAGGCCCTCGGCCTCCCAGGTCTCCTGCCAGCGCGGCTCGACGCCCTCCGGACGGTAGCTCGGCTGCATGGGGGTGATTTTACGGAGGCTCAGGGGCCGGTCTCGCCGAGCGCGGAGCGGATCGCGACCAGGAGCGCGTCGTGGTCGAACGGCTTCTGGAAGAGCGCGTACGCCCCGCTTCGGCCGAGGGACTGGCGCTCCGCGCCCAGGTCCCGGGCGGTGATGATGATGATCGGGATTCCCTCGAGAGCCGGCATCGCCCGCAGGCGCTCCATCACGATCCGCCCGTCCCCGGCCGGGAGCCCGAGATCGAGCAGGATCAGGTCGGGCGCCTCCTTGCGCGCGGCGTTGACGGCCGTGATCGCGTCGCCGGCGAAGACCGGCTCGTACCCGTCGCTCTTGAGCCGGTGACCGAGTAGGCGGCGAATGTCCTGGTCGTCGTCGACGATGAGAATCTTGGCTTCTGCCACTCGCTCGGGCAGACTTGTAGCATGGATAGGCGCGGTCGCCAGTGAGCCAGGTCGTCCAGGATCCCGTCGAGGCCGGCCGTGAGGCACTCCGGCGGCGCGAGTGGGCCGAAGGCTACGAGCTCCTGAAGTCGGCGGACGAGGCCCAGCTCGGCCCGGAGGAGCTCCTCCTGCTGGGCGAGGCGGCGATGTGGACCGGCCGCATGGACGAGGTCAACGACTACTTCGAGCGCGCGTACCGCGGCTACCTCGACGCGAGGAACAAGCTCCGGGCGGCGTTCGTCGCCACCTGGATCGCCCATAACCAGAAGAACAACCTCCAGCTCTCGGTCGCCAACGGCTGGATGAGCCGCGCGAAGCGGCTCCTCGACGAGGAGGAGGAGGCGCCCGAGCACGGGTACTGGGCGCTCCAGAAGGTCCTGTTCGCCGTCGGGGAGGGCGACCACGTCTATGCGCTCCGCCTTGCCAAGCACGCGGAAGAGCTGGGGCGTCGTTTCGGCGACCGCAACCTCGAAATCCGGGGGATCCAGCGCCAGGGAAGCGTGCTCATCGAGCAGGGCGAGGTGGCCGAGGGCAAGCTGCTCCTCGACGAGGCGAGCGCGGCCGCGCTCGGGGGGGAGCTCGACCCGTACTCGACCCTCGTCATCTACTGCAACACGATCGGCGCCTGCCGCGACGTCGCCGACTTCGAGAGCGCAGGGGAGTGGACTGACCGGGCGAGCGACTTCTGCGACGCGAACGGCCTCACGGCCTTCCCGGGCATGTGCCGCGTGAACCACGCGGAGGTCATGAAGTTCAAGGGCCGCCTGTCGGAGGCCCAGGCGCTCGCCGGCCAGGCCGGCGAGGAGCTCCGGGTCTGGAACCCGCGGGTCGCGGGCGCCGCCTTCTACGAGCTCGGCGAGGTCAGGCTCCGGCTCGGTGAGCTGAATCAGGCGGAGCAGGCTTTCCGTGAGGCGGACGAGCTCGGGAGGACGCCCGAGCCGGGCCTCTCCCTCCTCCGGCTCGCGCAGGGGAACCCGAAGGGGGCGCTCGCCTCGATCCGGCGGGCGGTCGGGGACGATTCGCTGGGCCTTCCCGCCCAGGCGCGCCTCCTCCCGGCGGCGGTCGAGATCGCCGTCGCCGCGGGCGAGGCGGACGAGGCCGCGGGCTATGCGGACCGGCTCGACTCCGTGGCCGACACCTACGAGACCTCGGCGCTCAAGGCCACTGCGGCCTACGCCAAGGGTCAGGTGGCGCTCACGCGAGGCGATGCCGACGCCGCCTATCACGAGTTCCGCCAGGCGCGTACGACCTGGGACTCGACCGCCGCGACGTACGATGGCGCGCACGCGCGGGAGCAGATCGGCCGAGCGCTCAGGGCGAGCGGTGACGAGGACGCCGCCGTCTGGGAGCTCCAGGCCGCGGCGGCCCGCTTCGAGCGCCTTGGCTCCGTCCGCGACGCCGAGCGCGTGGCCGAGCTCCTCATGCGCGACGTAACGGCGGCGGTCATGAAGACCTTCCTCTTCACCGACATCGTCGGCTCGACCGAGCTGGCGAGCGCGGTCAAGACGGACCGCCATTGGGCGAACGTCCTCCGCCGCCACGACGACGCGCTGCGTGCGATCTTCGCCGACTTCCAGGGCCAGGTCGTCGACCATACGGGCGACGGCTTCTTCGCCGCCTTCGAGGATGCCGCCAGCGCGATCGGCGCCGGGATCGCTATCCAGAGGGCCGCCGACCAGGACTTCGAGTTCGACATCCGAATCGGCGTCCACGCGGACGGCGCCCTGCAGACGAAGGAGAACTACCACGGGAAGGGCGTGCACGCCGCCGCCCGCATCGGCGCCGCGGCCGCCGGCCGCGAGATCCTCGCCAGCCGCGCGACGATGGAGGGCGTGCCCCAGTTCGCGGTCGCCGACGAGCGGGCGGTCACCTTGAAGGGCTTCAAGGAGCCCGTCGAGGTCTGCTCAGTGTCCTGGCAGGGGGGCTAAGGCGGCGGCCGGCTATCCGTCGCCGCTCGGTCCGAAGATGCTTCTCGGGCCGGCGCCGGGCGGAAAGACGACGTAAGTCGCCTCCGTCGGATCCTCCTGGCAGTAGCCGGGTCCCTCCTCGCCCCACTTCGCCTCGTATTCGGCGAGCGCCTCGGTCGCCGCTTCGGGAGTCCGGAACCCCTCGTGATAGTCGGCATCGGTGCAGACACGAATCCCCGTCTCCGAGGGGAGCGGCGGCACGTGCACGCCCGGCCGCCTTCGCCTCCCAGTACGTCAGGAACACCGGATCCGTGAGCTGGGCGGACGGCGCCGAGCCGGGGAGGAGAAGGGCGCTGGCAATCCCGGCGATGCCGACCGCGATGCGCCCCTTTGGGATCATCGCGACGGGCCGCTTAGGCGGACTCTTCCTCGAGCTCGTCCTGCGCGAGTGCGCGGCCGCCGCTCGTGACAAGGGTCGGGCGAAGGTTCCGCTCGATCGTCTCCTTGGTGATCACGCACTTGGAGACGTCCTTGCGCGAGGGCAGCTCGAACATGACGTCGAGCAGCGCGAGCTCGATGATCGAGCGCAGTCCGCGGGCGCCCGTCTCGCGCTCGAGCGCCTTGTCGGAGATCTGCCAGAGGGAGTCCTCCGTGAAGACGAGCTCGACGTCGTCGTAGGAGAAGAAGCGCTGGTACTGCTTGACGAGCGCGTTCTTCGGCTCGAGCAGGATCTGGACGAGGTCCTCGCGTGTGAGCTGGTGCACCGCGGAGACGACGGGGAGGCGCCCGATGAACTCGGGGATGAGCCCGTAGGAGAGGAGGTCCTCCGGCATCACGCTCGAGAGGAGCTCGCTCGACTCAATCGACTTCCGCGACTTGATGTCCGCACCGAAGCCGACCTGGTTCTTGCCGATCCGCTTGCCGATGATCTTCTCGAGCCCGGCGAACGCTCCGCCGCAGATGAAGAGGACGTTCGTCGTGTCGATGGAGAGGAACTCCTGGTGCGGGTGCTTGCGTCCGCCCTGCGGCGGGACGCTGGCCACGGTTCCCTCCAGGATCTTGAGGAGCGCCTGCTGGACGCCCTCGCCGGAGACGTCGCGCGTGATCGACGGGTTGTCCGCCTTGCGCGCGATCTTGTCGACCTCGTCGATGTAGATGATCCCGGTCTCGGCCTTCTTCACGTCGAAGTCCGCCGCCTGGATGAGCTTCAGGAGGATGTTCTCCACGTCCTCGCCGACGTAGCCGGCCTCGGTCAGCGCGGTGGCGTCGGCGATGGCGAAGGGGACGTTCAGGATCCGGGCGAGCGTCTGCGCTAGGAGCGTCTTCCCGCAGCCCGTCGGCCCGAGGAGGAGGATGTTCGACTTCGAGAGCTCGACGTCGTCGTCGTCGGCCGCCATCTGCACGCGCTTGTAGTGGTTGTAGACGGCGACCGAGAGCGTCCGCTTGGCCTCCTCCTGGCCGACGACGTAGTCGGCCAGGATCGAGTAGATCTCCTTCGGCCGAGGGAGGTTGTCGAGGTCGAGCTGGGCCGGAGAGGTCAGCTCCTCGTCGATGATCTCGTTGCAGAGATCGATGCACTCGTCGCAGATGTAGACGCCCGGGCCGGCGATCAGCTTCTTCACCTGCCGCTGGCTCTTCCCGCAGAAGCTGCAGAGAAGCTGCTCGTTACCGTCGGTCGCTCGGGCCATGTCTCTCTACCTTGTACCTCGAAATCGCTCGGCTGACTAGGACGCTGCCGCCATCGCGCGCTTGCCTCGGTGGGCGATCACGGTGTCGATGATGCCGTAATCGAGGGCCTCCTGCGCGGTCATGAAGTAGTCGCGCTCCATGTCCTTCGCGACCTTCTCCA
>Ga0209859_1000008_pt1 | contig 36362 bp, 48 predicted proteins | sample GWRWS3_50_60_FD_187241 | JGI IMG/M metagenome (GOLD analysis project Ga0209859, IMG submission 187241) | Riverbed sediment microbial communities from areas with vegetation nearby in Columbia River, Washington, USA - GW-RW S3_50_60 (SPAdes)... | ecosystem: Environmental > Aquatic > Freshwater >... | reverse complement strand
TGTTCGACTTCGCCAAGACGGAGCAGGGGTGGTTCGCCCAGCTTCTGACGATCGACGACACGCAGGACGAGAAGGGCCGGCCAATCGTCAGCGCGGAGCAGATCGCCTCCCTCCGCCGGCGGGGTGTGGAGGAGGAGTTCATCCAGCAGGAGTATTACTGCTCCTTCTCCGGCATCCAGAGCGGCTCGTACTTCGGCAAGCTGCTCAACGCGGCACGACAAGGGGGGCGACTCACCCAGGTGCCGTTCAACCCGCGGTACCCGGTGTTCACCACCTGGGACCTGGGGCGGGATGACCAGAACGCTATTTGGTTCGGCCAGCACCTCGGGACGCGGATCAACCTGATCGACTACAACGAGGACCGGCACCAAGGGTTGGATTATTACGCAGGGCTGGTGAAGGCGCGCTATCCCAACTACGCCTTTCACGTCATGCCCCACGACATCAATGTGACGGAGTACAGCAACAATCAAAGGCGGATCGACGCTGCCTACACCCTGGGCCTACGGCCCATTCGGGTTGCCCCAAAGTTGAGCGTGTACGAGAGGATCGACGCGGCTCGTAGGCTCCTCCCAATCTGCTACTTCGACGCAGTGAAGTGCAAGCGCGGGCTCCAGGCGCTTGAGAATTACCACAAGAAGAAGGACGACAAGAACCACACGTTCTTGCCGCAGCCGCAGCACAACTGGGCCAGCAACGGGGCCGATAGCTTTTCGTATCTGGCCGTCGATCTGTTCGAGAGTGATGACGCCACCCACCCGCCGGGGCGTGTGCAGGAGAAGGCGGATAACGTCTACAGCGCTTACGGCGATCAAGGCCAAGCCGAGAGCGAGTTCAACGCATTTACGGGGTGACACATGGGAGCGATCTTCAATCCACCGAAACCACCGGCCGCGCCACCGCCTCCGCCTCCGCCCGATCCACAGGAGACCGCCAACACCGCCAACCAGCGGGCACGGGCGGCCTACCTCAAGCGGCGCCAGTTCTCATCGACGGTCACTTCCTCACAGGGAGTGCAGGCCGGCGCGCCTGGGCAGACGGCCCAAAAGACGCTGCTCGGCCAATGAAACGGATCACGCGGCAACAGATGGAGGACGCGCGGCCCCCCTTGGTGGTGCAGCCCGTCCCCATGCCTGAGGTCGTTGTGGCCAAGGTCAAACCGCGGGTGGAGCGCCCGCTCGACGTTGAGGGAGTCCATGCCCCAAGACTACACTCCGGCGCCTAACGCCGCGCAGGTCGGTGCCCAGGAGGAGATGAAGCGCCTCGTGGCGCTCATCCTCAGGCAATACGATCGCCTCTACGACAAGGCGTCGCAGCACCGGATCGTCATCCAGCAGTTGGCCGATTACATTGTGCCGGCCAAGTCGAACATCGTGCGCAAGCGCCAGAAGGACGCGCGCAACACCGATTTCGTCTTCGACGGCACCGCCGAGGACAGTAACACGAAGCTGGCCTCCTTCCTCGCCTCCTCCCTCACCTCGATGGCGATTCAGTTCTTCTCGCTGCGCCTCCCCGAGCGCATGCTCAAGGAGGACATCGAAGTGAGCCGGTGGCTCGATGATGCGGCGACGATTTGCTACGAGGAGTTCAAGGCCAGCAATTTTTCGACCGAGACACAGGAATGCTACGTGGACATCGGGTTCTCTGGAACGATGTGCTTGCAGCACACCGAGAAGAAGGGCGATGCCGTGTGGAACGGGGCGCTCTTCAAGTCGCACGCCCCCGGGACGTATGTGTGTAGTGAGAATGCCGAGGGAAAGGTCAACGTGATCTTCGTCGAGTTGGAGATGACCTTGGCCGCGATGGTGGAGCAGTGGGGGATTGACAAGCTGAGCGAGAAGTCGCGGCAGAAGTACGCCAAGGACCCCTTCACCGATGTGAAGATTGTGTGGGGGGTGTTTCCGCAGGAGTTGTATCCCAAGTTGCAGGGGCCCAAGAGCAAGCCGTTCTGGTCCTGCTACATTGAGTATGAGCACAAGCACCTCATCGACCTGGGGGGGTTTGAGGAGTTTCCCTTCCACGTCGCCCGCTGGCGCAAGGTCAGTGGCGAGGTGTATGGGCGCGGGCCGGGGCACGCGGCTCTGCCTGACATCAGAACGATCAACCGCGCGGACGAGTTGACGCTCAAGGCATGGGCGAAGGCCATTGATCCGCCGCTCCTCGTGCTCGCGGATCAAATTGTTGGACGTGTGAAAACGACGCCCGCTGCCCTGGTGGTGGCGCGGACGAAGGACGCCCTCACGCCCATTCCGCAGGGGGCCAACTGGCAAGCCAACACGCAGGAGTTCGAGAAGCGGCGCACCAACATCCGCAATGCGTTCTTTGCCGACCAGCTTCAGTTGCCCGACAAGACCATCATCACCGCCACCGAGGTGGAGCGGCGCATTGAGATGGCGCAGCAGATTTTGGGTCCCGTCGTCGGCCGGCTGGAGTATGAGTATCTAGACCCCTGTGTCAGCCGGATGTTCAATGAGTTGAACCGGGCCGGCAAGGTTCCCCCGCCGCCCCCGCAGTTGGTGGAGGCGACCCAGCGGACTGGGACGAAGGTGAGGGTGCAGTATGAGGGGCCGCTCGCGCGCGCTGCACGTGGAGGGGAGTTGCAGGCCATCAATCGGTTGATGACCAACGCGGCGGCGTATATCGAGATCAATCCCCGCTCCGAGATGTTGGACCGGGTCAATGAAGACGCACTTTTCGACTTCCTGGCCGACGCCAGCGGGGCGCCCGCGTTCATCCTCCGGGACGAGGCCGCGACGAAGGCGATTCGGGAGCAACGCGCGAAAGCAGCGGAGCAACAGGCACAAGCGCAAAGTGCGTCCCAAATGGGAACAGGCGCCGCGCAGGGGGCGAAGGCGCTTCAGACAATGCAGGCCATACAGCAAGGAGGTGAAGCTGGTGGACCAACAGCAGTTGCCTAAGGAGTTTTTGGAGTTGGCGGGGAAGTACAAGGTGGTGTTCAACGGGCCGGCAGGGCAGGATATTCTGGAGGACCTTGAGAAGCAATTTCACGTGCGCCACAGCACCTACAAGCCAGAGGAGGCGCTCAATCCTTATGCGCTGGCCGTGCGCGAGGGGGAACGGACCGCGGTGCTGTATATCAGGAACATGCGGGATTTCGTCCCGCAGGACCTAAAGGAGGAGGGGAGCGATGGCTGAGGCGTTGGTGACGGAGGGTCAACAACAGACAAGTAGCCCGGCGCCCGTGGCGGCGCCCGCGGCGACCAACGGAGCCGATTGGTTCGACACGTTGCCGCCAGAGTTGCAGCGGGAGGGGTCGGTGTCCTCCTTCAAGGGGAAGCCGATCGCCGAGGTGGTCAAGAGTCATGTGGAGGCGCAGAAGTTGGTCGGGAGTTCCATCCGCCTGCCCAGCGACAAGGCCACACCCGAGGAGAAGAAGGCCGCGCTCGATGGGATTTACAATAAGCTGGGCCGGCCCGAGAAGGCGGAGGGGTATACGTTCAAGGTCGAGACGTTGGCGATGCCTCCAGGGTTGGAGTGGTCGGACGAGAAGCTGTCGTCGTTCAAGGCTGATGCGCACGTGCTGGGGCTCAGCAACGCGCAGGCGGAGGCGTTGCTGCCCATCTTCGTGCGGGAGTTGAGTGCGTTCATTCCCGATCATGAGAAGTTGTCCACCGAGACGCGGAAGGCGTTGGTGGACGAGGTCGGGGAGAACATGACCAAGCGGATGCTGGGCAACAGCTACCGCGCAGCCAAGCATTATGGCGGGCAAGCCGCCCTCGATTGGCTCGACAAGAGTGGAGCGGGAAGTGAGCGGGTGATGATCGAGATGTTGTCCAAGATCGGCCGGGACCTCGCCGAGCACGGCGTGGTGGAGGGGGCGGATATTAGCAGCAGCGGCGTCAGTACCGCCAGCGAGGCGAAGGAAAAGATCGCGCAGGTGTTGGGGGACAAGGAACACGCGTATCATAAGCGCGACGACCCGCGGCACGAGGACGCGGTGCAGGAGATGTTGGAGTATCACCGGATCGCGTTTCAGGAGGCGTAACGGTGCCGTTGATTCCAGGAAAAGGTAGTGCGGTGCGATCGGCGAACATTCGCACCTTGATCCACGAGGGAAGACCCGCGGATCAGGCGGTGGCGATTGCGTACTCGGTCCAACGCCGCAAAAAGCGCGACAAGCGGAAACGCCCGCGCTGACAGCCACGAAAGGGTGGACGTTGTGGCGCCCACGCACGGGCGCAGGTGGGGTCCTCACTGAGGGTAACCCCGCGTAGCGTAGTGATCGTCAGTGGCAGTGAAAGGTGCTACAATGTCCGATTCGACAATCGAACAAGCACGGGTATTGCAGTTCAAGAGCAACGTGCTCCATCTGTATCAACAGAAGGGGTCGCTGCTCAAGGGCTTGGTGCGTGAGGAAGCGCTCACCGGCAAGGCCCATTTCTTCGAGCGCGTCAGTCCGACCGCTGCGACCAAGCGAACCACGAGGCATGAGGCCACGGTCCATATCGACGTGGAGCACAGCCGGCGCATGGTCACCCCCGCGGATTATGTGTGGTCCACCCTCGTGGATGACACGGACAAGCTGCGGATCATCATCAATCCTGAGAGCGAGTACGCCATCGAGGGTGCCAGCGCCATGCAGCGCACCTACGATGAGGTCGTCATCGCCGCCTTCGACGCCGACGCCAAGTCGGGCGAGGATGGCAGTGGCACCGTCACGTTTGCCAGCGAGCCGGTCGGCAGTTCCTCAGAGGACCTGTCAAGCGGGAACGTGGAGACGGCGGACGTGCTCAACTGGAAGTTGCAGTTCGACATCCTCAACATTCCGATGGACAATCGTGTGATCGTCACCCCGCCCGGAGTGCCTCTCCAGTTGCTTGCCGCCACGAGCGCGCCCTTTGCCTCGTCCAGCGACTACAACACGGTGAAGGCGCTGGTGCGTGGTGAGATCGACACGTGGGTCGGGTTCCGCTGGGTGGTGACGAATATCGCCCCGCTCCTCGACTCGACGGATAAGTATCTGTACGCGTTCCACCGGGACAGCATGGGCATCGCCGTTGCCAGGGATATGGTGACGAAGATGGACGTGTTGCCCGAGCGGAACTACAACACGCAGTTGTACATCGCCCGTTCCCTGGGTGCGACCCGCATTCAGAAGGGCGTGCTACGCTCGCGTGTGAATAGCAGCGCGATCGCGTAAGCGATCGGGTGAAACGGTCAGAGGGCGCCCTCAATTTCGGGGGCGCCCGCTCCTGAACGTTAAGTCCAGTAAGGAGAGATTAACATGGCAGCGACAGGAACCAGTCTTTCATACGACAAGCAGGTGGCCGGTAACAGCAAGCTGGATGGGATCAATCTGGCGAAGCTGCACATGGCCGTATTCGAGTACGTCAACAGTGGGACCGCCGCGACCATCGCCGAGATTCTGATGGGCCTTCTGCCCGCTGGCAAGGTTCGGGTGTTTCCGCAGTTGTGCCGGCTCGAAGTGAGCGAAAACGGTGCTGACGAGAGTTTCGTCGATGGCGCCGTGATCGACGTGGGGTTCGGTGCCTACACTGAGCCGGACGGCGATGCCATTACGGCTGATCCGAACTACTGGGTCGCCGCGCTGAACCCGGCCTCCGTGCACGAGAAGCGTTTCGCGCTTCCCGCTGGCGGTGGAGCGAGTGACGCCGGCATGAGCCAGGTGTTTGAGTCAAAGAATGGACTGCCGATCACTGCGGCTGTGAGTACGCAGAACATGAAGGTCGGGGCCAAGATTCGGTTGGAGATCGGCTACAGCCGGTCCTAATTGACCCAATGAGGCAGGGGGCGCCGTGATCCGGTGCCCCCCCTCCTCTAGCTCGAAACGGAGGATCAATGGGCGACAATACGATCCCAACCCGTGGGCGTAGCCGCTCGGCAGCCTACACTCATCCTTTTGGGAGAACGCGCCGCCGTGGCCGCGGGGTTCGCGCAGTATAGTAAGTTTCGTATTTTGTCTCGCACGTTTGAAGCGACCGCCGTGGGTCTGGCTGCGGAGACCCAGCAACTCCTCTTGCACGTCACGGCCGCGGCAGTGGCGGTCGGCATGGTGGTGTATAGCAGGATCGCGTCCTATTTCCGTGGACTGGCCGCCGTCGCGGTGGGCATGGCCCAGGCGCAGGCCGAACAACAACAAGGAGACGACATGTTTTCCACACAGACCCCTCAGTATCAATTGCAAGCCGCGACCCCGCGTGATCGAGGGGACCTGCGGTACGTGCCCTTCTCCTACATCCATGCGGCAGGGACGGACGTCGGTGAGGTCAATTTGTGCCTCTCGCCCGCCGGGAAGTGGCTCATGGACCTGTCCAATTCGGTCATCGACTTCGATGTGGCCAGCGACGACGATGTTGAGTTTACCCTCGGGCTCCGCACGCATGAATCATCGAGCGGCTGGGTGGTCGAGGATGCGGATGTCTTTGGGATAGCCTCTGTCGCCACGCTCGAGCACGACGGGCCAGCGGCCAACGATGCCCTGCGACTCACCAACCTGGACGGCAATAAGGACATGCGGTTGGACTTCGACGCTGGCGTGGGGGTGCAGATTGATGTCGCGCTCGACATTTCGATCACGGGCGATGTCCTGTCGATCGTGATGGAGCGCACCGGGGCCGTCGCGGCGGTGGGGTCGATCAATTATAACAATAGCGGCTCGCCGGTCAATCCGGCCAATGACGACACCGTGGTCATCGGCGCCGATACGTACACCTTCAAAACCGTCCTCTCGCCGGCGGCCTTTGAGGTCCTGCGCGATGGCGCAGTGGCCGACACGTCGTGGGCCAACTTGCGACGGGCGCTCAACGGGCTGGGCACCGAGGACACGCACTACGGGGCCGGCACCACCTCGACCTTCACGGCCGTCCATGACACAGTCCTGGATATTCTGACGCTCACCGCGAAGATCAAGGGGACCGACGGGAACGTGACAATCGACTCCGACACGGCGAACGTGGTGGCCAATGACGCCACAGGTGGGGTAGATAGCGCGATCACCATGACCGTCGCGGAGTTGGTGGCTGAGTTGAACGATTGGGCCACCTGGACCGACCTGACGGACATCATCAGCGCGGAGTTGGTGCAACCCGATGCCCAAGCGGTTCCATCCAACGCGACCAACACCGGGGCTGATGTGGTGAGTGAAACGTATGATGGTCTGGGCGATTTCACGGTGCCCGAGTTTAGTGATCCCACTTCGTTGGAACAGTTGGAAGGAACTGAGCGTGTGGTCGAGATTGATGCCCCTCTTCTTGGGGCAGCGATTTTCATCACCTTCGTGAGTCAGATCGAAGACGGCGACGAGATCAACGGTTATTTTGCGTTTCGCAGGTAAGGAGATGAGGATGGCGTACTGGATTGCTAAAGCAACCGCCCACAGTCACGGACAATTTGCCGCCAAGGCCCACAAGGCTGGCATGAGCACCATCGGGTACGCGCGCAAGAAGGCGCACGCCAAGGGCAAGACAGGCAAGCAGGCCCGGTTGGCTAAGACGCTGATCGGGATGCACAAGAGCAAGGGGTACTGACATGAGTAAATCGAACGCGCTTGAAAATGACATCTTGGACCTGTTGTTCAACGCCACCGCGATCGCGGACCTGGCCGAGAATGACACGTCATCGCCGGCTACCAGCCTATACGTGTCCCTGCACACGGCAGACCCGGGAGAAGCGGGGGATCAGACCACCAATGAGACAGCCTATACTCCCTATGCGCGCATTTCGGTGGCGCGAACCTCTGGCGGGTGGGTGGTCACAGGGAATAGCATCAGTCCTTTCGCCAACATTGACTTTGCCGAATGCACGGCTTCACCTGGTGCGGCCATCACACACTTTGGAGTTGGGACAGGGGCTTCTGGCGCCGGCTATCTGATGTACAGCGGCACGGTGACGCCGAACATCACGATGGCGGTGGGCGTGATCCCCAGGCTCAAGACCACGAGCACGATCACCGAGGACTAACATGGCTCTGACTTTTCGCTTCTACCGTGCTGAGCGGATCGGGGACGGAATGTCGATTCAGACCGCCTTTCGATCTGCTCTCACGGACCACATTGTGGAAGACGGAACAGGGCAAACCTTCCACGACGAGATTGGAAGCGGCCTGGCCCGCTATGCGGTCGCCCGTTGTGATTCCACCGTCCATGCCACGATCGTCGCTGACCCGCGGATCGTGGCGCTGACGGCTGAACAGGCAACATTGAATGATATTCGAAATTTCCTAGATGCACCCGTCTCTGACGCCTTGAGGGCTATCCTGGTCTCAGACGGAAAAGGGGTGAAAGCAACGGCGCGAGCGACCTTTGACTTTCTTCTCAGGGCCGTCGTTCCGCTGCTCCCGCCGGGATCGGTCTAAGTGTCAAACGCATCAGATACTTTTACTCGAACAGAGAACCCCTTAGCATCAGGCTGGAGTACGCTAACGGGGTTTACTGCGCTTAAAGCGGACGGCGCGAATGCCCTAGGCGGCACCGTCAATTCTGAGAACTGGTCTATTTGGACTAATACCCCCTTTGGGCCGGATCAGTTTTCCGAAGTGGTGATGAATACCGTCCCATCTGTGAGTGGTGTTGGGGGAGGACCTTCAGCACGAGGAAGTACGAGTCAAGGGAATGGTTATCTTCTCTATATTGATATTGCTGACATTAGAGTCTACAAAACAGTAAACGGATCGTTCACGCTACTCGGTGCGATAGTTAGCCTTACTCCTACTTCAGGACACAGGTATCGGCTCACCGGTACAGGCTCGGCCACCGTCACGCTGGATGGCTACGACAACGATACTCTGGTCATTTCGCGGTCGGATGCGTCCTCGCCGCACACAAGTGGTCAGCCGGGGATTCATACATACAGTAATAGCGGAAATCCTTCTTGGTCATCTTGGAAATCGGACCAGTCTGCCCCATTTCTTCAAGCGGAAGGAGCTACTGTTGCTAATACCACTGGCTCACTTTCTCCGACTATTCCAACTCATCAAGCGGATGATATTATCGTTGTAGCCGCAGTGTTTTGGGGACCGAACACGGCGGGCGATGCGGCTCAGATACCAACGCCGACCAATTATACCCTTTTGGGTGTTCAGGTCGGGCAGCCAGCGGCAGCCAACCGTGATGGTTGGTCAGCTTTGTTCTGGCGTCGAGTAACGGGAGCGGGGACGACCGTTACATTGACGAGGGGAGCCTCTTGGGATACCGGAAACGATACTTGTTTCGGGGCAAGGGCTTATGTTATTCGCGGCTGTCGAACGACCGGGGATCCTTTTGAAGACAGCCAAAATACCGGCCCGCACACAACTGCCAATCAAGCGTTCGCGGCGCTGACCGTTTTGAATACGTCTCGGTTGGCCGTTCAGTTCGGCAACTCGATGGACAACGCCGCGTTTGCGATGACTTCCAGTGGATGGGCGACCGGGACGGAAGATAATAGTGGTACTGGAACCGATTGTTCTTTCCAGACGGCCAGGAAGGGCGAAATTTCTACCAATACAAGTGCCGATACCGCGACGGTGTCTGCGCCGGCCCAAGGGGCGTATGCCTTTCATGGCGTCGTCTTTATTCCTCCTGCCTTCATCCTTGGCGCGGACGGATCAGCGAGTGGAACGGGTACTGTCGCTTCTGTTAGCCGTGCGATCGCGGGGGTTGTTGGTGGAGCAGTCGGGGTGGCTGTTGCCCTCGCTGTTGCTGCGTCATTGGTTTTAGGGACGGCGTCAGCAACGGGTGCCGCGACGGTTTTCGGTGTTGGCGCGTCCCTGTTTACCGCCGTTGGTTCATCCGACGGGCTCGCCTCCGTGACAGGATTCTCGCAGATCATCTTTCCCACGGTGGGGAGTAGCGCTGGCACAGCAACCGTTGACGGGATCAGCGCAGCCATCGCGTCCGTGGTGGGAAGCAGCGAGGGGACCGCAACGGTCCTTGGATCGTCCACCATGTTGATCACATCAGTCTTTAGTTCGGATGGCACAGCCGTTGTGCTTGGCGTTGGGGAGGCGGTACAAGCATTTTCCCGCGGCGGTGTCAGCGTGTCTGTTCATTTTATGCGAGCGGGGAGGGTCCGGTAGATGGTACAACTCGGCGACTACGCAACGACCAAAGTAGTCCGGTTCCTCTTCACCACCTTTGATGCCGCTGGCCTTCCCTTCACGCTCGCGGGCAGTCCGGTGGTGTCGGTCTATAAGAATGGCAGTGATGTGCCCGACACCGCGCAGGTCACTCTCACAGTCGATTTCGACACGATCACCGGCCTCAATCTGGTGGAGATCGACACGGATGACGCGTTCTATACCACGTTGAGTGACTACCACGTGGTGCTGACCACAGGCAGCATCGACGGTGACGATGTCTCAGGCTCGCGGGTGGCGGAGTTTTCCATTCAGAATCGGTTCAACTACGATCAGAACATCGTGGACAACACGGTGGCCGGTGTCAACGCGCTGGGCATCCCCGCCGCCTCCTCTGCCGCTGTGGATGCGCTCAACCTGCCGCAGGACACCCTCGATCTCATCGAGGCGAGCACGCTGATCGCGGACATTATCCAAGCTATGCTCGACGCCGACCTGGCGGACACCTCGGACACACCGACCCGCTCGTTGGGGCAGGCCCTGCGGTCGCTGCGCAACAAGGTGGTGGACGCCAATGGCGCCTTCCGGGTCTACAAAGAAGACGACACCACGGTCGCGTGGACGGGCGCGGTGACGCGCACCCCAGGGAAGAACGCTGTCACGAGCCTGGACCCCGACTGAGGAGGGGACATGCCCAGCTTCTTTCACCCCGCGTCGATCTGGTCGGGGTTCAAGGTTTTCATCTCGAAGGGTGGACCGCTCACCCTGTTCAAACTGGAGAGCTACATGCCCACGACACCCGCTGTGACCGAAGTGAGCATCTCGTCCAATGCCCTCCTCAAGCTGGGGGCCGCGCCGATCACCTCCCTCAATGACGTGAGCGATCGGGCGATCAAGTGTAAGCGCTTCTATCCGGTGGTGCGCGACGCGGTGCTGCGGGATCATACGTGGAATTTCGCCATCAGCCGCGCCACCCTGGTCAAGCTGGGCACGGCCCCCGACTGGGGGTACGCGAACGCGTTTGCGCTGCCGGCCGATTTCATCCGCCTTGCCGATCATGATGCCGGCAAGCACATCAAGGTGAAGGTCGAGGGGCAGACGGCCGTCACGAACGCGTCCTCGCTCAAGGTTCGCTACGTGCGGCGTGAGACGGACACGTCCAAGTTCGACCCCGCCTTCGTGGACATGCTCACCACCCGGCTCGCCTATGAGTTGTGCAACGGGGTCACCAACAAGGTCGGGCTGATGTCGCAGCTTGAGAAGGAGTATGACTACAAGCTGTCCCTCGCCAAGGGCGTGGATGGACAAGAGGACGACCCGGAGACGTTTGAAGACACTGAATTGAACGACGTTCGGAGGAACTAAGCGTGCCGAATCCGTACCCGGCTCAGAGTAACATGAGCGCGGGCGAACTGTCGCCCAAGCTGGACATGCGTTCCGACTTCAACAAGTACAACAACGGCTTGTCGAAGATGGAGAATGTGTTTTCCCTCGTGGTCGGCGGTGCGCAGGGCCGCGGGGGGACCCGCCTCGCCCACCGTGTCAAGCATCACACCCGCCTCACGCGGATGATTCCGTTCACCTTCAACACCATCCAGGCCTACGAGATCGAGTTCGGGCACCTGTATGCCCGCTTCTACCGCAACGGGGGGATCATCACCGAGGACCCGCAGACGGTGCTGGGGGCGGCCAACAACGGGTCCGGCCTCATCAGGGTGGAGGTGTTCAATCACGGGTACGACACCAGCGACACGGTCATCATCAGCGGGGTGCTCGGGACGGTCGAGGCCAACGGGGAGTGGATCATCACGGTGGTGGATGGGGACCACTTCGACCTGCAGGGGTCCAGCTTCGTCAACGCGTACACCTCGGGCGGAGCGGTCGTGCTGATCGTCGAGATCACCCACCCCTACACCGAGGACGAGTTGTTCACGATCAAGTATCAGCAGTCGGCTGATTTCCTGTACCTGGCTCATCCCAGCCACGTGCAAGCGAAGATCACCCGCTTCTCCCACATCGACTGGCGCTTCACCGAGGTGGAGTTGCTGGACGGGCCCTACATGAAGGAGAATAAGACGACCACCACCTTGATGTCGGCCGCGGCCACCGGCGACAACATCCTCATCACGGCCAGCGCGGCCCTCGGGATCAACGACGATCAGGGGTTTCTGACGACCGACGTGAACAGGCTCCTCCGGTTGAATCACGGGGGGTCGTGGGGGTACGCCAAGATCATCACGGTGACGGACACCACGCACGTCCGGGTGGACATCGTCAATCCGTTCATCAGCTTCGTCAAAGACATCGAGGATGTTGTTGCGGGAGGGGCTGGGCGGGTCAGTATCAAGATCGTCAATCATCCGTTCAAGACCGGGCAGGTAGTCACGGTCGAGGATGTGACCGGGACGGTCGAGGCGAATGGAGAATGGACTATCCAGTCGGTCGCCACCGATACGTTTGAGTTGACCGGGTCCACCTTCGTGAACACCTACACCGGGGGCGGCACGGTGGGGTTGAATGCCACTGGGGCGACGGCGTCCTGGCGCCTCGGGATGTGGAGCGAAACGACCGGCTACCCGCGCTGCTTGGGGTTTTTCGAGCAACGGCTTGGGTGGGCCGGATCGCGTTCCTTCCCGCAGCACGTGGGCCTCTCGCGCACGGGTGATTTTGAAGACCATGCCCCCACCGACCAGGATGGGACCATCAGCGCCGAGCACGCCATTGTGTACGAGATCGCCAGCGAACAGGTCAACGTTGTCCTGTGGCTGATCGCCTCGCGCCAGTTGCTCATTGGCACCACGGGTGGCGAGTGGAGCATGTTTGGGTCGCAGGATGAAGCCCTCTCCGCGAAGGCGGTCAACACGCGCCAGCACACCGCCCACGGCGTGGCCGACATCGCGCCCGTGAAGATCGAGAACACGGCCATGTTCGTGCAGAAGGCGCTCACCAAAGTGCGCGGCCTTGCGTTCAGCTTTGATGCCGACGGCTATCAAGCCGATGACATGACCTTGCTGGCCGATCATATCTTGGAGAGCGGCGCCGTGGAGTTGGCCTACCAGCAGGAGCCCTTCAACGCCATGTGGATCGTGCGCAACGATGGCGTGATGGCCACGATGGTGTTCAACAAGAAGCAGGAGGTCATTTCCTGGGCGCGTCACATCACCGAGGGCGACTTTGAGAGCGTGAGCGTCATCCCCGGACCGAACGGCCGTGACCAGGTGTGGTGTGTGGTGCGGCGCGTGATCGACGGCGATATCAAGCGGTACGTGGAATATATCGACGACAGTATCAACACCGACTCGTCCCTCTCCTACAGCGGGCCGGCCACCCAGGTGCTCACCGGGCTCGGCCACCTGGAGGACAAAGTGGTGGCGATCGTCGGCAACGGAGCGGTCTATCCGCCCGAGACGGTCGTGGGGGGTGCCATCACGCTCGATGGGCCCGAGGTGACCGAGGCCACTGTTGGGTTGGGCTACCTGCCCTTCCTCAAGACCCTCTCGCCCGAGGTGCCGATGCCGGGCGGGGGCACGTCGCACGGGAAGCCGCGCCGGTGGTATGAGGTGTTTGTCCGCCTGTTCCAAACGATGGGGCTCAACATCGACGGCGAGGAGGTGCCCTTCCGCACCCCGCAGGACGACATGGACACGCCCCTTCCACTGTTCACAGGCGATAAGAGCGTGACCCACAGCGGGTGGGATCAGGAGGGGAAGCTGGAGATTTACCAGCCTCATCCCTTGCCCTTCACCGTGCTGGGCATCTTTGGGAGGCTCGATGTTGGTGAATAAGACCTACCGTGTGATCCCGTTCCATCCTTCGCACGTGCAGGACGTGGTGACGGGAGAAGGGCGCGTGCTCTCGCCGGCGAAGTTTGGGGACGTGGGAAAGCACCCAGCGTTCTCGGTGTACCACGGCGATACCTATTTGATGTCCGGGGGCGTGGTGGCCGCCGCCGCGTGGTGGGGCACGGCGTGGCTGATCCTCAACAGCGCTGAGGCGTGCAAACACCTTACATTCATTGTAAGGAATGTGCGCCGCTACCTCACGCAATTGCAGCACCAAGGGATGCACCGCATCGAAGCGACCTGCTTCACGGGGACGCCCAATGGAGGGCGGCTGCTCAAGGCGTTGGGGTTTGAGTTGGAGTGTGAGATGGCGCTCGCTGGTCCCCGCGGGGAAACGGGTGAGCGCTATGTGAGGTTGCAATGGCCGATCCAGTCACAATTACCGCAATCACGCTGAGCGTCTCGGCAGCGGCCCTTGCGGCGACGTCTCAGATTCAGCAGGGCAACGAAGCCAAGCGGGTCGGGAAGGCACAGAAGGCCAACGCTGACCTGAACGCTAAGCTGACCGAGGACCAGGCGCGCCAGGACAGTAACGCGGTCGATCGGCAGGGGCGCGTGACCGTCGGGGAGCAGACGTCCCAGTTCGCGCACGGCGGGGTCGTGGCCAGCGAAGGATCGGCACTTGAACTCATCCGCGACACCAACTACAAGACCGGCCTTGACCAGGCGCGGATCAATCAGAAGGCGCGCTATGAAGCGGCCGGGCAGCGGGCCAGTGGACAGGAGGCCTACCGGGCGGGCGTGATCGCGCAGCAACAGAGTCGCCTCGCGGCGGCTGGCTCGTTGATCGGTGGGGCCGCGCAAGGGTTTGGGACGTACGCAGGAGCGAAGAAATAATGCCTATCACAGTTGCACAAGAGCATGTGTCGCCTGGCGCGCGCTATGGCGCGCAGGTGGTGCAGGCCCCCGTGGGAGCAGGCACGGCGGCGCTCGCCCAAGGGATTGGACAGGCGGCCACAGTTGCGGGGGACATCGTGGCACGCCAAGCCACGCAGAATGCCAAGATCGCCCAAGCGAGCGCGACCGCGGATGCGGCGGAGCGACAGGCCAAGTATGTGCAGACGGTCACGACCCTGAAGGCCAATTACCTGGAGAAGCAGGAGTCCATTCCGTCCCAGGAGCAATATAACACGGCCATGCGCGGTTTCGAGCAGCAGGCGATGACCGAAGCCAGCAAGGGCCTGACGGATGCGATGACGTCCTCGCTCTTCCGGCAGCATGTGGCGGCGCATCAAATCTCCCAGGTGCCTGGGCAGCAAAAGGATTACATCGACTACGTCCTCGACCGGTCGAAGACCACGATGATCGACCTGGCGGCGGGGGCCGGCCAGGCGTCCACGAAGGTCAGACCCGGTGACGGTTCCTTCGCGCTCCTCGTGCAGCCCTTGGCCAAGCAGGCGGCGGACTTTCATGCCGCCGGCACCTTCGGCGAGAAGCAGGCGAGGCAGGCCACGATCGACAGTGCCATGACCGTGATCGACAGTATCGAGCGCGAGCGGTTGTCCAAGGGGACCTCCTACAGTGCCTGGCAAACCGAGCGGCAGGGATACCTCGATCATGTCGCCACGCTGGTGCCCGGGATCGACCCGGCCACCCTCGGCCGTATGTCGGACGCGGGGAAGGCCCAGTTGCTTCAGGAGGAGATCAACCTGGGACAGCATCCCACCTACAAGTCTGTGCTCGCGCGCGTCAACACGATGGGGATCGCCGACCCTAAGATCAGGGCCGGTGTGCAGGACGAGTGGGTCCGGCAGCAGTCGTTCAAGCAAGGGCAGATCAATTTTGCGCAGTCGCAGGATGATCGGCAGGTCAAGAAGGCCGCCGAGGAGGTGGTGGGGAAGTATGTCGATTCCTATGTTAAAGACCTCTATGCCGGCAACAACCCGGATGCGAACAACCTGGTGCGCCTCAGCAAGAAATTCACAGAGGCGGGCAAGACCGATCTCTTCAACGGCATGTTGAAGCACGCGATGGATGCCAAGGCGCAGGGGGGTGTGGGATCGCCCGACCTGGAGGCGGCCTTGATGCAGTCGATGTACAGTAGTCCAGAACAGTATGCTGATCTCTCGGTCGTGACCGAAGCGGTGCAGCGGGGCGGGTTGAACCGCGAGCAGGCGGTCAACATCTACAAGCGCTTCGAGTCGATGCAGGCGGCCTTGCGCACGCACGGCAACTTCACCTCCACCCCTGAGTACAAGGTGGCCCAGTCGATCATCGACGGCCACACGGACAAGGGACTGATCGCCCTCGGCGACGACAAGCTGCGCCACGGCTATGCGACCGCCGCCTTGTTTGAGCGGTGGCAGCAGGAAAAGAAAGCCGGTCGCCCCATCGACCCGGTGGCCCTCGGCACCGAGTTGGGGCGGCAATTTGCTGAGCCGGCCGCGATCCTGCGCCTCCCTGAGCATCAGGCGGGCAAGCCCGTCACGGAGTCTGAGACGGCTCTGCGCGGTGGGGACGTGGAGAAGATCAGCCGGAGCGCCAGCGCCCTCAGGGCGCAGTTGAAGCGGACTGATCTCAACCGGCGCGATCGTGAGCAGATGGTCAAAACGCTCCAGACGTTGGAGCAGCGTATTTTGGCGGGAGGTAAGTAATGGCCGACAAGCAGAAGCCAGAGGCGGGCGGCACCGCAGAGAACCGGACGGCCCAGGAGCCTTCGGTCCTCCAGGCGATTGGCCAAGTGGTCGAGAGTGGCATGCAGACGATCGGCGCCACTGCGCTCCCCGGCACCGGGGTCACGGTGGGGGACCTGCTCGGCGCCCTCCACCACTATGCCTCCGATGTGCCCCTCCAGGCCATCACCAGCACCAAGGCCAACCCGGAAGGTCTGACCGCGTCTGATATTGGAGGCAAGGCCGCTGAAGCGGTGGGTGGATCCACCGGCCAACACGACGTGGCCGCTGGCCTGGCGGGGGTTGGTGCCGAGATGGCCGTTGATCCCCTCAATCTCCTCCTGGTCGCCCTCGGCCTTCCCCCTGCGGCCGGGAAAGCCGCCCAGGCAGGTGCCAAGGTCGCCGGCCCGCTCGAAAAGGCCGCTGCCAAGGCCGGCTCGCTGGCGGAGAAGCCACAACCGCGCCCCTTGGCGATCCCGGCTGAGATGAAGCCGGGCGCGCCGGAGGCGGCGGCCGCCCCTGAGTTGCCCCTCGGGCAGATGCCCATCCTTCAGGACGTGGTGATGGGCGGGGACGGGGTGGTCATCAATGTGAGTGAGGCCCTCGACAAGCTGCACGCAGGTGAGGTGCTGCGCAAGACCGTGGCCAAAATGGCGCCCAGCGAGCAGGAAGTGTTTGCCCGTGAGGTGCTGAGCATGCCCCCGGTTGAGTCGGCGGCCGTCGCGCTTGAACAAGGCGCAGGGGTCGAAGGAGGCCTCCTCAAAACGAGGCAGGCGCCCAAAGAGTTCGCGCCCGCCCCGGCCGAGATCGCGGCCACGCCCGGCCGCGAGGGCAAGCTGCCCGTCGAGGCGCCCGTGGTGAGTCCGCAGGCCAAGGGGCCGGTGGAGCGGTTCAATATCCCCGTCGAATGGGTCGGGAAGCCTGACAAGAAGCCCCTGATGGTCGCCTTCAGCGAGTTGGACCTCGCCTCCCCCGCCAAGATTCAGCAGGCGGTAGAACGGCTGGCCAACGCCCGCATCAAGGCCGGTCACGTGGTGCCCGAGGCCAACGTGGGCGCCGAGGGGCATGTGGTCATCCCGCGCGAGTTGGCCAAGGAGCTTGGCCGTGTGATGGGGGTGTCGAAACAGCAGGTGCGCAACATGGCGCTCGATCCCCGCCTGGGGGTCGCCCAGGCCCAGGCAATCGGCGACGTCGTGAAGGCGGCGGATCAAGCGATGCGCGGCGCGATCGCGGAGGCGAAGGCGCGCCCCACCCTCGAGAGCTACAAGGCCTTCGAACAGGCGTTCAACGATTTCAACATGGTCGGTGTGGAGTTGAAGCGCTACTTCACTGAGGGGGCGCAAGTCCTCCGCGCGGCCAAAGACCCCGAGATGCAAGCCCTCATGCACCTGGAGCGGGTGACGGCCGGCCTGGAGGCGTTGCGCGATGCGGCCGGCAACCTGCCGATCAGCGCCATGATGGGCGTCATCGACAAAATGAGCAGTGCGCAGCTTGTCAAAGCCGCAACAATGGCGCAGTCGGTGGGATGGAATTCCTTCAACGAGATCATGTACTTCAACATGCTCTCCGCCATCAAGACCCACGTGGTCAACACGGTGGGGTCCGGGTTCATCATGCCCGTCCTGTCGATCAGCGATCGCCAGTTGGGCCGGATGGCCGGGATTATGGAGGGGTGGTGGACCGGCAAGACCGGCCCTGCGATCAGCACGGGCCGCTCACTCGACAACGTGCTCAATGCCGGCGTGGCGCCTGGTGAGGCGGCCATCGGTCTCCGTGCCGCAGTGGACAGTGTCAAGAACATGATGACCACCGTGCGGCAGACCTACCAAACGGACGGCATCGCCGGCCTCTGGACCGCGGCGCAGGAGATCAAGCCGATCCGGGCTGGCCTCCAGCGGCCCACCGAGCGGGGCATCACGGCGGACAATTATCTCGTCTCCAAAGACCCGGTCCTGCGCGCGGTCGTCAACGGCATCGGGGACATCCTGCGGGGGACGCAGACGGCCATGCGCCTTGAAGACGCGGCCACTGGCATGCTGGCGTACGACATGGAGATGCGCATGCTGGCCTACCGCAAAGCGTACCACCTCGGGTATGAGGGTAAGTCGCTCGATGACTACATCAAGAACGTCCTCCGTGATCCAACGGAGCACCCGGACATCATGCAGGGCGCGATCGACTTCAAGATGCTCCAGACCTTCACGTCGGCCATCGAGGGGCGGACGGGGATGCTGGTGAACGGCCTGTCGCATCCGCTCATGCGGTCGCAGTTGCCCTTTATCACAACGACGATCAATATGTTCAAAGCGTCCCTGTCCCACGTCCCCGTGGTGTCCTCCGTGCTGCCGAGCGTGCGCGCGGACATCCTCGCGGGCGGGGCGCGAGCGCAGATGGCGATGGGGAAGATGTTGACCGGCTCACTCGTGATGGCGAGCGCGGTGCCTCTCTATCTCGGCGATTTTATCACCGGCAAGGGGCCGCAGGAGCCGACCGCACGGGCCGCCTGGCTCGCCGATGGCTACCAGGACTACAGCTTCCACTTCGACAACGGGGTGAACGTCAGCTATGTGCAGAGCACGCCCTTCGGCGACTGGCTCAAGATGGTCGCCAGCGCGATGGATGTGGTGCGGTACGCGCAGGATGAGCACCAGTGGAATGAGATCGCGCTCGTGATGACGCTGGCGTTTGTGCGGGAGCAGGAACGGTCGAACTGGGTGGGGCAGTTCCATGACTTCACGGACATCGCCTACCAGGCGAAGTCGGACGGCGATCCGGTGAAGGCGGAGCGGTTGATGGCCAAGTGGGCCGCGGGGGCGTCGAAGATCGGGGTGCCCGCCGCGACCATGCAAGCGGCCCGGTTGCTCGGGGGAGGGAAGGCGACCGTCGCAGCAGCGGCGGCTGCGGGCGCGGCGGCCGTGGCCGGCTCGCGTCTCACGGCCTCAGCCAATCAGGCAATCTTTGACGATGAGTATAAATCGGTCCACGATGGCTTGCAGGGCTACCTCGACCACGTGATGGAGACGATCCCGATCCTTTCGAAGAGCGTGCCGCCAAAGCTGGACCTCCTGACGGGCCAGCCGCAGACGCACGAGATGGCCACGTGGAATCAGGTGGTGCCCTTCACCCTCAAGGGGGCGGAGAAGGACCCGGTGGCGGACAAGCTGGTGGAGTTGTACAACACCGCCCGGGAGATTCCGGTGATGCAGGCGGTGCCCCGGACGGTCAACGGCGAGCATCTCACGCCCGAGGAGATGAATCAGTATATCCACCTCTACACCCACACGCCCTTTGGAGGCCTCACGCTCCACGAGGCGTTGCGTGCCGAGATCGCGGACCCGCAGTTCGGGACCTATCTGCCGGGCATCCAGGCGACCATCCTGGCCGCCGTGTGGCACGGCTACACGCAGGCCGCGAAGGCGCAGATGGCCGCGGACGGGAACACGAAGTTCCTCGGCTATCAGCGGATCGAGAAGCGCACCCAGGCGTTGACCGGCCAAAGCGCCGGCCTTACCTCAACCGTGAAAGCGGAGTAACGGATGGTCACAAACGACAGCAATCGCATTGACTACGTGGCCGATGGCACGGTGGGGCCGTATGATGTACCCTTCCTGGTGTTCGACCCTGCCGACCTGGTGGTGATCGAGCGCGACCCGGACGGCAACGAGACCCTGCTCACCGAGCCAGCCGATTATACGTTCACGCCCACCGAGGTGGAATACCCGACGGTCGGCACCATTCTGTTCGAGGACGGGCAGCAGCCGGAGGCCGATTTCGGCCTCTCGCTCATCCGCCGGCTGGCCGAGACCCAGCCCACCGCCCTCGTGGAAGCGGGGCCGTTCCCCGCCAAGAGCGTGGAGCACGCCCTCGACCGCCTGGCCATGCTCGTGCAGCAATTGGGCGACCGCATGGATCGCGCCGTCCTCCTGCCGGCCACCTCGCCCGTGGAGGGGCTGGCGATTCCTGACCCGGACGTGCTGACCAACCGCGGGCGCGTCCTCCGCATCGCCCCCGATGGGCTGACGATCGACAGTATCCTACTCACCTCCGGGGATATTCCTAATGAGGTGGCGATTCAGACCGCGATTAACGTCTTCACCAAGGCCAACACGTTCGAGGACAACGTCACCTTCGAGGCGCTGGTGGACCTCTCCACAATCACCGCGCCCCTCGACCAACTGGTACCCGGGTCCCTCTACGCGGACAAGGGCGACCTCCTGGCGGGCAGTGCAGTGGCAGGCGAGCCGGTCATTGTCACGGTGGGAGCCAACGGGAAGTTCTTGAAAGCCAACAGCGCCCAAGCGGGCGGGGTCGAGTGGGCCGATCCGACGGTGGACACCTCGACCGTCCCCCTGCAAGGACAGTGTCGGCTGGTGCGCGACGACGCGACCCACATCACGCTCCTTCCCTACAACGGCAATCACATGGTGGTGCGCATCTCCGGTGTGTGGACCGTCCAGGTGCTCGATTTTGCGGGCGTCACGCTGAGCACAGCGGGGCTCGCGGTAGACACCACGTACAATGTCTACTACTTCAACGATGGCACACAGAAGCTGGAGTGCAGCACAACCGCGCACGAGCAAGACACCGACACTGGGTATGAATGCAAGTTCGGTGACCACAGTAAGCTGCTGGTGGGAAAGGTGCATACCGATGGGGCGACCGAGTTTGTAGATACGCTGACCAAGCGCCTCGTCATCAACTGGTTCAACCGACGCCCCGTCACGGCGCGCGCAGAGAACACGGCCAACCGAACCGGGGGTGGCGCCAATGCGACCTTTGCCTCCATTCACAGCGAACTCAATCCACAGTTCCTCGCGTGGGGCGACGAGGCGGTGCACTTCCACTGTCAGACCTACGGCTTCAGTGGGGGCAACTACGCCGCGCTGGCCATTGATTCCATCTCCACGATGATCGGGTTCGGCTCGGTGTCCCTCCAGCACATCGGCGGTTCGGCCATTCCCACCGAGGGGTTCCACACCTCGATCCTCATGGCCTACGCGAACACCACTGCGGTCTTCTCGACCGTGGGCGCCTTCTCCTGGGGTCTCCGCAACCACGTTTACTTGAAGGGGTAACATGCTGAACAACGCGGTCAGAAGTATCGTCTACAGCACCTCCACCGTCGGCCCCTACCCGATCCCGTTCCTCTTCTACCGGAACGAGGACATCACGGTCACGTTGGACGGGAACCTGCTCGCGCAGGACAGCGACTACACCATCGCCGGCGCCGGCTCCCAGGATGTGGCTGGGAGCGTCACGTTGCTGGCGGACCCCACCGACGGCCTCGACCTGAAGATCGACCGGGTGGTGGATTTCACCCAAGAGATCGGCATCGCTGAGGCCGGCCCCTTCCCGGCCGCTGCCGTGGAAGAGGCGCTCGATCGGTGCGTCATGCAGGTGCAGCAGGTCGGGACGTTTACGGAGTTGTTCCCGTCGCCGATCAATCTGCCCGCGGGGCAGGTGGTCATCTCCAACGGAGATGGCAGCTACAGCGCCGAGGACATTCTCGACTTCATCCAGAGCGCGCAAGGGGTGCGGGCGGGGGTTGGGATGGTGGTGGGCAACCGCCTGCGCACCGACGTGACCAACCGGCGGCGGTTGATCTTCAGCGCCAACAGCGTCGTGGTCCACAAGCACGACACCAATGACATCAAGGTGTTTGAGCAGCCCGCCGACATCGTCAACAGTTTCTTTGTCACCGGCGTCAATGGCGCGGAGACCCCCGTGACCGCCAACACGTGGGGGAATGTGCACTGCTACTACATCTCCAACGGGACCACCCTGGCCACGCTGGTGAGTCGCTTTGCGCTCCCCGGGTTCAACACCCAATTTACCGACTCCACGGGGCCGATCCTGCCCTCCGGGTACACCTATTGGGCTTATGCGGGTGAGGTCTTTGTCGAGTACATCGGCGAAGATGAGGTTCCTTTCTACATCCACGCCAGCTATCGAGGAGACCGCGCCATCCTGAAGGTGCCACTCAGCGTGTGCCAGACGGTCACGGAGAGTTTTCAGATCGACATCCCGCTCCGGTCCGCCTTGGAGGTCTATGTGACCCTCTACCACAAGGCTGGGACAGGGAGCGGCAATAGCTTCACCCTCACCTGTTCTGTGGGCGTGGCGGACGGGGTGACCGAAACGTGGACGCTCATTCCTGCCTCTCCTCATGAACTGGACTCGAACTTCGTGATGCCGATCACGCTGCCGGGTCGGCAGTCGAATGACCACGCGTTCAACGCGATGGTCTACGGAGGCGACCTCCCGAATGAGCCCAACGGAGAGGAGATGCTCGGCTACCTGACTGGCTGGCGTTCCCCTCTTGTGACCTGATGGCCTGGCTGGTCTGGACGATGATGTGCCCAATCTGCAAATGGATGATGGTCAAGGACGACCCAACAAAGGAGTGGCGCTGTGGAAATTGTGGCTGGCCTCACGGACAAGCTGAATGAGGGGTGGTGGTGGGTGCGCGCGTCGATGGGGGATGCGCTCACGGAGATCGGCTGGTGGTTCATCCGCGGCGGGATGCGCCTCTCCACGGGCATCTCGCTCGCCGAGTGGATAAAGGAGGGAAGGAAATGAAATACCTACTGCTCGCGTTGACACTGCTCTTCCTGCCCGTGAGTGCCCAGGCCGACCACATGGACAAGGGCCAGTATGTGGCCGTGGTGGATGGCTACCCCATTGTGATGATGTATAGTCTGGACCAAGTCAACGAGGTCTGCCGGGCGGTGTCGCCTTACGGGGCCCTGCCGCCGGAACTCGTGGTGTCGGGCTGCGCGGTGTGGAATTTCGAGACCGGGCCCAAACAGAAGCACAACCCGAAGGGGGCTTGCCTTGCCTTTGCCTGGGCCTGGTCGCCCAGCACGGCCGCTCACGAGGCCAAGCATTGTCGTGAGGGATTCTGGCACGGGGCACCCTGGGACAGCAAACAAAGTCATGAACACAAGGGTAAGGGGAAGATATAATGGGCATCGAACTGCCGGGCGATCCAATCAAGAGTGCAGTCTCAGGGGTGATCAGCGGAGCCTTCGGGTTCATCACGGACCTTGTGAAGGAGTTCCATCTCTCCCCTGAGAAGGCCGCAGAGCTACAGCAACGTGCTGAGGATCGGGCCGCGAAAGCGTCCAGCGAGATCCTCGACCTCGTCAAGGGGCAGCTTGAGATCAACAAGGTCGAGGCGGCCTCCAGCAGCATCTTCGTCGCCGGGTGGCGGCCGTGGACCGGGTGGATTGCGGGGACCTCGCTGGGCGTCTACTACATCCCCCGGGCGATCATTACCGTCATGGCGTGGTCGGTCCAATGCTACTATGCCATCAAGGCCGGCCAGCCGCTCCCTGCGTATCCTCCGTTCGATGTGAGCGAGTTGGCCACCTTGCTGGGAGGGATGCTCGGATTGGCCGGGCTCCGCACCTTCGAGCGCAACCAGGGCGTTCAGCGGGATACGCACCGATGACCAAGAGCGAGCGGGAATTCATCCAACGGGAGTTCGACCAGGTCAGGTCGCTGATGACGGAGCATCACATCTTCTTGAAGGATCATGTGAGGACAGACGATGAACGCAACGACAGGATCGCGGAGGCGCTCACCCAGCAAAACGTCGCCGTCGGCAAGGCGCAGCAGCGCCTTGACTCGTTCATCTCATACGCCAAATGGATCAGTATCTCGGCAGGTGGGTCGGGAATTCTCGCGGGGGCTGCAAAAGCGTTCGGGCTATAAGCGGTTCAAGATCACCGTCGAGGTGTTGCCTGACAAGCTGTTCAACCGTCTCTACGGGGTGGGGGACAACGCGCTGTGGGACGGAGCCACCAACACGATCAGCCTGCGCGCCTCCCGCCACGACCCCGCCCGCTACACCGACTGGCTCCACGAGTGCCGTCACGCCTACACCGACCACCTGTGCCCCGGGGAAGACTAGGCACGGTCACTGCCAAATGGCCCACACGAAAGTGCCAATCGCGCCCACGTAGGCCAGCACGTACCGCCACGTCCAGCACCACTCGCCGAACGCCTCCCACCCATTGTCGGTAAAGAATGTCCTCACTGGTCTCCCTCCAAGGCCATGATCGCCTTCTTGTGCGGGTCGTTCACCCGCTCTCCGTCAAACATGAACCATTCTAGCATCTCATGCTCCTCCACCCGGCGAATCAGGTCGGCCATGACGTGCAGCAACATGTCGTGGTCCCATTGCTTCACAAACGCAAACGGATAGACCTGTTGTTGGTTCACTTCTATCGTCTGCTCCGACCCGTAGGCGTCGAGCAGGGGGGCGGTGAGAATGACCAGGCAGACCGCGTAGCCCTTCTCCGGCAGCACACCGGCGTAGAACTTCCACCCCGGTTTGTACGTGATTCTACTGACGGCTTTTTTGACTTCTGCTGGTGTCATGCTTCTTGTACCAGTAGGGCGCCCATTCACTGCCCAGGACCAGCTTGTGCTGCGTCCCGTCGGACATGTGGACGTTGATATGGCGCCCCTTATGGACGAGGGCCACGACATTCGACTTGTGGACGCACGGCCTGGTCGCGCGCTGCTCCGCCCCTATCCCGTAGAGAATCGTGGCCACGAGCGCCGCCAGGAGGATGCCGGCGATCCCTAGGAGGGCATCGAACTTCAACTGCTCCGTTTCTGTGCGGGTCACGCGCTCACCCACTGGAAGCCAAGCCACACCACGCCGAGCGCCACCAGGGGCCAGCGCAGCACCCAGGCCATCACGAGAAGGGTGACGATCCAAATCCCCAGCCCGAGCAGGACCATACCCGCCGCCAGATAGACACCCGTGAGAAAGCGAAGCACCGTATTTACCATGCCGCCCCTCCTGTGTCTGGAATGATGTAGGGTCCCGTCTGCACCTGCCCCCCGGGGGCCATGCGATAGGCGCTGCTCCCCGTGTTCATCAACACCGGGGACCAAGGGCGCGGGGCCACGGGCTCGCTGGCGGGCGCGCTGGCGCAGCCGGCCAACGTCCACAGGAACAAGGCGTAGCCAACGATCCACCCTGCCAATGCCCATGAAGCCCTCCGGCGCAGCGCTACCATCGCTCCACCTTGTACTTCTCGATCATTTCCTGCAAGCGCTTGCGCTCCCGCTCTTTCTTCTTGATGCCCTTCTCGTACTCGCTCTTGTGGCGTGCCAACGTCCCCTCAAAGTAGTCGAGCACCTGGATCATCTGATCGTGGTTGAGAGGCTGCCCGGCCCGGAGGAAGTCGATCAGTTCCCCCGGACAGTACGGGATCGGGTCACTTGCCCGCAGGTGATTGCTCATGCGTCCCCCCTTTGCCATGCGCCAGGACGTGCAGGTCCTTCACCGCTTCGAGCAGGCGTTGGATCGCCGCCTCGCGCAGCTTCTCCCGGTCAGCCGCGTCCGCCTCGGCCCACACGCGCCGCAGGATTGCATTGCCACGGTTTGGACGGTTCATGCGCCCCTTCGCTGAAAGAACACGCGCCAGCACTCACACCCGTACTTGTGGGAACGGGGCCGCCGTGTCCCAATGTACCGAGGGTGGAGGAGGCACTTAAGGATGGTGATTTTCATTTCTTGTACTTCTCCTCCCGCATCGCGCGGATGGCCAGCGGGAGATACTTGACCATCGCCGCGTTCATACGCCAGCACTTCCCGCCGATCAAGCCGTCTGCGCCGCTTTCGACCAGTTGGATTGAGTGCCCTTGGAAGATCAATTTTTGCACCTCGGGTGTCTCGAACAACGCCCGTTCTGTACATAGGATGTTCAACAGCTTTGGTGCTTTTCCCATCGTTACTCCTGGACGTGCAGCTTGAACCCGGTCAGTCTGCCGCTTTCATTCAGCCGCCATCTCAAGTTGCAGGTGGTCACTCCCAGGCCGGCGGGCGCGTAGCAGTGTTCCTCGACGTAGGAGCCTTGGCCCGCAGCCACCACCTCACCCTCCACATACCCCTTTAGGAAGGACCCCGACCGCACGAAGGCCTGTTGCCGCTCCACCATTCGCCACTTGTTGTTCCGGTGGTCCCGGCGCACGTCGATCCCTTCGGTCGTGGTGGTGATCTTGACGTGATTGTGGCCCATGATGTAGAGGTCCATGTTGGGGAACCGCTCCCGCAGGGAGAGCATCTGCCGGATGGAGGCTGGCTTGGTTTGGGCGGCGCCGAAGCCGTGATGCATCAGGATTTTGAAGGGGAAGGTGCCCGTGCTCCCCGGTGGGTGTAGCTCATACACGTGCACGCCGCACACGCCAAGGAAGGGCACGTTCAGCCGCTCGGCCAACACTTCTGAGGTCGTCTTGCCGACCAACTTGCCCGTGCCTTGTTCCTGAAAGCGGTAGGTGTGGTTGCCACACACCACGGTGTCGATCAAGTGGTGGATCGGGGTCAGTTCCCGGTAGAAGTTCATCAGGTCCGCGAAGATCATCTTCTCGAAGCGCAGGCGGGTGCTTTCATGGTAGGAGGCGCTAGTGTGAGACCGGCGCTCGCTCGCGCTCATCGTGTCCAACTCGTCGCCCATGAGTTTCACCCGAATGAGCCGATCGGGGCGCTTGGCCGAAGCGGCCGCCCACTGGATGATTTCGCGCAACTTCGCTGCGTCGTGGCTGGGCGCGTTGTGGTGGATGTCCCCAATGGGAATGATGACCAGCTTCTGGTCGCGTTTCAACTCTAGCCTGTTAGCTGTGATGATCATGCTTGCTCTTCTTCCACGTGCGTGATTACAACTTGACCGCCCCAGCGGTTAAGCGCCTCCATGATGCTGTCCCGGACATGTTTGCGGGAGAGGAATACAAGCGGCGCTCCCGGCGCCGTTTCTCTTTTCTCAATTACCTCCACAAGGGATCGGATACAGTTTTTGTCCAACGCTTCAAACGTTTCGAGCCGCAGTCTCATTGTGCCGCCTCCGGTGCCGCCTCAGGCACCAAGGACAGGGTCGGAGCGACAGAGGCTTTCTCCTCCTCATCTCCCCCACTCACCTCCGGCCCCTTCGGGTCCGGCGGATTCAGGCGGTGTTGCAGCATCATCACGGCCAACTCCAGGTCCCGGATGCGCGAGTGCGCCGCCAGGACCGTGTCGTTCTGCATCTTGATCGCGGCCCGCAGTTGGTTGTTGCTATACGGTAGGATGCGTGGCTTGCTCATAGGGCCTCCTCGGGTCGCCCAGCGCGCTCTGAAACCAGAACGTCGCGGGGATGGTTAGGCGCATGCCATAGGCTTCGACCGGCGCCTGGACGATGTTCATGATTCGTGAACAGGTCTCGGGAGTGAACACATCGCAGCGCACATGCAGCACGCCTGAGTCGTGGGCGCTGTAGGCCAACTGCACCTCCGCGCGCGGGAACGCCTTCGACAGGGCGACGAGCGTCGCGTACAACTGGTCGGCGCCACATCCCTGCGAAGCGTTCAAGCCCACCCGGATCAGGCGGGCGTCCCGCTCAAACGAGCGGCGGAAGCGGCCGGTGTAGGTCGGAATGTCCTGAAAGAGATCATATCGTTTTGACATCAAAGTGGCCGCACGCCTCTCACGCCAGGCAATGTATCTAGGGTTGGCCGCGGCGTCGCGTGCCATGATCTGTATGATATTTTTCATGTCCAGCCCCAACTTCTTGACGCCGGGCATGTTCTTGAGGTTCTCGGGTACCCAGGGGTAGGCGAACTTCAGCCGGTGGCGATAGCGTTTACCGAAGTCACGTTGAGCACCCTTCTTGTCCACGGGCACGTCCGACGGGATGCCGAACAACTGCCGCGCCTTCAGGGTGTGCAGGTCCTCTCCCCGCTCCAGCGCTTTCAAAGTCAGCGTATCCCCAGCCTCCGCTGCATGGAACCAATCCTCCTGCCCGCTCCAGTCCCAGCCAAACCATACGGACCCCGGGTCGGGGCCGAACATGCACTCCAGGTCGGCCGGCACATTCTGCATCGGCGGGTCCACCCATGACAGGCGCAGGGACGCCTGCGCGTACTGCTTGCAGCGCGGGTGGACGCGCATCCTCACAGGGTCGAGCGGGTTGATAAAATCATCAAGCGCGCTCGTCGCCTCCGCATACACCACTCGCCCCTCCAACAGCGGGTGGGCGCCGGCGTCGATGCGTTCGAGGGCCTGCTCGGGAGAGAGGCCGTTCTCGGCCTCAGCATCCACGTCAGGCGCCGGGTCGATCTTCTCCCGCAACTCGGCAATGACTTCTTTGTCCATCGACAGGGACTTCGTGTGCTTGCCCTTCCGCGGGGTGAGGTCGGTGCATTCGAGCATCGCCCGGATCATCTGATCGTTGGAACCGGCGTTGATCGGGTAGCCGATGTAATGCCCGACGATCTCTGAGGCAATCTCTTTGTAGGTCTCGTACACGAGCCGCAGGGCTTCGTAGGTGGGTCGGTGAACCGGGAACCCGCGCTCCGCGGCCCGGGTCAGGATATGGATGGCTGGGATCATATACGTATGGTAAAAATGCAACACCTGGGGATACTGCTTATACTCGCTGAGCAGGGCAAGATAGATCGCCTCCGTCTCCACCAGGTCCCCGGCGTTGTAGCGGTAGAAGTCCCAGGCCTCGGCGCGGTAGGACTTGGGCTTGTCCAGCCACCCGTAGAGGGAGGAGAGATAGGCCATGCCGTGGTCGCTCTCCGACCACAAGGCGGTGTGCATCAGCATTGTGTCTTCAAGGTTGACCCAGGCTTCCCGGGGCACCTCGAGCGTATGCTCGAGGATCGGCAAGTCGGCGGCCGCGTTTTGGAGGACGACCGTGCAACGGCTGGCGATCACCTCCAGCAAGCCGGCCAAGTCCGCCACGTCCTCCACAGTCATCGTGGTCAAGTCATACTGGGCGGTCAGGCCCCCCCACCGCAGCCCGAGCAGAGTCAGCTTCGACAGCCACGGGTATTCATCATTCGGCTTGTACTCGGTGTCTAGATAGACAACGCTTCCCGCAGGGGGGCCGGGCAAAAAACCACCCGGCGCGGTGTCGTGTGGGAAGACCCACCAATCCAGCCCGCGGCGGGGCTCTCGCTTGGGCCACGCCTCGCGCAGCCAGCGCCCTAGGCGTTGCCAGTCAGCCCGGGCGTTGTGCTTTTCCTCCTGCGATCGGAAGGTATCGGCGAGATGGCCGACGGCGTAGACAGAACGTCCTTGCCACAGTGAGGGCAGGACGTATCCGCGCCAGGTGGCCACTTTGTAGTGAGCATCGGGCTCTGCCACATGCGCAATCGCGTGCGCGCCCATCGCCACCACGTGCTCAACACTGTCCGGTACCACCAGATGCGCAGTGGTGCAGTGCGCCACAGCTTTGTCATACTCATCCCCCTCGGGCAGTTTGTTCTTGCCCCCCACCCGACACTTGATGACGTTGGCATAGGAGACCTGGTCGCGCTGAAGGCCGGCCATTGGGAGGTAAGTCTTGGCTAGGATGTAGCCAGTGGCCCCAATGAGCGGCTGGGGTTCCACCTCGTGCGTGATCGGGTTGCCGCCCTGATAGCTGACGATCTCCTCACCCTTCTCCTCGTTGTCGCCGGGGTTCTGCGCCAGCACCAACACCTTGGCACCCGGGACGAGGCGGTCGGGCACGAAGCCCCGACCATTTTGGTAGAAGGGACACCCGAGACAGGTGTCAGGTTTTAGCAAGTCCATGCGTCACCATGTCCCACAACACGGGCAACGCAAGCAGCTTCGCCTGTGCCAGGGGTATCCCCGCGGTCAGTTGAAAGTGGGGCTTGTCCTTGAACCCCCACCGCCCGCCCCATTCGAGCCCCAAACTCTCGCCCAGTTCGCCGATCTGTTGCCATTCAGGTGCGTCGTCGTTCCATATAAAACGCTCATGTGAAAGCTGACTCCCGTCCACAGACACAAAATCAAACGCGAGCCCATAGTTGTGCCAACTTTCTCCACCACGCGCCTTTGTTACCACTTTGCCCTCGGTGGTGCGCCCCTTGGCGTAGAGGGCGTCCTGCTCTGCGTTGCTTCTTAGGCCTGCGGTAACAACAAATGACAAACCACGGGTTTTGCATAATTCTCCTAGTGTTTGTGCTCGCAGCGCGAGGATGGGATGAAGGCCGTCAAGGTGTTTGAGGGTTTTCATGTTGCACCAATCTCGTGCCTTAAAAGCTGCGCCTCCAACTCCCTCACGCGGGCCTCAGCTTGGTCGCGCTCCGTTTCCATTAGTCGAGCAGGATCACAGGCATACTGCGGTATCTTACTCATTCTCCGCCTCCCGATTCCCATAGGGATTCTCAGTATGAAGCGAATCTGTGAGGGACCGAGCGATCGTCTTCCAGAATTTCAGCTTACTCCGCAGCTTCTGGTTCTCGTTCTCCAACCGTAACAGGTTCGACTGTAGGCACAGGATCAGTTCGCTCTCGTGGTCGTCCTTTTTCATCTTGCACCTCCACGTCCAGACCGGCCGCGCAGCAGCAGTCGGAACAGATAGTCTTGGCAAGTTTCGGCGCGCTCATGTCGTTTTCTGCGGGACATACTCCCCCCGCTCCTCGTCCCACAGCATCTTGTTGAACGTGTTGCAGTCCATCTTCAGGTCGTAGTCGATGTACATCTCCTCGAAGAGACCGTCGCCGTCCCGGTCGATCAGGTACGTCGTCGGGAATGCCAGGAACACCGGGGCCCCTTGTGCGGCGGGCATAAGCTGAAACACACGCAGGAAGTCGGGGGTCTGACCGCCCTTGAGCGAATACTCCTGGACATAGAAGCGGCCGTCTTCCGACCGGCCCGCAGACAGGGCCGGGCCGGAGGGGTGTGGAATGGAGAGACACGCTTCACTGACATGGGCCATAGCTCGATCACAAAATGCGAGCGAGACCCCTAGGACAATGATGGCGATAAAGATTTCCAGATATTTCATGTGTCTCCTCCAGTGGAAGCGGGGCTCGGAGTTGAACCGAGATTCTCCTGCTTATGAGACAGGCGTTCTACCCTTGAACTACCCCGCATCCTTACCGTTTCGTGCAGATACTGCTACCTGATAGCAAATCCCTCGGGCGTTAGCTTCACCGTCACTCGCTCAAACGCGTCAGCATCCGACACGTCGCTGACAGAGATCAACGGAGCATGACTGTGGGCGTTGTGGTCATGGGTGGCCACGGCGATCAAGCTGAGTAGACGCGGCTCGTTGGTCACTACGCTGTATCCTGTCCCGAAGCCAGCAACTCCTGAAAGCGCGCTGGGGCTGCTGGTGCTGGGGATGGCGCTGCCGCCCGCCGACGAACCAAACCCAACCCCTTTGGTGACGTTCGCTTTCTCGACGGTGTAGTTGACGAGGATGCTGGTAGCACCTTCCTCGAGGGCCCTAAACGCTGCCTCACATAGTGCGGGCAGGAAGGTATACCCGGCGGAAGCAGTAACCGAAACTGTTCCGAGGTAAAGGTCCATGTCGAGACTAGCCGCCTCATGGGGTTTAGCATAGTCAATTGCCACAACACGTGTTTCATTCTCACTACGTCCCCCCTCATACTCATCATCCAGCCACGCCTTGCGGCACGCCTGCGCTTGCTCGTAGGTCATGCGCTTCGGCAGGGCGATTGGGGCCATGATGTTGCCGTGGTTCTCCGGCGGAATGGCCAGAATGGCCGGCGCGCCCATCACTCCAGGTAGGCTGAGAAAGTTGGGGCTCTCTGTGGTGGTGATTGAGGCGCTGGAGGTGGACTTGGCCTTGCCACTGGCCGCTTGGCTCTGGCCCTGCCCCTGACTTTGCCCTTGCTCCTGCCCCTGCGAGGCATTGCTCTGGCTGTTCGCAGCGGCGTTTGGATTCTGGCTGCCAGGCGGATTCTCGGCAAATGCGAACGCCGCACTCCCACCCAGCAACAGCCCAATGATCACTGCTAGAATCTTTTTCACAGTTCCTCCGTGGTTGCGGGGGGCGGGCACGCGGCCCGCCCCGCCAGTGGAACCTACTGCCTGTAGGCGTAAATCTTGACGGCGTTCTTTGGCTTGTACTGGGGGTCCTTCGACTCCACAATACGCACCACGTACTTCAGGGTCTCTTCTTGCGCGGCCGCGAGGACCTTCGTGAATGGCTGGCCGTGCATCTCCAGCGCGTCGAACAACTGTGTGGCAATGTCGCTCTCGGCGCGGATGTAGGTCCCCCCGCTCTTCGACTTGGCCTTGATCACCTCAGGGTAGGCATCCACAAACAGGTGGTAATTGCGGGTGTCCGCTGTCAGCAGGATGTCCAACTTCGCAATGGTCTTCCCCTCCAACGGGTGCAGCCCTTGCTCCGTCGTGATCTTCTTGGGCGTCACCTTCACCACCACCCCGGGGTATGTCCCCTTGGGAATGAGATTGAACATGGCCAACTCATTCGAGTCCTCTCGGCTGATCGTGCTCTCGTCCCAGCCATAGCTTTCCACTTCCGGTTCGGCGTAAATGACGCTGTCTGCATCCATCACTTGACCTCCTGCGTTGCGCTCGCCGCCGCGGGCGGATCGAGCAGGTTAATGAGTGCCTGAATGTCCTGCGGCACAAACAGGGGGACCACAATCTTCTTCTCCTCCGGCAACTTGATCCCGCATCCCCACACCTTGCCTTGCGGTTTGGTCTGCCACACATACTTACGATCGGCGCCCACGGTCTTGATGGTGGCGTACATCACGACCGAGAACTCGCCCATGACATCTTTGGCCGCCTTGCCCGGCAACTCCGGGAAGATGTGCTTCTCGGTGTCCCGATCCTTGGCATCGGGATCATCCTTCTCCCGGCCGTCCCACACCGTGAACACCTTCGTCGCAATGGCATTGCTGTCCCGGACCATGCGCAGATAGCTGAAAAACACCTTGTGCGCCTGCCCGTATAGCTTGGCCTCGAACTCTTCGCCCGTCTCGCTGGCCCCGTTGGTGACATCGGCCAGCCCGACCCCGTAATACTTGTGCAGGCCGTCGCCGAAGAACACATCGAACTGGCCATACTTGCCGGCCAGAATCTCCACCGTCAACTGAGCCACCTCTCGGCGCACCTTTCCCCAGTCCATCGGTTGTCCGACGGGCGGGTTCTCCCATATCCAGCACACCCCGCCCCGGGCCTCGATCTCCGCCCGGTTGACTGACGAGGCGCCCCCCTCCCCGGGATAGGAGATGTAGGCGATCTTCCCCAGCGCGGTGCGGGCGCTGTAGGTCTTGCCGCTGTTGGGCGGACCGCTGATCAAGATCGTGCGCGCGATCCGCTTCCACGGCGCGCTGTCAGCGGTTAGCTTGACAAAAGGCATCGGCGTGTCCCTTTCCACTTAACAAATGTTGGCTCATGCGTTTGCCACAACCTCGAGGAGCGGCACGAGCAATGACGGCCCGATCAGCTTCGTGACCATGTACGGCTGGGGCACCGCGATCAAGATCACCCCGCCCAGCTTCTCGCTTTCGGTGGTGAAAATCCACGTGTCACCTGGTCCAGCGGGTGCGTGAACGAGCACGGCCTCGAACGACTTGACGCCCTGTGCCGTGTACACTAACACCTTGTCGCCTTTTTCAAACATCCTTACCTCCTCTCGATCTTAATGTAACCGCCATTCAGCATACGTTGCGGGTCCCGGTCATAGAGCAAGCACGCTTCCCACATCTCGCACCTCCCCCACTTGTCCTCATGTTGCTCACTCTCCCACAAGGGCAGCAGGCCGGTCTCCTGCATGTGCATCGCTTGCCATTTCCCCTCCTGCCCCGCGACCCACCGGTTGATCATCTTCCCATCATATTCGAGATAGGCCGTGAGTCCCACGAAGCGTGGCTTTGGCTTGGCCACGACGATGAGCGAGTTGAAATAGCGGGAGTGCCCGAAGTGAAGGTAGTGGTGCGCCTGCCCACTGGCCAGGTACTCATTGACTCGCTCGGTGTCGTACTTCTTGTCGCTGGCCAGCTTGAACTTGTAGTCCCGGGTGAGGCGCACCACGCGACACCCAACCTGTTCGCCGCTTTCGTCGCGCTCGCACTCGGGCGGCAACTCGTACACCACGTCCGGCCGCGCATACCCGGCCTCTGGCCCTAATGACTGCTCCACCGCGACGACCTGCCACTCCGGGGGCGCCGGATCATTCTCGACCGTGAAGGCCAGCGCTTCCAACAACCCCTCCTCCATCACGAGGGCCGCCTCCTGGTTCTTGGCAGTGAACTCGAACCGCCCCCCGCTGGCCTTGACGTGCTCGACGCGTTCTTGAAAGAGCGTTTGCGCCGCAACCACCGGCACCGATGCGGGTTCACCTGGCGACATCCGAGCGAGGTTATGTGCTTCCATGCCCGCCGAGAAGGCGTCCCCCGCGATCATCGCCAGGTCCCCATAGTCGTGGACCACCGTGTGCCACCCGGCCCGCTGTGCCTCGCGCAGGAGGGGACACCGCTCCCACGTTTTGGTCGCCGAAGGGCTGTAGACTTTCATTTCATGATTCCGCTTTGCCTGTCCCAGCGCATCAGCAACCCGGCCTTGTCTAACACCCGTAAGACGGTGCTGGTGGGCACCCGGACGAGCGAGTGACGGTTGTAGAACCGGCAATGCTTCTCCCCCACGCGAAACCAGGTGTGCGATCCGTGCCACGTCCCGTGCCGTTTCGATAGGAACTTGCTCATAATTCCTCCCCTCCAGTGGAACCCTTGTGAAAATCCCCCCGTGCACATATACTAGGCCTCGGCTTGCACTTCTGTGCAACCTTTCGCCTAGATAAGGTGACACGCGCAACGCGGTGTTGCAGAAAGGACACACATGGCCGCCTTGGAAGGCGCGCCACGGCCCGGCCCGAAGGGTCGCACCCTATCTACCCTCATCCATCTACCCATCACCAAGACGCATTGGATCATCGACAACCTTCTCCCCTACAAGTCCCGCGTTCTCCTCTATGGAGAATGGGGCGTTGGCAAGTCCTTCTTCCTGGCCGACATGGCCCTCCATGTGGCAGCGGGCAAGCCGTGGCTCGGCTTCTCGATCCCGGCGCCGCTGGTGGTCGCCTACCACGACGAGGAAATGACGGACGACATCGTAGTGCCGCGTATGCGGGCGCTGGTGGCCGGAGGTGCGATCCCGGAGACCGCACCATTCTACCACTACACCCACACCAACCTAGTGTCAGACGGCAACCTACACGGCCGCCTCAAGGCGCTGTGGCAGCATGACGGCATCACCCCGCAACTGGTGATCCTCGAAACGGCGCGCGAACTCCTCGGCCTCCAGGACGAGAAGGAGGCGACCGTGGTCCGCAACCTGTGGAAGCAACTCCGCCCGATCGTGGACACCGGGGCCACCGTCATTCTCACCCACCACAAGCGCAAGCCGTCCCTCGACAAGCATGGAAGCCTCCAGGGTGCAACCCGGGACACCGCCAGCGGCTCCCAGGACTGGCTCGCGGGCGCTGACTGGGCCCTGGCCTGCTCCCGCACCCCTGAGGAGGGCATCACGCGGGTGTCCTATGAGAAGTGCCGGCAGATCAAGCCCCCGGCCCCTTGGCTCTTCACAATCCGGGGGGACGCTGACACCGGGATCATGTCCTTGTCGGTGGTCCAGCGCCCGATCCAGGAGGAGGCGGCGAAGCCCGCCCAGCAGTACGTACTAAAACGCCCCACTCTGGAGGAGGAGTATGACACCCCTGAATAATGACACACCTCCACGGGAGGGCCCCCGGCGCAACTGGTATCAACGGAAGCGCGGTCTCTCGGCCTGGCGGCCTACCGGCCATCTTTCCGGGCGTCCTGCCAATGTCCGCCGTCGCCTGTTCCTCCTCCTCAAACGCCGTCCCTTCACCACTTTGGCGGAGGCGCAGGCAGAAGGACACAGTGAACGGTCCTATTACAGGGTGAAAGCACAGATCAAAAAGGTCATGGAGGCGAAACGGGCGCGCCTACCGGCATTCACTGCCAAAATACCAGTATCTATAGGATAGGCGCGCCTCGCGCTCCGCCCTGCCGGGCTCCGCCTCGGCGCTATCCGCCGGAACGAAATCAACCCCTTGCCGC
>Ga0209859_1000007_pt1 | contig 36748 bp, 36 predicted proteins | sample GWRWS3_50_60_FD_187241 | JGI IMG/M metagenome (GOLD analysis project Ga0209859, IMG submission 187241) | Riverbed sediment microbial communities from areas with vegetation nearby in Columbia River, Washington, USA - GW-RW S3_50_60 (SPAdes)... | ecosystem: Environmental > Aquatic > Freshwater >... | reverse complement strand
CGTCCCACCGTCGCTGTCGATGGCGTGGGTGACGAGGCTTCCGACGAATGCCCCGATCGACAACGCAACGACGACCGCGATCACGAACGACCCGCCGAGCGTCCCTCCGTGGATGGGCGGCGACTCAACCCTTGCGCTCATCGCGCACCTCCTTCCGGTTCTCCTCCGTTCGTTCGATGAGCCTGCTCCGGTCACGCCGCCTCCGCGGTGGCGGCGCGCACGGTCTCGGCGTGACCCTTGTCACGGGCGAAGGAGCCGTCGGTGTGTGCGAGAACGATCGCGTGTCGATGCTTCTCACGAGACGTGGCGGGGTCAGACCACGCGCTTCGACGTCGTCGAACGTGGGTGGCCGGAGCTCGTAGCCATCGGGGAGCGGCCGCATGCTCGGAGCCCACGGGTTGCGGTCGCGCGCGGGTCGCCGATGATGGGTTCGTGACGACGAGCGTTCGACCGCCCGGTCCCGACCTGTCACGGCTCGCGGCATTGCGGGCATTCCGCAAGGAGCCACTCGGTCTCCTCGAACGGCTGACCGCCTACGGCGACGTCGTTCGGATCGACGTGCCGGGCTCCGCCGCGTTCCTGCTCAACCATCCGGATCTGGTGCACGAGGTGCTCGTCGCCGACCACCGTTCGTTCCACAAGGGACCGACGATCCAAGCCGCGAAGTTGCTGCTCGGGGAGTCGCTGCTGACGAGCGAGGACGAGACCCACCGCCGGCAACGCCGGCTGATCCAGCCGATGTTCCACCACGAGCGGATCGCATCCTACGCGGCGTCGATGGTCCGGTTCGCCGAGCGCGCCGCCGATCGTTGGAGAGACGGGGAAGAGGTCGACCTCCAGGCGGAGATGGCGGCGCTCACGCTCGCGGTGGTGGGCGACACGCTCTTCGGGACCGACGTCGACGAGCGACGGAGCGCGACGGTGCGACGGGCACTCACGGACACGCTCGGGATGTTCGACCGCGTCTACTCACCGTTGTTCCGGCTCCTGGTACGTCTGCCTTCGCCCACGATGCGCCGCTACCGGCGGGTCGAATCGGACCTGAACCGTGTGATCGCCGAGATGATCGCCGAGCGCCGGGAGGCGGGCGCCACCGGCGACGACCTCCTCTCTTTGCTGCTCCGAGCGCGCGAGGACGGAGCCGGCATGAGCGACGAGCAGGTCCGCGACGAGGCCCTCACGCTGTTCCTCGCGGGACACGAGACCACGGCGATCGCACTCACGTGGACATGGTGGCTCCTGTCGTGGAACCCGGAGGCCGAGGCGCGGCTCCACGCGGAGCTCGACGCGACGCTCTCGGGGCGCGCGCCTTCGATCGAGGACCTGCCGAACCTCCCCTACACCCAGGCCGTGGTGTCCGAGTCGATCCGGCTTCGCCCCCCGGCCTGGGCGATCGGCCGGACCGCCGTCGCCGACCATCGGGCGAACGACGTCCTGATCGGGGCAGGCTCGATCGTCGTGGTTTCGCCCTGGCTCCTGCACCACGATCCCCGTTGGTGGCCCGAGCCGGAGGTCTTCCGGCCCGAACGCTGGTTCACCGACGCGACCGAACGTCCCCGGTACGCGTTCATCCCTTTCGGCGGAGGCCCGCGCGTGTGCATCGGCGAGCCGTTCGCGCGACTGGAGGCGACGATGCTGCTCGCGTCGATCGCTCGGCGGTGGCGGTTCGCGAGCGGGTCCGACCGGGTCCCCGAGATCCAGGCCGCGATCACGCTCCGGCCGCGCGGTGGGCTGCCGATGGTCGCGGTTCGACGCTGATGCGCGGGGATGCTCTTAGCCGACGCCGGACGAGACGCGCGCGTCGCGAGCCTTGAGCAGCTCGAGGTACTCGGCGCGCGCGCGGAAGGTGTCCTGGAGCTGCTGGGTGAGCCGCTCGACGAACTCGTCCCGGTAGGTTGAGTCGACCGCGGAGGCCACGGCGTAGTACAGGGCCGAGAACGACGCAACGCCCGCGGCGGTCCGGACCAGCTCCTGGGTGATCCCGAGCTCCTCGCCGAAGAACGGGACCGTGAACAGCAGACGACCGGTCGTGCCGATCCAATCCTCACGGATCTCGGGTGTCACCAGAAGCGCCCCGAAAACCATGAAGAACAGCCAGATCGCGACGCCGACGAAAGCGATCTGCAGCGCCTGCGCTAGGAAGATCACGAGCGCGACGTTCACGCGCTGTCGGCGACGGAGCGGCACCTCGAGCGTGCTCGCCTGCTCGAGGTCGCGCACGCTGCCCGGGAGCCGAACGATCAGGAAGATCGCGGTGATCAGCGCGAACATCCCGGCGCCGGCGTAGAAGATCACGTCGCTCGCATCGCCGAACAGCTGCCAGTACTCGTTCGTGAAGAAGGTAACGAGCGAGAAGAAGAGCAGCAGGGGGAGCGCGCGGACCAACAGCGTGAGCGAGGCGCCCAACAGCTGCACGAAGCGCGCCGCGATCCACCGCACGATCGAGAACACCCCGAACCCCACGACGAGCCAGATCGCGCCGAGCAAAAGCAGATTGCCAACTCCGGTGACCAGCGCGCTCGTGAGCTGACCGCCGAACACGAGGGGGAGCACCACCGGCAGCACGACGAACGCCGTGAGCTCGGGGACGCCGAGCTTGCGCGGGATCGAGAAGAACGCGCGGCCGCGAGACACGTTCAACAGGCCGAACGCGCCGAGCAGCAGGGTGACGCCGCCCAGGAGGGCGAGGACGTTGAGGGCGGCCGGCCAGTCCAGGTTGATCGCCCCGAGGATCTCGGCCACGAACACCACCGCGAGCAACGGGATCGCGCGCGTGAAGACGTCCTCGGTCGCCGAGTAGTTCTCGGTGAGCAAGGGCAACCCGGCGCTCCGGAACCGTCGTTCGAGCTCCTGGATCCGGCGGTCACGCTCGAGCGGGTCGTCCACGACCGCTATCGAACCCCCCAGCCCATCTGCCCGCAAGCCGCCCTCGCATGCGTCGTGGCAGCCGGTACGCTGTTCGGAGTGGGATTCGCAAGCGCGCTCGTCATCTTCGCCCACCCCGACGACGCCGAGTTCATGTGCGGCGGGACCGTCGCGAGCTGGGTGAACGAGGGGACCGAGGTGCACTACTGCGTGGTCACCGACGGGTCGGCCGGCTCCAACGAGCCGGGGATGACGCGGGAGGTGATGGTGCCGATCCGCGAGCGCGAGCAACGCGCGGCGGCGGAGGTGCTCGGCGTTCGGAGCGTCTCCTTCCTCGGTTTCGTGGACGGCGAGCTACAGGTCGACCTCGAGACCCGCCGGGCCGTGACGCGGGTCGTGCGCCGGGTCCGGCCCGAGGTGCTTGTCGCGCCCGACCCCTCGCGGCTCTGGTTCGCGAACCGCTACATCAACCACTGGGACCACAAGCAGGCCGGGACGCTCGCGCTCTGCGCCGTCATGCCCGACGCGCCCAGCCGCCCCCAGTTCCCGGAGCTGCTCGAGGAGGGGCTCGAGCCCTTCGAGATCCCCCACCTGTGGCTCGCCTCCGAGGATGCCGACACCTACGTGGACATCTCGAAGACGCTCGACACAAAGCTCGAGTCGCTGCGGGCGCACGAGTCGCAGGGAACGGCGGACGCGGCCGAGTGGGTCCGCGAGCGCGCCCGCGAGCGCGCCCGCGAGCTCGGCGAGGAAGGTGGGTTCGAGTACGCGGAGGGGTTCAAGACGTTCGACCTCCGCGACGAGGACGTGGACATGGCGGAGCCCGTGTGATGGAAGAGCCGCTCGGCGACGACGAACGCGAGACCTTCGGGCTCGAACCCGAGGAGGCGCAGAACATCCGGGCCGACCTCGAGGACCTCGAGGGGATGCGTCGCACGTTCCAGGCGCAGGGCGTGAAGGGCGTCGTGATCGCGTGCGAGCGCTGCGAGGAGAACCATTACTACGAGTGGGAGCTGCTGCTCGAGAACCTCGAGCACATGCTGCAGACCGGCGAGTCGCAGATGCACGAGCCAGCGTTCGAGGTCCGCGAGGAGGAGTACATCCAGTGGGACTACGGCAAGGGCTACGTCGACGCGCTCGCGGACACCGGGCTCGAGCCGGACAACCGCGTCGAGGTCACGCGCTGCCCCTGGTGCGAGACGCCCGCCGAGGACCACTTCCGGTTCTGCCCGAGCTGCGGCCGCTCGTTCGCGGCGGTCCGCGTCTACAAGGAGCTCGTCGACCGTGGCCTGGACGAGCGCGAGGTCCGCGCGATGCTGGTCCGTGCCGGGTTCGAACCCTTCTGACGCGGAGGGTCAGCGCCCGCGGGGGAGTTCCAACACGGACTCGTCGGGAGCCTTGTCCTCGCGCAGCCCCTTGAACGAGGGCGCGCGCATCTTCTTCGTGCTCTTGGTGATCTCGAGGTATTCGACCTCGCAGACGAGCGTGGGTTCGACGAACGTTGCACCCTTGACCTTGGCGAGCTCGGGGTCGTCGATCGGCGGCGTGGAGCGCTTCAGCGGCTCGAGGGCCTCGAGGACCCGGTCCAGGGTCGCGCGGGTGAACCCCGTGCCCACCTGCCCGATCCAGATCAGCTTGCCATCGTCGTAGGCGCCGACCAGGAGGGCGCCGAACGTCCCCGACCTGCCGCCCTGGCCGGGCGTCCAGCCCAAGATCACGCAGTCCAGGGTGTTGGTGAGCTTGATCTTGCGCCAGTCGGGCGACCTGCGACCAGGCTGGTACTTCGAGCCCGTGCGTTTGGCGACCACACCCTCGAGGCCGAGCCCCTCGGCAACCTCGGAGAACGCCGTGCCGCCACCGTCGACGTGGGTCACGACCTGGAGCCGGTGGTCCTGCTCGACGATCGTCTCCAGCAGCTCCCGGCGTTGCTCCAGCGCGAGGTCGGTCAGATCGTGACCGTCGAGCCACAGCAGGTCGAAGGCGACCAACGCGACCGGGATCCTGCTCGAGATCCGCTTGATCTCGCGCTCGTTGGACAGGTTCATCCGCTGTTGGAGTACCTCGAACGAATTCTTTCCGTCCTCGTCGAACGCCACGATCTCGGCGTCCAAGACCGCGTTCACCTGGTCCACGAGCTCGTGGATCATCCGGATCTCCGGGTACTTGTCGGAGACGTCCCGTCCGTTCCTCGTGACCAGGCGCGTGGCGTCGGTCCCCATCGTGGTCATCGAGCGGATCCCGTCGAACTTCGGCTCGAACCACCACGCCGGGTCGTCGAACGCCTTCCAGCCACCCTCGGCGAGCATCGGCTGGAACGCCGGCGGAGAGGCGATCAGCGGCGCCTGCTGGTTGGAGGCGAGGAAGGCGAGCCAGTCCGTCCTGGTCTTGACGAAATGGAACTCGAGACCCGGGTACCGGCGGCCGTGGAGACGGAAGCTCACCTTCGAGTCCGTCCACTCGACGGGCTCGTACCACCCGTCGTCGAAGATCCTGACCTCGCCCGCACCGTAATGCCCCTCGGGGATCGACCCCTCGAACGATCCGTAGTCGAGCGGGTGGTCCTCGGTCCGCACCGCCAAGCGCTTGTCGCCGGGTTGGGTCGGCAGGCCGCGGGGGACGGCCCAGGAGGGGAGCGCGCCGTCGCGTTCGAGCCGCACGTCGTAGTGCAGGCGCGTCGCTCGATGCTTATGGATCACGAACGAGTTGCCCTCGCCGGCGGTCCCGCTCGGAGCCGGCTCCGTGGTGCCCTCGGGCCCGAAGGTCCGCTTGCGCAGGTACTCGCCGAGGTCCGGGTCCTTGGAGGCCGCGATCACCTCCTCCGACGTGCGGCGGGTCGACCCCCGGGGTTTCACGCCCTTCTCGGGGGACAGGCCGACCGCCTCGAGCGCCGTACCGAGCTCCTGCGGAGAGGTCCGGACGCCTTCGAACAGGTCGCCCAGCTTCTCGAACCGCTCCCAGACGTTGTCGATGCGGAAGTCCCGCGGCGTCACGCCGGTGTCGACCTCCTCCCACAGGAGAGGAGTGGAGACCGTGGCGCCGGCTTCGGGGCGGAGCGAGTACACCGCGGAGATGTTGGCTCCGCTGCGGTTCATGTTGTGGTCGATGAAGACCTTTCCGGTGCGCTTGTCGATCTGCCAAGCCATCGTCACGTGCTCGCGATCGGCGCGTTCGATCGTCCGGCCGAGCGTGCCCACGAAGTCGCGCACCTGGTCGTAGGACCAGCCGCGTTCGACGGGCACGTAGATCTGCACGCCGGTCGCGCCGGACGTCTTCGGGTAGCCCGTCAGCCCCAGCGCTCCGAGCGCCGCTCGGACGTGACGCGCGACGATGAGGACATCCTCGAAGCTCGCACCCATGGGGTCGAGATCGAAGAAGAAGTAGTCGGGCGTCTCGATCGTGGAGCAGCGCGAGTGCAGCGGGTGCATCTCGATGCAGCCGAGGTTGGCGACGAACAGCAGCGTGGCGAGATCGTTCACCATCAGGTACCCGATGACGCCGTCCTTGCTCTCGTCGCTGCGGACCGGACAACGGGGGATCCAGTCGGGTGTGTGGGACGGAGCGGTCTTCTCGTAGAAGAACGGCCCCGAGATCCCGTCCGGCATGCGCTTCATCGTGAGCGGACGCTCGCGCAGGTGGGGCAGGATCAGCTCGGCGACGTTGTAGTAGTAGGCGAGCAGGTCGCCTTTGGTGTAGCCCTCGTCGGGCCAGAACACCTTGTCGAGGTTCGACAGGCGGAGCTCGCCGCCGCCGGCGTCCATCCACCACGCGTCGCCCCGCTTCTCGGCCGGGAGCGGCTGGGGGAACTCGACGGTGAACGCGCGGCCGGAGGTCTTCTTCTTCCGCGGGGACATCCCGCCAGCGTAGCCGTCAGGTCGCGGTCAGCACTGCGAAGCGCCGGTCACGATCGGGAGCGCGACCTTCTCCGGCCAGAGCTGTGCGAGGTCGATCGGGACGCCCTGGAGCGCTCCGCTCGCCTCGACCTTCACTCCGGTCGACTGCATCGCGGGCGCATCGGCGGTACCGGTGATGCTCAGCTCGACCGTGTCCGTGAACCCCGCGCCGCCCACCTCGGGGATCGTGATCTCCCCCGTGATCACGAGGGTTCCGTCGCCTCCCGACATGTCGACCTCGGACGCGTCGAGCGTGAGCTCGATGCCCTGGATCGGGAGCTCGCCGGGCTCGTAGATCCAGGTGCCCTCGACGCCGTCGCACGAGTACATCGAGGCGCCGGTCGGGTTCTGCTTCGCCGGCAGGTCCAGCGAGACCGGGCCGTCGAACGCCCCGGCGGTGGATGTCGCGCCCGTCGGCCCCGTCGCGGTCGGTCCGGTCGCCGTCGGCCCGGTCGGCGCCGTGCCTCCAGGCTCGACCTCGGTGTCGCCGCTCGAACACGCACCGAGGAGCACGATCGCGACGATCGAGGCGGCGGGAACGAGGTTGCGGGCGCGTCGCACCAGCGAGTTCGTATACCGGAGAGATGGAACGGGTCAACCCCGCGCACGGGTCGGGCCCGGGGGATATGTCGCTCCCGGCGACTAGAATCGCAGTCCTGCCGCCGAGCAGGTTCCGGACCGAAGGAGCGCGGATATGCCACCCAGATCGATGTGGAAGGGGGCCATCTCGTTCGGCCTCGTCACGATCCCGGTCGCCGTCTACCCGGCCACCGAAGAGAAGTCGTTGAAGTTCAACCAGCTCCACGATGCGGACATGGGCCGCATCCGGTACAAGCGCGTCTGCTCGGTCGACGGCGAGGAGGTCGACTTCGACCACATTGTCAAAGGCTACGAGGTCGAGAAGGACAAGTACGTGGTCCTCACCGAGGAGGACTTCGACGCGGTCCCCGTGGAGTCCAGTCGCGCGATCGACATCCAGCAGTTCGTCGACCTCGACGAGATCGACCCGATCCTGTTCAAGAAGTCCTACTACCTCGTCCCGGATGAAACGGGCGCGAAGGCTTACGCGCTCCTGCGCAAGGCCCTTTCTGACGAGCGGAAGGTCGGGATCGCCAAGGTGAGCTTCCGCGACAAGGAGCACCTGTCCGCGCTCCGGTTCAAGGACGACGTGTTCGTCCTCGAGACGATGTACTGGCCGGACGAGGTGAGGGCCGCCGAGTTCGACACCGTCCCCGCCGACGAGAAGGTTCGCGAGAACGAGGTCGACATGGCCCGCTCGCTGATCGAGAGCCTCACCGAACCGTGGAACCCCGAGGCGTTCACCGATGCCTACCGCGAAGCGATGCTCGAGATCGTCGAGAAGAAGCTCGCGGGCGAGCCGATCGAGGCCCCGGCGGAAGAGGCGCCGGCGCGGGTCGTGGACCTGATGGAGGCCCTGAAGGCGTCGGTCGCGGCCGCGAAGGACAAGACACCGTCGACGAGCGGTGGCACGCGTGCCGCGGCCAAGCGTCCGGCGGCGAGCAAGCCGACCGCCAAGCGATCGGCCGCGACGAAGAAGGCGGCGCCCCGCAAGAAGGCCTCCGGCGAATGACACGGGTGGGAACGGACCCGCGCCCCGCGGGCTAGGCTGAACCTTCGTCCACGTCCTCGGGAGCCCCGTGAAGCTCGTCGTCGCGATCGTCAAACCGCATCGGCTCGACGAGGTGAAGGAGGCCCTGCAGGATCTCGGCGTGAACGGGCTCACCACGACCGACGTCGAGGGGTTCGGACGCCAGCGTGGCCACACCGAGATCTACCGGGGCGCCGAGTACCGGGTCGACTTCGTTCCGAAGGTGAAGGTCGAGGTGCTCTGCGACGACGACCAGGTGAGCGGTGTGGTCGACGCCGTCGCGAAGGCCGCGCGCACGGGCAAGATCGGCGACGGGAAGATCTGGGTCGTCCCGGTCGAGCAGGTGCTACGGATCCGGACCGGCGAGATGGGTCCCGACGCCCTGTAGCGTGAGCGAGCGGCCAGCGCCGGTCGGCCGGCTCATCGAGGATCTCCGAGCGCTCGACCGCGCGTACTCGAGCGGACATCACGGCCGGTGGTCCGGGAGCCGTCGCTCGGGGCTCATGGACGCATGCCTCCGAGACCTGTTCGACGCCGCGGAGCCGAGCGCGGAGGTGGCGCTCGTCGCGCTCGGCGGATACGGGCGGGGGATGCTTTCGCCGGGCTCCGACGTCGACCTGCTCATCCTCCACGAGGGAGCGCGACCCGACGACGTGTCCGCCGTCGCCGAACGTCTTCTATACCCGATGTGGGACGTGGGGCTCCGTGTCGGGCACGCGGTCCGAAACGCCGACGAGTGCGTCCAGGTGGCCGCCGAGCGGCTGGACGCGAGCACCGCGATGCTCGACGGCCGGGTGGTCGCGGGGTCGGCTCAGGCGTGGGACGGCGCGCGTTCGGCGGTCCTCGCACCCGTTCGCCGTGACCCCCGGGCGTTCGCGGAGCGGTTGGTGACCGACCGCCAGGCTCGCCGCGAGCGCTTCGGCTCGGTCTCCTCGCTGCTCGAGCCCGACCTGAAGGAGGGCGTCGGAGGGCTCCGGGACGCGCACGCGCTCGGATGGCTCCGGATCGGCATCGGCCGGCCGCTCGACGAGGCGGGGATCCTGCGAGAGGCGGAGCGGCGTGCGGTCGACGAGGCGGAGGAGTTCCTCGTCCGAGCCCGCAGTGCCCTCCACCTCGAGACGGGGCGAGGATCCGACCGGCTCCTCGTGGAGCAGCAGCCGGCGGTCGGCGGCGCCATGGGCTATGAGGACGAACCCAGTCTCGCCGCCGTCGACGGGTTGATGCGCGCGGTGTTCGAGCACGCGCGTCAGCTGGAGCACGTCTCGACGGCCGTGTTCGACCGGTTCCTGCGGGGCGCCTCGGAGCTCCCCCCGATGGACCCGACCCCCGAGGGCGTCCTGCGCGCGTTCGGATCGATCGCGGCCGAGGGGGGCGTGATGCCCGCCGCGGCGCTCGACGCGATGATCGCCACGCCGATCGCCGACGGAGCCGGATGGAGCGACGAGGTCCGGAACGAGTTCCTCGGTCTCCTCCGGAACGGTCCCGGGGCCGTTCCTGCGCTCGAGACCCTCGACCGCATCGGTCTGCTCGAGCGGTACCTACCGGCCTGGGGACCGGTCCGATGCCGCCCCCAGCGCGACCCGTACCATCGCTCCGCGGTCGACGTGCACCTGCTCGAGTCCGCGGCCGGCGTGGCGACGTTGCTCGACGATCCGGGGCAGGACCCGTTGGTCGCGCGGGCGGTCGAGGCGGTCACCGACCGCGACGCCCTCCTGCTGGGTGCGCTCCTGCACGACGTCGGCAAGAGAGGGGAGGGCGATCACGTGGCGGTCGGCACGCGCGTGGCAGCGCAGACGCTCGAGCACATGGGCGTATCCGGGCCGACGGCGGACCTCGCGCTGTTCCTGGTGGCCGAACACCTGCTGCTGTCGGACACGGCGACGCGTCGCGACCTCGATGACGAGAACCTGGTGCTGGGCGTCGCGGATCGGATCGGCGACCCGACGCGTCTCGCGGCGCTGTACCTGGTGACGATCGCCGACGCCGAGGCGACCGGACCGCTCGCCTGGACCCCGTGGCGCGCCGCCCTGGTCCGCGAGCTGGTCGTCAAGGTCCAGCACGTCCTCGAACGCGGCGACGTCGGTCCGGGGACGGCCGAACGTCTGTCGGCCCGCGCCGAGGCGATCCGAGGGGCCTTGGGGAGGGAGGCCCCCGACGTCGTCGAGCGCTTCCTCCTGCGGATGCCGCGCGGGTACGTGCTCTCGGTGCCGCTCGAACGGGTCGCGTCCCACGTGCGGCTGATCGCCACGCCGGTAGGGGCTCACGAGGTGCGGACCCACGCGTCCGAGGGCACCCGTGAGGCCACCTACGACCTCGCGGTCGTCGCGACCGACCGGTCGGGCCTGCTGTCCATGATCGCCGGAGCGCTCTCGTTGGCGGGTCTGTCCGTCCTCACCGCCCAGGTGTTCACGACCGACGACGGCGTCGCGGTCGACCTGTTCGAGATCGAGGGGGCGTTCGAGACCGACGTCGGTGAAGAGAGATGGCGCGAGTTCAGGACGACCCTCCGCAAGGCGATCGAGGGCCGGCTCTCGCTCGATCACCGCGTCCGCGAGAAGCGGAGGCACTATCCCGTTCCACGCCGCGACGTTCCGGTGCGGGTCGAGGTCGACAACCAAGCGTCGGACTTCTTCACCGTCATCGAAGTGGGCGCTCCCGATCGTCTCGGGCTGCTGTTCGACGTCACCCGGACGTTCGGCGAACTGCAGCTTGACGTACACCTGGCCAAGGTGGCGACCTTCGGCGCCCGCGTGGTCGATTCGTTCTACGTTCGGGACGACCTCGGCCGCAAGGTCGACGATCTCGAACGCGTGCGCGAGCTCGAACGCGCGCTCCGCGCGCGGATCGAGGACTGAGCGAGTCGATCAGCCGGGGTCCCCATCGGGGGACGGCTCGAGCGTCGCCCGCAGGCGGTCGGCCATCTTCGTGCTGAGGCCCTCGTCCTCGTGTTTGAAGTAGCAGTACACGTCGCGCCCGGCCTCGAGCGAGGGGCGGATCCGGCTCACCCACGCGCTCAGCTCACCGTCCGAGTACTCGGTCTTCCGCAGGCGGAGGAAACCGAACGGCTCCCACGACAGGTCGTCGGGACCCGGGTCGTTCTCGTCGGTCTCGGCGACGCACCAGGCCACGCCCTGTTCCAGCAGGAGGTCGCGCGCCTGCACCCACGACGGGTGGCGGAACTCCATCGCCGCTCGAGGGGTCGGAGGCAGGTAGCCGACGAACGCCTCGATCAGCCCACGGTCGTACGTCAGCGTGGGCGGGCACTGGTACAGGACGGTCCCGAGGCGGTCTCCGAGCAGCCGTCCACGGTCGAGGAAGTCCCGCACGTCCTCGTCCGTGTCCGCGAGCCTTTTCCAGTGCGTGATGCGCTGGTTGGCCTTCAGCGTGAAGCGGAAGGTCTCGGGCGTCTCGGCCTTCCACGTCTCGACGGACTTCTCGGTCGGGAACCGCCGGAACGTGTAGTTGATCTCCACCGAGGGGAACCGGCTCGCGTAGTACGAGAGCATCTCGCGGTTCTTCAGGCCCTCCGGGTAGAACACGCCGTGCTTCCACTGGTCGTAGGCGAACCCCGACGTCCCGAGGTAGAGCTTGCCGTCCATCTGATAAGGATTCTGGCATGGCGACGCCCGAGAGCCGACGCCCGATCCCGGCCCCCGCGGGCGAGGTGGGTTCGACCTGGATCACCCCGAGGGACGCGGTCGCGACGCTCGTCCTGGCGCACGGGGCGGGGGCCGGGATGGACCACCCGTTCCTGGCCGGGTTCTGCCGGGCGATGGGCGGGGCGGGCGTGGCGACGGTGCGCTTCAACTTCCCGTACATCGAGCGCGGTCGGCGATCCCCGGACCCCGAGCGCGTGCTGCGCGAGACCTGGCTCGCCGCGTTCGACGCGGCGTCCGAACGCGCGCAGGGTCGTCCCGTCCTAGTCGGCGGGAAATCGCTCGGCGGTCGCATCGCGTCGATGTGCGTGGCCGACGGGATGCCGGCGGCGGGGCTCGTGTTCCTCGGCTACCCGCTGCACGCGCCAGGCACACCCGACAAGCTCCGCGCGGAGCACCTCGAGCGGATCGAGGTGCCGATGCTGTTCATCCAGGGAACGAGGGATCCGTTCGCGCGATCGGACCTGCTCGCGAGGGTGCTGAAGCGGCTCGGCGATCGGGCGACCCTAGAGCCGATCGAGGGCGGCGACCACTCCTTCCGCGTCAGGGGCGTGAAGGCCGACGACCGGGAGATCGGCGCCGCGCTCGCTGGGACGGCGGCTCCCTTCGTCCGGCGGATCGCCGGTGGCCGCTGATGCCACGAAGGAACCGCCGGGCCGCCGACGAAGGACCACCGCCGACGCGGATGCCGCAGTCCGCGGCTCCGGCGTGGGCCGGCGCGACGGGCATCGACGTCCGCCGCGTGTCCAGCGACAAGCCCTACCGATGCCCGGGATGTGACCTCGAGATCCGGCCCGGCTCGTGGCACCTGGTCGTCGTTCCGACGGAGGCCGAGGAGCGCCGACACTGGCACGAGCGGTGCTGGCAGATCGAGCTCAACCGGACCCGAGGCCGACGGTCGAGCTGACCCGGTTCGACGCCCGGTTCCAGGCAGGGACCGACGTCCGCCCTGCCGCCGCTATCATCGGGCCGTGCCGCCACCATCCGTGCGGGCGTCCATGCACCACGAGCCACCAGAGTGGGTCGGCCGCGTCGAGGGGATCGAGATCAGGCGGCGCACCCGAGACGGTTGCCTGAGCGGCCTGCGCCGCCTCGCCGGGCAGGCCGCGCTCCTGTGGGTGGAGGTGACGCCGGACGTCGTCGGCGTGAGCGAGGCCGCGTCGATCCTCGGGTGGGATCGCCGGCGGGTCGCGACGTACGTGAGCCGGGGTGCGTTCCCCGAGCCGATCGCGGCGCTCGCGTCCGGGCGGGTCTGGCGGCGTGAGGACGTCGAGGCCTTCGGCCGTGACCGCCGCCGACGGGGCGGTCGCAGGATCGTTCGGTGAGCGAACGGATCCTGTACCTCGTTCGTCACGCTGAATCCGACTTCGGCTCCTCGGACTTCCGCGCGGGTGTCCGGGGCGATCAGTGGGATCCTCCCTTGGGCGAGCGAGGGCGGGAGCAGGCTCAGCTGCTCGCCGGCCGTCTCCGTGCCATGCCGATGCCGGCCGCCGTCTACTCTTCGCCGCTCCGCCGTGCGCGTGAGACGGTGGCGGCGTTCGCGGAACCCTCGGGGGTCGAGGTCGTCGTCGAGGACGACCTGGCCGAGGCGTACCTGGGCGACTGGGAAGGCAAGCCGTTCGAGGAGATCCTCTCTACGGACGAACAGATGCTCCACCGGATCCGCAACCAGGAGCCGATCTGGCGCCACGCGCCGGGCGTCGAGGACCTCGGACCGTTCCGCGCACGGGTCCGCGACGCCGTCGAACGGATCCTCTCCACCCACCCCACCGGCAACGTCCTCGTGGTCTGCCACGGAGCTGTGATCAACGCGTATGTGGCGCCCCTGCTCGGCGTGGATCACGAGATGTTCTTCGTGCCCGAGAACACGTCGCTCAACTCGGTGGTCGTGGATGGCGACCTGCGGCGCGTCCGGTTCCTGAACGACGCGCTCCACCTCACCGATCCGCACCTGTTCGCGGACGCCTGAGGGCCCCGAGCCCTAGACTTCGCGCGTATCCGGAGCCACCCGACAGGAGGTCGACATGCCCGTCCAGTTCCTCTCAGCGGAATGGACCCAGGAGCTCGAGAAGCGCCTGAACGCGAGCGAGGCCTTCAAGACGGCCTCGGCCTCGGCCGACGTGACCATCCAGAACGTGATCAACACGCCCGACGGCCCCAAGCGCTACTGGATGCGGTTCGAATCCGGTTCGGTCAAGCTCGAGGCAGGCGACGCCGAGAAGGCCGACGCCACGATCGAACAGGACTACGAAACCGCCGTCGCGCTCGCCAAGAGCGAGCTCAACCCCGTCTCGGCGTTCATGACCGGGAAGATCCGCATCAACGGCAGCATGATGCTCCTCATGCAGCTCCAGGGGGCCCTGTCCGAGCTCGCCAAGGAGATGCAGGAGATCGACGTCGACTATTGATCTCCGGGATCTGCGGAAGCGGTCCCGCGAACGGCCCGTCAGGCGGCCGGTTCGGGCATGACCGTGAACGTGGCGGCCGCCCTCGCGAGCAGCCGGCCCTCGCCGTCCTCCACGTCCGCCTCCGCGTAACCGAACCGTGTTCCGACCTTCACCACCCGCCCCATCGCGGTCACCTTCCCGGGATGTCCCGGTCGCAGGAAGGTCATCGAGAGGGAGCTCGTGAGGGAGGTCGTCCCGGCGTCGAGCGTCGTCCGCAGGGCGAGGCCGGTCGCGGTGTCGGCCAGGGTGGCGATCAGGCCCCCATGGAGGGTTCCGGCGAGGTTCAGGTGCCGGGTCTCGACCTGGAGCGACACGTCGACCTCGCCGGGTGCCACGCGCTCGAGGTGCGCCCCGAGGAAGGTCCGGTGGAACTGCGAGCGCGCGAACCCTTCTCGGACCTCCGTCAACCGATCCGCGTCCGTTCCCATCGCCCTCCGTCGTTGATCGACCCAACCCATCCGATCGCGGCCTCCGAACCGTACCTGGGTTGGGTCCGCAGATGTCGTTTGACGGGTTCGTGCCGGCGAGCGGACAATCTACGGCCGTGCCCCTGTACGGGGGCGCCCATCGGATGGAAGGGGGAAGCATGCGCTCTTGGCGAGCGAAGGTGCTGGTCCTCATCGGCGTACTGTCCGTCGTCGCTGCGGCGTGCGGCGATGACGACGGCGGTGAGACCGGCGGGGCTGGCGGCACCGCGACGGGAGGTACTGCCGGCGCGGAGTGCAACGCGGACATCCAGGTCGGGATGGCGTTCGACATCGGCGGTCTCGGCGACAAGTCGTTCAACGACGCCGCGAACGCCGGGCTCCAGCAGGCGATCGCCGACGGCCTCGTGTGTGAGGACAACGTCGTCACGAACGAGGCGAACTCCACCGGCTCCGACCGCGACCAGAACCTGCAGGCCCTTGCGGACGCCGGCTTCAACCTGGTGATCGGTGTCGGGTTCGCCTTCTCTCCGGGGGTCAACACGATCGCCCCGGACTACCCGGACACGAGCTTCATGATCGTGGACGGCTACGCGACCTGCGGCACCGCATGCGGTCTCACGAATGACGCCGAGGCGATCACGAACGTCGCCGACTACACCTTCAAGGAGCAGGAGGGTTCGTTCCTCGTCGGCGCGGCGGCGGTGCTCAAGTGCCAGTGCAAGACGATCGGGTTCCTCGGCGGCCAGACGGGCCCGCTCATCGAGAAGTTCCAGGCGGGGTACGAGGCCGGCGCCGCGCAGATCGACCCCGAGGTCGAGGTGCTCGTCGAGTACATCGGTGACGACACGACGGCGTTCAACGACCCCGTCAAGGGCGAACAGCTGTCGACCGCGATGTACGACGACGGTGCCGAGATCATCTACCACGCCGCCGGTGCTTCGGGTGCCGGGCTGTTCAACGCGGCGGTCGAGGCGCAGAAGGAAGCCATCGGCGTCGACTCTGACCAGTACCTGACGGCCAGTCCCGAGCAGCAGCCGCTGATCCTGACCTCGATGCTGAAGCGGGTCGATGTCGCGGTGTTCAACTCGATCGAGGCGGTGGGTGCCGGCTCGCTCGGTGGCAGCCAGGTCTTCGGGATGGCCGAGGACGGGGTCGACTATGCGACCTCGAACCCCGAGGAGCTCACGGCCGACATCACCGAGCAGCTGGACGGGTTCAAGCAGCAGATCATCGACGGAACGATCGTCGTGCCGGACACCCCGAGCGCCTAGGCCGGGGACGGCGAACCGTGACGAACGGCGACCGGGCGGGGGGCAACGGCTCCCCGCCCCTCGTCGTGCTCGAACGCATCACGAAGCGATTCCCCGGCGTGCTCGCCAACGACGAGGTGGATCTCGAGCTGCGCCCGGGTGAGGTGCACGCGTTGATCGGCGAGAACGGTGCCGGCAAGTCCACCCTGATGCGGGTGCTGTACGGCATGTACCCCTCGGACGGCGGGCGGATCCTCGTCCGAGGCGACGAGGTCAAGATCGACTCGCCCCGCGACGCGATCGCGCTCGGGATCGGGATGGTCCACCAGCATTTCGTCCTGGTCGACCCCTTCACGGTCACCGAGAACATCATCCTGGGCGAGGAGGGCGGGGCGCGTCTGGACGTCGATGCCGCCCGGCAACGCGTCGTCGAGCTCGCCGAGTCGTACGCCTTCCGGGTGGATCCGCGAGCCGTCGTGGAAGACCTCTCCGTCGGCGAGGAGCAGCGCGTGGAGATCCTCAAGGCGCTGTATCGAGGCGTCGAGATCCTCATCCTCGACGAGCCGACCGCCGTGCTCACGCCGAACGAGACGAAGGATCTCTTCGGCAACCTGAGGAAGCTGCGGGAAGCGGGGCGCACGATCGTCTTCATCAGCCACAAGCTCGACGAGGTCCTCGAGATCGCCGATCGGATCACCGTGTTGCGCCGGGGTCGCGTCGTGGGGGAGACGCGGCCGGACGACACCACCAAGGCCAAGCTCGCCGAGATGATGGTCGGCCGCCCCGTGCTGTTCCGGCTCGAGAAGCCGACGGTCGAGATCGGCGAACCGGTGCTGCGCGTCCGGGGGCTCTCGGGCGAGGGCAAGCTGAACGGCATCGACCTCGCGGTTCGAGCCGGCGAGATTCTCGGAGTGGCCGGCGTCGAGGGCAACGGTCAGCGCGAGCTGGCCGAATCCCTGATCGGGCTCCGCACGCCTGCTTCGGGCACGATCGAGCTCGAGGGGACGTCGATCGGCGGCAGGCAGGTGTTCGACATCCGCAACGCCGGTGTTGGCTACATCCCGGAGGACCGGCACGACCAGGGTCTGGTCCTGAACATGACGCTGTGGGAGAACACGGTCCTGGGTCGGCAGGACGACGAGGGTTTCTCGGGGACGCTTGGCGTGCTCTTCATCAAGAAGATCAAGGAGCTCGCCGCGCGCCTGATCAAGCTCTTCGACATCCGCGCCCGGAGCGTCGACGTCACGGCGTCCACGCTGTCGGGTGGGAACCAGCAGAAGCTGATCCTGGCGCGGGAGCTGGAGACCGACCCCAGGCTGCTGATCGCGGCGCAGCCCACGCGAGGCCTCGATGTCGGGGCGATCGAGTTCGTGTGGAAACAGATCCTCGAACAGAAGGCCGCGGGTCGAGCGGTCCTGCTGATCTCTGCCGAGCTCGACGAGATCTACGCGCTCTCGGATCGGATCGTCACCATGTACGAGGGGAAGATCACCGGCGAGTTCCCACCCGATGCGCCGCCCGAGGACATCGGCGTGGGGATGCTCGGCGGCACGAAGGAAGCGGTCGGGTAGATGGCCACCGACGGCGTGGCGGCCCCGACCGCGGTGCGATCGCGCCCGGCCTGGATCGAGGGCCTCGTCGGACAGCTCCTGGCCCTGCTGGCCTCGCTCGGGATCGCCGTCCTCGCCGGCTCGCTCCTGATCGTCGCCTACGGAGAGAACCCGCTCGACGTCTACTCGTCGATCCTCGAGGCCTCGATGGGATCGGCCGACGGGATCGGTTACGTCCTGGCGATCGCGACCCCGCTCATCTTCGCCGCGCTCGCGGTCGCCGTCTGCTTCAAGGGCGGTCTGTTCAACATCGGGGTCGAGGGTCAGTACCTCGTCGCCATGGTCACGGCCGCCTGGGCCGAGATCGAGTTGGGCTTCTTGCCCGGCCCGATCCTGGTGGTCGTCGTCCTGCTCGCCGCGATGCTCGGCGGGATGATCTGGGCCGCCGTCCCGGGCATCCTGAAGGTGAAGACCGGCGCCCACGAAGTGGTCACCACGATCATGATGAACGGGATCGCCGTCAGCCTCGTGGCGTGGGCCATCAACTTCCCGTTGAAGTTCTCGAACGCGCCTGCGGGACAGAACGTCGACCTTCGCACCGACCAGTTCCCCGACAACGGCCTCGTCGGCGACATCGGGCAGTACTTCGACGTGACGCCCGGTGCCCACCTGTCGTGGCTGCTCTTCCTCGCCATCGCCGCCGCGATCATCGTGTGGTTCCTGATCCGGCGGACCCGGTTGGGGTTCGAGGCGCGGGCCGTCGGCGCCTCGCCCGGATCGGCGAGGGCCGGCGGCGTCTCGATCGGGGGGACGCAGCTGCGGCTGTTCCTGATCTCGGGAGCGCTCGCCGGGCTGGTCGGGATGCAGCAGATCCTGGCCGATCGGGGACACCTGCCGCAGAACTACATCGTGGCGCTGGGGTTCACCGGGATCGCGGTCGCGTTCCTCGGTCAGAACAACGCGATCGGCATCATCTTCGCGGCGATCCTGTGGGGCGTGCTGTCGCGCGGCGAGGTCGCGCTGCAGATCCAGAGCGAGGTGCCCAGAGAGTTCATCATCATCCTGCAGGGGATCCTGATCCTGTCCGTCGTCATCACGTACCAGATCGCGAAACGGCGGCTCGCGGCGCGACAGCTCCAGCGCGCCGGCGCGGCGGGCGAGCTCGAGGACTCGGCGGGCCCCGACGACGACGCCGGTCCGCGAGGCCCCGAGATGAAGGGTCGTGAGGCGTTCGAAGCGGCCGAGGGGAGCGGAACCTGATGCCCTTCACCGATATCGCTGTCGCGCTCCAGATCTCGTTCACGTACTTCACGATCATCTACCTGACCGGTCTCGGTGGCCTGTTCAGCGAACGCTCCGGCATCGTGAACATCGGTCTCGAGGGACTCATGATCATCGGGACGGTCACCGGCGCCTTCGGCGCCCGCTTCTTCACCGATACGCTCGAGCTCGGGCTGCCGTGGGGTCCCATCCTCGGCCTGCTGTTCGGAGCTCTCTGCGGGGCCATCTTCGCCGGTGTCCACGCGGTCGCGACGATCTCGTTCCGCGTGGACCATATCGTGTCGGGCGTGGTCATCAACCTGGTCGCGGTGGGGCTCGCGCGCTTCCTCTCGTACGCGTTCTTCAACGGGCAGTCGACCCAGTCCGACCCGGGGGGTCCGCACCTGGACCGGCTCGACATCCCGCTCCTGTCCTCGATACCCGGCGGCATCGATCGAGCCTTCCAGTCGTTGTCGCCGATGGTGCTGGTCGCGGCGTTCATGGTCGTGCCGGTCTGGTACGCGTTGAACCGCTTGCGGTGGGGACTGCGACTCCGCTCCTGCGGCGAGAACCCCGAGGCGACGAGGTCGCTCGGCGTGAGCGTGCCGCTCTACCGCTATCAGGGCGTGCTGCTCTCGGGCGCGTTCGCCGGCCTGTCGGGAGCCTTCCTCGCCTCGGAGGTGATCGGGAACTGGCGGGAGGGCCAGACGCTCGGGCTGGGGTTCATCGCCCTCGCCGCGCTGATCCTGTCCAACTGGAACCCGATCCGGTTGATGTTCTTCGCGTGGCTGTTCGGATTCGCCGTGGCGATCCCTCTGCGCTTGAACGATGCGCCCATCATCTCGGCGCTGCCGCCGCAGTTCATCCGGATGATCCCCTACGTCGTCACGATCGTGGCGATCGCCGGCTTCGTCGGACGCGTCCGCCCACCGGCGGCCGCCGGCAAGGCCTACGAGGGCGGTGGCGGGGTCTAGGCAGGGTCACTCGGTCCCGAACAACCGATCCCCGAAGTCACCGAGCCCCGGCACGATGTACCCGCGCTCGTTCAGCTGACGGTCGATCGCCGCGGTGAAGATCGGGACGTCGGGATGATCGGTCTCCATCCGCCGGATCCCCTCGGGAGCCGCGACGACGCACACGAACCGGATCGACGCGGGACCGCCTTCCCTGACGGCCGCCGTCGCCGCCGAACCTGACCCTCCGGTCGCGAGCATCGGATCGAGCACCAGAACGTGGCGTCCACGAACCGGTGGGAGCTTGCGGTAGTACGACTGCGGTTCGAGCGACGCCTCGTCGCGTTCCAGGCCGATGTAGCCGACGGCGACCTCGGGAAACAGCTCGGTCACTGCCTCCAGCATGCCCAGCCCGGCCCGGAGGATCGGCACGGCGACGAGGTCGCCGAGCACACGGCCGGTCGTCTCCTCGAGCGGCGTGCGGACCGTGATCTCGGCCGTCGGGAGGTCCCGGATCGCCTCGGAGGCGAGTGTGAGGGCCAGGCGCTTGGCGAGGGTCCGGAAGACGGGCGGAGGGGTTCCCTCGTTCCTGATCTGCGCCAGCAGATGGCCGGCGAGCGCGTGGTCGACGACGGTCACGGACACGCGCGCATCCTACCGGTGGTCGTGAAGCGCGGCTCACGGTTCGTCCGGGTGGGTTGCCAGAGCCAGGTAGGGCTGCCACGATGGCGGCCTGATGCGGGAGACGTTCGGTCGTTGGTTCTACGGCGGGCTCGGCCCGGCGTAGTCGCCTGAACCGAACGGAGCAGGGGACCCCGGGCCCGAGGCCCGGGGTTTCGTCGTCTCCGAGAGCGACGAGGCACCCGGAGGAACGCGATGGTCGTGGTCATGAGGCGCGACGCCAGCGAGGCCGACGTCGAGGCGGTCGCCGAGCGCGTCCGCGCCGCCGGCGGCGAGGCGTTCGTCTCGCGCGGCACGGTCCACACGATCATCGGCCTGGTCGGCGACTCCGAGCGTTTCCAGGCGATCCCGTGGAAACAGCTGCCGGGCGTCGACCACGTGATCCAGGTCGGCAAGCCGTACAAGATGGTCGCGGCCGACCTCCACCCCACGCCCACGACCGTGAACGTGGGTCCGACACCCATCGGACGGGGCACCTTCACCCTGATCGCCGGACCGTGTGCCGTCGAGAGCGAGGAGCAGGCGATGCTCGCGACGAAGGCGGCGAAGGCCGCCGGCGCGACGGTCCTGCGTGGCGACGTCTACAAGCCGCGGACGTCGCCGTACTCGTTCCAGGGTCTCGGCGAGCGAGGGCTCGAGGTGCTGGAGGAGTGCCGACGTCAGACCGGGCTGCCGATCGTGGTCGAGGTCGTCGACGTCTCACAGGTCGAGCACGTCGCCGTGGTCGCCGACTGCATCCGCGTCGGAACGCGCAACGCCCAGAACTTCGAGCTCCTGAAGGAGGTGGGACTCTCGCGCCGCCCGGTGATGCTCAAGCGCGGGTTGGCCATGACGATCGACGAATGGCTCCAGGCGGCCGAGTACGTCGCCCAGCGCGGGAACTCCGAGATCATCCTGTGCGAGCGCGGCATCCGGACCTTCGAGCCCGCGACCCGGAACACGCTCGACCTCGCGGGGATGGCGGTCGCCCAGGCAGAGTCACACTTGCCGGTGATCGTCGATCCATCCCACGCGGTCGGGAAACGCCCTCTGGTGGCGCCGATGTCGCGCGCGGCCCTCGCCGCGGGGGCCGATGCGGTGATGATCGACGTCCACCCCGATCCCGAGAGCGCACTGTGCGATGGTCCGCAGGCGCTCACGCCGGACGAGATGCTGGATCTCGGTCGGGAGCTCGAGCGGTTGGCCGATGCGCTTGGTCGGCCCTTCAACCATTCCGAGTAGCGACCGCTCGCCACCCGAACCGAGCTCACTCGTACGGGTCGTTCGGCGGAGGGATCTCGAGAACGCTGGTCGCCGCGAGCCGGGGGACTGGGTCGCCGCCCGGCTGGAACACACCCGTGACGGTGACCCACCGGTCCTGCGTCGGGACATCGCCGAAGACGCCGGTGATACGGATCACCACGGGGTAGCGTCGGCCGCGCAGCAGGCGATCTGGTAGCGCGCGAACTCGAGTCCACCGCTTCCTGGCGGCCGGCGGTGACGGGTTTCACCGTGTTCAACCAGGGAACGAACGCCCTCGGTGGCGCACAGGACATCGATGCGCTATCCGCGTACTTCGCCGCCGCCGAGCCCGCGGGCATCGCGGTTCCTCCACTGAACCGGATCGTGCCGAAGCCGTAGGTCAACCGATCACGGAGTCGCGAGCGCGGCCCTAGGGTCTAGCCCGGCAGGACCGGCGTGAGCTCGGCGATGTCGCACGAACCCCGCCAGCGGGCGAGCCATTCGGTTGGGGGGCCGGCTCTGCTCTTCCGTTTGTCGACGAGGAGCTTGGCCGCTTCCTCCCACTCGGGGCCCTGCAGCAGCCGCGAGGCGGCGTGGAACTCGTTCGCCGCGGTCTCGCGGCCCTTGCGTCGCGTGACGACGACGAGCTCGGAGGCGCCTGGGATCCCCGGCACGGTCTGATCCTCCGGCCCGGGTTCCCGCTTGGACAGCACGAAGATCTTCCCGTTGCGGTAGACGAACCACGAGGGGATGAGCTTGCGACGGCCGTTCGTCTCGACACCGACCCAGATCACGTCCGACCGCTTGAGGCCGTCCTCGATCGGCTTCGGGAGCTTGGCCGGCGCGAGCTGGATCTGGACCGGAACCTCGATCTCACCGACGATCTCCCCGTCGATCACGAACGAGACGACGTAGCCGCCCGTTTCGTCGAAACGGGCGTCGCTGATCGTGTCCGTCTCGACGGTGAGATCCATGCTGCCGATCATGCGGCGAACCGTGGGGCCCCACCGATACACCAGACGCCCGGACGGACCGTAGAAATGGATCTCCTCGGTCACCATCCCCGTTCCCACCTTCCAGGCGCGGGAGACGACGAAGGCGAGTGCCGTACCCGGCGAGCCGAGCAGGTAGACCCCCGGAGGTCCCTGTTCGCCGGACGTGTCCCACACCCGCTGGTCCACGACGTTGGCGGAAACGAGCTCGCCGACGGTCATCGCCGCGAGAGGATACCCGACGCCTGCCGGCTCACGCGCTCCGAGCGAGCCACAGTCGCGGCTCCTCGAGCTCGGGCATCGACGGGAGGGCCTCCGCCGAGTCCCACATCCGCGCCAGCGTCGTCTCGTCGGTCAGTTCCACCACCGTGTCGCAGAACGCACGACCGAGCCGATACTGCTCGCGCTTGACCTCGATACCGAGCAGCCGCTCGAACACCGGGTCGACCTGCTCGGTCTCTCGATAGCGCCGCATCGCTTCGTCGATCCGAGCGTAGGACGGCAACATCTGCGCGCCGAGCGCGTGCATCACGTGATCGCCGTAACCTTCGGCCGCGGTCATGAACGCCTGGATCCGCCCGAGCTTGAGCCGTTGCTCGTCGTCCATGACCGCCCCGAACAGGTTCTCCTGTCCCGCGAGCATCTCCTGCATCCCTTCGGGGTTGGACGGGTCGAGAGATGCCAGTCGCTGCTGGAGCTCGTCGAGGTCGAGGGTGAGCGTGGACGTGAAATCGTCGATCAGCTCTCGGAACCGCTTGAGCGCCCAAGGCCTCGCGAACTCGAACCGATGGGTCACCTCGTGGATCGCGATCCAGGTCCGGAACTCCGTCGGGTCCAGGCTCCAGTCCTTCTCGAAGCGCGCGATGTTCGGAACGACGAACAGCAGCGCACCCGCCCCGTCGGGCCTCGGGACGGCGATGTCGTACTGCCCGAGCACCTGCTGCGCGAGCGTTCCGAGGACGGTCCCGACCTGCGCACCGAGCAGGAGCGGGGAGAGCTGACCGAGCAGCTGCGCGACCCCGGCCTGCGCCTGCTCGGGCATCGCCTCCCGCTGCGCCGTGGCGATGGCGTCGCCGATCTTGGTCGCGGCGGGTTCGAGCAGGGCCCGCAGGCCCTCGATGTTCGCCTGCACCCATTGCCCGCGCCGAACGGCCTCGACCTTCGGGATGTCAGAGGGCGCCTCCAGGCCCGTGAACCCCGCGACCTGTAGCTCGGCGACCCGAACGGCATCCTCGAACGCGCGACGGTCCTCGTCGCTCGGGGCCGGGTCCTCCGTGCCCAACGACGCCGAAGCGATGCCGACCTGCCTCGCGAGCTCCCAGTTCACCGGGCCGCTGGACGACATCAAGACGCGCTGGATCTCGCGGAACAGCGGGACGTCGTTCCAGATGTCTCCGGGCGGGGCGCCGAACGGGTTCTCCTCGGGTGTCGAGCTCATGCGGTCATCCTACGGCGGCCGCCGGGTTACGCCGTTCCCCACATCCTGACGGCGCGAGGACCTCGCGACCTCGAAGGTGGCCTGCTCGTTACGATGAGCAGATGCGGGAGGACCTGCTCGTGCGCATCACGCCCGACCCGATCGGCGCCGGCCAGGCGGTCGACTTCGTGAGCGACTATGCCGCCGGCGGCACATGCGTTTTCCTGGGCACGGTGCGGGACCATTCGGAGGCGGGGGCGGTGACGGGGCTCACGTACGAGGCGTGGGAGGAGCATGCGGTGCGAAGGCTCGAGGCGCTCGCCGAAGAGATGTTCGAGCGCTGGCCGCTCCGCAAGGTGGCCTTCCTGCACCGGTCGGGCGAGCTCCGCGTGGGTGAGGTCTCTGTCGTCGTCGCGTGCTCCTCGTCGCACCGGGCCGAGGCCTTCGAGGCGTGCCGCCACGGGATCGAACAGCTCAAGCAGGATGTACCGATCTGGAAGAAGGAGCACCTCACGTCCGGAGTGTCGAGCTGGGTGATGGGGTCGTGATCGCCTGGCCTCCGGATCGCTGATGGGGCGCGATCTCGCGATCGACCTCGGGACCGCGAACACGCTCGTCTACCGGCAGGGCGAGGGGATCGTCTTCAACGAGCCGACCGTCGTGGCTATGAACGCCTCGAGCGGCAAGGTCGAGGCCATGGGTGACGAAGCGTGGCAGATGATCGGCGGACGCTCCGGCAACGTGGTCGCCCTCCGGCCTCTGCGTCACGGCGTGATGACCGAATTCGACATCACGCAACGGATGATCGAGGTCGTGCTGCGGCGCGTCGGCGTCTCCCGGTTCCCGAAGCCGCGCGTCCTTGCGTGCGTGGCGAGCGAGTCGTCGGAGGTCGAACGCCGGGCCGTGCGCGAGGCGGTCAGGTTCGCGGGCGGTCGTGACGTCGTGCTGGTCGAAGAACCGCTCGCGGCTGCGGTGGGCGCCCGGCTGCCGATCCACGAACCGATCGGGAACCTGATCGTCGACATCGGGGGTGGGATGACCGAGATGGCGGTCGCCTCGATGGGCGGCGTGGTCTCCGGCGGCTCGACGCGCATCGGCGGCTTCGATCTCGATGCGGCGATCCAGGTGCACATGCGCCGCGAGTACGACGTGGCGATCGGCGAGAAGTCGGCCGAGGAGATCAAGATCGCGATCGGGTCGGCGTTCCCAGGCCCGCGAGGGCGAGCCGCCATCGTGACCGGCAGGGCGCTCGCCACGGGGGCTCCCAAGGAGATCCGGGTCACCGAGGACGAGATCCGCCAGGCGATGTCCGAACCCGTCCAGCAGATCGTCGAGGCGACGAGACGGACGATCGCCGAGGCGCCGCCCGAGCTGACGCACGACGTGCTCGAGGCCGGGATGTTCCTCACCGGCGGCGGTGGCTTGTTGCGCGGGCTCGACCTGCTCCTGTCCCAGGAGTGCGAGGTGCCGGTTCACCTCACGGACCGCCCGCTCGAAACCGTTGTCCTCGGTCTCGGCGCGATGCTCGAGCACCTGGACGACTACCGAACGTCGTTCCAGCTGGTCCGCAAGCGCTGATCGGCGCGGTCGGTCGCGAGGCGCTACTCGCCGAGGAAGGTCTCGATCGTCTTGTTGATCAGGTAGCCGAGCTCGTACAGGGCGAACGCGAGCGTCGCCGCCGAGACGCCGACGAGCAGGATGACGCCGAGCACGCCCTGGAGCCGGTCTCGGAGGCTCGGACCTAGCGTCGAGACCTGCAGGTACGCGTAGCCCGGGGGAAGCGCTCCCGCCTCGACCGACTCCATGGCCTCGTCCTCGGCCTCGCCGAAACCGGTTGCGGACGGTGACTGCTGAACACGGATCGTGCCGAGGTAGACGGCACAGCCGACGAGGACCGACAGCACGGCCACGAGGACGAGCGGCATCGCGGGAGGAGCGTACCCCGCCGCTCCCATCGTACGCGCGCCCTGCCCGTACCATCGCGTCATGCTGCGTTGGAAGCGTCTGCTGCTGTACGGCACGCTCGGCGTGATCGTTGGTCTGGCCGTCACGATCTACCTCCCGTGGTACGCGATCGGACCCGGGCCGGCTCGTGCGGTGCAGCCCCTCATCCGGTTCGAGGACCGGACCCGCTACGAGTCCGAAGGCCGGTTCGTGATGACGTCCGTCCGCTACACGAGGCTGACGGGTTTCGACATGCTCCTCGCTTGGCTCGACCCGGACCGCGCCGTGGTGGCCCGCTCGGTCCTGTATCCGGAGGGTGAAGACGTGCTCGAGAAGCGCGAGCGGTCGATCTCCCAGATGGACTCGAGCAAGCTGGACGCCTCGGTCGTCGTCCTCGCGGCGCTCACGGGATACCCGAAGGAGCACGGCGACGGCGTGCTCGTCGAGAGCGTCGTCCCGGGCTGCGCCGCGGACGGAGAGCTCTTCCCCGGCGACCGGATCGTGTCGATCGACGGCGAGCCGATCGACCGCTATCGGGATGCCAGCCGTGCGATCGAAGCCGCCCCGTCGGGATCCTCGTTGACGTTCGACCTGACCGTTGACGGCGAACCCGAAACCGTCGACCTGGTCCGCGAACCGTGTGGGGATATCGAGGAACCGCTGGTGGGGATCCGGATGATCAACAGCTTCCCCTTCGATGTCAGCATCTCCAGCGGCGAGATCGGTGGTCCGTCGGCCGGCCTGATGTGGGCCCTCGGCCTCTACGACCTGCTCACGTCAGGCGACCTGACCGGCGGGCGGACGATCGCCGGCACCGGGGTGATAGCGCTCGACGGCGCCGTGAGCCCGATCGACGGTATCGAAGAGAAGCTGGCCGCCGCGGCCGATGCGGGCGCGAGCGTCTTCCTGGTGCCCGAAGGCAACGAGGAGGCCGCGCGGGGGTCGGGCGATCACGGGCTCGAGCTCGTGCCGGTCGCGACATTCGACGAGGCGCTCGCCTACTTAGGCGCCAGGTGACCGGGGGCCGTCCTCCCCGGGGACCGGTGATAGGCTTTCGCCGCTCTCCCATCGACTGCTAACGGACAACGGGACCTATGGTCGTACGCGTTCCGACCGCCACTCCCATGCCGGGACGGCGTCGGCTCATCATCATCGTCGTCGTGGTGCTGGCGGCCCTGCTGCTGGCGTTCACCGCGCTCTCGGGGTTCTTCGTCGACATCCTGTGGTTCCGAGAGGTCCGCCTGTCAGACGTCTTCTGGACCGTCTTGCGTACCAAGGTGTTCCTCGGGCTCGCGCTCGGCCTCACGTTCTTCGTGCTCCTGTACTCGAACCTGTGGATCGTCCGCAGGATCACCCCCCGATACCCGGCCCTCACACCCGACCAGGAGATCATCGAGCGCTACCGGATGCAGTTCGAGCCTTACGTGCGATGGCTGCTACCGCTGCTGGCGCTCGTGATTGCGTTCCTCGTCGGGGTCGGCGCGACGACCCATTGGCAGACGTACCTGCTCTGGCGGAACGGTGCCGGGTTGACGTTCGGGAACCCCGAACCGCTGTTCGGCCGCGATCCGGCTTTCTACGTGTTCAGCCTCCCGTGGCTGCAGTACATGCAGGGATGGCTGTTCTCCTCGCTGGTATGGGTCACGCTGCTCACGGCGGGCGCCCACTACGTGTGGGGTGGGATCCGACCGCAGGCGCAGGGGTTCGGCGAGAAGGTCTCGCCACAGGTCAAGGCGCACCTGTCCGTGCTGCTCGGCCTCATCATGCTCACGAAGGCGTGGGGGTACTACCTGGGACAGTTCGATCTGCTGACCTCCACGCGGGGCGTGGTGGTCGGCGCCTCGTATACCGACGTGAACGCGCAGCTGCCCGCCCTCCGGATCCTGGTGGTCATCGCGATCGCGTGCGCGATCCTGTTCCTGGTCAACATCCGGCTCCGCGGATGGGCGCTCCCCGTCATCGCCGTAGGTCTGCTCGCCCTGGTCTCGATCATCGCGGGTGCGGCCTATCCGGCGTTCGTCCAGCGGTTCCGCGTGGCTCCACAGGAGTTCCAACGGGAGCAACCGTTCATCGAGGACAACATCGAGGCGACGCGGCGAGCCTTCTCTCTCGACGGGATCACGAGCACGTCCCGGCCCGTCGGCGACGCCGTCACCAGCGAGGATGCACAGGCGAACGACGCGACGATCTCGAACATCCGGCTCTGGCGGCCCGACGTCTTGCGCGACAACTACATCTCGCTGCAGCGGTTCCGCTCCTACTACGAGTTCAACGACGTCGACGTCGACCGCTACGTCATCGACGGGCAGCGCCGCGTCCTGATGATCTCGACGCGCGAGGTGAGTCAGGCCGGCATCCCCGAGGGCGGCCAGACCTGGCAGAACGTGCATCTGCAGTACACGCACGGGTTCGGAGCGGTCGCATCACAGGTGAACGCCGCGACCACCGAAGGGCAACCCGTCTTCACCCTTCGAGACATCCCCCCGATCGGCGAACCCGCGCTCGAGGGCAACGGTCAGCGCGTGTACTACGGGGAGGGCGCACCGGGCGACGCCGCATTCGTCGTCGTGGACACGGGAACCGACGAGCTCGACTATCAGGGCACGGCCACGGACGATCAGGCGCAGGCTACGTTCAGCTACGACGGGGATGGCGGGATCCCGGTCGGCGGCCTCTTGCAACGGGCGCTGTTCGCCTGGCGCTTCCGCGACGTCAACCTGCTGATCTCGGATCTGATCCAGGGGGATAGCCGGATCATGATCTACCGGGACATCACCGCGCGTGTTCCGAAGGCCGCTCCGTTCCTGCGCTTCGATGCCGATCCCTACGCCGCCGTCGTCGAGGGACGGTTGGTATGGATCTGGGACGCCTATACGACGACGGACCAGTACCCGTACTCCGACTTCGTCGATCTGTCGGAGGTCGCGTCGCCGTCGGCACAGGAGCAGGCCCCCTCGCTCGGGGGGGACGTGAACTACCTGCGGAACTCGGTGAAGGTGGTGGTCGACGCGTACAACGGGTCATTGCGCTACTACGTTGCGGACCCGACCGATCCCATCATCCAAGCCTGGAGCCTCGCGTTCCCGACGATGTTCACGAGCATGGACGAGGCGTCGCCGGATCTCCTCGCGCATTTCCGCTACCCGGAGAACCTCTTCCAGATCCAGGCGTTCGAGTACACGAACTACCACGTCACGGATCCCAACGTGTTCTACGGGAAGCAGGACTTCTGGGCGCTCCCGATCGATCCCACCATCGCCGGGAGCGATCAGGCGCGGATGCGTCCGTACTACGTGCTGATGCGCCTGCCGGGAGAAGCGGAGGAGACGTTCGTGCTGATCCTGCCCTTCACGCCGCTCGATCGCCAGAACATGGTCGCGTGGCTCGCGGCCAAATCGGACCCGGGGCCGGAGTACGGGGACATCGTGAGCTTCGAGTTCCCGTCGGGGGTGAACGTGGACGGGCCGACCCAGGTCTTCTCGCGCATCAACCAGGACGCGCGGTTCTCGGCGGAGCGGACGCTGCTCGGCCAAGGTGGCTCGAGCATCGTGTTCGGCGACTTCCTCGTGATCCCGCTCCAGGACTCGCTCCTGTACGTCCAGCCGGTCTACGTGGAGTCCAACCAGCCGAACGCGATCCCGGAGCTCAAACGCGTCGTCGTCGCCAACGGAACGAAGATCGGGATCGGCAGCTCGCTCCGGGCGGCGCTGACGGATTCGCTCGGCGAGGTGGTCCCGCCCGAGGGTGGGGAGCAGCCGCCTCCACAGGGCTCCGTGGAGCAGCAGATCCAAGCGCTCCTCGACCAGGCCGCGCAGCATTTCGTCGCGGCCGATGCGGCGCTCCGCGCCGGGGATCTCGCCACGTATCAGAGCGAGATCGCGGCCGCGCAGGATGCCACCACGCAGGCCCAGGAGTTGATCGCCGGGCTGCTCGGCGTGCAGCCGTCCCCCTCGCCGTCGCCCAGCCCCTCCGGCTGAGCCGTCACGCGTCCAACTCCGGCGCATCCGCGCGTCCGGGGAACCCGGCGGCCGCCCGGCGCCGTCGAACCGCGATACGCCGACCGGAAGGGGATCCACGATGCGACACCTCCGTCTGCCGTTCGCGATCACCGTCGGGTTCCTCGCCCTCCTCGTGGCCGCGCCGGCATGGGCCTGCGGTGGGCTCATCAACACCAATGGGAGCGTCACGCTCGTTCGAACTACGACGCTCGCCGCCTACCACGAGGGGATCGAGCACTACGTCACATCGTTCGAGTTCGCCGGCGGCGAGGGCGAGTTCGGTTCGATCATCCCGTTGCCCGGCGTTCCGACGAGGGTGATCCGAGGTGGTGACTGGACCCTCCAACGCCTGGTGCAGGAAACCCAACCACAGCCCGAGGCGTTCGCGCTCGCGGCCACCGCGGCCGGTGCGGCGGAGGACAGGGCCCAGGTGATCCTGAAGACCGAGATCGACGCCCTCGACATCGTCGTGTTGGAGGGCGGGGGGACGGCGGTCGGGGACTGGGCCCGCGAGCACGGCTTCTTCCTGCCTCCGGACGCCCCCGAGGTGCTCGACTTCTACGCGGAGCGCAGTCCGATCTTCATGACGGTGCGGTTCGACGCGAGCCGTGCTGCGGATCAGGGTCTCGGGGCCGGGGACGGCACGCCCGTCCACGTCGTCATCCCCACCACGAACCCGTGGGTACCGCTCCGCATCCTGGGTCTCGGTGCGGTTGCCGACGCGCCCGTCGAGGCCGACGTCTACCTCTTGACCGACCTTGAGCCCACCACGCTTCCCGCGCCGCTCACACCGGAAGTCGCGTCGCGGCTCCCACAGGGCGTGCGCCCCGGTCTGGTGCTCGAACGCAGCGAGGAGGCCTCGCGCTCGCTGCTCGCCGACCTTCGGAGCGACAAGGGAATGGACTGGTTGCCCTCCTCCGGCATGTGGCTCTCCTTCCTCCGCGTCGACGCCCGAGCCGGAGATCTCGACTACGACCTCGCGATCGACGCGAGCGGCGCAGGTCAGCCGTCCCCCGTGGCCGCCGGCCTCAGCCCCGAAGCGGCGGCCGACCCGGCCGGCCTGCGGTCGTTCGGTCCGGCGCTGTGGACCGCGATCGCCGTCTTGGTGCTCCTCGGCGTGGTCGGGACGCTCGAGCGACGTCGCAGCGGTCGTCCCGCGGTCTGAGGCACGCGATGGCTCGCCGACTGCTCGCGCTGTCGCTCGTCGCGCTCGCGGCAGCGTGCGCTTCGGCGTCCGCATCTCCGACGATCAGGACCGTGCGGATCGGGATCCACTACTCGGCGTTCTCGCTCGCCGCCATCGACGTGGATCCGGGCGAGACGATTCGCTTCGTGGTCTCGAACTCGGATCCGATCGATCACGAGTTCATCATCGGAGACGAGGCCGTGCAGATCGCTCACGAACGCGGGACCGAGGCGTTCCACCCGCCGCGCCCGGGGGAGATCACGATCCCGGCCAATCAGACGGTCGAGACGACCTACACCTTCGGCGCGCGGGACCTGATCTTCGGATGTCACCTGCCGGGCCACTACACGTACGGGATGCGAGGCGTCATCTCCGCGGGGTGACCGCACGATTGGCACGCCCGAGGGTTGGTCGGTATCATCGTGCTGCGGGGTGGAGCAGTCCGGTAGCTCGCTGGGCTCATAACCCAGAGGTCACGGGTTCAAATCCCGTCCCCGCGACGAACGAAACCGCAGGTCAGGCGTATGTTCGGCGTGTGCGGGAACGCGGGGTTGGCGGGACTTTCTACCAACTTTCTACCAGGGGAGGTCGAGCTGGCTTCTCGGAGTGGAGACCGGGTCGGTGGGCCGCCGACGAGCTCGCGTGCCAACCGCTCAAGCTCCGGTCGCGCGGTCGCGCTCACCGTTCAGGCAAGCCACGTTGGCCTCGAGGATTCGAACGTGGACGCCGGTGCGCTGGAGCACGAGGTGCCTCGAGAAGTCCTGGAGTCGCTTCGGGAGGACTTCCGGGATCGCTTCGGCCGAGACCCGCAGCCGGAAGATCCCGTGTTCACCGATCCGTCGGCGGGGGAGCCTCGTCCCCTCGACGACGGTGCCGAGGCTCTTCTAACTGAAATGAGCGAGATGGCCATGTGGCGCGCCGGGATCGACCCCTCGTTGATCTACGCCTCGCACAAGACCGGGCTCATAGTGACCGAGCGCAACCAGCAACTGCTGAGTGACGAGGACCGGGCTGACTGGATCGAAGCGATCTTCGAGTACGAGGGTGAGGCCATCCGCCTGCACCTGCAGGATGCCCACGGCCGGGAGCCACTTGCCGCGGCACGGGAGGCGGGGAGAATCTACGCGGAGCATGCGGAGCGGATCTGTCCCCACTGCGGCCAGCACCTAGAGTATCCGGAGAGCGCTTGGGATTCATGACCGGCTCATTCCACTCCTCGGCATAGCTTCCGGCCCTCCGTTCTGCCCGAACACTCGCGTCCAGTCCGAACGTCCAGCCTTGGAGCGGTTGGCCTGGCGCCGTGGCGTTCGCTGGCCTCATGGCCTGAGCTTGCCCGGCATTGATCCGCCTTATTGGTCCCGAGGCGGGACAGGAAGTCTCCCCGGCCCAAACATGCGCTCCTCCGTTCTCTCCGCAGCCCCCGGGAAGAGCACCTGCGCGGCATGGATGTAGCGCTCCGTGATCGCGCCCTGCGAGTGACCCGCTCGCCACTGCACATACGCCTGCGGGTTCCCAGCTGCTGCCGCGTGAGTCAGGGCCGTGTGGCGGAGGTCGTGGAAGGGCCGGAACGGCTTCGTGATGCCGGCCCGAGCCAGAGCGGGTTTCAGATAGCGCTTGCTGATCGTTCCAGGGTCCAGGGGCTTCCCGGTGAACGGATGGCAGGACACGAGGTCGTCATCGCCCCGGTACAGCGTCTCCCGCCACAGGTTGGCGAGCGCCTCCTGGGTCCGCGGACCGATCTCGATCACGCGTCTAGAGGCCCTGCTCTTCGGCGTGGTGAACCGCCCCCGCACAAGGGCCTCGCGCACCTCGATCCGCTCGTCCAGGAAGTTCACGACACGCCACCTGAGCGCGAGGAGCTCACCACGGCGCAGGGCCGTGCCGAGGTCCACGACCACCAGAGTCCGCACGAGTGACCACCACACCCTCCCGTGCTTGTCCGCCTCCCGTTCGAACTGCTGGAAGGCGGACAAGTAGGCGGCGATCTCGGCCTCGGACAGGACCTGGACCTCCGGCGGCTCCGTCCTGGGGCGGTCCACGAAGTCGAGCGGGTTGGAGCGAACCAAACGCCAAGCACGCGCCCGACCGAACATGACCGACAGCAGCTGGAGATGGTTGTGGATGGTCTTCGGGGCGAGGCCCTCGGCGGCCTTCTGCGCGATGTAGCGGTCGATGATCTCGGGGCGGGCCTCGAGGTCGGTCAGCAGGATTCGCCCGAGCGCCGGCACGAGATGGCACCGCAGGTTGATCTCGTACCCCTCGCGGGTGGTGAACTTGAGGTTCCGGGCCTGGGGGTGCATCGCCATGAACCGCTTGGAGAACGCGGCGAACGTGATCCGCTCGGGCTTTGTGTAGCCCCTGGCGGAGTCGGCGAGCCGGAGCGTGAGCTCCCGCTGCGCGCTCCGGCGGCTCCAGGCGGGCTCGGGCCCGAGGGTCTCCACGACCTGGCGGCCGGCGGCGTCGCGGTACTTGATCCTCCAGACGACGCCGCGCTTTCCCTCGTAGCGGATGACGCTCACGCTCTCGTTTCCTCCGACGTTCGCCCGGCCGCGTGCCGGTTCGGCGTCCAGGCCCCGGTCCCAGGCTCGGGACGGAGCGGATCGGTGTCGAGCTCGCCATGCTGCACCAGAGCTATGACCTGTGGCAGGGCGAGTCGGATCGAGACCTCCGGACTGAGCGCCGTGAGTTGCAGTGAGGGCGGGAGTCCGCCCGTCATTCTCGGATTCCCGCCAAGCCAGGCGCCGGGGCTCGAACCCGGCCCGACCGCTGCCGCGCCACCCAGTCCAGGACCTGTTCGCGCTCGAACCGAACGTAGCGCCCGAGCCGAACGTGGGGAAGCTGGTCCTGCCGGGCGGCCTCGCGGACCCAGGTGAGCGGTACGGCGAGAAGGTCGGCGACCTCCGCGGCGGAGAGTAGGCGTTCGCCCCGCTGCTCGCTCATGGTCTGACGGGGGATCGATCCGACCGGTCACGCGCAAGCTCGAGAGGGGTCTCGACCCGTCGCTCCAGGCGCTCCACCAGGATCTCGATCCGGACCTGGCCCTGCGTGGCCACCGATCTGCGGACCGAGCGGGTCGCGAGGAACGCCGGAGCGGCGGCGAGGGTGGGCCGGACGGCGCCGATGAGGGCGACCGCCCCCTCGGCGCTAATACGCCCCTTCCCTTCGTGCTCACGCGCTGTACTTGCGCTCACGTCCCGCTCCCCCGCGCGAGGTCGATCAGCCGCAGCCGCCGATCGGCGCCGAGTGGACGCCACACCACGCCGAGCGGGTTGGCAAGGTGCCGATGCAGGGTGGTGGTGGCGACCGTGAGAGCGGCGCTGGCGAGAACCTGCCTCGCGCTCTGCTCACGCTCCAAGCTCGGGAAGCTGGAGAGCACGGCCTCGGGAGCATCCGGTCCCGGCGCGATGAGCACGTAGCGCTCGATCTTCTCGGCGAGGCGATCCCGAGACTCAGTTCCGCGATCAAGCTCCAGGGCGAAGGTGACGGACGATTCGGGCGCGCCTTCGAGCCGGCCCAGCCCGTCGGGTCGAACGAGTCCCTGCCAGCGCTCGGCGGCCGATCGCTCGCCCCACCACTCCGCAAGTCGGCAGGGCTCCCTGCTCGTCCGGCATGCGTGGGCGAGTCGGGTGAAGAACCCGTTGGTCTCCCGGAGGTGGCGGAGCCTTGGGCTGTCCAGCATCCCGAGGACGCGGTCGAACCTGAACCCGAGCTCGGTTGGCTCGATGCCCCGGCTCTCGGCCACGACGAGCGCCCCGGGCTCGTCGAGGACGTAGTGCCACGGAAGCGAGCCGAGCTGTTGGTGGGGTCGAACCCGCCACAGCAGGCCGAGGCGGTGAAGCTCGAGGAGTCGTTTCCTCGCACGCGGGTAGCTCGGGAAGTGAAGCTCGTACAGCTGGATGGTCGTCAGGATCCGGTGCTCGAACAGGTCGATGCAGATGTGCTGATCTCGGTCGGTGATCGATGCCGCGATGGACTGAAGTCTCAAGCGATCGGTGCGCGGGCGAGCCCGCGCGCGATTGTGAGTCGGACTCGCCACTGAGCGGGTCACCACGCCCAGTGACCTCGGCGGACGCGGACCGCGGAGGGGCTCAGCCATGAATGAGACCCGGGCTGAGGCCCAGGGTGAGCCCCGGATCGTTCGGCGGACTGCACGAGAGCCGTCGACGCGAGATGACACAGCGGCCTTGTCCTCGTCACTCGGTCCCGGATCACCCCTTTGCCTTCCTGCGGAGCGCGCGGAGTCGCCCTGGGTGCGCACGGGCGCGCGCATGGATTGGGACCAGCGAGGCCACGCGGGCCTCGCTGGTCTGCGGAGGAAGCCCTGACTCGTTCACGCACGGGATCGTTCGGAGCGCGTAGCTCACGGGCGCCGGCCCGTCCTTCGTTCGTTCGGTCTCGCGCACTCCCCTTCGGTCGGCTTCGAGGTCCGTCTCCCCTCGGCTCGGATCGACGGGCTTCCGGGCGAAGTCATCCCAGCGCGGGCCCGGCACACCGGCGTCTCTGCCTGCCCGGGCGGGCCTCCCACGAGGTGCTCGGGTGCGTGGCGAATCTGTGCCGTGCGCTCGCCGAACCTGTTCGCCCTCAGCTCACCTCTCCGCTGCCTCGTTCAACCCGTCTCTTCACCTCCCGTCGGACTCGTGCGCGATCCCAAGTCCGAAGACCACGCCGCCCGCTGCCCTGCCTCCCAGCGAAGCGGCGTCGGCGGGCCACCGTCAACCCCTACAAAGACACACGGAGGCCAGAACCTTGTCGGGGCGGGGCGGGGAGAAAACGTGGATTCCGTGGGGACAGCGGGATGGCGAGGGGATGGCGAGGGGACCGGGTGGAGACAGGGCGGGACAGGGAAGGACCTGTGCAACCGGGGAGATCGGTGACGAAACGTTCTGGAGACATCCGAGATGGTCCGGACACATGCGTGACACCGCCTGAGTGAAGCGCAGCCTCCGCCCGTCCAAGCGACGGAGGAGGCGGCGGTGGCGCTGAGGGTGGTGAGCATGAGCGAACTGCCGCTCGACGTGCTGGTGGATGTTCTCGGGCGAGGGAACGGACGCGCCTGCCGACTGAGCCGGTCGCGCCCGGTGTCTCCCGCCGAGTCCCGTCCCTGTCCCCACCGAGTCCCCGTCACGGTCCCAGACGAGCCAGCCTCTCAGGCTCCAACGTCTGCGGCCCGCCGGTCAGAGGTTCCCCTAGGCTGGTGTGGTGGAGATCAACCGGAGCGCGCCGGCAACCGCGAGCGGCGAACTCGACATCGCCGCCTCGGCCGAGGTCGTCTGGGACGTCATCTCGGACATCGAGGCGTGGCCGTCCTGGAACCAGGACGTGAGGACCGCACGGCTAGAGGGTCCGCTCGCCGTTGGCTCGGTCTTCCGGTGGAGGGCCGGGGGCGCGTCGCTCACCTCGA